>Ga0213840_1000315_pt1 | contig 83361 bp, 70 predicted proteins | sample SWPATP22_FD_160132 | JGI IMG/M metagenome (GOLD analysis project Ga0213840, IMG submission 160132) | Coastal seawater microbial communities from Marineland, Florida, United States - SWPA TP2 #2 | ecosystem: Environmental > Aquatic > Marine > Coastal | place: USA: Florida | collected 2016-08-14 | reverse complement strand
CTTTGCCGACTGGGTGTGTGAGTCGGACGGCTGGCAAATGCCAGCAGCGACGGTGTTCGCCGGCCGCTACCGCGTCGACGTCCGCAGCGGAAGCAACGCGCAGTTCGCGCCGAACAACGTCACCGTCCTCGAAGACGTCGTCGTCGACGAGACCCTCACCACCATCGACATCCCGGCGTACCCCGTCGTCACTCTGTCGCCGTTGGTGACCATGGACGGGCAGACGCCGCAGAAGTTCATCCCTGGCGAAGACGCCTGTGTGCGCGTGACGTTCTATCCCCTCGGCGACAACGGCCTCGACAGCTTTGCCGACTGGGTGTGTGAGTCGGACGGCTGGCAAATGCCAGCAGCGACGGTGTTCGCCGGCCGCTACCGCGTCGACGTCCGCAGCGGAAGCAACGCGCAGTTCGCGCCGAACAACGTCACCGTCCTCGAAGACGTCGTCGTCGACGAGACCCTCACCACCATCGACATCCCGGCGTACCCCGTCGTCACTCTGTCGCCGTTGGTGACCATGGACGGGCAGACGCCGCAGAAGTTCATCCCTGGCGAAGACGCCTGTGTGCGCGTGACGTTCTATCCCCTCGGCGACAACGGCCTCGACAGCTTTGCCGACTGGGTGTGTGAGTCGGACGGCTGGCAAATGCCAGCAGCGACGGTGTTCGCCGGCCGCTACCGCGTCGACGTCCGCAGCGGAAGCAACGCGCAGTTCGCGCCGAACAACGTCACGGTCATCGAGGACATCTTGCTGCAGTAGTCACGTCGTCCCGGCGATGACTCCTCAGCCCCGCACCACATGCGCCGCTTGCAGCTGCGCATGATGGCCGCGGAGTGCCTGCGTCTTGTCTCGCAGCGCGATTTGCTGACCGCGAGGCAGCGTTGTCCAGTTCGACCGGCGCTCCCTCTTTTTCATCCTCGGGAGATTCGACAGTTCCAAAAACGTCTGCAATGAATCCCACTCCGTCCACAATGCCTCATACGACAACAGCAATACGGGATATGCAGCCGCCCCCGTGGTCCACGCCGCAAACTGCGACTCCCAGCCGAACGACGCCTCCAGCGTCTTCTTCGACGACAGCCACGGCTCCAACGCTCCGCCGTAGAGCTTGGCCGCAACGTCGTCGACCGTTGTTTGCAGGTCTCTAAGCTGTTGCTCTCGAGCGGCTTTGCGCCGTCTGTGCTCCACCAGCACGTCGTCGTCTACGTCGCGGCCGTCGGGGTGTTGCCAGTCCCCCTGCCCGATGTGCACCAGGCCATGTTGGCGCACCGTTTGCTGCCAGGCATCCAAAGGGGACACCTGCAGTCGCGTTGGAATGGCGTCGTGGGCGTGCGCGGCGTGAAGCGCGTCGTTGCGCCGGTGAAACAGACTGAGGAGCGCGTTGTCGACGTCACCGTAGACGAATACGGCACAGCGCACCGTCGGCAACGGCGGTGGGTGCGACGCATGCTTCAGGGGGTTCCACATGCCGGATGGACGGTTCAGCCGCAGCGAGGTGTGCTCTTGCAGGTGCCGCATCAACCGCGTCGAAGCCACGCCACCTTGCGAACACACCAGCACGTCAGGAGGCACATCGTCGTCGTGCAGCCACATCACGGGTCGGCCACGTCAGGCAACGCGTCCTCGCGACGTTGGTGAAAGTAGTCGACGCACCAGGCATGCAATCCCGGCTTCGAAGACGCCCACACGTAGGCCCCCGATGGCCCCACCCTGAGGTCGACGTCGGGGTCGTAGTCGTGCTCCTGCAGCACCGTCAGCCGCTCGTGGTAGCGGCGGTCTTCTTTGCTGCCGTGCCAGAGGTGAAAGACGGTGCCCTCGGTGAAGCCGACACTGCCGTTGACCTCGTCAAACACCCCTCGCGCCCAGCGCTGGAGATGGGCGTTGGCCTTGGCGCTCAATCGGTCAGAATGAATGACGTCGGGCCCCGCCAAGAAGGCATGGGCGATGTTGAGGTCGGCGTTGCCCAGGATGTTGGCGTCGTACAAACCATGCGCCTGCAACAGCGACCGGCGTGCCGCCCACGCGTATCCGCTGTGGCCATGGCGCAGGTAGCCGTCGAGGACGTCTGGGCCTTTGGCCCACATGCCGTATGCGATGGAATGCAGCACCTCATGGTCGCCGTTGCCCAGCGGGAGGGCGTCGATGTCGACGTGGTCCTCGTCGGGGAGCAGGCGCACGCACCTTGAAAACGGCTGCACGACGACGACGTGCTCCAACCGTTCTGCGGTTTGGTGCACCCAGCTATCGTTGGAGAACAACACATCAGCGTCGAGCCACACCACTTTGTCGCAAACGTTGGGAAGGTGGTCGAGCGCGACGTTCAACAGCCGCTCTTTCTGCCAGAGGACGTCGCCATCCTCGACGTGCACCACGGGGTAGGACGGATCGTCAGACGACAACTCGGGCCCAGCGTCGACGCTGACCTGCTCCACCGTCAGCACCGGCAGGCCCTGACGCCGCATGCCCTGCAAGAAGCGGTCGTAGTTCTGCTTTTTGTTGGCGTAGCCGGCGGGGTTGAAGTGGGTGGTGATGCCCCACATCGTGCCCGGCAGGGCAGCTCGCTTGGTGGGCGGGGTCCACGTTGATGTCCGTCGCCACGCCGCCGCTTTGCGCAGCTGGCGTCCCACGTCGGCAGCGCGCGCAACGTCGACGCCCAGACGGGTCTGCAAAACGGTGGCGATGTCGGCGGCGTGCTGGGTGCACAGCGCTTCGCGCAGCTGCTTGCTGTGGCGTTGCTGTTGGCGCTGGACGTCTGTCTTGCGTCTGTGGAGTTTGTGGCCCTCGACGTCGAGCACCCCCTCGTCGGAGCCCAACGTGCGCGCGCGGCTGACCCACTCGAACGCTGGGTCCCCTTCGCCCGACAGCTCTGGATGCCAGCCACCGAACGCCTGCCAGACCCCAATGTCGACGACGAGACCGCCCTTGCCGAACGCGATGTCCGTCGGCGTCACTGACAGATGTTCTCCCCGTCCCAAGGCGTCGGTGTCGGCTTTCGCCAGCGACGTCAGCCGTCGGCAAGGAGACACCACCGCCGCCTGGGTGTTTTTCAGCTGGGCCAGCACCTCTCCCACGTCGACGAGGACATCGACATCGTGCACCCACACCCGTTGTGTCGACGGCGTCGCACAGGTGGCCACCGCGTGGTCGACCAATGCTGGACGCGGCCAGCTCGGCCCCTCGGTGGCGACTGTGAGGTGCTCACAGCTCGCATCGCACATTTCAGCAAATGTCGAACCAGAGCTTTTCAGTGGTTCGACCACCACCAGCCGCAGCTCGCTCAGGTGGGGCCGAAAACGTTGCAGCTGCAGCCAAAGGTTGCGCTTCTCGTCGTCGATGCCTTTGGCATCGGTGGAGGCACCGACCGCGATGACGACGAGAATGGAGACGTCAGCTGGCATCCGCCATCTCAACACCTTCCGACTCTGCCAGCGCTTCGGCCGCCGCCGCCTCGGCTTCGGCCATCTCGGCGGCCAGCACTGCAGCGGCCGCGACGGCTGCGGTGGCGTCGTCGGCGCCTTGTCCGTCGTCGGCAGCTTCGTCGGCGCGTCCCCAGTCTTTGTCGGCTTGTTTGAACCAGTCGTAGTTCTGGCGCTCCTGGCCTTGCTCTTCGCGAAACGGCTGCACGTCCTCGATGACTTCTCGGCAGAATCCGTCGTAGGGCATGCCCTCCTCCGAGCAGTAGCCAAACACATCGAACGGCAAGAACACGTCGTACTCGACCATGTAGTGGTCGTAGCGGTCCCAATCGTCGTGCTCATAGACGCCAGTGCGCATTCGACGTACGAACCGTCGGCGCTTGGTCGTCGACGCGCGCTTCATCTTCGGCACCTGCACCAGCCATTTGCTCTTGTCGCCGCTGAGGCGGTCCCACGGCTTGCGCTCCCACAACGAGCCCACCCGCGAGATGCTGCTGATGCGTTTTTGCCGGTCGTCCATCTCGCGCTGCAGGTGGTCGCGAATGTTCATGAGGTACGTCGCCTTCGCCTGCAGGCCGTGGAGCTTGGCCAGACCCTTGCGGCCGGGATGGGCTTGCAGCGCCTTGTGCGCCGCACGGGCGTCGACGTCGGCCAACACCGCGAACAGCTGCGTTTGCATCTCGCCCTGCAACCGTCGGTCGAAGTGGTGCAACCAGGCGTCGAGATCGGCGGCTTCGCGCACCAACCCCTGCAACGTCACCAACCGCTCGCGGGCGTCGTTGAGGCCCGCGTTGGCCGCGTTGCTTTGGTCCAACGCGCTTTGATGTGCTGCTTCGAGTTCGTCCCACATCTCGAAGCCCAACAACTTGCAGGCCTTCGACTTCGCCATCTGCAGGCGGGTCTCACCAAATGTGACGACGTGAAAGAAGTTCTTGAAGCCCCCCTCCCCTTTCATCTCTTCACGGTTCTTCACCCACAGGTAGGGTTCCACCGCGAACTTCTCCAGCGCGGCAATCGCCGCTTGTGACAGCTGCTCCCGGTCTCTGACCTCGACGACCAGCGCGCCATGTTCGCCGTCGCCCAACAACGCACCCCGCTGTTGAAAGCTGGCGTTCTCCTCGATGGCCGCCCGTCGTTTCTGTCGGGCTGGCTGCCGCGCCTCATTCTCCTCGCGCATGGCGCTCAAACTCGGGGCGATGCCCAACGCAGCCGACAACGTGTCGAGCGTCGTCGGAGACACATCCACCAACAGCGCAGCAGCGGCTTCGTTGCGTGCCACGTCGAGCTGCCGCTGCACCTCCGCCAGCTGCTCCACCGTCTCGCGAAATTCTTCTTCGAACTCGTTCTTCTGCGAGCGGTACTCCTTCACCGCCGCAGTTGCCGCTTTTGCGCCCTCGCCTTTGGTCTTCATCCCGACTCCCTCGCGCTTGAAGCGGCCGCAGCCACCTCGTCCAAAAATGTCGTCGCTGTCAGCACCCTGGCGGGCGTCATCTGAGACAGCATGTGCACTGCACTCGGCTCTTCGTCGACGCCGTCGGCCAGCATCATCGACACCTGCCGCAGGTCTTTGCGCCGCACATGCGCTCGCAGCCACGGCAACACCTGCAGGCGCTCGAGCCACAAGTCGGCACAGGTGAGCCAGGCATCGCGCAGCTGCCGCTCTTCGACGTCGTCACGCACCCGCACCCCCGAGGCGAACGCATGGAGCACATCGAGGGCATCGTCGTCGTCTTCGACGACACCGTGCTCCAAACAAGCCCGCATCGACGACGCCAGCCGTGCGGCAAACCGCATGTCGGTGTCGGCAGTGTCGACGCGTTCGCGCCGCTTGTCGTCGACGAGTGAGACGTCTTGGGCGCAGCGCTCCCATGCTTGCAGCCATTGCACAGCGCTTGAAAAGTCGTCGCCGGCAAACGCCGAGCGCAAAGCCACCACGTCGTCGAGACTTTGGGCTTGCACGGCGCATCCCGGCACCGACGCCGCCAGCCGCAGCAACTCCACCGCGCCGAAGAAGGCACCGTTGTCGAGGTCGCGTTTGGCCAACGTCGACGACACCGCCGCGTAGGTGGGCTCTTCAAACAACTTGTCGACGGCCGCATTGATGTCGCCGGTGCTGGGCATGACGTCGTCGACAAACGCCGACGGCATCAGGCCGAGATGCCAACCACGCTCGACGCCGTGGGCGACGCGTTCGTCTTGGCGATCCATCCCCCGACGCTGCGCATAGAACACCGACGGCACCTGCGCCGCCAACAGCTCATGGTAGGTGTTGTAGCCGGCGGCGCTGAGGGCGCCGTGCACACCGCCAAACACCCGCCACACATGGGGCGACGTCAACGGCGTGATGTTGGGGCCACGTCGCACGGGCCCCGTCCACAGCGGCCCGTACCCCACCAGCAGATGCACGTCGTCACGGGCGTGCAGGGCGTCGATGACGACGTCGAGCATCCCGCCCGTTTTGCCCCCGCCGCCGGCCGAGACGTAGAGCACTTTCTTGCCGTCTTCGATGGCGAACGCGTCGCGCACCTGCGACGGTGTCATCAAGTCTTCACGGCGAACGTTGTGCACCTTGCCCACGAAGCGGCAGCGGCTGCCCAATGCGACACTCGACGGATGCCGCGCCGCCGCATCGGCGTCGTCGGGGACAAGCACGCGGTCGTACAACTTGAGGTGGGCGCTGTGCATGGCGCTCGCCTGCTGCTTCTCGTCTTTGTGGCGGTCGACGAACGCCGTCTTCTGGGCGTAGCTGCGGCAAAACGCGAACTCCTGAAAGGAGCCCTCAGGCACGGTGTCCATGACCAACACGTCGGGCCGCATCCCGGCCACCAAGTTGCTGATGAAGAGCTTGCTGTCGGCAACGAAGGTCGCCCTGTCGACGTCGAGCGCTGCCGCAGACGACTTGGAGGGCAGCTTGTACACGAGGAAGTCGTTGGCGACATGGGAGGCATCTGACGTCGTCACCACCGCAAAATGCGTCGGCACCCCCAAGATGTCGCACAGCGCCTTCGCTTGGGTCATCAACGCCAACTGCCGCGACAGGTGGCCCAGCCCTGTGCCGTTGATGGCATAGAACAACATGCGCAGGGGTCGACGCTGACGGGCGTTCACGTTCGGCTTCTCGAAGAGGGAGACGCTCTACAAAGCTCGGCAAAAAGTCGCCGTGCGCTTCTAGGCAAAAGACGACTCTTGGTACAGCTGCTCAAGGCGGGGGTGCAGCGGCTGGGGTTCGACGGCGGCCAAATCCTGCACACTCTGGTCGATGATGGCTTTGTCGTCGTCGGTGATGCCAAACGCCGCACACAACTCTTGGTAGAGCTTTTCTTCAGCGGCATGCAGCTCGTCGTCGATGTGCGCCATCGACGCCGCCCGCAAAGCGACGAAGAATTTGTCGGCGTAGACGTTGAGGCCCGACGCCAACGCTGGGACGTCTTTGTCTTTGGCCTCGTCCAACAGCCCGTCGACGGTGTCGCCCTCGCCGAGAAACGGCTGCAAGAAGGCGCGCTCCTCGTCGGCGATGGTGCCGTCTGCCAAAGCCATCTTGGCCATCACCAACAGCAAAGAACGTTGTGCGCTCATGACGTCTCCCACCCACCACGGCGGTCGTCGCCAGCGGCGAGGCGACGCTACCAACCCTCGTGGGTGAAATGCACGTCGGCCGCCTGCCTGCAGCCCAACACCTCGTCAAAACAACGCCAGCTGCTCCCGCAACTTGGGCACCTGCAGGTCGACCCCTGCCTCTTGAAACAACGGCGCCACCGCCACCAACGTCTCCGGGGCGATGACGTCGTCGGGCTGGTGCACGAAGAAATACGCGTCTTGCACACCTTGACGACGCCAATCCAACAGACGCTCCACCCACCGCTCCAGCCGCGGCAGGTCTTTGTTGACGTCACCTTGCCCCGCAAAGCGCACCATCACCGTCGTCGACGTCAGTGTGCCGTGGCACACGTCGCGACGGCCGCCGGTGTCGGTGATGACGGTGCCCACCTGATGGCGCACCAAAAGCTTGGCCACCTCGCGCTGCAAATACTGCCGCTTGAAGATGTCTTCGGCGCGAAACTCGACGACGACGGGCACGTCGCTCGGCCACGCGTCGAAGAACGCAGCCAGCTCGGGCAACGCCGCCAACCCAAACGTCGGAGGCAGCTGCACAAACACCGGCCCCATCCGAGGACGCACCAGCAACATGTCGTCGAGAAACCGTTTGGCATCGTCGACGTTGCGCGACAGCCGCCCTTCGTGGGTCACCGGCTTTGGCAGCTTTGGGCAGAAGCGAAAGCGATCCGACGTCTGCGCCATCCACCGCGTCTGCGTCGCCACGTCGGGGGTGTTGTAGTGCGTGGCGTTCAACTCGATGGCGTCGCACGCCTCGGCGTAGTGCAAAAGGTACGACGTGGGCGGTGTCTTCGGCGGGTAGAACTTGCCCACCCAGTCGGTGCGCGCCCACGCCGGCATGCCCAACCGCAACCAGCCGGGCGTGCCCATGTCGACGTCGAGACCCTGCTGTTCGCGTCGACGCTGCAGCAACATCGACGACGCCTCCGCCAACGGCGGCACGCTGTAGTCGACGGTGGAGGGATCTGTCGCTTTGCCAAACTTCACGTCGGCATCATGCCCTGCGCTTTGGGCGTGACAATGGCGTCGAATGCGCCTTGCCAACCACAGGTGTCGGCCCCATCGTGACGTCGATTCGCCCGCCCGCGAGGTGCACGTTGGATTCTGTTGCGCAAACCCACCCCAGCGTCGACGCCATGCGACAGCACAAGCGCTCGACGTTTTTTCAAGGCGAGCTCACCCCCTTGTTTCGCCGGGTCGTCGACGTCGATCTCCTGCTGCTGTCCCGACAGCTGCAAGCGAAGGCCGTTCCAGCGTCGCCCATTTGCAGGCCGAGCTTTTGGCGTTTGCGGCGGAGATCAACCGCCCCGACCCCAACAGCCCCACACACGCGTCGCTCGACGTCTTCGCCGCCATCGAAGACCAACGCCTGCTCTATGTGTCGTTGCGCCTGCGCCAATGGCACAAGCGCGTGCGGGCCTTTGCCCAACAACACGCCGCTGAGCACGTCGTCACACAGGCGGTGTTTCGCCTTTCAGAGCTTCCCTTTTGCCAAACCATGCTCGACGCCATCGTGCGGGTGCAGGCCGCCACCGTCGCTGAAGGCACAGCGGCGCTGCGCTCTTTGCTGCAAGAGAGAGGCGCCGACCTCCACCTGCCGAAGCCCGTCACCTCGACGGCGCCAGTGGTCCTCGACGATTCTGCCGCCGCGCTGACGTCGAGTTCATTCCCCGGCACTCCCGTGGCCGTCCCCGTCGCTCTCTCGAAGTTCATCAACTCGTGAGCCACGCCAAAGAAAAAGGCCCTCCTCGACGAGGAAGGCCTTTTTCGGCATGGACGCTGCCCTCAGTAGCAGACGGATTCGCACTCCGCTTGCGTGGCGTAGAAGTTCATGCCCTGGTTCGAGCATCCCGACACCGCCTGGCATTGGCCGTTGACCGGCGCGTAGCCCAGCAGCATTTCGCAAAGGCCGAAGTCGATGTCGCCGACGTCTTCGCACATGGGCAAGTTGATGGGCAGACACTGCACTTCGCAGGTGCCTTGTTCGCAGCCAGCGTGCCACGTGGTGGTGGCGATGCAGAAGATGCCGTCGTCCCACTCGTTGGCGTCGTTGGTGCAGTCGGCGTCGACGTTGCACGAGCCGTGGGCTTCGCATTGGCCGTTGGCGGCGCAGTAGCCATCGCCGCAGTCGGCGTCCGATGCGCAGGTGGTGGCGCTCACCGAGCAGCTGTCTTCGACGTCGAGGGAGGCGGCGCCGAAGAGCACTTGGCCTTCGCCCCACACGGTGACGGTCTCGCCGTCGTCGTAGGGGCAGTTGTCCATGTAGGTGCACTCGTTGCCGCTGCAGCCGATGTCGAGTTCGACTTGGCCGCCGGGCACGTTCAACTTGAAGCCCGCGCCGCAGCTGTTGCAGCAGGGGTTGTCGACGGAGCAGGCCATGCGCGTGCAGTACGCGGGGCCGAGTTCGAGGGTGCCGGTGAGGGCGGTGGGCTCGCCTGCGTATTCTTCAGGGTCGTTGATGATGTCGGCGGTGCCGTCCATGTAGCCGGCGGGGGCTTCGCAAATGTCGTCGCCGTAGGGGTGGTAGACGCATTGGAAGGTCTCGCAGGCCCACTCGCCGGGCACGAGGCGCATGTTGGCGCCGTAGGCGGCGCAGTCGGCTTCGTAGGTCTCGGCCGAGCACCAGTTGTCGAGGTGGCACCAGCCCGCGGCGTCGGGGTAGTTGGGCATGCCTTTGCACGTCCAGCCGTCGGCGCATTGAAAGCCAGCGATGCCGCCGCACATGTCGCCAGAGTGAATGCCCCATTCGTAGTCGACTTTGGCGGTGCCCGCTTCGTAGCCGTAGGCCTTCATGACGAGGTCGGTGGTGACTTCACCGCGAATGCGGATGAACTCGTTGCCGAGGTTGGTGCCGTCGCCGTTGTAGCCGCTCCAGGTGATGGACATGTTTTGAAAGTCGATGTGCTGCTCGGTGGGGCCGTTCAACAGGCCGTAGGGCCACTGCACGATGGCGGTGTCGCCCGCGAAGAGTTGCACGTCGAGGTCGTTGAGGGCGGTGAGCGAAATGTCGACGTCGACTTTGCCCGCGGGGATGGTGCCGATGGTCGTCACGCCCCCTTCGGCGATGTATTGCGAGAAGGAGCCGTTGCCCTTTTCTTGGCACGAAGGCGTGGGCGAGAAGCGGTAGGTGATGTTGGCACTGCCGGCTTCGTAGCCGTAGGCGCGCATCTCGACGTCGCGGTTGGTGTTGCCGTTGACGCGGATCCACTCGTGGCCGAGGTTGCGGCCGTCGCCGTTGTAGCCCGAGTAGCAGTAGGTGGCGCCTTTGTATTGCGTGCACTCCTCGTCGGGGCCGTCGAGCAGGCCGTAGGGCCAGTGGATGATGCGGTCGCCGGTCTCGACGTCGATGAGTTGCACGTCGACGTCGCGGTCAGACGTCAGCAAAATTTCGACGTCGCGCTTGCCAGCAGGGATGACGCCCACATGCACGTCGTCACGGTAGGCGATGCCTTGGCTGAAGCTGCCTTCGCCGCTGTCGCAGTCGGCGCCCCATTCGAAGCTGGCCAACGCCGAGTTCGAGCCCAAGCTGCACGACGCCACAAAGCCGGCCGCCAGCAACCATCCAGAAGTCTTTTGCAAACGGGTCATTCTCATCCCCCTGTTGTCGGATGCGCCTGGTGTCAGATGATGTATCCAGTGCGCTGACATGTAGGTGTACGTAGGCAGGGGTACGGCAAAGCCGGAACACCGTCAAGCAGATCCGACCGTGGGGTGACGTCGTTTGGACGACAAAAACGGAACCCGCCATGTGCCCACGACCTCTTTCGACCATGTCCCGCGTGCTCTTCATGGTGTTGGTGTTCGGTGTCTTCCCTTTGGCGTCGACGTCGGCCGTTGCACAGTCGGCCGTTGCACAGTCGCCCCCGACCTACGGCGAGCGGCTGCTGCAAAAAGCCCTCCCGCTCGAAGGCGTCGACTACGACCTCGGCGGCCGGCTGCAGGCCACAACCGCAAACGGCAAACGCACCCAACGCGGCACCGACTGCCAGGGGGTGCTGTTTTACGCCTTCGAACGCCTCACAGGCTGCGGCTGGAGGTCGTACAGCGTCATGCCCACCAAGACGGCGAAAAACGGTGAGTTGGGCAAACCCGTCCCAGGCCTCACCCCCGTCGCCACCGGCGACCTCCCCCACAAGCTGACGCAACTGCAAAAGGGCGACGTTGTCTTCTTGCTATCGTCGGTCGAAAACCCCGCCGAACCCAGCCTCGTCGACGTCAACGGCGAAGCCCAATGGGTGTGGCACACCGCCTTCTACGCCGGCGCAGACCCAAAAGGAGGACGCATCTTTCACGCCGACGTGTTCACCGGCGAGGTGCGGTTCGACGTCTTGGTGCCGTATCTCACCGCACACGACTACAGCGGCATCTATGTGTTGCGCCCGTCGGCCCAATCGCGCCCTCGACGCTGCCGCCGGCGCAAAATGCCTGCGCCCAAGGGGTCTTCGACGGCGTTCTCTTCCAGAGCAGTCCCGAAACCGTGACCTTCTGGGGTGGGCGCTGGGCGCTGTTTTGCGCACCTTCTGCGTGGTTGACTCACCCTCTCGCGTCGCGATTTTCCCTTTGACTTCTTTGGTTTCGCTCTCTACGACTGCTCTGTGGGCGGCGTTCGCGTCGCCAACAGGTTGCTCGTGTGGTCTTCTGTTGACCGACCCACGACAGGCCGAGCTGGGAGGGCGAAGGCGAGCAACCAGAGGAGGGGGGAAGCACACACGCATCCCATCAACGTCTGCGGAGCATTCGCTCCACCCGGCCGCCGTGTCTGCCTGAGCATTGTGCTTGTGCAGCGTCACCGCGGCAGGCTTGGCCCACCAAGGCCCGCGACCACCACGTCTGTACCCCATGGGGGGGATGCACGACGCGCGCGCCTGACACACACCCGCGCTCACGGGGCTAGAGCGCGTTGGAGCCTGACAGAAGATGTCCTTTGATTTTGACGACTTTGACGTGCGCGCTCGCTACATCGAGCTCGACGACCGCATGGAAGAGCTGAACGAACTGCTCAGCCGCATGCCTGAAGAACGCAACGCCTTCGACGAGAAGTGCCGCATTGCGTACATCTACCACGACAACGCCCTCGACGGCATTGTCCTCACCTACCCCGAGCTGCGCGCCGCCGTCGACCGCAAAGTCACCAGCGATTCGAGCCTGATCCCCACCTACCAGGAGATCAAGAACCACTGCGACGCCCTCGACACCATCACCGAGCACTGCGAAGACGAGCGCGCCAACCAAAGCCGCGCCCGCACCCCCATGGTCACCACCCAACTGGTGTACGACCTGCACGTGCTGCTCAGCAAAAACCTCCCGCGCAAAAAGCCGGGTTTGCTGCGCCAAGACATGCCGCTGCACCGCACCTACTTCCACCAAATCCACGACCCCGACAGCATCGAAGCCGGGCTCGAAAAGGTGTGCCAGCTGGTCAATGACGTCGACTTCCGCGCCCAGCACCCCATCAACCAAGCCTGCATGTTCCACTACGAGTTCATGTGCGTGTTCCCGTTCACCGCGGGCTCCGGCAAGGTGGGGCGCCTTTTGCTGAACTACTTCTTGATGCGCGCCGGATACCTCCCCGCCGTCATTCACGCCTGCGACCGCCAGCGCTACTACGAGAGCCTCAAACAAGGCCCCGTCGCGCTGCGCAACCTCATCATCGACGCCATGGAAAGCGCCGTCGACACTGGGCTGCGTCATCTGCGCGAGTGCCACAAAGAGCGCATGCTCACCCACCGCCGCTTCGCCCGCGGCTGAGCCTGTTGTGCTTCGCATGAACGACCCCGCCGCTGGCGGGGTTTTTCGTTTGGGTCAAAGAGCGAACGCCACGGCATTTGGCCCCAGCCAGCTTGACGCAGTGCGTGCTCATGATACGTCTGCCGCTCTCTCGCGCCGTTGGCGTGGGATCCACCTGGCCGCAAGGCCCAGCACAATCCTCCAAAGAGGGGTCTGTGTTGCTTTCAAGGCTCCGTCCATAGACCGCCTTGGCTCGCCCTCTCGTCGTCGTCGACCTCGTCGTCACCGACCAGAAACAGGGCCCGGGTGACGGAGAAAACAAACAGAGGTTTTTCACATGGCTCGTTACACCGGCCCCCGCCTGAAGATCATTCGCCGCCTGGGCACCCCGCTGCCCGGCCTCATGCGCACCGACCCCGACTTGCGCCGTCCTTACCCCCCCGGCCAGCACGGCCCCACCCGTCGCAAAAAGCTGTCTGACTACGCTTTGCGCCTGATGGAAAAGCAAAAGCTGCGCTTTCACTACGGGGTCTCCGAGAAGCAACTTCGCAAATACGTGAAGAAAGCCTTCGCCGCCAAAGGCAACTCCGGCTTGAACCTGCTCTCGGCTCTCGAGCGTCGCCTCGACAACGTCGTGTTCCGCGCCGGCTACCAAGGCACCTTGCCTGCCGCTCGCCAGATGGTGACCCACGGTCACATCACCGTGAACGGCAAAAAAGTCGACATCCCCTCGTACGTGCTGCGCCCCGGTGACGTTGTCGCCGTGAACGCCAAGTCGAAGTGGAAAGACCGCGCCGTCGAAAACATGGCCGACCCCAACCACATTGCCTTGCCGCAATACATCGAAATCACCGCTGAGAAAGCGGCGAGCTTCAAGCACGTGCCTGAGCGCGACGACGTCCCCTTGGACCTCGACCCGCAGCTCATCGTCGAATACTACTCGGGCAAGTGAGCCAGAGACGGCCGGAGCTTCGGCTTCGGCTTGTGTCGACGACAAAGCCACCCCTTGCGGGTGGCTTTGTCAATTGCGACAACAGCACCAAGGGGACGACATGTACGGCCACCACTCCTTTCAGATGGCGCGGTTGTTCAAGACCACCGTGCACACCAACGTCGAGGCCATTGCCATCATGTTGGCGACAGGCTTGTTCGGCAGCTCCATGCTGCACGGGGTGTTCATCGTGGCCTCGTTTGCGGTCGGCACCGGACTCCACCTGCTGGCCCATTGGGCCGTCGCCATTGCCTTTGGCAAGAACATCGACGCCATGGTGCTGACGCGCGCCGGCCGCATCGACTACGCGGGAACAGAACCCGGGCTGTTGGAAAACGTGCTGCGCACGGCGGCGGGCCCCACGACGAACTTGGCGTGCGCTCTCGTGGGTTGGGCGGTGCTCCATCACGTCGACACCACGTCGTGGGCGCCGACGCTGCTGCTTGCCGTACAGACGGCGACCACTTGTTCTTGGATTCTCACGCTGGTGAACTTCTGTCCGGCCGTTCCACTCGACGGGGGGCTTTTGTTGCGGGCGGTGTTGTCAGCGTTGGTGCCGCCCAACACGGCGCGGCGCGCCGCCATCGTTGTCAGCTGGACATTGATGGCAGTGGTGGCTGCCTACGGCGTTTGGGTGTCGCAGCCGGTGTTGATCTACTTGGCCGTCGTCATGAGCTACGACAACTACATGACGGAGTGGCGGGGCCTGCGATCAGGGTGACGTCGTCGTGGCCTGGGGGGGCGCCATGTACTTGCCCTTGCTCCACGCCACACACGCGTTGTAGCGGTTGTCGTCGGGGAGAATCTCGCCCAACGAGCACGACCTGGAGTTGGACGTCTGGCTGTAGGCGACAAACGCGCATGGGGTTCCTGCATCTGTCGTGGGGAGCCGCGCAGCCCACACCACGTGCAAGCCGTCTTTGTCTTTGGTGTCGACGGTGGCAGGGCCCAACACTGCCACGATGGCGGCAGGTTCGTTGCCTTTGTGCTCGTCGAGACCTGCGCGTCTGCAGGCTTCGCGACGGGTGGATTCGTCTTTCACGTCGAGCGGAGCAGGCGCCTTTGGCACAGGGGGCGGAAGAGCCACGGTGGGGGTGTTGTCGCATGCGCAGACGGCGCCCAGCAGATGGGCCCCAAGCAACATTCTCGTCGTCATTCGCCTCAAGTGAACCACTCCTGGTAGGGGAAGTCGCTGCCCAATGCGTTGAGCTTTTCGATGCACACGGAGTCGACCTCCGCTTGTTGCTCGACAGAGAGAAGCTCGCCAGAGTTCCCGGCTTTGCCGGAGCGCACCATCTCGGTGCCGGTGGTGCCGACGATGGGGAAAGGGGGCGGGTTGAACTTCTCGCCGTTGGCCTTCATCCATTTGAAAGAGCATTTCTCGACGACGGCGGCGTGTTCTTCGTCGGAGAGGTCGACCTTCATCCAGCCGGCGACGTTGCGCACATGGCCGTCGAGGTCGTCTTTGAGGGCCTTGAACGGCAGGATGTGCACGTTGTCGCGCTCGCGTTCGGCCCACCAGCTGGCGGTGTGTTCGCACCAGGCGTCGACGAGGGGGCCATGCACGAAGATGTCGCTGTACCACTGCTCGAAGGTGACGGCCTCTTTGATGCCGAAGCTGCCGAGGAGGAAGTGGTAGGCGCTGACCAGCACCTCTTTGGGATCGCGAAAGATGCTGAGGTACAGCGCGTCGTCGACGAGGGGCACGTAGGCGGCGGGGGCGTTGGTCTTGATGGCGCGGCGTCTGCCGGCGGCGGCTTGCCACACCACGTCGCTGTCGAGGGGGGTGACGCCTTTGATGGGAAACTCAGGCCAGGCCACCACGTCGTGAATGTGTTTGAAGTCGACGTCGCCTTTGAAAGCGATTTGCGTCGCCATCTGCATGAGCCAGTTGGTGCCGCTTTTGGAGAACGTCGCGATGAACACGTCGTGTTCGGTCGGCGCATAGCCGGCGAAAACCTTGGCCTTGCGGTTGGGGTCGCCCTGCTTGCCGACGGCCCAGCGGAGCGTGCGGTGGGCGCGGCCGAGGCGTTTGCCGGCGTGCAAAACACCGATGAGCACGGTGATGGGCGACAAAAAAGTGTCGCTGACGTCGACGACAGAGGGGCCTTCAAGCGGAAAGAACGGCGGTGTTGCAGGCGCGGGCATGGGCGGAGCTTCATGCACTGACGGACACAAGCGCAAGGTGGAGACAGCGGCCGACGCTTGCCCCATTTCAGTTGTCGCCAAGGGCTGCTAGGCCTCAGGCATCAGGAGTGCCCATGCGTCATATTCATTTGTCGACCCTCGTTTTGGCCGCCGCTTCATTGTGGGTGACGTCGTGGTCGGCGCCTGCAGTGGCCCAAGACGACGACACCTGCGCTTGTTTGACGGGCGACCCCCTCCCCCTCGTCGACGGCATGGCGGGGCGCACATCGACCAACACCCCGCGCTTCTTGGTGGAGGGCGACCTTGACGACGTCACGGGGTTTGCGCTGGTGCAAATCACTGGCGAAGACGGCGCTGAGCTGGTGCATCCGCACACCCTCGAATTCGTCGAAGAAGACGAGGGGTACGGCCGCGACATCCTGCGCTTGGCGCCGCAAAGCCCACTGCCAGAGAACGCGCGCTTTGAGCTGCGGACGCCGAGCGGCACCGTCGAATACAACACCGTTGGCGGGGTGGTGCGCACGGATCCCCCGACGCCCACCATCGAGTGGAAGTCGGCCAGCGCCACCTGCTGTGGAGGCATCGGTGGCTTGCTCGACATCAACGTCGGTGAAGGCGGCGAGGACGTCCTCGCCTTTCGCGTCGAGGTGCTGCAGGGGAGCGCCAGCACGGTGCTGTACAGCATTCAAGGCGACAACCTCATCATCGGCACCACGCTGCGGGGCGACAACGAAGACGAAGCCAGCTGCGTCGACACCGCTGCTTTGCCCAGCGGCACCGACGTCGCTGTGGAGCTGTTGGTGACGGCCATCGACATCTACGGCAACGAATCGGCGCCCGCCTACACCTCGGGGCAGGCGCTGACGTCGGCAAGCTTGCAATGCCAGAACTGCCACCACGAAGGCGTGTCATCGACGTCGGTGCCTTGGTTGGTGTTGTTGTTCTCGACAACGCTGGCCGCGTTTGCGCTGCGTCGTCGTCAACACCCCCTCAGCTGAGCGGGGCAATCCTCAAGTTTGACGTCGCGACACGCGTTCTGCCGTTGCGACCAATGGAAAGGTGTCACAATGCAGAAACGTGAGCGAATGAAATTGGTCTTCGTGGGGGTGCTGCTTGGAGCTTGTGCGGCGATGGCGTGCGCCGACGGGTTCCCTGCTCCTGCTTTTGCACAGTCGCAAATGTGCACCCAATGGGAGATTGCACCTCTGCGCTCTGAGGAGGCAACCGCAGACGACCCGATGGTGCTTCCTGCCGGCTGGGAGCCGTTCGGCGTCTCAGGTGCCGCCTACGTCTTGCGGCGATGTGTCGAGTAGCTCCTTGCCATCATCGTCGACGGTGACGTCGACGGCTTGCACAGCCGCCGGCCGAAACACGTAGCGCTCGTGCACCACCACAGGTGCCGTCGGCAGCGGTTGCTGCAGCAAGGACGTCGGTGCGTCGACATCGCGCACCGTGGTGAGTTCGAGCTGCAGGGGCGTCAGCGAGTCGGCCCCCACGACGACAACCGCGTCAGATTCGCCGGGCATCGACGCTCGCCCATCATGCCCTCGGTGGCGCAGGCGAACCCCAACTTCGGCGCACACGGCCGGCCGCTCCTCGGTGCCGCAGGCACGAACGGCACGCACCTCCACGTGGCGCTGCCACTCGGTGTCGCCCACGCGAACGTTGGCGACGTCGACGTCGCCGACGTGGAGTTGGCGCTCGGCCAAGGCGCCGACGAGTACCGTCCACAGGGTGCGGACGTCGCGTTCGTCGTGGGTGACGAGGTCGATGGCCTCAATGGCCACCACCTGCTCGTGGCCCTTCATGGCGTCGGGCAAGGCGAGCACCAGAGCGCCTTCGATGCGCTGTTGTTCGCGCAGCTTGTCGTCGAGACCGACGACCTGGCCCCAGGCATCGACGACAAACGCGGGCACCGCCCTTCGCTGCCAATAGGCCGAGAGTTCGGCGTGGCCGGCGGCATGCGACCGTTTGGGGGTGATGAGCAGGCCGTCGCGGTGGCGCTCGGCGTGCCACGAAAAGCGGTGGGTGACGCCGTAGGTGGGCGCTCCTGGCACCTCCCGCTCGACGGAGACGTCGAACGCGGTGCCCACCGGCCATTTGAAGTGAAAGGCAACCGGTGCCTTCGGACGCGGGGCGGGCGTCGTCTGGCAGGCGGCCAGGCCGCACAACATCCACGAGCACATCAGAAGCGAAAGGCGCATGAGAGAACGCTAGCAAAGACAAGCGGTGTCGTCGTCGATGTCTGCCTGGGTGTCAGTCGGACAGGTCGCTGAACATGTCGCGCGACAGCTGCACCAGCGTCTTGTAGCCGTCGAAGGTGCCGGCAAGCTGACGCGCGCGGAGAATGCGCCCTTCGGTGAAGGGGAGCGGTCCTCCGTCGACGGCGACGAGCGAGAACCGGCCGTCAGCGTAAAAATTGAGACGAGCTCGATGGCGAGAGACCTGGGCGTCGGCGGTGACCACGCGCAAGGGGACGTCGCGAAACAACAAAGGGAAGGGAGCGTCTTTGCCGAGCGAGAAGCTGAGGTGCATCGCGCACCGCACGTCGGGGTGTCCGACGAGGAGGACGGCGCCGGCGGGGGACTCCAACGGAACCTCCAGGACTTCTGCCGGCAAGGCAAAACGGACGTGGCGGCTGAGCCGTTGGGGCCGCCGCCCCTTGTCGAACACCTGATGCAGTTGCTCGGCGTAGTCGGGCGAGAACAGTCCACCCGGCAGCAGGGGCCCCCAGTGCGCCACCGACCGCGTGTCGACGTCGAGGGCGACGAGGTCGTCGGCGTTGCATTGGTGCACGTCGGCGGTGGGCGCTTGCACCGTCGGCCACGGCTGCATGTTCTCGGTGGTGGCGAGGAGGGTGCGGCGAACGTCTGCTGCTTTCGTGGCTGCGCGGTTGCGCTCGTCGAGGGTTCCACGCGTGCGGCCAAAGAAGGTGTCGTTCCAGTTGGTGGGCGCGGTCTTCGCCGACGACGCAGTTGGGGCCGGTGTCGTCGAAACGGCAGGGGTGTCGACGCGGGGCGCATCGGACGTCGTGTTCGACGGGGCTGGCGTCGACGGGGGCCGCGGACGCACCAGGTCGATTTCTACGCGTACTTCTGGCGGACGCTCGGGCTCGGGAACCCAAACCACGACGCTGTGCAGCAACGACGAGACCATCACGCACAGCAAAAACAGCAGGCGCCGAAGCCAGGGGTCGTCGTCGAGGGGAGACGTCATGCCCCATGGTGACGGATGGCGACAGCAGAAGAAACCCCAGAAAAAACGCGAGCACGCATCCGCCAAGAAAAAGCGCCGCCGTCGACGGTGGCGACCACGAGCAACCGAAGAATCTGCTATGCCTGCGCCCATGAAGAGCATGCTTTGGATCCGGCACGGGCAAGCCAGCCTGGGCAAAGACAACTACGACCAGCTGTCGACGCACGGCGAGCACCAATCGCGAAAACTGGGGCGGCATTTGGCGTCGACGCAGAAGGCGCCCCAGCTGCTGGTGCATGGGCCTTTGGAGCGACAGCGACACACGGCATCGTTGGTGCGCGATGGCATTGTCGACGCCGGCGGCGAGGCGCCAGCGTTGGAAGAACACGTCGACCTCTCGGAGTATCCGGCGTTTCAGATCTTCGCCCACGCCCAAGGGCAACTGTCAGACGACGACGAGGCCCAACGGCTGCGAGCGTTGCTGCCCGACAAACACAATCCGATGTTGTTCAAATACATCGTCAAGAAGTGGGTCGACGGTGGCATTGACGTCGACGACACCGACTTGTTGCGCTTTGTCGACTTCAAGGCGCAAGTGCAGCGCGCGTTCTCCCACGTCGTCGGCCGTGCGCAGTCGTCGACGGTGGCGGCGGTGACGTCGGGTGGCCCCATTGGCATGGCGTTGGGCATTGCGTTGTCGCTCGACGACCACATGAGCATGGAGATGGCTTGGCGGATCTCCAACGCCAGCACCACGCGCTTCTTCATTGAAGACGACGGGCGCGCCTTCTTGGCCAACTTTCACCACCATCACCACCTCGACGACGACGAAGTGACCTACATCTGACCGCGTTGCCCAAGACGACAACGACGCCCCCACCCAGACAGGAGCGCCCCATGGACTTTTCGCCCTCCGCCGAGATGCAGACCCGCCTCGACCGCGCGCAGCAGCTGTTGTGCGACGAGGTCATGCCCCTTGAACCCGCGCTGTTCACCGACGGCTTCAACGCGTTGTTGCCCCGCTTGCAAGCCGTGCGCGACCGCGTGCGTGAGGCAGGCCTGTGGGCACCGCACATGCCGGCCGACGACGGGGGCAGCGGGTTGTCGCTCGTCGACCTCGGCCTGCTTTCTGAAGTGTTGGGGCAGTCGCCGCTCGGTCATTTCGCCTTCGGCTGCCAAGCCCCGGATGCTGGCAACATGGAGCTGCTGCACAAATACGGCACCGACCCGCAGAAGAAGCGCTTCTTGCTGCCGCTCGTCGCCGGTGACGTGCGGTCGTGCTTCGGCCTGACAGAGCCGAACAATCCCGGCTCCAACCCGACGCGGTTGTCGACGACGGCGACCCGCGTCGATGGCGGCTGGAAGCTGCAGGGCGAGAAATGGTTCACGTCGTCGGTGGACGGCGCCGACTTCTGCATCGTCATGGCGGTGACCGACGCCGACGCTGCCGTGCATGAGCGCGCCACCATGTTCATCGTGCCCACGTCGACAGACGGCTTCGTGCACCAGCGCAACATCCCCATCATGGGGCACGCCGGCGAGGGCTACTTCAGCCACGGCCAGGTGGAGTTGCACGACGTGGTCGTCGACGATGACGCCGTGCTCGGCCCCGTCGGCAAAGGCTTTGTGTTGGCGCAAGAGCGGCTTGGCCCCGGACGCATCCACCACTGCATGCGTTGGTTGGGGATCTGCCAGCGCGCGTTCGACATGATGGTCGACCGCGCCGCCACCCGCATGCTCGACGACACCACCGTTCTCGGCGACAAAGGCATGGTGCAGGCGTTCATCGCCGAATCGCGGGCTGAAATGTCGGCGGCGCGCCTGTTGACCCTGCAGGCAGCGTGGACCATCGACCACCATGGTTTCAAGGCCGCACGCGACGACATCAGCCTCATCAAGTTTCACGTCGCCAAGGTCATGCAGAACGTCGTCGACCGCGCCATTCAAGTGCATGGCGCGCTGGGCATCACCGACGACACGCCACTCGCATTCTTCTGGGGACACGAACGCGGTGCGCGCATCTACGACGGCCCCGACGAAGTGCACAAGGAGTCGTTCGCCCGTCGCCTCATTCGACGTCGTCAAAAGGCATTGGCGGGAGGCGAGGCATGACCGTGCTCGACGAGACGCGGGCCCCGCGTGCAGGTGAAGAACTCGACGTGGCCAAACTGACTGCCTGGTGGACCGACGTCGTCGGCCCCTGCGCATCGTTGACGGTGCAGCAGTTTCCCAGCGGACACAGCAACCTCACCTACGGCATTGAGGTGGTCTCCAACGACGGTGACGTCGAGGAGTGGGTGTTGCGGCGACCTCCTGTGGGCGCCCAGATCAAAAACGCCCACGATATGGGCCGCGAAGTGCGCGTGTTGCAGGCGTTGCACCCAGTGTTCGACAAGGTGCCGCGGGTGTTGGCCCACGTCGACGACGACGAGGTGCTCGGCGCGCCGTTTTACGTCATGCAACGGCTGCGCGGCGTCATCGTGCGCAAAGACTTCCCCGACGGATTCTGCACCACCGACGCCGAACGGTCGCGATTGATGGGCGGCATGGTCGACACGCTGGCCCAGTTGCACAGCGTCGACACCGAAGCGGCCGGCATCACCTGGGGCCACCCCGACGGCTACGTCGAGCGCCAAGTCGACGGCTGGTGCGAGCGCTACGCCAAAGCCAAAACATCCGACGACGCCCCCGTCGAAGAGGCCTTCGCATGGCTGCAGAGCCATCTGCCTCGCCCGCAAGCGCCAACGTTGCTGCACAACGACTTCAAGCTCGACAACGTGGTGCTTGACCCCGATGACCCAGGCCACGTCATCGGCGTGCTCGACTGGGAGATGTCGACGAGAGGTGACCCCTTGATGGATGTCGGGAGCTGGCTCGCCTACACCGTCGAAGCCGACGACCCGCCTCCCATGCAGATGTTTCGCATGATGCCGACCCATCTGCCGGGCATGGGCACCCGCCGTTCGCTCGTCGACAACTACGCCACAAAGAGCGGCCGGGATGTGTCTGACATCGTCTTCTACTACGCGTTTGGGCTCTGCAAGACGGCGGTGGTGGCGCAGCAAATCTTTGCCCGCTTCAAGGCCGGCAAGACCCGCGACAAACGCTTCGCCCACCTCGACCACGCCGTGACCGCGCTGGCCTATCAGGCCCTCAACGCCATTGAGCGCGGAGACGTCAGCGCATGAGCCGGCCGCCGTCGTCGTCGATGCCAGACGCCGCATGGACTGCGACGGAGGCAGCACTGCTGGGAGCGCTTCCGGTGGCGGCCGAGCGGTTGTTCGATCAGTTGTGCTGGCTGCACGGCATGCTCGACGACGACACAGCGCGGTGGGCGCTGGCCGCCATGCAGCTGCCGGCGCTGAGACGCATCACCCACAGCGCGTACACCGAAGACGACGTCACCGTCGACAAGCACGACGCTGCACGCGCGCGCGCCCTGGCCCACGTCGACGTAAGCCGCACGTTGCCGCCCCAGGCCAAGCCGCTGACCGAGGTGGTGTATTGCCCGTTGGCGACGTCGCTGTCGTCGTCGACGTGGTCTGCGCAGATGGCTGCGCTCGCGGCGTGGCATGCGCTGCATCCGACGCCCGTGCCCGCCGCGAAGCTGGGCGAAAGCGCCACGGGGGGGTCGGCGTCGTCGGTGGCGGTGCCCTCGTCGTTGTGCGGCATCACCGACACACGGTCGACCGCCGAGCTCCTCGCCGATGTCGTCGACGTCGCTGCGCAGCGCAGCACGGTGACGACGCCGAAGGCGTTGGTGGCCAAAGACTTGGCGCCCGCTGTCGGCCACCTCGACGTGTTTGTCGTCGACACGCTGCCACAACGCAAGCGCTCATCGCTGGAGCGGGTGATGCCCGCCCTGTTTGACGTCGACCCCGTGCTGCTCATCGACCTCACCGTCTTCGGGTCGGCGTCGAATGCGTTGGTGTTCACCACCCACTCGCTGTGGGTGAACAACGATTGGGCGGCATCGACGCCAGGCCTGCACGTCGTCACCTATGACTTGCTCGACTTCGAGCGGCCGAAGTCGCTGCCGTGGATGGAGATGGCCTTGTCGTCGAAGGTCGCGGTGAACCTGTCGGGGACGTCGTTTCCGCCGAAGGTGTTGCGCGAGATGCTGTTGCGGCTGCAGCGCCGACACCGACGCTGACAGGTCTCAGCGTCGAGGCGGAAAGCAGCGTTCGTCGTCGCTCTGCCGCCACGTCATTTGCGTCGCCCGCAGCGTAAACGTCGGCATGCGATCGGGCACGTCGGGGGCGAGGTCGCCGCTTTCGACCAACTCATCGAGGACGTCTTTGCGGATGGGACGCAGGTGCACCGCGATGTCGACCTCGTCGGGGAGCAGCCCGGCAAAAAAGTACGAACGCGTTTGGTGCACGTCTTCGTAGTTGGGGTCGAGCGGGCTGCTGCCTTTGGCGCCTTCGAGCAGATTGCTTTCGAGCCGTTCGACCTCCCAGAACATGTGCACCTCGTCGTCACCGGCATACCCCGTCGACCCCAGCACCCACAAATGCGCGTCGCTGGCGGCGGCCTCCGCAACCGCCGTGTCGTCGTCAATGACGCCCGACGTGAAGACGGTGTTGCCTGCCGTGCGAGCTTGCACTTCGACCCAGGCCCGCCGGTCTTGCGTCGCCCCCGACGGAAAGGAGTGCCCGGCGGCGAAGTTCTCGAGGGTGACGGTGATTTCGGTGCCGCCCCCCAAGCTCTCGACGCACACTTCAGAAAACAACACGGTGTCGAGCGAACGCTGCACAGCCTCCCGCATCATGTCTTGGCCGGGCGTGATGTCATCGAGCGCGACGTCGACGCCAGGGAAAAGGTGAGAGTGCATGCGGCGCACTGGTGCGTCGGCAAAGCCAACGATGGGGGCATCGCGGCCGCGCATGTGGCATTGGCTGCAGGTGAGGCCCACCGGCGGCGGTTGGCTGTACACCGTGTCTTTCCACTCCGCGAAGGTGGCCTCCACTTGGGTGCCGTGGCCGTTCACCACGTCGTGGCACGTGCCACACATCCTCGACGACACGGTGCTCGCCCGGTCGTGCAACACACTGAAGCGCATGGCGTGGGCGGTGTTCTCGATGGGCGATGGGATGGCCCCGCGCATGATGTCGTCGCCGGCCAACACCAGAGGGTTGTTGAACTCCCCTTCGGCGTCGTGCGCAGTGTGGCAGAAGTAGCAGGTGACGCCTTTGACACTTTCGTCGAGGTCGTCGAGGTTGAGCCCGTCGTCGGTGAGGCCGAGGCGCACCGCCATGGGTGCGTGGCACTCGACGCAGAAGGTGCCGAGTTCACCGTTGGTCTCGCGTTGGCCCTTGGCGTTCATGGCGAGAAACACAGGGTCGCGTGCAGCATAGGCGTGCATCGACGCTTCCCACTCTTCGACGTGGGCGGCGTGGCAGCTGCGGCAAGTCTCAGGCGACATGAGCTCGTCGTGGCTGAGGTCGTAGACGGGCTCCTCGACCGTCGTCGACGGGCACCCCGCTGCGCTCAGCAGGGCCCCCAGCAAAAGACCAAGCGACGTCGTCCGGGTCGTCATGGTCAGCCTTCGATGCAGAACGTGAAGACGGCGTCTTCTTCGGCCCCGGTGGTGCCACCATCGGCGACGTCGAGGAGGCGAAAGTGCAAATCCCACCGGCCCGGCATGAAGAGGTCGATGGGGCCGAAGATGTAGGTTCCGTCGTCGACCTCGGCGTCTGCGTTGGGCACGAAGTCGAGGGGCACCGTGCCGTGTCCGTGGGCCGGCATGTACGGCGACAGCAGAAAGGTGCCGTCGTCGAGGGCCCCGGGGTGAACGTAGGCGGCGCCGGTGTCGTCGGTGAGTTCAAGGGTGAATGTGTTGTCGCCGCGGTCGACCGGGTCGGGGTCTCCGGCCGCCAAGGCGACGGTGATGCCGCTCGGCAAGGTGCGGCGGGGGGATTCGTCGAGGTGGTCGAGGTCGACCTCTTCGCCCTGGCAGGTTTCTGGCCCTTGTGGCTCAGGCTCGCTCACACCGGGCTCTGCCCCTGGGTCGGCACCGGTGGTGCACCCCACCGCCAGCGTCGCGCACAGCAGAGAAGACGCCAGTGGCAAGGCCACCCTCGACGACACCAGACGAACAAAAGCAGAACAACGCGCAGCAACCATGTGTGTTTTGTAGCAGTCCGGCGGCGCCGTGCCAGAGGGTCCGGCGTGTGCAACTGCGGCAATCGGTCGCAGTGCGCCAGCCCCCGCTGAGAAATTCGCGGCCGTTTTTTTGGAGCTGGCGCCGGTGCCTCCTACCATGGCTCCACTTGGCGCCACGTGGAGCAAACGTCTTCCAGGCGGCGCCACCTCACAACGCGCTTGCGTCGTCGACGATGACGACGTGGTTCACCGACGCCTTCGGCGCCGAACGGAGTTCTGCATGCCAAAAGCCAACCTGGCCTCCATCGCCCTCGCCAAACGTCCTGCTTCTGCACTCGCGCTGCTGCCTGACGTCGAAGCCCCCCGCAAAAAAGAACTCGACGCCATCGAGGCGTACTTCTTCGCTCTGCCCCCCGACTACCAAAAAGTCGTCTGAGCCCCTCAAGCCCGACACCGTCGTGTCGTCGGCCCCACCCTGTTGGAGGTGAAGCATGTGCCATGGATTGCGTCGTCTGTCTCTTCTTGCCGTCAGCGTGGCTGCGCTGGTGAGCGCCGCCTGTTCTGCTGGGTTTCGCGCCCCAGATGCAAACGAAGTCGTCGAGGAGATTCCGCCCTTGCTGCAACACCTGACGTTGCGCGAGCAGAGCGCCTTCACCGCCGCCGACGACATTGACCCCAACACCCCGGGGCTGCAAGTGCGCATCGTCGTCGAAGTCAACGACGTCGCCAACGGCCGCGAGTTGCCTGTGGTGCACCTCATGGACGCGCGTGGCGTCGTGCACACCACCCGCACCCAACAAGACGGCCACCGTCGAGTGGCCATCTTCGACGCCGTGGGCGTGGCCAGCGACGACGACGGGTTGGCCAACGACTGGCTCGTCTACGTCGACGACGAAGCCACGGACGTCTCTGACGACGACGACACGCCGCTGGCAGAAGGCAGCGTCTTGCAGAACGTGGTGCGCGGCGTGAGCGACGTGGGCTTTCCGTTCGCGTGCACCAAAGTCGCCTTCGTCGACGACATGTTAGGCCTGTCGCAGGTGAACCCGAGCCATTGCAGTGTGCTGCGCGGCGACTTCATCATCACCGACAGCGACGACGCCTCCCTGCCCCACGTGCCGACCCTCGTCGACATCCAAGGCGACGTCATCATCGAAGACAACGACCAGCTGCACGACCTCTCGGCGCTGCAAGGGGTCGAACGCGTGCAGGGCGACGTCAGCATCTGCAACAACCCCCAGCTGACCCTGCGTGAAGTCGATGCTTGGATGCATGCCGTCGGCACCGACAACATCGGCGGCGCCGTCATCGTCGACGACAACGGCTGATGCATCCTCTCAGCTGGATGAAGAAGGCGCGTGGCTCTGGCTACGCGCTTTTTGCGTGTTGGCCCAAGATGCGCTGCACGGTGCGGCGCACCACCTGGGCATCAAACGGCTTCTCAAGGACGGGCGCTTGCACCGTCGACAAGAACTCGCGGGCGCGCTCGGTGAACACCCCGCCCGTCATGAAGATGAACTTCTCGCGCAGTTGGGGGCAGGCCCCGTCGACCTGCTCGTAGAGGTCCATGCCTGTGCAGTCGGGCATCATGAGGTCGCACAACACGACGTCGAAGTCTTTGCAGGCCTGCAGGTGCTCCAACGCCTCGGTGCCGCCCGCAGCGGTGGTGACGTCGTAGCCTTTCAACTGCCGACGCAGGGCGCGCACCAAGGCGGGCTCGTCGTCGATGAGCAGCACCTTCGCTTTGGCCTTTGCCTCTTTGGCCGGTTGCGGCGAATTCGGCGGCGGTGGCATCACCTCAGCGAGAGGCTCGAGGTCGTCGTCGGCGAAGTCGAAGGTGAAGACGTCGTGGGGGGCGATGGGCAGCAACACCCGAAAGCAGGTGCCACGGCCGACGTCAGAGGAGATGTGAATCTGCCCGCCGTGTTCGCGCACGATGTTGTGGCAGATCGACAACCCCAGCCCGGTGCCGACGCCGACCTTCTTGGTGGTGAAGAAGGGGTCGAACACGCGCTTCAAGATGGCCTGCGGAATGCCGCGGCCGGTGTCTTCGATTTCGATGAACAAAAAGTCATTGTCGGCGCGCCCGACGCTGACCCGGATGTGGTTGTCATTGACGTGCCCCTCGTCGATGGCTTGCGCCGCGTTGACGAGGAGGTTCAGCAGCACCTGACCGATGCGTCCTTCGTTGGCGAGGGCGTCGGGAAGGTTGTCGGGGATGTCTTTGATGAGGCGGGCGCGGTGCCGAATCTCGGTCATGGCCATGGAGATGGTCGACTCGATGACGCGGTTGAGTTGCACCGGTCCGACTTCGGTTTTTTCAGGCCGTGACAGCTGTTTGAGGTCGCGCACGATCTCCCGCACGCGGTGGGCACCGGTGCGGGCTTCTTCGAGTGCACGCACGCCGCTCGACGACACCACCCCGTGGTTGTTGGTGAGCTCCTCGAGCACCACCTGCAAGTTGCTCAAGATGTACGCCAGGGGGTTGTTGATCTCGTGCGCGACGCCTGCGGCCAATCCGCCCACCGACGCCATGCGCTCAGAACTCTCGACGAGCAGCTGCAACTGCTTTTGTTCGGTGACGTCCATGATGATGCCGTCCCAACGCACGGCGCCGTCGACGTCACCGGGGCCCGGACGGCCTTTGAGGTGCACAAATCGGATGTCGTTGTCGTCGCTGGCCACGCCCGTCGTGGGCGTGTGCGAGAGAATGCGGCCCTGCCAGGTGAAGTCGGCTTGGTTGCGACGGGAATGCTCCAGCGAGCGTTTGAAGTCGCTGAGGTCATCGGGGTGAATGAGCTCCAACAACGCATGCACCGAGTCGGTCATGGCCTCGGGCGGCACCCCCAACACCTCGTGCGACGTCGTCGCCACCCAAGTGAAACGGTACTGCTGCAGCGGGTGGTAGGTCAGCTCGAACAACACGCCGGGCACGTTCTGCGCCAGGCGGGCAAAGCGCGCTTCTGAACGCGCCAGCTCCTGTTGGGCGCGTTCGCGCTCGGCCTCGGCGCGCACCTGTCGGCTGATGTCGCGCACCGCGACGACGAAAAACCGGTTGCGTTGCGCTTCGCCGCTCGACGGCGCCACCGACACCCGCAGCACGTGCTCCTCGTCGACGCGGGCGCGGGAGCGATACGGCGTCATGCACTTCAGCGCGTCGTCGATGTCGTCGCGTTTTCTGACGTCGTCGGGGTGGACAAAGATGTCGCGCACGTGCTGACCGATGCCGGCTCCCGTGGTGTCGGTGACCAACTGCGTGAACGTGGAGTTGCACCACACCAACATGCCGTGGTCGTCGGCGATGGCGAGGGGTTCGGCAAACGACGACAACAGCCGTCGGATGCTGCGCACCACCGGAATGCCGCTGGGCGCCTGCAAGCCCTCGTCGGCGACGAGCTCCACCAGGAGTTGCTCGCCGCGCGCGTCGACGTCGGTGGTGTGGGCAATGAACCGGCGGCCGCCCACGAACACGGGAAACGTCGCGGGCGGGCCGTCGAGCGTGAGCTCCGGATCCATCTGAGGCAGCACCTGGCGCAGGGCGGCTTTGTCGCCGCCGAACAAACGCATGGCGGCGTGGTTCACAAAAGCGATGTCTTGGGTGGGCAGGTGCATGACCCAAAGGGGGGTGCGCAGGTGCATGACCCACGACAGCTCCGACATTGGATGTGCACGCTGGGGAATCCCCATAAACACCTCCCCGATTCCATCGGACGATTTTGCTGAAAGTTGAGGATCCGAACGGCAGGTTTGCGTTCGCAATAAGTTCAATAAGACAAAGGGTTAGAAAGTTAGTCGTTTCACTAAAGCATGTTCAAATGTGGCTGCGGACACGCTGCCCGCGCAAGACGCGAATTCCGCGCGCCAAGCGAAGAGCGATGGCCTGACGGTTTTGTTCCACTGTAGGTCAGAGCAGACCGCGATCCACGGTTACCTGGTGGACGCGTCGCCGGTGCCCACCACAGCGTCACCGCCGCGACGGGGGTCGCCCGAGGCTGCATTGTTGGGCTGCAACGCATGAACGCCGCCGAAATACACGTCGCGATCACGCCACACGTTGCAGTGCGCGTCTTTCTGCAAAGCGACGACGACGTCGTCGGCGAACCCTGGCTCGATCTGAGCGGTCTCTCCGTCCCAATGCACACGCGCCGCTTGCACGGCGTCGTCGAGCGACACGCCGTGGTCGACGACGTGGGTGAGCACCTGCAGGATGGCGGTGCGAATGCGTTTGGACCCACCGCTGCCAAGCACCATCTCGCAGCGGCCGTCGTCGTCGAGCACCACGGTGGGGCTCATCATGGACGCCACGCGGACGCCGGCGTCGCCTTGGTGAAAGCCGTCGGGGTGCAAGTCGTCTTCGCCCATCATGTTGTTCAACATGATGCCGGTGCCAGGCACCATGACGCCGCTGCCCTCACCGTTCGACGTCGTCATCGACGCCACGTTGCCGTCGGCGTCGGCGATGGACATGTGGGTGGTGCCTCGCGTGAAAATGTGGTGGCCAAAGAAGTGGGTGGGCACGTCGACGTCGGGGCCTTGGCTTTCGAAGTCGTCGACGCACAAGATGCCCTGCGCCCGCAGCTGGTCGGTGCCGCGCATCGTCGACAACAGCGCCCGCATGTGGGCTTGGCCCAAGAAGCCGTCGCGCTGCAGCACCTCTTGCGGCAGCTGCTCCAAGAGGTGCAAGCCGAGCCCGATGAGGGGGCCGCCCAACGACGGTGCGGGATTGGTGAGCACGGTGCGATCGCGGTAGGCGCAGCGATGGGGCGCCCGTTCGATGACGTCATACTGCTGGAGGTCTTGCACCGTGAGGAGGCCGTGCCCGGCAACGCAATCGTCCGACATGGCCTGGGCCAAGGCGCCCTCATAAAACGCGGCCGCACCGTCGTCGACGAGGGCGCGCAACAAATCTGCCGTTTCTGGGCTGCGAATGCGCTCGCCAGCTTGCAGCAAATGCCCGTGGGGCGCATAGAGCGCCCGCGATTCGGGCGTGAACAGCAAGATGGGCTCCAACAAGGAGAGCAACCGGGCCTGGTACGCGTTGAGTTCGATGCCTTCTGCGTGTTGCGCGATGGCGGGGCCGAGCACGACGTCGAGGGGCAAACGTCCCAAGCGGTCGTGCATGTGCAGCAAGCCTTTGATGAGGCCGGGGACGGCAATGGAAGCCCGCCCAATGTGAAAGTGCTGAATGGCGCCTGGAAAGTGGATGGCGATTTCTTCGAAGTGCGCCTGCGTCGACGACGTGCCGCCGACGCCCGGGCTGTTGCAGAAGAAGTCGAACACCGTGGCCTGCCCGTCGGCTTGCCGCGCCAAACAGAAACCACCGCCGCCCAGCGACGTCAACGCCGGCTCGGCCAATGCCGAGGTGAACCCTGCACCGACAACGGCGTCAAACGCGTTGCCGCCTTCTTGCAGCAGCTGCCGCGCCACAGACGTCACCAACGGATGCCCGGATGCGATGGTGGCGCGCCCATTTGACGTCGAGGACAGTGCCTCAGTTGAAGATGCCATGACTGCCTCGTCGACGTGCCGTCCACCTGTAGACGGCTGGGGCCCAGCGTCTCTGGCAAGAGGCGGTGGGTCAACTTTTTGTCTGCCTGCGGGGGCTGCGTCTTCAGTCGTTCAGGGGGACTTCCTCGTCGAGGAACTCAAAGAGCTCACGCCACGACTCTTGCGCGTTCTTGCGCCAGACAAACGCCTGAAAGGCATGCACCTCGCCGTCGTAGATGCGGGTCACGCAACGCACTTCACGTTTGTTCAACGCGCGCATCAACCGCACGGTGTCGTCGACGAGGAGGTCGTGGGTGCCGACAGAGGCGAACATCGGCGGCAACGGCCGGTCGGGTTCGCCAGCGTTCTCCAAGAACACCAGGGGGTCGGCCATGGCCTTCCAGTCGTCGGGCAAGCCCTCAGAGGCGCCCAGGTATTCGTCGCTGATGGCGTGCACGCGATCGCCCACGATGGTGCTGACGTCGTCGGTGACCAGCCGCTCCACGTCGGAGACTTGCAAGATGCCGCACAAGGGGGCCGCCGCTTTGGGGACGATGCCGGTTTCGTAGATGGTCTTGCACCATGGCTCCGGCCGTTCGTAGCAAGCCGCAAGGGTGGCGCCGAGGGTGAGGTTTCCGCCGGCGCTCTCACCGGCGACGATGAGCTGCTCGGGGTCGCCGCCGAAAGTGGGCGCCGCCTTGGTGACGAAGGCGTAGGCGGCCGCGACGTCCTCGACAGCGGCGGGGAAGGGGTGCGCCGGTGCCAACCGGTAGTTGATGGTGAACACCACGTAGCCCCGGCGGGCGAGGGCCAGGGCGAACACCCAATGGGTGTCTTTCGAGAGAATGCGAAAGCCGCCGCCGTGGATGAACAACACCGTCGGACGCAGTTCGTCGCCCATGTCTTTGGGGCGGTACACGTCGAGCAAGTGCACGTCGCGCCCGGTGTCGAGGTAGGCGATGTCTTTTTTCACCTCGACGCCGTGCCGGGCGGGGTTGGCTTGGGGGAGCCGTTTCACCAAGCCAGAAACGGTGTGAAACGACGCGGTGATGACCTTGCCACCGAGGTCACGGCGGAGGCGATCGCGTTTGCGGGCGAAGCGGGGATTGTCGACGGCAGCCATGTTTTGCCTTTAGCAGACTGAACGCAGAACTCCATGCAGGTGAGGGCCGGGTTCGACCTGCGTCACGTCGCCGTTGCCGTCGACAACCGCCGCAAGGGATGGCGCTCCACATCGTAGGTGGGCTGCATTCCACCTTGCACGTCGACATAGGCGCGCACCCGCGCCACGTGCTCGCGCAGTTGGTGTTTGACGCCGTGGGGCCCGGCGCACACCACGCCGGTGGCGAAGGGCGCGCCCAACGCCCGGGCCATGTACGTCGCACGCATGGCGTGGTCGCGCTGGCTGACAAACACCACCGCCTCGTGGGCGGGAAACAGCGCCTGCAAACGCACCACCGAGTCGTAGGTGCGCATGGCGTGGTCGTCGACGATCATCCGGTGGTCGTCGACGCCTTCATCGCGCAACACCCGCTGCATGAGGGGGGTTTCGGCTCTGGGACCGTCGCCGATGCCGGTGATCAGCACCGTCCACGTCGGGTGGCGCCCGGCGTAGACGGCAGCTTGCAACAGACGCTGCTGCAACGTCGTGGTGAGCTTGCCGGTCGACGTCGGAGGTGCCCCCAACACCACGAGGAGCACATCGTCACCGCTGGGCGCTGGCAGCAGCGCCCCCTCGTGTTGCACCCGCCGCGACAACACCGCGCCGAGTCCACACGACGTCAACAACGCGGTTTTCGCCAAATGGCGTTTGCGTTGGGTCACGACAGCTGGGGCGGGTGGAGGCAGGGGCACCCTTGCTTCTTCTCCCAATGAGACGCACCATGCAACCATGACCGCTGCTCGCAAACGTCTGCTCCTCGTCGGCAATCCCACCGCCCAAAGCGGCAAGGCTGTGCAACGCATTGCGCGCGCCCATGCGTTGTTGACCGACGCCGGGTTCGCCCTCGACACGCTCGACACCGCCCCCGCCGGACGCACCGTGGCTTTGGTGAAAGAAGCCGTCGACGACACCGCCTACGACGTCGTCGTGGCCCTCGGCGGCGACGGCACCTTCGCCGAAGTGGCCAAGGGCGTGCTGCAAAGCAAACGGCAAGTGCACATGGGGTTTTTGCCGTCGGGCACCGGCAACGACCAGGGCAAGAGCTTCGGCATCAGCGCCGCCGAAGACAAAATGCCTGAGGGCGTGCGCATCATTCAAGACGGGCACGTCACCCACCTCGACGTCGCCTACGTCAAGAAGCTCGACGACGACGGCAACGTCGTCGACCGCGAGACGTTCTTCGACTCCTTGGGCTTTGGCATCCAGCCTGAAATCCTGCAGCAGCGCAACAAAGACCGCGCCTTCGTGCAGAAGATTCCCTTTTTGCGCGACGTGTACCGCGACCAGGCGGTGTACGCCGGGGCCACCTTGGCCAAGTACGTCGAGAGCTTTTTTGAGCCGACGAAGTTTGACGCCGACATCGTCGCCGACGGTGAAGAGTTGCACTTTGCCGGCCTCACCGACGTCATCCTGAAAAACACCGCGGTGTATGGCGGGGCTTGGATCTTGGCCCGTGAAGGCGAGCCCGACGACGGCAAGCTCGAGCTCATCCCCATGCAGGGCCGTCGCGACTGGTTCTCCAAAATCCTCCGCGACCACCAAAACGTGCCCGTCTGGCAAGAAGACCTCGATCTCCTCGGCGTCACCCACGCCGCCGGCACCTCCGCGGCCCATTTCGAGCTGCGCCTGCACCGTCCCGCGCGCGAAGAGATTCGCGCTCAGCTCGACGGCGAAGAATGGACCAGCGGCAAGCATTTCGTCGTCGACGTCGACAAGAACGCCCTGCCGTTGTTGACGCCCGCCGACTTCATTCCCCCTTGGCGTCCCTGACGCCGTCCCGTCGTTTCTGTCTGATGCGGCGCCTGCCGCGAGGGAGCCTTCATGAGCCAAGACGCCGTCGACCCCCAAGTGCTGCGCGCCGTCACCCAGCGTGTCATCGACAACTTCACCGAGATGGGGGTGTTGTTCACCGCCCTCGACGTCAGCAACCAGGTGAAGCGCACCTTGCCGTCGGTGCGCCACCGTGAGGTGTCCCCGACGGTGCGCGACCTCTTCGGCCAAGGCGCTTTCGGCGACGAATACATCCAGACCCTCATCGATGTGCAGGCCGGCCACAAAACGGTGCAGGCGTTTTTGTACCACCTCGACGACGACGACGCCGACATGTACGGCGACTCCATGCGCAGCCAAAACGCCACCCCGCCGGTGAGTGCCGCTGCGCTCGACGACATGGATGTCCCCGACGACTTGCAGTCGTGGACGGTGAAGGCCGGACGCGACGGCCGCGGCCGCATTCCCCGCAAGCTCATCGAGAACGCCGGCATCACCACCTACGACGTCATCTTGCGGTACATCGACGCCGAAACCCGTCTCGAAATCCGCGCATGGCAGCCGGGCGACGCCACCGACGGCGAAGTGCTCGCCTATGTGCACCCGTCGCTGTTGCACTTGCCGGCCAAGTCGTTGCTGTTGTTCGACACCAGCGAGCCCATCGACGCCAACGTCATCGGCGACCGCGTCGACGTCACCGGCGTGCGTGCGCCGTAGCGCCGCTGGTCTCGCTCACCGCCACGGCAGCGGCTGCACCTGTTGGATGTCGTCGACGTCGAGGGCCACCATCAACAGCCGCTCCCACCCCAAGGCGATGCCGCTGGTGGGGGGCATGTGGGCCAAGGCCTGCAAGAAGTCCTCGTCGACGGGAAGGTCGGGCTTGCCCAATGCGCGCCGCTCGTCGAGGTCGGCGTCGAACCGCGCCCGCTGTTCGTCGACGTCGGTGACCTCGTCGAATGCGTTGGCGAGTTCGAGCCCGCAGGCATACATCTCGAAACGCTCGGCGAAGAGGTCGTCGTCGGCACACAGCTTTGAAAACACCGCCATCGAATAGGGCCAGCGGGTGACAAAACACGGCCGCTCTTGGCCGATGGCCACTTCGACGCGGGTGCCCATGAGGTGGTGAAAGACGTCCTCGAAGACGTCGTCGACGCGCACGGCGTGTCCGGCTTGGTGGGCCTGTCGCGCGAGATGGGTGACATCACCGTCGCGCAACGCCACCAACGAGGCGCGCAAGTCGACATCGGCGTGGGCAGCGAAGAGGTCGTGACAAGACGCCACGTCAAAGGTGTCGACGTCGAGGGCTGGGTTCCCCTCGACGGCATCGACGACGGCACGCAGCAACGCCATGCAGTCGTCTTGCAGCTGGGTGAGAGGTGCGCCCGTGCGGTACCACTCCAGCATGTCGAACTCTGGCAGATGGCGTGGCGACACTTCTCCGTCGCGAAACACGCGCGCCAACGAGAAGACGCGGTCGGCGCCGAGGGCCAGCACGCGTTTCAGCGCCAGCTCCGGCGAGGTGTGCAAGTAGCGGGGCGACGTCAGGTGCGGCTGGGTGAGATCGGTGGCCACCTGCACCACCAGCGGGTCGATGTGCGGTTCCGTCGACGGCGCTGGCAACAACTGGTGGGTGGCCACTTCGACAAAGTCTTCGTCGTCAAACCAGCGGCGCATGGCCCGCAGGGCGGCCGCCCGTTGCCGCACCAGTTGCAGCGCCCACGACGTCATTCGAGGAGAGCCACGCTCATGAGCCCACCGCCGACGGCCACCACGCCGACACCGACACCGAGGGTGGCCAGGCCGACGCGGCCGATGGTTTGGATGCGGGTGCGCTGCTCATACGTGCCCTCGTCGCCGTCGAGGGTGAAGTTCGCCCACGTCGCCAGGGCAACGCCGATGACCGCGACGGTGCCGCCTGTGGCCGCGGCGGCGCCACCGCCGACCACCCACCCCGACAGGCCTGCTTCTTTTTCGATGACAACCACGTCTTTCGGGGTGGTGTCGTCGTTGTCTTGCCGCACGACGATGACGGGCGTCTTTGGCGCCGTCGCATCGGGCTCGGGAATCGAGAGGTCGGCCTGCTCTTGCGGGGCCAAGCGAAACACCATGGACCACAACGTCGCCGTTCCGCGTTGCACCGACACGGTGTGCTCGCCGGGCGACACCTTGCGCACCGGAGGCGACAACGGCAGCGGCCCCAGTGGCTCGTCGTCGAGCACGAAAGACGCGCCCACGTAGGTCGCCGGAAACGACAGCACCCGCAGCTCACCCTGAAGCTTCTGCGGCGCCATCAGGGCCCACACCACGTAGCGGGCGGTTTGCTCGCGGTCGTCGCTGAGGGGCGTCCAACCGGCCGACGTCGTCGTCGCATCGGCGCTGAAACGTTGCATCGCAAACGTCGGGCCCGCCGTCTCCGCCGTCTCCGCCGTGGGAGCCGCCGCGTCGGGCGTCGTCTGGGTGACGACGAAGACGTCGGTGACGCGCAACACCGTCGCCAACTTGGCGAAACAAGCGGGGGTGGTGTCGTCCACACAGCGCAGCCCCATGAGGGCAGCCGCTTCAAGTTCTTCACGGGTGGTGGCGTCGTCGAGCAACCGCACCTTGGCCGACGTCAGCGTCTCTTTCAGCACGGCGCGGTGGGGCTGCAGATCGGGCGCGCGCACCAACAACACCGCGTTGGCGTCGTCAGCAGGCTGCGCAACCACGTCAGGTGCCGCGCCGACGGCACACAGCAGTGCGGCCCACGCCGTCCAGCGGCTCAACGTCTTCGCCCCGCAATGCATGTCAACCGCCGCGCAAACTGCCTTTGGCGTTCAGCTGTTCGATGAGGTTTTTCATGCGCTTGCGCACCTTGGCGTCGGCCGGCTTTTGCGTCGTCGCCCGACGCCACAACAGCAGCTCGCCTGCGAGGTCTCCGTTGGCCTCTGCCGTCTTCGCCTTTTGAATGAGCTTGTCGTAGGGCGCGTCGGTCGCTCCCATCGTCGAATAGGGCGGATGGGCGCCGGCGTATTCTTCAGCGAGGGGCTGCAGCACCGACTCGAGCGGAGCGCCGTAGCCCCAGGCCGCATACGCCGACATTCCCAAGGCGACGACGGCACAGGCGGCCAAGCCCAACCCGCCGACGATGTCTTGCACCAAACGGGCGCCGCGACCGGCGGGCGCCTTGTTCTTCTTGTCGTTGGCGTTCGACTTGGGCTGCGACGCCGTCGGCAACGGCTTCTTGCTGACGTCGAGTTCGAGGCCCGGCACATGGGCCCCCTCGTCGTTGCCAAAGGAGTCTTCACCCGCATTGGGGTGGTAGGTGTTGGGCACCATCTCAAACCCACCGGTCTTGGTGGTTTGGTTGGTGGCCTCGTGCTTGGGGGGCGCAGGGGGCTGGCCGAAGGGGTCTGCGCCTGGCGCTGGAGGCGCCGAGAAGGGAGCGGCCACGGCCCCAGTCGACGGTGCCGGAAAGGCCCCGGGCGTCGGCGGGAATCCCACGGGTGCGTTTTGCGGCACAGGCGGGGTGTAGCCGCCACTGCCCATGGCGGGAAACTGCCCGGTGGGCGCAGGAGCGGCTGCGGGAAACTGCCCCGTCGTCGGCGCAGCAGCAGCCGGGAACTGTCCGGTGGGCACGCCGGGCGCGGGTGGAAAGCCCGTGGTGTTCGACGGAAGCGGGAACGGGCTCGCCGGTGGCGCAGGCGCCGCCGGAAACTGCCCCGTCGCCGTCGGTGCCGGAAACGGCGCCTGGCCCATCGGTGGTTGGCCCATTGGTGGTTGGCCCATCGGCGCATGAGGCGTCGGCGTGTGCAGGGCTTGCGGCGTTGGCGCCGCCTGGGGGGTCAAGTTGGCGGGGAGCGACGCCGCTGGGAATTGTCCGGTGGGAATGCCGGGGGCGCCTTGCATGCCGCCAAACCCAGGCGCTTGCGTCACAGGCGCAGCGAAGGGATCGGCCCCCGACGTCGCCGTCGGGGCGGGAGCTGGGCTCGCCATGGGCGACGGCACGGCCGCCGGTGCCGGAGCGGGAGCTGGAGCTGGAGCGGGCGCAGGTGCCGCCGCCCCCTCTTTTTTCGGAGGAGGTTTGGCCAAGAACATCGTGCTGCACTTGGGGCATTTCATGCGGGCGCCCCCGTCGGGGACGGCTTCGTTGCGGACTCGGTAGTTGGCCGAGCACCCCGGACAGGTCACAATCACGACGACACTCCGTCTGCGCATTCGGGGTGGGCGCGTGCAGGCGTCGCCCCCGTGGAGGTCAACCGCACACCCGCCCCGGCCGGTCTGGCACCGGCGATCGCCCACCCCGGTGGTGGGCGTTTTCAGCAGGGGGCCACCTTAACAAGATGACGCGAAAGCGAAATTCTTCCCCTCATCTGTCCGCAGAAAAGTGTGCCGGCTGCCATCCTCCCCTGGGGCGACGGCGCCCGATGCTGACGTCGACGGCGGCGAGATCTTGAAAGCTGCGAAATCCTGCATGGGGTTCGCCGGGTGTCTCACGCCGACTGCAAATAGCGCACGATGACCACGCGGGTTTTGCCCTCATCGAACCGCACCAGCGCCGACCCCAACTTGCCCCGCCCTCGCAGCTCGACGACGGTGCCTTCGCCGAACGCCGAATGCGACACCCGTGATCCTTTGGCCAAGCCGGCGTTGGTTTCGGTGTGCACCACCTCGGCGCCGCGCACCGGCGACGACGACGGCCGCGCTGGCGCCTCTGCCTCGTGCGCGCCCAACGCGAGCTGCCCCTGTTGTTTGGCGGCTTGGTTCTCACGTCGACGCTGGGCCAACGCCAGTGCCTTTTGCACCGCCTGGGCGCCGACGTCGCCATCGTCGCCGTGGAGTTGTCGTTTGCGCCTCGGGGCGTCGGCCACATCGTCATACACGATGTGTTCGCCGTCGACGTCGCCTTCGATGGTGGGCGTCGGCGTGGCACGTCGGCTGTAGGCAAAGGCCCGTTCACGTCGAGGTTTGCTCTTGGGGGTGTCGCCTTCGAGCACCTCCGACGGCATCTCCTCAAGAAACCGCGACGGACGGCGCATCTTCACCGTGCCCTGCACCATCCGCCGTTGCGCCCAGCTGCACACCAGACGTTGTTTGGCGCGGGTGATGCCCACGTAGGCCAGGCGGCGTTCCTCTTCGAGTTCGGTGGTGTCGGCGCCATCTTGCAGCGCCCGCGAGTGGGGGAAGCCGTGCTCTTCGAGCCCCACCAAAAACACCAGCTCAAACTCCAGGCCTTTGGCGGCGTGCAAGGTCATCAAGGTGACCTTGGGGGCGTCGGGGTCGTCTTCGCTCTCTTCGCCGCCCGACAACAACGCCGCCTGCTCCAAAAAACCGCTGATGTCGGTGGGCTCGTCGGCGGCGTTGGCGTCGTCGACGAATTGGGCAGCGGCGCTCACCAAAGCGCCCAAGTTCTCGAGCCGCCCCTGCGATTCGATGGAGTCTTCGGCTTCGAGGCGGTCGGAGATGCCGCTGACTTCAATGGCCGCCGCCAACGCCTTCTTCGCGTCGTAGTCGGCGCGGTCTTCGCCGTCGGGCTGGGCTTGGGGCGTGATGTGCTGTCCGAGCCCCAGCAGGGTCTGCCCGAGGTCGAGGGCCTTTTTCTGAATGCGAGCGCCGATGCCGGAGCGGGCCAACAAGTCGGCATCGCCCATGACGTCGAGGAGCCCCTTGTTGGTCTGCGTGGCCACCGTCTGCATCTTCTGAATGGATGCCGCCCCAATGCCCCGCGGCACCGCCTGCAACATGCGCACGGTGTCGACGTCAGACCGCGGGTTCAACGCACACCGCACCGTGGCCAAGGTGTCTTTGACTTCTTTGCGGTCGTAAAAGCGCACGCCGCCGACGAGGCGATACGCCAAGTGCGAGCGCCGCAGCTCGTCTTCAAAGGCCCGCGACATGGCGTTGGTGCGGTAGAGGATGGCGACGTCTTCGAGGGTCTGCCCCGACTGCACATGCGACTGGATGCTGCGCACGGTGCGCCGGGCCTCGTCGATGTCGTCGCGGCTTTTCACCACGCGCACCTTGCGGCCGTCGTTGAGCGTGGGCCGCAGCTCTTTGCCCAGGCGCTCGGTGTTGTGCCCGATGACGCCGTTGGCGGCCTCGAGAATCGTCGCCGTTGAGCGGTAGTTCTCTTCGAGGCGCACCAGCCGTGCGGGCGCCATCTTGTCGACGAACGTCTTCAGGTTGTCGGCGGTGGCGCCACGCCAGCCGTAGATGGCTTGGTCGTCGTCACCGACGACGGCGACGGTCTTCGCCGACTTCGCCAAAGCAAAGACGATGTCGGCCTGCACGCGGTTGGTGTCTTGGTATTCGTCGACGACGAGGTGGTGCACCACGCGTTTCACTTCTTTGCCGACGGGGTGCTCCAGCAAAGAGCGCAGGTGCAGCAGCAGTCCGCCGAAGTCGGTGGCGCCCATCTCTTTGAGCTTGTCGAAATACAGCCGGTAGACTTGGCGGCCTTTCTCTTCGACGGGGTTCCACGGCGTCTCTGGCACTTGCTCGGGCAACAGCCCTTCTGACTGCCAGCCGTCGATCATGTACAGGATCGGCTTCACCAACTCTTTGCTGTAGTTGAGGTCGTCGACGACGACGCGCTTGAGCAACCGCTGCGCGTCGTCTTGGTCGTAGATGACAAACGACCGCGGCAAGCCAATGGCGTCTCCGTAGCGACGCAACAGACGTGCGGCGGTGCCGTGAAAGGTGCCCACGTTCACCTTGCTGCCGATGCCGGGCACGAGGTGTTCGACGCGTTCGCGCATCTCTTGGGCGGCTTTGTTGGTGAAGGTGACGGCGAGAATCGTCCACGGCCGGGCGTACAGCTGCTCGATGAGAAACGCCATGCGGTGGGTGATGGTGCGCGTCTTGCCCGACCCCGCCCCCGCCAAGATGCACACCGGCTGATCGGTGCACGTCGCCGCCTCGTATTGCGAGGGAGACAGCAGAGCTTGCAGGTCGGTCATGGGGCACCCAACAGAACAACAGAGACGACGGCCAGTTTGGCCATTCTGCAGGGACTGTTCAAGTGTTTAGTGTCGAAGCCCGCCGCTCAGAACGCCACGTCGTCGGCGGGGTCGATGTCGTCGACGGCACCGTGGTCGTCGGCGACGGGGGGTGCGGTCGATGGGTCTTCGGCTGGCGGTGATGTCATGGGCGGCGGGGGGGCCGCGTCGTCGTTCAGGCCTGGCAGCTGGGTGGGCAATGGCGTCTCCGTCGACAACGGCGGGGGCACGCGTCCTTTGGCCATGGCGACCACGTGTTGGGCGTGCTCCTGCAATGCGTCGGCGTAAAGCTGTGACAACCGCTCTTCTTTTTTCATTCTGAAGTAGTGCGCGAGGCCTTGGTGTCCGACGTTGGCGGCGAGCCCGGTGAGCGCCGTGCCCACCAAACAGCCGCACGCCATGGGGTGCATGGCCGCCAGCGTCGTCGTCGACAACAAAAACAACACTCCGGCAAAGGCCACGGCGTCGAGCACGGGCCCAGAGACGGCACACGCTTGCTCGGCGAGCACTTCAGTGGGGTCTTCGAGAGTGCCCTTGCGCTCGGTGTGCACCTGGCGTCCGTCGGGAAACGTCGTCGACAGCGCCACCCGCACCGCCTGGTCGTCGGCGAGAAAGTCGGCGGCGCCTTCGTTGACGTCAAACACCACCTCGGTGCGCAACGCCATTGGCGCCGATGCCTCGTCGGCGTCTGTCGACGTCGAGGCCAGCGTGTTCAGCGACTCGGCGGTGTAGTCTTGAATGCTCTGCACCCACTCCACGCTCTCGCCGATGGATGCCCCCGGCTGTCGCACCAGCACCCGCTCCGGCGCGAAGGCCACGTCGGCTTGCTCGTCGAGGGCGGTGGGGTCGTCGGCCAACTGCGGACGCAGCATGGGCGTCGCACACCCGGTGACGACGAGGGTGCCCAGAAGCAATGCCAACAGTTGAACCAAACGGGTCATGGCAGCAGCATAACGTCTTTGGTGCCGCTCGTCGGTGTCACGTGCGCCATTTGAGGTCGACTTGAACCTCGCCCTTTGGACGCACCGTCGCCAACATCACGGGCGACAAGTCTTGGCCCGGCACCACGTCGACGTCGAAGCGTTGCACCATCATCGCCAACAACAAGGTGGCCTCGTAGAGCGAGAAGGTGTTGCCGATGCACACCCGGCTGCCGGCCGAGAAGGGCACGTAGGCCCACTTGTCGCGGGCCTCGATGGCCTCGGGTGTGAACCGACTGGGGTCGAAGTGCTCGGGGTTGGGCCAGTGGTCGGGGTGGCGGTGCAGGCCCCAGAAGAACGGCAGCACCAAGTCGCCTTTGTTGATTTTCACGCCGCAGATGTTGTCGTCTTCGACGGCGTGGCGGGCGACCATGGCCACGGGGCCACGCAGACGGAGGGTCTCGTCGATGACTTGGCGGGTGTATGTCAGCTTTGTGAGGTCGTCGAAGGTGGGGGTGCGCTTGCCCAACACGCGGTCGACCTCTTCGCGCAGTTTGTCTTTGACGTCGTCACGGCCGTCGATGAGGGTGAACAGCCAGGTCAGGGTCAACGCTGTGGTCTCGTGTCCGGCGATGAACAACGTGAACACTTCATTGCGCACTTCTTCGTCGGTGAGCGGCTCTCCGGTCTCGGCGTCGCGGGCGTCGAGCAGCATCTGCAAGAGGGTGTCTTCGCGTTCGTTCTCAGGCAGTGCGCGTGCGGTTTCGATGACGCGATACACGGTGCTCTCGACGTCACGCATGACGCGTTTGAACTTGCGGTTGGTGGCGGTGGGGATCCACTTGGGGACGGGCACGCCGTTGGACACTTCGCTGACGACTTCAAGCGCCATGCCCAGCGACTCATGGTCGACCTCGGCGGCCTCGCCGAGGCCGCTGCCGAAGAGTGCGTTGACGACGACGTCGAGGGTCAGCCCCACCATCTCGTCGTGGGCATCGATGCGCCCGCCGTCGGGGTGACGACGCTTGAGGTCGTCGAAGAACACGGCGCCGCGGTCGATCATGATCTGCACCAGCCCCTCGAGGCTGCCGCGGTGAAACTTCGGCATCATCAAGGTGCGACGTTTGCGCCACTTCGGCCCCTGCAACGCCAAGATGCCGTCGCCGATGACCTCGCGCACGCCGTCATAGGCTTTGCCCTTGATGTAGTTGTCGGCGTTGCCCGCGAGCACCCGCTGCACGCCGTCGGGGTGTGCGACCACCACCGTGTCGCTGAGCAAGTTCGCGCGGTACACGTCGCCGTACTCACGCCAGCTGCGCTCCATGAACTGCACCAGCCCTTCACGGGCAATCTGGGGCGTGTTGCCGACGATGGGGTACCCGCGGGGACCTTCTGCTTTGCGTCCTTCACCTTGATGTGACGCCAGACGGTCTTGCGCGGTCTTCGACGCCGACGGCACCGCTTGCACGCTCGACGCCACCGGCGGCGGAGGCGGCGGAGGAATGGCCCCGCCGTCGTCGTCGTCGTGCGGGGGGATGGCTTCTTGGGGCAACGGCTCACTCATGTCGACTCCACGTGCAGTACATGCTTACCAAACGGCAAGCGCGGCCGCTTTGGGGAGGAGGATCCAGCCTTGTTTTGAGGCACTCCATCTGTGCCCAATGCCAACGACAGGCCCAACGACAACGCCGATGGCCCTGAAGCCACCGGCGTCGGCATGGGCCTGTGCCCCGCGTGCCCACGGCGTCGACCTACGACGCTGGCTCCTGGTCGTGGTCGATGTTGGAGCCTTTGCGGATGACGCGCTTGGCGGCCTCCGCCAGGCGCGACCGCCAAGCGTTGGCATTGTCGCCGTCGGCAAACGCCGAGTTGCTGAAGACGAAGGCACTCATGGCAAGCTGCAACCCCGAGAGCACCATGACGTGGGCCTCGACGTCGAGGGTGGGGTCGGGGTTGTCGGCTTTGGAGGTGAGGTCGGTGACCACCTTCAGCCAGGGGGCGCCGTTTTCCATCAGCCACGCCATGGTCTCTTCGGGGCGGTCGAGCAACTCGCGGGCGATGAAGCGGGAGGTGACGGCGTTTTGCTGGTAAAGGTCGCCAACGATGTCGACGAGGTGGCGGTAGCGATCGAAACGTTCGGACGTCAACTCGGCCAAAAACACCGGAAAGAAGGTGTTCCACCTGTCGGCCAGCCGCTCCATCACCGCCAGACGCAGCCGTTCTTTCGACGGGTAGTGGTGCATCAACGCCTGTTTGCTCATGCCGGCCGCGTCGGCGACCTTTTGCACAGAGGTGGCGTCGAACCCGCGCAGCGAAAACTGCTCGAGAGCGGCCTCCATGATGCGCTCGCGGGCCTCGTCGCCCGGACGTTCGCGCTTCGCCGCCGTCGAGGCCGGCGCGGATGCAGCAGAAGAAACTGTATCGACCATGGTCTTCACCTTACGACTCTCAGCGCGCCCAAGCACACATGCAGACACACCTGCGCAATCGCTGCAGAGCCAAACACTTTCATCCTGAAGAGGGTTGGAGTGAAAGGCAACCAAAGCGGACATCCGCCTCAACAAAGGGCGCTTGCCGTTTCAGCAGTGGTCGAGAATCAAACACCCTTCCCTGACGGGCCTTTGTCGTCGGGGACAAGCACACACCCGACGTTCGGGATGCGTGTCCATGCAACAAACCCTGCCAAGCACTGTGGCATTTGATACTCAAGCCGGGCCCCGACGACCGAGCCGTGTCTTCTGGGTTTGTCTGCAGACGACCGCGCCACACTCAAAGAAGGACTCCCATCATGATCATTGGCACCAAAGGTTCGGTTCTTGGCCTGCTGAAGTGGCAGTGGAAGTTCATGTTGTTCGCCACCCTGACGTCGACGGCGATCTGCGTGGCCCACATTCATTTCGAACTCACCTGGTTGAAGCTGCCGAGTTTTCCCCTCGCCGTCGTCGGTGCCGCCCTCGGCATCTTCGTGTCGTTTCGCACCAACTCCTCGTACGACCGCTGGTGGGAAGGCCGCAAACTGTGGGGACGGATGATCAACACCTCCCGCCACATCACCTTGGAGGCCAAGCAATATCTCCACGGCGACGACGCCAAACGCGCAGTCACCCGCCGCCACATCGCGTATGTGCACACCCTGCGGGCCAGCTTGCGGGAGCAAGCGCTCCTCGACGACGAACACATCGTCGCCTACCTCGACGACGACGAAAAAGAGCTCTTCAAGACCACCTCCAACGGTTGCAACCGACTGCTCGAGCGGCAAATGGCGGTGTTCACCCAACAGGCCAACGACGGGCACATCGACGCCTTTCGGCTGCAATCCCTCGACGAGAGCATCCGCCACCTCCTCGACATCCAGGGCGGATGTGAGCGCATCAAAAAGACGCCCCTGCCTCGCATCTACGGCTTCTTCGCCGAGCGCATGATCCAGTGGTTCTCCGGCTTGGTGCCCCTGGCCCTGGTGCCGGAGATGGGCTGGTGGGCCATCCCCGTCGCCATCCTCGTCGCCTTCGGCTTCAAGATGATCAGCGAGACCGGCCGCGTGCTCGAAGACCCCTTCAACATGTTTTGGAACGGCCTCCCCCTGTCGACCATCAGCCGCATGATCGAAATCAACGTCCTCGACCTCATGGACGAAACCGACCTGCCCGCCCCCCACCCGCCCCTCTCCGACACCGTCATCATGTGATGCACGACGTCACCACCGACCGCCTGCGCCTCGTGCCCCTCGACGTCCACCACGTCGACGTCATGCTGCGGCATCGCGCGCGCAACGCCGCGTTCTTGCAGCCCTGGGAGCCGCGCCGGCCGGAGCGCGACGCCAGCGCGTGGCGGGCGCAGCTGACGACGTGGAAAACGGAGTCCGATGCCCAACAAGGCCTGCACCTCGGCGTGTTTCTCGACGACAACGCCGACGAACTGGTCGGCGTCGTGCATCTCACCAACGTCATCCGTGGGGTGTTTCAAGCGTGTCATCTGGGCTTCTCTCTCGACGAGGAGCACCAGGGACGCGGCTACATGCGGGAGGCGTTGCAGGCGGTGTTGCGCATCGCGTTTGACGACTGGGACCTCCACCGCGTCATGGCGAACCACCTGCCGCACAACACCCGCTCGGCTGCCCTCCTCGACAAACTCGACTTTGTCGTCGAGGGCGAGGCCAAGTCGTACTTGAAGATCGACGGCCGCTGGCAAGACCATGTGCTGAGGAGCAAGGTCAACCCTGCCCACGACGGGTGACCTCAGCGTCGCCCATGCACGGCGCGAACGGCGCTCCAGTAGCGCTCGACCATGCGCGACGTCGAGAACGTCGACAAGATCCGCTCACGATTGCGCCTCCCCAACTGATGGCGTGCCTCCGCGTCGAGGTCAACGACGTCGAGCAGCGCCGACGCCAACGCCGACGCGTCCTGTGCAGAGACGACGAAACGGTCGTCGTCGAGCATGCGCCGTGCGTCGCCCACGTCGGTGGCGACGACCGGCAAGGCCGTGGCCATCGCTTCAGAGACGGCGTTGGGAAAGCCCTCCGCCCGCGCCGACGACATCACCCCGACGTCGAACCCCACCACCACGTCTTCAATGGACGGATGGGCCGGCAACAACACCGTGCCCGTCGGCGCAGACGACGACAAAGCAGGCACCCCGGCGCCAACACACACCAACTGCACGGGCGTCGTCGTCGACGCGCGCAGCTGGTCAAATGCGGCAAACAACGTGGCGTGGTCTTTCATCGGCGACGCCCGTCCGACGTGCCCGATGACGACGGTGTCGTCGTCGACCGCCCATGCACGACGGGCTTGTTGACGTCGCTTGGCATCTGGCGCGAACCGCTGCCCGTCGACGCCGTTCTCGACGACGACGATGTCATCGGCGGCATATCCATAGGCCACATGCGCCTCTTTCGCAGCATGGCTCACAGCGAGGATGCCGTCGGGCCCCACCGGTGACGTCGTCAATCGACCGCTGAGTTGTTGCACCACGTCGCGTCCGTCGGTGGTGCCGCTCTCGTCGGCGTGGCTGGAGCGCAGGTTCCACACCACCCGCGTGGGCAACCTCCACGCCGCACTGAGCCCCAACACGTTGGCGTGGTACAGCCAGGTCACCACCACATCGACGCGCCGCCGACGCAAATGACGTCGAAGCTTGGCCCAACCTCGCGGCAGGTGCTTGGGATGGGCGATGCCCAACGACCAGCACACCACACCGGCGTCTTCGATGCGGGCGGCCACTTCGCCGAGCGGCTTCAAACAGATGACCTCGTCGCCTGGGCCGCCGTGCGCCAACAGCTGGGCCAAGGCGAGTTCGGCGCCACCGATGTGGGTGCCGGTGATGAGATGCGAGACCCTCATCGACGACGGCCGCGGCAGAGAAAGTGCCAATAGGGGAGGTCGTCGCTGATGACGACGTCGTCGAAGGTGTCGCGCAGGGTGCGAATGTCGGCCCGCGACACCCGTTGTTCAATGCGGGTGAAGAAGCGGTCGTACACGTCTTGTTCGATGCGCTGCAGGCTCTTGTCTTTGTAGAAGTCGTACAGCGGCACCTGGCTGCCTTGCCCGACGCTGCGCTCGAGGGCCTCGCCCAGCCGCACCAACGGACGGTACAGCCCTTTGGCGCCGACCTTGGCGATGCGCAGCCGGGTGTCTTCGTCTTCGATGCGGCACAGCGCGAGGCGGGCGGCGGTGACGCCCTTCAGAAGCAGGCGGTAGTGCGCGGGGCGGTTGTCGAGGGCGTAATACAAAAACACCAACAGCTCGGGCGCCAGCCGCGCCAACTGCCGCGTGACGTCGAGGCAGTCGAGCGGGAGGTGGTGCAGCACCCCCAGGCAGTAGGCGAGGTCGGCGGCGTCGTCGACAAACGGAAGCTTCGTGATGTCGCCGTGAAAAAACAGCACACGCTCATGACGCCCACGCAGGGTCTCGCGGGCCACAAAGATGGCGTCGGAGAAGTCGACCAACACCAGTTCTTCGACGTGGGGCGCCATGAGGTATGACCAGCGCCCCATGCCACAGCCGAGGTCCATGACGCGTTTTTGGCCGAGGGTGTCGAGGTCGACGAGGTCGAAGTAGCGCGCAAACTCCTCGTCGTGCTCGGGGAGCATGTCGGCGTAGGCCTGCCACTCCCGCCCGAAGGTGCTTTGGATGTCGGGCGCGAAGCCGTCTTTGACTTGGTGTCCGCCGCGTCCGAGCCGCTCGATGATGTGGTCGGAGTATTGGTCGGGCGGACTCAACAACACCACGTCGTCGAGCACGGGGTAGCGGGTGTCTCCGACGACGATGTGGTCGGGGGCAGTGACGACGTCCTCGACGCCAAACAGGGCCCGCAAAGTGTCGTGCAGATGGGCGTAGGGGTCGGCGCTGGTGTTGCTGTCGGCAGAGCGAGTCGAGCGGGCCACGGAGCCTCCAAGCGACTCCAGCGACGGTGTCGTCGTCGAAGGAGCAACTCTCGTCTAGCACGACGCCATGCACCTCGCACAACGTCGGCAACGCGTGTGCCTTACGACGTCGAACTGACCGTCACCCGTGTCGACCCCACCGCAAGTGCATCCTGCAACAAGAGCAGCAGGTCGCGCTCTAGGGGAGTGCCAGCGACGAGAACGCCGGGGTCTTCTTGCACGAAGAGGTCGCCGTCGCGACGCAACAAGCGCAAGGCACTGCCTTTGACGTCGAGCGCCAGCTCATCTCCGAGGGGCGCCATGCACCGGTGGTCGGGACGCAACGCCGTCCACAGCTCCACTTGCAGGCCTTGGCGTCTGTACCCGATTTCGACGCCGCGCAGATCGATGAGGCCGCTGTCGCGCAAGGGTTGGCTGCGTCCTGCCAAAGGCAGCGCGTCGACGAGCACATCCCCAGGCGTCTCCACCGCTGGCACCACCAGCACGTCGTCGCCGTCGCCGCGCTCCAACCGCAGGTGCACCCGCGACACCAGGGGCGACTGCACCAGCAGACTGGCCTCCTGGCCCCGCCCGATGGTCAAGGGCCACCGATGGCAGACGTCGACGGTGGTGCGCCCAAACGACAGGCGAAACCGCTCTTGTGGCAGCCGGGCGAAGAAGCGGTTTTTGATCTCTTCGTACAGCGGGTTTTCAGGCCACAGCTTGGCCGCCTCTTGCAGCGCGTGCAGGGCGTCTTTGCGCAGCCCGACGGCAAACAAGCCCTCAAAGCTCTCATACGCCTTGCGGGCCGCCAGGCGTTCGCCGCCTTCTTCGTCTCGGATGGCGGCGTGGGCGGCCTCCAGCTCCTCGATGGCGCCGACCTCCAAGAAGAGTTGGGCGGCCTGGTAGCGCTTGCCGATTTTGGCCAACAATGCACCGGCCAACGCAGCCTCCCCTGCCTCCTGCAGCGCGTTGGCGCAGTGTTGCACCCGCGACTTCAGCAGCGAGAGGTCCATGGCGGCGCCCTCGGCCAACTTGGTGAGTTCGCGGTGAAAGGCCATGGCGACGCCGCGGTGCCCGGCCGTTCCGCTCGGCAGGCTTTGCAGGGTCTCTTGAAAGGCGTCCAGGCGGGCGATGCCCCGTGGCACAGACAAGATGCGCTGCACCGGGTCGTCCACCGGCGCCGCCGAAGGGGTGACGTCGTGGGGCCTCTTCTTTTTGCCTTTGAGCCAGCCAAACATGGATTTCAACAGAGAGGGAGGCGCGTCGTCGTCATCGTCGGTGAAGTCTTTTTGCGCGTCGAGTTGCAGGAGGGTTTGTTCGCTCTCGGTCGGGGCCTGTTGCAGGCTGCCGAAGCCGTCGTCGTCGGGAGCATCGCCGCTTTGCCGTGCCCGACGTCGGGCACGGATGCGCTCTCGCGTCGACAACCGGCTGGTGCGCAAACGACTCATGGACAGAGCGTAGCATTCCTGCCGTGCGGGGGGGTCGTTCCAGTTGGAACGCGACGGGACCACAGTGGAACGCGCCCCCGCGGCAGGAGGGTCGATTCTCAAGATGGCAGGGTCCATTCTCAAGATGGAGGGGCGTACACGCCATAGATGGCGGAGATGGCGAAGGGGCAGTGTGCTTTGGCGCAAGAAGCTGAATTTTCGCAGTTTTTGCTGTTTTGGCATGCGCCGTGCTGGAGTGAGGGCACCACGGGCGTCTGGTGCGCAACTGCGGTCGTGGCAGAGGTCGGTCTCCGCCCGGGTGGGTGGGGTCGGGCGGAGGCTTGCCCTGTTGTTCTGCTGCAGGCAGCAGAGCGGCAACGACGGAACGCTGCGGGATGGGTTTTCGTTCTTTGGAATGGAGCTTGTTTGGCGGCCGCCGAGTCAATTGTGTTCACACCAAAACCCCAACCCACCAACACCTCACAAAAAAGCCGCCCCGAGGGCGGCCACCAGCCATCAATCCAACACCGCCACCAGCCGGTCCGCCGGTGGGTTCTGGTACAGCCGCTCCAGCCGATAGCTCGTCAACGGCGGCACCGGATGCCGTCCTTCACGACGGGCAATCCCCAAATTCTCCAACTCCTTCGCCCGCGCCTCCAAGATGGCGCGCCCCCGACGCGTGTCGACCTCGATGTGCAGGCACCGCGCTTCGCGCACCACCCGCAGCACCTGCGCCCGCTCGCCCAAGCGCTCCTGCAACAGCGCTTCGGCCAGCGCCGCCATCTTGCGCATCGACACCCGACGCCGCACGAACCCGATGTCGGCGGCCATGCCCATGAGGTGCTTCGAGCGTTGCGTCGCCCACCAACGGTAGCGACGGTGGCCCATGAGGCGAAACTGGTCTTCTGGCGTGCGCACCAACGACGTCACGAACGCCCCTTCGCGCGTGTAGGGCGACAGCTCCGTCGCCAGCAGATACGCCGCTTCGACGATGAGGGGGTGGGCATCAATGCGGTCAAACGCCCGCGCCCGCACATTGACCGTCGTCTTCTCCATGCGACGCAGGCGCTCCACCACCGGCGACGACGGCTGCAAGGTGTGGGCGAGCACTTGGGTGCTCTCGCGTCCCAAACGTGGCGCCGTCCGGCGCTCTTGCGACGGAAAGGACGCATCCGTCGGCACCGCATACAACACGCCACCCACAGCCGCTGCGCAGACAGCAGCGACGGCAAATGCATGGAGCCAGTGGGTGCGCGAGGTAAGCATCGAGCGCGTCCTTCAAAGATCAGATTCTAGGTAGGGGCATGTAGGACAAACGCCCACGTTGTCCCTGTCAACCCCCTCAGGTTGCCCTTTGTGAGCGGCTGCACGCACGTGAATCTTGAGGGCGAAGTGCAGGAATTGCAGGTTTGACGTCGGCAAGCGCAGAAGATTCAGGAGGTTCGCTGACACACTTCGAGTGAATTCACGTCGCGATTGCACCCCTGCACGCGGGTGAAATCTGGCCACATGGCGGCGAGGCCCCTGCAAATGTCACAAAGCGGGCCGTGTCACCGCTGGGAGCGAGGGGGGGCGCATGAAAGCGACGAACCCGTCCGAACGCGATGGAAATTCTGCACGAGTCTGCTACGTCCATCTGCTCTGATCGGCCGGCAGGCGAGCGTGGCGGAACTGGTAGACGCGCTGGATTTAGGTTCCAGTGGGGTGACCCGTGGGGGTTCGAGTCCCCCCGCTCGCACCAAGCCGAACAGACGATTTCAAGCGACGGCCTCGTCGTCGTCGGAGCTTTGCCCGCCACGTTTGTGGCCCGCGTTTTCAAACCCCTTGTTGGCCGTAGCGTCGACTGTGAGAAGCCCCATGTCCTTGGACATCAAAAGCGAAGTCAAAGAACTCTCCAAAGTGGAGCGTGAGCTCGCCATCACCATCCCTGGCGCCGTGATCGCCAAAGAACTCGACCGTGCCTACCGCTCGTTGTCGGGCCAAGTGCGCCTGAAGGGCTTCCGCAAAGGCAAAGTGCCGCGCAAAGTGCTCGAGCAGTACTACAAGGCCGACACCGAGGCCAAAGTGCTCGAGCGCGTCGTCGAGAAGTCGTACGTCGAAGCCATCGAAGAGCACGACCTCACCCCCGTCGCCCAACCTGAAGTGCAGGCCCCCAACCAGCTCATCTCGGGCATGGACTACTCCTACACCGCCAAAGTCGAAGTGAAGCCAGAGTTCGACCTCGAGAAAGTCGAAGGCCTCACCATCAAGAAGGTGACCTACACCGCGGGCGAAGAAGACGTCTCCGAACAACTCGAGCGTCTGCGCAAGAACATGGAAGAAATCCAGCCCGTCGACGGCCGCGACACCGTGCAACAAGGCGACCTCGTCGAGACCAACTGCTCCGCCGCCATCGGCGACGAGCACATCAAAGGCGTCGGCGGCGTGTCGTACGTCATCGAAGTCGGCTCGGGCAAGTTCTTCAAAGAAGCCGAGCAAGCCATCGTCGGCAAGAAGATCGACGAAGAGGTCAAGCTCGACGTCGACGTGCCTGAAGACCACGCCAACGAAGAGATCGCCGGCAAGACCATCAGCCTGACCATCGTGCCGCAAGAGCTGAAAGCGCGCGTGCTCCCTGAGCTCAACGACGACTTTGCGCAAGACATCGACGAGAAGGTGGAAACCCTCGACGCCCTCAAAGAGAAGCTCAAAGAAGAGCTCGAGAAGGCCGCCGAAAACCGCACCAAAGCCGAGCTGCAAGACGCGGCCCTCATGGCCCTCATCGACGCCAACCCCTTCGAGTTGGCCCCCGCCATGGTCGACGCCCAAGCCGAGCGCCTCGCCGTCGAGAAGCTGCAGCGTCTGCCCCGCGAACAAGCCCAAATGATTTGGATGCAAATGGGCGAGCAGCTCAAGAGCGACGCCAAAGACCTCGCCACCAAGCAAGTGCGCGGCGGCCTCATCCTCGAGAAGCTCAACGAGCAACAGAAGATCGAAGTCAGCGAAGAAGAGATCGACGCGCACTTCGCCGTCTTGGCCGAAGCCAACGGCATGACCGTCAAGAAGCTCAAAGGCGCCTACAAAAAGGCCAACCGCCTCGACGAGATTCGCCACCAGCTGGCCACCGAAAAGGCCCTGGATTTCGTGGTGTCGAAAGGCGCTCTCGAAGAGTCGAGCCTCTCGGTGCTCGCCGACGCCGAAGGTTGATCTTTCGTCGACAGCCTCTTGTCGACGACGAAAGACGCCCCCTCACGGGGGCGTTTTCATTTGGTGGATGGCCACCGACGCCAGCCTCAGACGTCGTCAAACACCGGTGGCGGCGGCGGCAGACCGAGTGCCTCGGCCTTGCTTTGCAAGTAGCCCATGGCCGACGGCACGCTGGTGTGATGGGTGGCTTGAAAGTGGCTGGCGACGAGCTTGGCCACCGAGTTCAACAAAATGCCGCTGCGCCGGTGTGGGCTGAGCACCGCCGCCGCAAAGTTCTTCGGAAAGTCGAGCCCCATGAACCACTGCGCGTGGCGCATGCCGACGGCGACGGGAACCGTCCACGACGTCGTGCGACGGTAGTCGATGAGGGCCAGGGTTGGCAGCCGTCCTTCTTCGACGAACTCGGCCAGCGTCTCTATGAAGCCGGCGCTTTCTTCGGCGCCGTAGGGCCCAGAAATCGCCAGGTGCAGGAAGTGGTCGGTGTGATGCACGACGGCCAACGGCTCGACGTTGAAGGACACGTCGGCGTCGACAGCAGAAGCATCAGAGTTGGACACGGAAGAGCGGGGCACGGGGATCACATCGGCGCGTCCGTCCGGAAGAAAACCGCGTGTCGCCGATTGGCGCAGCCTACCTCGTGACTGCCTCAGAACCGGCCTGTTTCTCAGCCGGTGTCACGGTGGCAGGTTCAGCTTCGGCTGCTGCAGCCTCGAGGACACGCTTGCGCAACCACCAGGCCGTGCCGCCGATGACACCGAGGGGCAAGAACGTCAGCAATGCAGTCGTGCCCAAGAACGCCCAGCGGTTCTCGCCTTTGGCGTCGAAGCACACCGCACACGCCAGCGACGGGGAGGCGTACAGCGCGGTGAGCACCACGGTGGCGGCAGGCAGAAGGTGCCCTTGAAGGGCGTGCAACTTGCGCATGGTCGACTCCGGTGGCGTCAGGCCAGGTACACCTGCCAGTACAGGATGGGCCACATGGCGACCACGAACGTCCAGAACACTTGGGCCGTCCACAGCTCGTCGTCGGCGAGGGTGTTCTTCACGAACTTCAACAAGCAGTAGCTGAGCCCGAGGATGGCGGCCACGGCGTGCAAGGCGTGGGTGCCAACGATGAGGTAGAAGAAGCTGCCGTGCGACGAGGTGGTGACGGTGAGGCCTTCTTTGACGAGGTTCACCCACTCGTACCCTTGAAAGAGCACGAAGAACACGCCGAGGCCCAAGGCGGCGAACAACGGCAGTTTGGCCTTTTGCTTCTCGTCGTCGGTGGTGGCGTTTTTGAAGCGGGCTCGGCCCATGAACAAGGCGACGCCCGACAGCAGGAGCACCACGGTGTTGAAGGCGGTGGCTTCGATGGGCAGGCGCGGCTGGTTGAGGGGGGGCCAGATGCCGCCGACGGCTTGGGTCTTCACGATGAGGTAGGCGGAGACCATGCCTGCGAAAAACATCAGCTCGGAGATGACGAAGATGATCATCCCCAAGACCCCGTTGGGCACCACGGGTTTGCGTCGTGGACGACGTGCGGGGGTGGGCGCGGAGGCGGTGCCTCCGCCCTGAAGCTCTGCAGTGGCGGCGCCGGTGTACATGCTGGACCTCTTGGTTGAGCAGAACGTAACGAACCACACCTGTCGGTCAATGCGGTCTTCTGCCGGGGGCGGGCGCGAGATTGCCGCAGGCGCCGTCGTTGCCATCAGGGCCGGGTCGCCTTCAGTTCACCTTCGACGGCGACGTGTTGCGCCGCCAATGACGACGCGGCCGGGGCTGTTGGGACGTCGCGGTGCAAGGCGGCGAACAAGACAGCAGCGTCGACGCTGCCGCGCTGGCCACGCTTTTTGAAGCGGCTGCGGATGAAGCCTTGGGCGACGATTTCGTCGCCGCGCATGAAGTCTTGGGCCATGAAAAAGTCTTTGCCGTCGAAGCTGTCGATGCGGGTGACGAGGTCGAAGGTCTCAAACGGCTCCAGCGACTTGTGAAACTGAATGACCTGAGAGGCGACGACTGGATAGAAGCCTTGCTTGAGGAGCGGGAGGAAGGTGCCCGACTGCAGCATGAGGTCGAAGCGGCCGAGGTCCATGATCGACAAATAGCGGCCGTTGTTCATGTGGATGTTGAGGTCGAGATCGGCCGGGTTCACACGAAAGCGGGTGGTGCATGGCGCGAAGATGTCGTGCGTGCCGGGGTGAAAGAGGCGCCGCAGGAGCAGCGGGAGTGTCCTGAAACCGGTGTACGGGTGGTGTAGCCCTCAAGCAGAGGGAGGCCACCATGGCCACGAAGAAAAAGAAGACACGCAAACGACGTAAACCGAGCGAGATGTACAACGGCTTCAGCCCGGAGCTGATGGACAGCATCCTCAAAGACGGCGGCTACGACGAGCTGGCGAGCGGCGACCTCGCCAACCGGCTCATCGGCGGGCTCATCAAACGCGCGATGGACGCCGAGATGACCGAGCACCTCGACTACGAGCACGGCGAAGCCCCGCCGGAGCACGAGAGCAACCGTCGCAACGGCAAGCGTGCCAAGACGCTGCGCTCCGACCACGGGCCGATGAAGGTCGACGTTCCGCGTGACCGCGAGGGCACGTTCGAGCCAAAAATCGTTCCGAAGCACCAGCGCGAATGGAAGGGCTTCGACGACAAAATCCTGTCGATGTACGCGCTGGGGATGACGGTGCGCGACATCCAAAGGCACCTCGAGGACATCTACCAGGTCGAGGTGAGCAAGGACCTCATCAGCCGCGTCACCGACGCTGTCCTCGACGAGGTGGAGACGTGGCGCACGCGACCGTTGGAGAGCGTGTATCCCATCGTCATCATCGACGCGCTGCAGGTGAAAGTGCGCGACGGCAACGTGCAGAAGAAGGCGTTCTACCTCGCCATCGGGGTCACCGCCGACGGCGAGCGCGACGTGCTCGGCATGTGGACGTCGACAACGGAGGGCGCCAAGCAGTGGGCGCAGAACCTTGAGAGCCTGAAGAAGCGAGGGGTTGAAGACATCCTCATTCTCTGCGCCGACGGCCTGACGGGGCTGCCCGACGCGGTGGAGATGGTGTTTCCGAAGACGGTCTTTCAGACGTGTGTGGTGCACCTGATTCGCGATTCGACGTCGCTGGTGCCGTGGAACGACCGCAAAGAAGCCTGCAAAGACCTGCGCACGGTCTACACCGCTGTCGACGTGCGCGACGCGAAACAGAAGCTCAAGGCGTTCGCGAAAAAGTGGGAGCAGTACCCCATCATCGCCGAGAAGTGGGAGCGGCGGTTCGACGAGTGGACGACGTACTTGGCGTTTCCCGACGAGCTGCGGCGCATCATCTACACCACAAATGCCGTCGAGGCGCTGAACCGCCAGGTGCGGAAGGTCATCAAGACGCGAGGGGCGTTCCCGTCGACGGAGGCGGCCGAGAAGCTCATCTTTCTGGCGCTGCAGAACGCGATGAAGAGCTGGAGCAAGCGCGTGCACCACTGGCGAAAAGTGAAGATGGTGCTCGCGCTGCATTTCGGTGAGCGCTTCTCGGTGTAGCGCTCGACGACGACAGACTCCCCCGTCGAATCCATCTCAGCTGCATGCTGAGCGGCGCGGAGCGTGGGTCAAGGCCGCGCAGCGCCGCTTGCGGCTTGGCCTTGAGGCGCGTGAGCACCGCTCAACGACGGTCTTGGGTTCGGCGGGGGCGAGTGCCGTGCTACGACACAGATTCAACTGGGTTGCGCCGCCCGGTACACCGAAAAAGCGACACCCTCGGAGCAGCCACGCGAAGCGGATGAAGAGGTTCATGGTCGTCGTCCGGGCCCCATCCCTGTCGACGTTGTAGAGACCGTTGACGCAGTGCGCAAGTCGTGCTGGGCAAGTGTCGTGCACGCCGTTCAGCCTGAGGCAAGGCGCACAGGTGCATTCTGTGACGCAAGAGGCCCACAATCCGGAACCTCACCTGCAACACGCCGGTCTCCCTCCCATGCGCATCCCCGTCCTCACGCTTGTCCTCCTCGTCGCGGGCTGTCAGGCCACGCCGCCCACGCCGTCGCCCATCACCCTACCCAAGGCCCATGACGACCTCCCCCGAGTGCTTCACGCTTGGGTCGCCGACCTCGCCCGCCACCCCCGCAGCCACAAACACCCCAAACACCACGCCGCGTCCGCCGGCCTCATCGAAGCTCACTTCAAAAGCCTTGGCCTCGACGTACGCCGGCAAAAGGTCGACCGCTCCGCTCGCGGCACCGGCAACGTCATCGCCCGCCTCGGCCAAAAAGGCGGCCCCGTCGTCGTCGTCGGTGCCCACTACGACTCGGCGTACGACACGCCTGGCGCCGACGACAACGCCTCGGGCGTCGCTGTGCTCCTCGCCGTCGCCGAACAACTCGTCGCGGTGCAAGACACCCTGCCCCACGCCGTCGAGCTCGTCGCGTGGACGAACGAAGAGCCTCCTTTCTTTCGCACCGCGTTCATGGGCAGCCATGTCCACGCGCAACAGCTCCTGCGCGACAAAGCCGACGTGCGTGCCATGTTCACCATCGAGAGCGTGGGGTACTTCACCGACGAAGAAGGCTCCCAAGACTTTCCGCATCCGCTGCTCGCCATGCGCTACCCCGACGTCGGCAACTTTCTCGCGGTCGTCGGGCAGTCGGGCGACGACGACGCCGTCGAGCGCACCGCCAAGTTGCTCTCTGTCGACGACAAGCTGCCCATCTTTGGCGGAACGGCGCCTGCGTATGTCCCCGGCGTCGACTTCAGCGACCATCTGAATTTCTGGGAAGCCGGCTACCCTGGCATCATGCTCACCGACACCGCCCACCTGCGCAACCATCGCTACCACACGCGCGACGACACGGCCGACACGCTCGACTACGAGCGCATGGCCCTCGTCGTGCACGGCGTCTTTCGGTTGCTCACCGCACCGCTGTCGCCGCAACCGTGATGTCGCTTCGCTGACACATGCCCGTCGTGTTCTTCGTCGACGAAGCCGCCGCAGTGTGCGACGCTGACGACGAGGACGACGGGAGGGTGAGGCATGCCAAAACGCAGCGCACGCGAGATTCGCACCGGCCTCAAAGCAACCAGCAAGGCCCGCACGGCTCAAAAGAAAGCCCAAAAGGCAAAGCGCAAGGCGACGTCGACGGGCCCGACGACGACAGAGCCGACGTCGTCTGACACCCACCTGTCGCCCGACGACGTGTACGCCGCGATCGCCCGCGCCCACATCGCCCAACAAGATTGGGCGGCGCGCTCCGTCGGCCGACGCGCCCAAGTGTTGCGCCGGTTTCGCGCCCGGCTGCTCGATGACCTCGACGCGTTCACCGCCCTCATCGTCGAAGACACCGGCAAAACCGTCGTCGAAGCGCTCGCCATGGAGCTGCTGTCTCTTCTTGAGTTCTGCGTGCACTGCGAAGAACACGCCGCCGACATCCTCGCAGATGAACTGCGTCCGTCGCGGGTGGCGCGGCACAAACGCATTCGTGTCCGGCACGTGCCAAGGGGCGTCGTCGGCGTGCTGGCGCCGTTCAACTTTCCCATCGCCATTGCCGGCAGCGACGTGCTCAGCGCTCTCATTACGGGCAACGCCGTCGTCGTCAAACCCAGCGAACACGCTTCGGCGTCGCTGTTGCATCTGCAACGACTGCTGCATGAAAGCGGCGTCCCGGCCGACGTGTTGCAGGTGGTGTGCGGCGGCCCCGACACCGGACGGGCGCTCACCACGTCGACGCACCGGCACGAACGCGTCGACTTCGTCAGCTTCACCGGCAGCACCCGCGCCGGACGCCAAGTCGCCGCCGCCTGCGCCGCACAACTCATCCCCCACCGCGTCGAGCTTGGCGGCAACGGCGCCGCCATCGTGCTCCCCGACGCCCACCTCGAACGCACCGCCCAGGCATTGACGTGGGGCGCGTTCGCCAACGCCGGGCAGGTGTGCGCCGCCGTGCAGCGCATCTACGTGCACCGCGCCGTCGAAGAGCCGTTGGTGCGGCTGTTGCGTCGAGAGGTGGGCAAGCTCCGCACGCTCGGCCCCCACGACGTCGACAACGAGGTCGCCGACCTCTGCCACCCGGCGCTCCCTTCCCAGATGAAGGCCCTGCTGCAAGATGCCGTCGACCAGGGCGGGCATCTCCTCGGCGGCAAGCTCCCCGACGACGATCAAAGCCGCATCCGCCCCACGTTTGTCGTCGAGGCCAATGGCGCCCGGTTGTTTGACGAAGAGTGCTTTGGCCCCGTCGTGGGCATCGCCGCCTTTGACGACGACAAGGCGCTGGTGCGCGAGCTCAACCAGAGCGACTACGGACTCGCCGCGTATGTGTTCACCGAAGACGCTGACGCCGGGCGCCTCCTCGCCGAATCCCTCGACGTCGGCACCGTCATGCTCAACGACGTGCTCTGGGCGTATGGCATGCCAGAAGCGCCATGGAGCGGACGCAAAGACTCCGGCTACGGCGTCTCCCACGGCACAGAGGGGCTGCGCGCGCTGTGCCACACCCAAGTCGTGCACGAAGAACGGGTGCGGCTGTTTGATCGCGAGCCATTCTGGTTCCCCTATGGCCCGGGGACGGTGGCGCGGCTGCGGCAGGGCATCCGCGCGCTGTATGGCGATGGGCTGAAGTCCAAAATGAAGGGGCTGTTCGACGCCAGCGTCTTCCGCCATGACTGACGGGTCTGGACGGGTGCGGCGCGGGCGAAGCCACGCCTCCGACGAGACTACACGTCCGCCCAGCTGACGTGGACGATGACCTCCCCCTTCCATGTGCCCAAGTGCGGCCGCCAGACGGTCTCTGTGTACGTGCCGTAGGTCTCGCTTCCCGATGTGCGCCGCACATGGATGACATCTGCGTTGCCGTCGTCGTCGAGGTCGATGCCGGTGTGCACGCTGCGCTCTTGACCGCGTGTGGCGGCCTTTGCGAACACCCGCCGACTCTTCCGCCACAGCTGGCGCGCAGACGTTGACGTCGACAGCACCACCAAGCTGTGTTTGTCGAGGCCGTCGACCCCAGCGGCCACCCAATGCAGACGCGATTGACGCCAACGCCACGACGTGGCGGCCTGTACAGCTGGCGCGCCATCGAGGGGAACATAGACGATGGGCACCGGCGTCGACTCTGGCGCGCGGTGCTCGGCCGCCAACGACCACGACGGAGACAAAGCAGCCTGCATCGTCGTCAACTGCAGGGCGTGGTCGTCGACGCTCGCCTCCGAGACGACGCCACGCGGCAATGCCAAGCTCGAAAACCGCGTCTGCTGCAGGGCCTTTTTGACTGAGTTCGCCAGCGTCTTCGGCGCGGTTGTCGTCGGAGGGGGTCCCAATGCCGCACCTGGCCACTTCACCTTCTTGGGCGCCGGAAGCGACCACACGTTCAATGCCGCGAGAACGGATGCTGGGAGTGAGCTGTAGTCGTTCTCCAGCACACTCCACAGCTGAATTCGATTGGCAGCCGTCGCTTGAAAGTGGGCTCGACGTTCAATGGCGCTGATGGCCTCGACCCGTCGACGGGCCTCCAACGCTTCGACGCACACGTCAGGAGAACGGCGTTTGGCGCAATGTGCGTCCATCCACTCAAAGAGCACTTCTGGGTGGTCGTCGAAGGCGCAGTTGGGCACAGAAAAGTCGGGCCGGCACGGCTGCGATGGACGCAGGAAGAGCTCGTCTGCCGCCGTCGGCTTGGAAGCCGGCGCGCGCAACAGCGTCGTCGAGATGTAGCCGCGCAGCGTGCCCACCTGGATGGCGCGAAAGCCGGCCTGCACGTCGCCGGCGTCGACCACCGTGCCAAACGGCAGCCGCGCAACGACCTGCGCGTTGGCGTCGGGCGCGGCGCGTACGTTGACGAACGAGCCGCCGACAATTTGTGGCTGCGCAGCGACGAGGGTCACCAACAACAGTGAAAACATGACGCCTCCTGGGGCCGCTCGGGTGGCCACCCGCAAGTCAGATGCAACTGCAAGGCGACAACCGTCGAACAGGACGAAAGCATCCGTTTGCCGTGCCTCGTCTGCAAGGGTGTCGTTTTTCTGACTTTGGGCTTGCGCTGCCGAGCGACGTGCTTTACGAATGCGTCCACCAACTGGAGTGGTAGTTAAGTTGGTTATAACGCCGGCCTGTCACGCCGGAGGCCGCGGGTTCGAGTCCCGTCCACTCCGCCAAGTAAACCCCTGATTCGTCAGGGGTTTTTCTTTTGCCTGAAGGTCGACTTGGGTGGGGAAGAGGCCAAAAACGGCAGCTCCCCATCAGATGACGAAGTCGCCGCGACGCGTGACGAGAATCTTGCTCGTCGCCGTGCGTTCCCACAGGCGCCGCGCACCATACGTCTCATGAATCCGACGAAGGCCATTCGCACGCGCACCCAAGTCGTTCGTGTTGGTTCGCGTCGCCTTGTGGTGAGCTTTGACGACGACGCGGGGCGTCCCATCGAGCGCTCCGGAGGTGCCGCCCACACGTCGGCGCCGTTGCATTCAGCGCGTAGGCACGACGAAGGCTTCAAGCAAAATCTTCTTCGCGACGTCCAAATGAATGCTCTCGATGCCACGAGAAGCGTCTTCCATCCGACGTGGAGGGCCGTTGCTGTTGATGTCCTGCCCATTCGCGCGCCACCACTGTGCTCCCCACGGATTTCGGTAGTACAGGCGATTGTCTTCGATGCGCTCAAACGCCACCGCGTGTCCACCCTTTCCCCACCGCATGGCAAGCATGGCGCGGCCGTGGGTGTCAGGCGTCAAATGGCGCAGCACGTCTTTGCGGGAGTTGAGCTCCCAAAATTCAAACACCGACTCGGTGTCCACTTTGCCAAAGAGTGCTTTGAGCCCCTTGATCTCGCCCCAAGTCAACTGGCCCGACCACGAGCCGCCCGCGGGCACCTTCCCATGCGGCCGTAGGCGGTTTTTGTCTGCGCTGGGGTCGTAGTCCGCCCTGCTGCCGTTGGCGAACTCCATCATTGCAGATTGGAACACGCGCTCGGTCACCGTGCGGTTGGATTTGTCTGCTCCAACCGAGTTTTTGTCTCGTCGAATCTTGGCCCCCACGGCATGAAACTCCCCCTTCGGACTCGACAGTTCAGAGATGGCGCGGGCGTACTCGGCCGGCCGATGGAGCGCCAGCAGGTACTGCATCGAGGTCACGGTGCAGGTGTTGTAGTTGTCTTGGCTGATGTTGCGGCCTGGATCGGTGACCTCCCTGGCGACGTTGCGCACCAGCACGTCGCTGTCGATTTGGTGGGCCCCAAAGTCGGCAGCCAGTGGCTGCGTTCGAATGGCGTGCATGTGCTGCAGCAGCGTTTGTCCGTCGTGCGCCACCTGCTCATAGAGTGGCGTCCCTTGAGAGATGTCTCGCAACCGCTCTTCAACGTCGGTGGGCAACACTTCTGACAGTGCTTGCACCATCGCTGCTTCGGACGCATCAGCAGGAACCCACAACGCTCGTGTCAACGACGGTGTTGGCGCCTCAATCGACTCCGAAACCAGCCGTAGGGTCTCGCCGACAAAGATGAGGTTTGGGTCTTGGATGTGGGGATTGAGACGCAGAAGATGCGCGACAGTGGTGCCCGTCTCGGCCGCGATCGACGACAAGGTCTGCCCCTTGGTGACAACCCACGACGAGGAGGGCTCCTTTGGTGCCTCATTGACCTCAACCGGTGTCTGGGCCCGATGCGCCACAGCGGTCTGCGCAGTGAGCCACGTCGACAAGGGACTCTGTCCGCCTTCATGGCGCGTGCTTGGTTGCAACACCGTCCTCGACCCTAAAGCGGGTGTTGCGGCCGAAGCCGTCGACGGCAGCAACGGTTGCAGCGACAGAGCCAACATCGTGGCCTTCAGCAGCCGGCTTGCCCCCATCTTGGTCAACGCCCCCACGCCCACCGCACTCGCCTTTTTTGCTTTGCTTCGCGGCGGACGATTCTGGCGAGAGCCGCTCTCTTGGGTCGAAGAACCCCACGACGCAACGCCTGAAGACGACGACAAAAAGGCATCCGCCTTCACGTCGCTCTTGGGGGCCTCCACATTCGCCACGCGGTTCTCTGCGCCACGGTTTTCCGAGCGCATGGACGTGGTGAGGGAGAAACGGACCGGGGATGTTTTACGAGAGATGTGCATCGACATGGTCAATGTTGCCATCGCGGCCGCCATTTGGAGCGCGCTCAGGGGGTGCGTTTTTGCATGGGGGGCGTGCAGAAAAGCAGCGCAGCGTCGTCGTTGACATCTCTGTGGGCAGGGACCCATGGGTAGCCGGTGTCATCATCCGGCGTTGGTGAAACGCAGACATCGGCAGCAGGCATGGCTCACACCAGGTGGGCGAGGCGCGGAGCGCTCCCGACGTCAGCAAGGTGCCGGCGCCGCATCCGACATCAAGCTGTGCAATCAGTCGTCATTGGCTTCGTCCGCCGATGCTTCAGCTCGCTGAGTGGCCGTCCGAGGGAACGACGTCGTGAGCTCCCGCAAGAACCGCCACGTCGCGTCGATGCGCGGCACCTGCCGAAGCTGGGTGGGGCACACCAAGAAGACCTCATTGGCGGGGAGAGGCTCCGGCGCAGGGGCGCACAGCTGGATTTCACACAGCTCGGGATACATGTGCACAAAGGGCGCCGCCACCAAAGCAACGCCAACCCCGCGCCGCGCTGCTTCGAGTTGGGCACCGATGCTCGACGTGCGCAGCACCACCTTCTTTGCGTTGCGTTCAATCCAGCTGGCGTCAGGCGTTTGCCGCAACTTGCTGCCGGTCTGGATAAACTCAAGGTCGTCGAGAGACTGGCAGGGCTGCGACGCATACCGCGCCGCAGACCCCACAACGGCCGACTCGAAGCGGCCGATCTTCCACGCAGTCAGCTCGGGCTCCTCGGGTCGCTTCACTCGCAGCGCAATGTCGGCCTCACCTCGGCCCAGGTCGACGTAGTCATTGGTGCCGATGAGCTCGACATGAAGTTGGGGATGCAGCTGTTGCAACTGCGGCAGCGCCGGCGCGATGAGCAAGTCGAGAACCGCAGGAGGGCCGGTCACCGCCACCTCCCCCGCCACCTGCACCTCGAGGGACTGCAGCGTTTGGTCAAATGCCGCGTGCGCCATCTCAATGGGCTCTGCCAACCGCCACAGCCGGTGCGCGACCTCGGTGGCAACGATGCCTTCTGCCGTTCGCAAAAAGAGGGGATGCCCCACCACCTCCTCGAAGCGCTCCAGCCGACGTCCGACTGTCGACGCATTGAGCTGCAGTCGACGCGCCGCCTGCTTCAACGACGTCGAGCGCAGCAAAGTGAGAAACAAATGGAGGTCGTCCCATCGGTAGGCTGAGGGAGCAAACGGCTCGGGCATGTCGCAGGGGGGATTGGCTTGGTGGTTCATCACAGACTCCGCCCCGACACGGCAAAAAGCGAGCCATGCTCAACCGCGTCGCCGATGGGTCACGCTGGCGTGACCCGTCGGCGATGCGACAACAGATTTCTGACAGTTCGCGACGCTGAGGTCGCCGCAACCCAAAAACAACCCTCACACGTGGTGAGGGTTGCCCGGCCCCAAACATGGGAGAGAGAGGCATCTGGAGCCGAAGCAAACGCAACGCGCTGCCCGAAAGGGTTGAGACCGCTTCACTTGGGAAAACGATGCTTTCTGCTTTGCCTAGCATCGGCGATCCACCATTGCGGGCACTGCGTTAGAAAGTCTGGCAGGTGCCCTCGACGGAGCATCGTTGCCCACCGGAGCACATCGACACCGTCTGGCCGTCGGTGGCGGGGCCGCAATCTCCGTCGAGTTCTTGTGTGCTGCAGAACGAATCGTTCGGACCACACGACAGGCCACCGGGACAGGGGAGACCGGTGTAGCAAGGACTCAAGCAGTACGCAGACTGGCCAACGCCGAAGCAGAATCCCTGGCCCAATGCGCAGTCGGCGTTGTGCTCGCCACCACAGGCTTCGAACACGTTGACGTGCTCCTGGCAGGCGCCGTCGGTGCTGCCCTCAGCGAGGGCAACGCAGGTTCCTTCGGCCCCCGACACGGTGGTGCACGTGGTGTTGACCTCGCAGGCGGCGTGGCAAAACGACTCGAAACACGTCTCGTTCGAGGCACAATCCAAGTCGACGTTGCAACTGGGCGCGATGTCACTCAGGGACTCCCCGTCGTCTGGCACACACACTTGGTCGACGCACAAAAGACCCGTGTCACACGCCGTGTTTGCGTTGCAAAACGCCCCTTCGGCCGCGCCAATACACCCTTTGTCTGTTTCACACCCACCAGGGCAGCTCAGGGCCTTCACCACGCCAAAGCAACTCAGCACATATTCGTTGTCTGCGGTGCACGTGCCGGGAACACATTCGCCAGCAGGAGTGACGGCGGGGGCACAGGTCGCGGTGATGTCTTGCGGTTGCTCGTACACGCAGCTGCCGCCGGCCGCGCAAGGCACACTGGCAAAGTCGGGGTAACCGCAGACGGCGCCCACGGGGACGTGGCAAGCCGCGCCGAACACCGGGCTGACCTCACAGGTGCCCCCTTCGCTCTCGTCGGCACAGTCGTAGCGGACCACACTGTCACCAGCACAGAATGCCACGGTGTCGCCTTCGCAGGCGCCCTCGGGCGGAATGCCAAAGCATGGGTCCACTTCGCAGGTCTGCTCGGCGCCGCAGACGAGGCCAGGCGCACACAGGGCATCGGCGTTGTCAAAATCGCAGACGTCCCCTTCGACGAGGTTTTGCACTTCGCGGATGTGCAAGTTGAACAACCCGCCGCTCTCGATGCGGTCGCCGTTGTCTTCGACGAAGATGTGGCCGTCGACAAAGATGTAGATGTCTTCGCCCTGGGTGAGGTCGGTCAAGATGAACGACTTGCCGCGATCGGGGTCGAGTGGGTTGATGCCGCCAGGAACATGCGAGCACGCCAGCTCCGTGGTGGGGTCGGTGCAAGAACGTCGTGCGTAGGTGGTGAAACGATCGACGCCGCTGTCGTCGAGGCCATCTTCGACTTCGACATGCACCTGCACGTTCTGGCCCTGCACGCTGTAGTGGTAGACGAGCTCTGGGAAACGGGGGTCGTCAGCGCAAGAGCCGTGGTTCTCGTCGAAACCGTCTCGGGTGTCTCCGGACGTGGTCTCTGCCGTCACCGCAATGGCCGGACACTCTGGCACGTTGGCTTGGGTGCCAGCGTCTTCAGTGCCTGCATCTTGGTTGTCTTCGGTGCCCGCGTCTTCGGTGCCTGCATCGGCGTTTCCCGCATCTTCGGTGCCTTCGTTGCCTGCATCGGCGTTTCCCGCATCTTCGGTGCCTTCGTTGCCTGCGTCGGTGTTGCCCGCGTCTTCGGTGCCTTCGGTGCCTGCGTCGGCGATGCCCGCGTCTTCGGTGCCAGCATCTGCTGCAACGGCAGGCTCGCCTGCGTCGTCGGGGGCGGATGTGGTGTCACAACCGCCCACGGCGAGAAGAATGGGCAGCACAAGCACCAACAGAAATGGTCTGGGTTTCATCGTTCCTCCTCATGTGGAGCGCGTTTCGTACTGAAGCACCGCCATGGGAGGGAGCTGCGATTTTGCAGCAGGGGGTTGCACAGTTCGACAAATGCGTTTCTGCACCCATCGTGACGACGAGTCTCACCTCCTTCGACGATGGAGCCGGCGTCTGACGCTTCGGAACGGGAGATGAGCTGCTCTCGTACTCGGCCAAACGAAAAGACCCGCTGCTCCTCGACAAGCTGAGCTTTGTCGCTGACCGCAGGGGAGTTCACGCAGGCCCCGCCCGGCGGTCGCCTGGTGTGGACGTTGCTGACTGCCTTGGCGCCACCGGCCGTCGTCTTTTTGGTCTGTTGCAGCTGTTTTAAGACCTCTGCGTTTCGTCAAGACACGAACCGCTTTGCCGGTGGCTGGAGGTGCGCGGTGCGTGACCTGCACGTTGACGTCTGCAGAGCGGACCCCTCAATGGCTGATGTACATCGTGGCCTCAGCCAATCCGCCTCGACCTTCACAACCATGGCGCACCACGAAGGGGGACTCGCCACGGAGGAGGTGGATGCCCACTGCGGTGTTGCATCCGCTGACGCCCGGGCAAACCGCGCCGACGTGCTCGCGGCCGTCGGCGTCGACGTCCCAGATGTCGAGCCGAACGACATCGACCGGCCCAAGCTCTGTCGAAAAACGCAGTCCGTCTTCAAACGCCGTCAGGGTGTCATGAACCGTCTCTGAGGTCTCGACGACCTCACCGTTGACGCTCAGGTCGACGACGAGGTCAGGAAGGCCGCCGGGGATGTCCCATGCGAATCCTTGGGCGTCGGTGGGGCACGCCTGCACACCGTACAGGTCGACGTTGTACACGAGACCGTCTGCTCGCACACATGTGCCTGTGAAGGCTTGGCCAGCGTCGTCAGCTGCATCGTCGACGGCGAAGTGCCAACAGAGCTCAGACGGCAAGCAGTCGTCTGACACTTCACAAGACCCTCCTTCGTCTCGCAGTGGGCTCGTCGGTCGTTGGGGGCAGCCGAGCGTCGAGACGACCACGGCGAACGCCATCGACCAACGAAGAAGCCGTTTCTGCACCATGAAGTCTCCCATGCTTGCGATGCGACAGTAACGTCACCGTCACAGCGGGGGACGTATAGGAGGCAATGGTTTCGTCGTCGATGGCATTTCACGGCAACGGAAATCCAATTGACGACATGAGAGGCCCGACGCGGGATTTGTTGTTGGGGGTGGATCGCCAACAGGGGGAACGTCATGTCGTGCGTCGCGGTCGACGACGTCGTCATTCAATGCCGTCGAACCATTCGTCGATGGCGTCGCTGAGGGCGGGGTCGTCGAGAGTTTGCGTGCTTCGATCGCCGAAGCCAGCGCTGGGTGGCGACGTCGTCGCGCAGATCGTCGTCGCCCCCACCGGAATGCGGCGTCGTCGTCTCGGGTTGCAGGGTCATGCGGTCGGTGTTTCTCCTCCTGCGCAAGTTCACGGCGTCGACGATGAGCCTGTTTCGCCTGCCATGGTGGATGTGGCTGCTGTGGGCGACCACGTTGTTGCTGTTGGGCCTTCCCGTCGTCGAGGGCTGCCTGTGTTTCGGCCCCGACTACGGCTACCCCGTGCCCATCTCGATCGCCCACGAACGCCCCGACGACAGCTGGAACGCGGTGTGGCACTCCCTGCATTGGAGCCACCTCGTCTTTGACGTCGTGTGGCTCACCGTCACCGTGCCGTTGGCCAGCCTGGTGTGGCGTCGAGGACGGTGGTGGATGTGGAGCCTGCTTCTCGGCTGGCTGGGGCTCAACGCATTGGCCGCCCTCCCCTACGGCTGAGCGGCACGCATCGACGCCAACGCCTGCGCAAAGCACAGCTGGGTGTGCTGGCGACGGTGTGCCTCCTCGTCGGGCGGCAGCCCCCACACGCCCATGAACGCCAACGACGCCGACGACGCATACAGCTCCCACAACGGAAGGTCGTGCGTGTCGAGGTCGCTGTGCTGCAAGAACAACGTCGTGAACGTCTCCTTCGCCGCAGACCCCAACGCGCATTGCAGCTCGACGCGGGCGGTGGCGAGGTCGGCCAGCGCATCGCCGCGGGCGGCGTCCTCGACGTCGATGACAGCGGCGATGGCGCCGTCTTTCCACAAGATGTTGCCCGGCCAGAAGTCACCATGAACGAACACATCTGGGTTCGGACGTCGACGCCATGCGGCCACGGCGTCGTGTGCGTCGCGGCGGATGGCGTCGTCAACGTCGGTCAGCTTGTCGATGAAGGCCCCGACCTCGTCGAGCGGGTTCTCCAACGGAGACAAAGCGTCGACAGCGCGGTCGAGTGCCACGCGGTGCACTTGGGCCAGCACCGCGGCCATCTGTGCCAAGGCATCATCGACGTCATCGGGCAACCGTGTGGCGCCGTCGACGACGTCCATGGCGAGCACCGTCCGCCCACTGGCGTCGCCAAAGCCCTCGTCGAGAACGCCATGCCACAGGGGCATGGGCGCGGGCACGCCCGCCGCCCGCAACATCTGCAAACGTTGGCGTTCGACGGCGGCGTCTTGGCCGGCAGCACACAGTCGAAACACCGCCTCTCGTCGAGGATTGCCTGCGTCGTCGACGTCGGCAGCGCGCCACACGTCGGCAGAGACGCCGCCCGTCAACCGGGTGCACGCCAAGGTCTTGGCGTCGGGCCACCAAAGCCGCGTGACGGCGTCGAGGTCGATGCTCACGACGCCTTCTCCGTCGACGCGGGCAGCTGGGCGATGGCCGTGGAGGATGTCCACGGATTCGACAGCCGCCCCAGCCGCTGGCGCCACCACACCAAACGCGTGCGGCGAAAGGGCAGAGGCAACAGGCGCGGCTGCAAGTCGTCGGTGTACGCCAGGTGCGACACCTTCTTCGACGACAACGAGGTCGCCCGGTGTTTGAGCTCCGCCACCGACAACGGCACGCGCTCACCGTCGAGCAGCACATAGACGTGGTCGTCGTCAGAGGCCTCTGGCAACGGCTGGCGCGCCCACTGCTCCACTTGGTCGTCCGGCAAGGTCGTCGTCGGCCGGGGCCACAGCGCCCGCAGCAACCACGGCGACGCCCGCCAGTGAAACACCCGGGCGCTTTCTACGTCGTGGCGCACGCGTGCTTGCACGTGTTCGTGGTGCACGCTGCGCTCCTCACCGTCGACGTACACCGTCACCACCAACAACGGATGCAACTGCAGCAGGCGGTCTTTCTCGGCCATGGCCGCCGTCATCGACCGCGTCTTGAACGCGTAGGGCAGCTTGCCGCCCTGCCCGCGATACACCTCGCCATCGACGCAACACAGCTGCGTGACGGTGCGGTTGGTGAGGTGAACGTGGATGGCCATGGCTCGCAACAAAAGGCGCAATGCCTGCGTCGTCAAGCGGCAGTAGCGGCTCAGGTCGACGACGTCGAGCCGCAAGGCCAGGCCCACCGTTGTGCTACAGCCCGTACTTCTTGCGCTTGCGCCAGAAGGTCGCCCGCGACATGCCCAACGCTTCGGCCGCTTCTGACAGCCGGCCGTCGAACTGGTCGATGGCGGCCTGCATGTCTTCGCGTTCTTTCGCCTCGCGCTCTTGCCGTGCCGAGCGGCGAAAACGAGGGGCCGAAGCGGCCACGGCCGTGGGCGTGGCCGACACCACCGTCGACGAGAAGGGCGCCGCACCGCCCATGGATGACGGCAACACCACATCGCCATCAGACAGCGACTGCGGCTCGCGAAATTCAGGCGGCAGCTCGCCCAGCTTCAACTGTGAGCCTTGGCCGACGGCAAAGGCATAGGCCACCACGTTGCGCAGCTCGCGCACGTTGCCCGGCCAGTCGTAGTCGAGGAGAGCCGCCATGGCGCGGGGTTCGACGCGTTCGATGCGGCGGGTGCCCCGGGCGGCGGCCTCGCGGTTGTTCTCGGCGACAAAGTGCCAGAACAGCTTCTCGGCGTCGCCCTGCCGTTCGCGCAATGGCGGCAAGAACAGCGGCACCACCCGCAGGCGAAACATCAAGTCTTCGCGAAAGCGCCCGGCTTCGGCTTCTTGGCGCAACGAGCGGTGGGTGGCGGCCACCAGGCGCACGTTCACTTTTTGCGGTTTGGTGCCGCCCAGCGGAACCACCTCTCGCGTCTCCAACACCCGCAACAACTTGGCCTGCAACGACAGCGGAAGCTCCGCGATCTCGTCGAGAAACAGGGTGCCACCGTCGGCTTGGGCAAAGATGCCTTGATGGGCGGCCACCGCGCCGGTGAACGCGCCTTTGACGTGGCCGAACAGCTCGCTCTCCATCAACGTGGGGCTCATGGCCGCGCAGTTGATGGCCACGAACGGCTTGTCGCGGCGGTCGGACTCTTCGTGCAGCGCCCGCGCCACCAACTCCTTGCCGGTGCCGCTCTCGCCCCGCACCAACACCGACGCCGCCGTCTTGGCGACGTTTTCGATGGTGCGAAACATCTGGTGCATGCGCTTGTCGCTCGACACCAAGCCGTGAAAGCCCTCGTCGACGTCACAGACCTGCTCAGGCGACGGCGCCTGCTCGGTGTCACCGTCGCGTCGGCGCAACACCTCCACGCCGCCCTTGAAGGCACCCGACTCGTCGTAGAAGGCCTGTGCCGACTTCAGCACATCCACCTGCTCGCCGTCTTTGGTGTAGAGAGTCAGCGCGATGTTCTCGAGGTGACCGCGCTCCATCAGGCCACACCCCTGCATGCAGCTGGCGCAGCGGTTGGACTTGCGGCAGTGCTCGCCCACCGCCTCATCGGCGGTGTAGCCCAGCAAGTCTTCGGCGGCGGTGTTGAACGCCAACAGCTTTTGGTTCTCGTCGACGACAAACACCGCGTCGTCGGTGAGCTGCAACAAGGCAGTGAGAGCAGGAGCAGACAGCGCAGAGCCGTCAGACGGCAACAAAGGCAGCGGATGAGACATGAAACACCTCTTGCAACCATCTTCGCATTTCGTTGCATCTGAAACAAGAAATGAAGCACATCCTGTCTCATTCGCGGTTGCAGAGGTGAACTATGCGAAACACGGGCCAAAACGCCAAAGCGCACAGGGTTCGCATCGTTTTGTGCTGCGCCCACAAAAAAGCCCCCTCCGAAGAGGGGGCTTGTTCGCCACACCACTGGCGTGACGCGCATCTGTGTGCGCAGACCCTAGGGTGCGGGGGTCAACACGATGTCCACCGTGGCTTCGCTGGTGTTCGACGAGCTGTACCACTCGAAGGCCACCGTGTAGACGTTGCCGCCGACGACGTTGAACGTGAGTTCGTTGGGGTCGTCTTGGCAGACGATGGAGGCGCCGACGCAGCCGTCGAAGGCTTCCATCACCGAGTCACCGGTTTGCGTGGTCAACGTGACCGAGCCGTCCACTTCGGCTTGGAACACGATGAGGTGGTCGTTGTTGTTGCTGAACGACGACCCGCACGAGTGATCGATGAGGTTGGGCTCTTCGCTCGGCGAGAACACCTCGGTCACAGGCGTGTTGGCCGCGAGCACCATGGGCGCCGCCAAACATGCTTCGATTTGGCAGGTGGAGCTGCAGCCGTCGCCGTCGTCGGGGTTGCCGTCGTCGCATTGGTCCATGCCGTCGACGATGCCGTTGCCACACTCTGGCGCCACGACGTCCACTTCGAGGTCGTAGGTGCCGTTGTGGGCGTTGGAGCTGGCCTCGCTGTAGTAGCCACTGATGATGACGTACACGTCAAGGTCGGCGCCCGAATCGTTGGTGTAGGTGGCGCTGTCGCCGCCCGAGCCGCCGCCGCTGTCGTTGCGAGCGAAACACGTCGAGCTTGGGTCGCAAGCCGCGAGGAGGTTCACGACAACGTCGTAGTCGGCCGTGGGGATCGAAGCGGTGAGGGTGGCGCCCGTGGGGACATTCACGACGTAGGCGTAGTCGGCGCCGTTGGAGGTGCCACCACACACGTTGGTGAACGTCGGCCGTTGCCCGGTGGTGTCGCCAGAAACGGTGACGGGGTACGGACCGTTGATGGCCTCGGGAGCAGCGCAGACATCCGGCGGAGGCTCGACCGCGCAGAACTCGTCGCAACCATCGCCGTTGTCGAGGTTGCCGTCGTCGCACTCTTCCATGCCTTCAGGAATGCCGTTGCCACAACCCACGCCGAAGGCGTCGACGTTCAAGTCGTAGGTGCCGTTCTCGTCTCCGCCGACGAGGATGTGCACCAACTGCTCGGCACCGGTGTCGTTGAAGTAGAGGATCTCTTCATCAGAGAAGCCGAGGCTTTGGTAGTCGATGCAGGTGTCGGGCGAGCAGGGGCTCAAGAACGCCAAGGCAGCGTCGTGCGCGGCGAGGAGTTCGGCCCGCAAGTAGGTGCCGTCGGGGACGTTGACCGCGTAGAGCACGTCGTTGCCGGGCGAGGGGTTGCCACAGGTGTCATCGAAGATGTTCGACGCGCCGGTGGTGTCGCCTTGCAAGGTGGCGGGGAACATGTCGAGCACGGGCGCCATGGTGCAAGCGGGGTTGATTTCGATGTTGCAGAACTCGTCACAGCCGTCGCCGTTGTCGAGGTTCCCGTCGTCGCACGCTTCCATGCCTTCAGGAATGCCGTTGCCACAACCCACGCCGAACACATCGACGGTGAGGTCGAAGGTGCCTTCTTCGTCGATGTCGTAGCCGCCGACGACGATGGTCACGTCGATGGGGTCAGGAGTGTCGTTGAAGAAGCCGACGCGCTCGATGCGAGCAAAGCCGTCGTCGAAGTCGATGCAGGCGTCAGGCAAGCAAGGGGCCAACAACGCGATGGTGCTGTCAAACGAAGCGTCGAGGTCGCCGGTCAGGTAGTTGTCGGGCGGCACGGTGACCGTGTAGGCGGTGTCGGCGCCCGTGGATTGGTTGCCGCAAGTGGTGTCAAACGCGGAGACGCCGCCGGTGGTGTCGCCAGACACGGTGGACGGGAAGGTGTCGATGGGCGTTGCCATGGTGCAGACGGGGTCGAGCTCGACGTTGCAGAACTCGTCACAGCCGTCGCCGTTGTCGTTGTTGTCGTCGTCGCATTGCTCGCCGCCTTCGATGAAGCCGTTGCCGCAAGTATCGGGCACGCGGGTTTCGATGTTGACGTTGAAGGTGCCGACTTCGCCGTCGTTGAAAATGTCGATCATCAGCAACAACGGAACGGGCTGGGGTTGGTTGTTGAGGAACGCCAGACGCACAGGGCTGCCGCTGCCGCCGCCTTGGCCGTCGAAGCAGTCCACGCCGATGGTCTCGATGCAGCTTTCGCCGATGGCAGCGCCGAAGTCGACGTCGCCGTCGACGTCGATGACGGCAATGGTGTTGCCTGGAACCATGAAGGGCACGTACGACTCAGAGCCCAGAGCGCCGGTGAATTGGCCACCACAGGCTTCGTCAAACTCGTCGGCAGCGCCGGTGGTGTTGATGGTGCCGCTGTAGGGCAGCGCCACAGGGGCCACAGCTTCGCAGGTGCTCACGTCGATTTCGAGTTGGCAGTTGGCATCGCAGCCGTCGCCAGGCGCTTGGGCGCCGTCATCACAAGTCTCGTTGTCGTCGACGATGTCGTTGGGGCAGCCTGGCGTGTAGAACGCTTCGTTGTAGGCGTAGACGTTCGACAAACGGTTTTGCACGTCTTCGACGCGCCAGTCGAGCGCTTCACCCGAAACAACGTTGGGGTTGACGCAGAACTTCACCGTGCCGGTGTAGTCGTTGCCCATCAGCGCCACGTCGTCGAACACGAAGTTCACGGGATCGGGGCCGAGTGGCGCACCCGCCAACCAGAATTGGAGGATGTCGGCGTCGGTGGTGCCGACGACGGTGAACGAGACCGATGGTGTGTCGCCGCAGTCCGCGTCGATGGCGATGACCGCACCAGCGGTCACGCTGCTGATGGTGGGTGCGCCAGGCATGACCACGCCGCCGTCGGGAGTGCCAGCGTCGTCGCCGGGGTTGCCAGCGTCGTCGCCGGGGTTGCCTGCGTCGTCGCCAGGGTTGCCTGCGTCGTCGCCGGGGTTGCCTGCGTCGTCGCCAGGGTTGCCTGCGTCGTCGCCGGGGTTGCCTGCGTCGTCGCCAGGGTTGCCTGCGTCGTCGCCGGGGTTGCCTGCGTCGTCGCCGGGGTTGCCTGCGTCGTCGCCGGGGTTGCCTGCGTCGTCACCGGGGTTGCCTGCGTCGTCAGGGTTGCCTGCGTCGGTTTCAGGGCCAGCGTCGGGCTCGTTGCCGCCGTCGGTTTCAGGGCCAGCGTCGGGCTCGTTGCCGCCGTCGGTTTCAGGGCCAGCGTCGGGCTCGTTGCCGCCGTCGGTTTCAGGGCCGGCGTCGGGCTCGTTGCCACCGTCGGTTTCAGGTCCAGCGTCGGGCTCTGGGTTCACAGTGGGTTCAGGTTCGGGTCCAGGTTCTTCGCTCGGGCAGCCGGCCAGTGCCAGCATCCCGCCGAGCACCAAAGACGACAGCGCAAAGCGCGTTTTCATCTGCATGAGTTGCATGATTGCTCCATGGGTGTTTGAGACACGCTGGAGCGCCAATGCCCCCCAGCTCAACGCTGAGGATGCTGCCTGTTTTTGAGCGAAAAAGGCACCAGAAATGTCCTTTTCGGCCGAGAAGAGTGCGGTTCTGCGCCAAACGGCACGGTTTTCAGACCGGCTCTGTTTCGTCGAGAAACAAAGCCAAAGCGACGACGTCGAAACGCAAGACCGCATGCAAAACCAAGAACGCGTTCGGCGACGAATGCAGCGCATTCGTCACAACTCGACAAAGCGAACCTGGGGCTAACCTGCGCTCGCTTCGCGCTTCTTTTGCACCACGTGGTTGACCAGCTTGCTGGCGATGATGGTGCGGGGGTTCTCCAAGAACTCCGTCTCCACCCGAAGCGCACGCACTTCTGCTTGCAGACGTGTCCACCGTTCGCTCGTCGACAATCCACGAATGCCGCTGAGGTCGGCGATGGTTTGGCAGGCAGCCTCGGCGGCGTCTTGCGCCAGCTGCCGTCCGAGGTTGGTGGCCCAGCTTTCGCGTTCGCCCGAGCGATCCCGCGCCCACGCCGCATGCAACACCGACAGGTGCGCGGCGTGCATCTTTGCGGTGACGTCGGCAAGCGCCCACTGCACGCCTTGCTGTTGTGCCAAAGGCCGTGACGCCACGCCCCGCTTCATCAAGGTGGCGGTGCCTTCTTCGATGGCTTGGATGCCGAGCCCAATGCACGCACTTGCCGTCGGCAGCCGCAACCAGTCGAGCGACTGTTGGGCAATGGCCAACCCCTGGCCCTCTTCACCGATGAGCGCGTCGTCGGCGTCGACCTCCACTTTGTGGAGGCGCACCTTGCCCATGGGCATCGACGACACAAAGTCTTGGGCCTCCACTTCGGCCGCCGCTGCCGGCACGGCAAACAAGGAAAACTTCGGCGTCTCCGACATGTGGCGGGCGAGCACCACCAACTGATCCGCCACCGTCGCCATGGGCACCATCGACTTTTCGCCGTGCAACACGTAGGTGTCGTCATCGACACGCTTGGCCGCCATGGCTGCGTCCCCGTCGAGCAACGCCAACGACGCCAAGCTTTGCCCCGATGCCATGCCTGGCAAGTAGATGGCCCGCTGGTCTTCGGACCCTGCCAAAGCGATGGCAAAAAAGCCCTGCACGTGAGAGCCAAACGCCGAGTCGCACAGCCCCGACGTCAACGCCAAGTGGTAGCGCAGCAAACACAACGACCGCAGGTCGACCTTGACGCTCTCGGTCTCCAGCGCCTCTTCAAGAGCGGGGTCAAACAACCCCTCCTGCCCCAACAAGGCGATGTATTCGACGGCGCTCGACGAGGCGTCTTCCATCTCCATGCCGGCCAACGGGGCCAGACGTTGTTCGCACAGCTTGCTGACCTTGTCGGCCAAGGTGCGGTGTCGCTGCTCAAAGAAAGGTGAGTCGAGGAGGTCCACCTTTGTCTCCTGTGGGCGGGCATGGCGACCCGGGCATCTTCGCCAGACGCATCCTCGCGCAAAGCGAGTCGGATCCACCAGCGGCGAACAAGTTTGGCACGTGATGTCGTCAGAGGTTTTGCCCCTTGGGCGACAACGTCCGCTGCATGCTACATCCGGATGGCGCCAAGGTGGGCGACGAACCTCTTTCAAAGCAGACGGCACCGCCAGACGGCACAAGACGTCAACAAACAGGCAGCGAATGACCGAACCTACGCCCTCCACCCCCTCGGCCCCCGCCGCGTCGTCCCTTCCTGCCGACGCCGCAGACGCCCGCGACGACGCTGTCTCGCATCGGAGGTCTCTCCTCGACGACGGCGGCGTCCTCGCCCACCTCGCCGACGCCCGGGTGCAAAAGGCCTACCTGCAAGTTCTGCGTGAGGAGGATCCAGCTGTTCCGCCGCGCTTCAATGCCAGCCTGCAATTGTTTGCCGGGCAAAAGGTGTGGCTGCACGTCGACGTGCACGGCGTGGCCGTCGCCGACGAGCGCGACGACGCGGGGGTGGATCCGCCGGCTGCGCAAAAGCTGTTGCGCGAGCACCTCATGCAAACCCGGCTGCGGCGCGCCGAGCAGGTGCACAGCTCGTTGCTGCAGCTGACATTTCACGACGTCAAAGGCCGGGTGCGCAGCCTGTTTGTCGAACAAGACCCCCGCGACCCACGCCTGCTGCTCACCGCCGGCCTCAGCGACGACGAGCAGGCCGCCCACGACGAGAAGCAGGCCAAAAAGAACCGCAAAAAAAAGGGGCGGCAACGTCTTGAAGGCAAAGCCGACGCCCCTGCCGGCCCCGCCGGTGTCGACGCAGGATGTGTCGACGCAGCAAGAGTCGACGCAGCAAGTGTCGACATTGGCGTCGAGAAAATTCTCCTGCAGGTGGGCAAAAGCCGGCCCAGCGACGGGCGCGACGTGCGACGGGGCAAGCTGTACCAGGCGCCGCAGCCGGTGCAGACAGCGCCCGCGGCTCCCGCATCGTCGCCGTCGACGTCGGGTGCCCCGCGCAAAAAGGCCAAACAAAAAGACCGCTTTCAGACGCTGCGGGCCCACGCCAAACAGACGTTGAAAAAACAGCTGCGGCTGAAGGCCAACCTCGAAGCCGACCTCGCGCGCCACGGCGACCCCGACCACCACGCCCGTTGTGGCGAGTGGTTCAAGACGGTGATGTCGCGAACGCCGCGGGGCACGCGTGTCGTCGAGGTCTACGACTTTGAAGGGCGTCCGCAAACGCTGGAGCTCGCCGTCGACAAGAACGCCAAAGAGAACTTGGAGCTGTTCTTCAAACGCAAAAAGCGAGCCGACCAAGCCCACGCCCACATCCCCCCGCGGCTGCAGGGGCTGGTGGAGCGCATCGCCGACGTGCGCGCCCTGCGCGAAACGCTGTCACCAGAGGCGTTGGCCGTCCTCGACGACGACGCCAAGCAACAGCTGTTTGACGACGCCACCGCCGCGCTGCAGTCGGCGGGCAGCAGCAGCGCCCGACGTCGGGCCGCATTGGCGGGGCCACGACGTCCGTGGCGCGCGTTTCGCAGCAGCGACGGCACGCTGTACCGCGTCGGACGCTCCGCCAAAGACAACGACGACCTCACCTTTCACCATACGCCCGGCAACGATTGGTGGGTGCACAGCCGGGGGCTCCCCGGCAGCCACGTGGTGTTCTCGGCGTCGGGCGACGCACCGTCTGAACCGCAGCTGCTCGACGCTGCCCACTTGGCGATGTGGTTTTCACCGTTGAAAAACGAAGAACGCGCCGACGTGCAATGGACCCAGCGCAAGTACGTGCGCAAACCCGCGCCGGGTGCGCCCGCTGGCTTTGTGCACCTCAGCAACGAGCGCGTGTTTCACGTGCGTCTTGAACGCAAACGTCTGCAAGCGTTGCTCGACGGCGAAGAGCCCGCGAAATAGGGCGAGGCCGTCGACGCCGTCACCGCGCCATCATGATGCCGTGGCGGTTCAGCAGTTGGCCGTGGTCGTTGCAAGAGTCGTCGGCGAAGACGCCATCGGAGTGGGCATCGCCATCGCCCTCGCCGGTGACGCTGAAGCCATCCCAGCCGTCGTAGATGCGAAACCCTTCTGGGTACAGTCCCGACCACGATCCGTTGTAGCCGAAGTAGTAGACGATCGAGGAGTTCACCCAACCGATGGCGCCCAAGCGGCTGGGGGTGCTGGGTTGGCAGTCGCCGAGCACCACGCGTGCGGTGCGTTCGTCGTCGACGGTGGCGGTGTTGAGCCAGGTGCTGGGGAGCAGGCCGGCGGCGGGCCAGGCGTAGGCATTGTCGCGCGGAATCCACCCGCCGTTGCGTCGAGCGGTGGCCACTTCGCTGAAGGGCACCCCCATGCGCGACAGGTCGAGGGAGAACGGCAGGTCGGTGTTGTCGACGGTGCCGACGCGGTGCTTCCAGCCGAAGTCGGGGTACAACACGGTGGACGCGCTGCGGGCCACGACCATCCAGCCCCCGCCGTCGTAGTCGTTGAGGCACACCACCTTTTGCGGCGGGAAGGGTCCGAGCGCGCCGTCGGCGTCGACGTAGAAAAAGCCGTTGTTGCGGCGCAGGGCATTCCAGTGGGCGGTGCAGCTGCTGCGCACCTCGACGGTGTCGGCCGCGCGCACCCACACCGACACGAAGGTGCCCGCCGAGATGTCGTCGCCGTCGCCACAGGAGTGGTAGGTGCCATGGGTCAACGGTGCAGGCGCGCCGCCACTGCACACACCGCCCGCTCCGCCGACGCCGATGCTGCTGTCGGTGGTCACACAGCTTTCTTCATTGTTGCCGATGACCCCAATGCGCGTGCGGCGGTGGCTGGCGACGGCGGTGGGCCCTTCGGCGTCGACGTTGAAGCCCAACATGTCGCAGTGCTGTTGAATGTTGCTGTCGGATTGCAGCGCCAAGAAATCGTTGGTGTTGGCGCCGCCCGCTGGGGTGTAGCCGCGGTTCATCAGCTCACGCATGGAGGCGGCCTCGACGTCGAGCACCACCGACGTGTGCTGGTCAAAGACGTCACCCGTCGCCGTCAACGGGCTGAACACCACCCGCACTTCTTCGATGGGGTGGCTGACAAAGGCGTCGAGCTTGGCCTCCGACCGACTGACGTCGGGGGCCACAGCGTCGACGTGGGCGTCTTCCCAGTGGGGGTCGGTGTAGCCGTAGTTGCCGGTGTCGGAGGCAGTCTTCAACACCAGCGCCCAGCCGCCGCCGTTTTCGGTCATGTCGCAATAGGTCGGACGCAGGCCTTCACCGTCGGGGTTGAGGTCGTACACGCCACTGGGGGTGCGCTCGCCGGTCGACTCGTGCAGCGTGAGGCAGGTGCGACGGTCGCGGGTGTAGATGACGATGTCGCGACGGGCGCTGGTGGCGTTGCCGTCGCTGAGGCGCAGTTCGAATGGGTCTTCGCCCGTGTGCTCGGGGTTGGGCGTGTACGTCAGGTTGTCGGCCACGCCGTCGAGCGTGCCGCCTCTGGGGCCGCCGGTGGCTTCGACGGCCACCTCCGACAACGGGGTGTCAGCGTCGGAGGCATAGCCGAGGGCGCCGAGGTCAAACGTGCACGGCTCGCCGCGTTCACAGAACACCACGATGGGAGCGCCGGTGAGCACAGGGGGCTGGGGGTCGACGACACCGGCGTCGACACCCGCGTCGATGGGGAGGCCTGCGTCGACCGGCGTCCCAGCGTCGGGCATGCCCGCGTCGACAGGAGCCCCGGCATCGGCAGGTGTGCCAGCGTCGTCGGACATGCCGGCGTCGACCACGCCAGCGTCGGCCGGTCCTGCATCGGCGGGGGGAGGGCCGGCATCTGCTGGCGGCTCGGGCTCGCCACCGTCGACGATGACGACACCTGCGTCGTCAGGGCGCTCGACTTCGTTTTCAGGCAAGCACAACGCGCCGCTTCCGCAGAGGTACCCAAGGGCACAATCGGCGTCGCCTTCACACGGAAACTGCTCGTCGGGGGCGACCGCCAAAGGACACCCCGCCGCTCCCAACAGGAGCACTGTCAACGACAGGCGAAGCAAGCGCCCCGGGCGTCGAGAGGGACTACGCAGTTTCATACCAAGCACTCCAAGATGGCCCACAGGCAGCCACCCCTTGAGTGTAGAGCGCTGGCGCAGGCACTCCAAGCGGAGGCAAATGGAGGCACCACGGAGGCGGGTCTGTGTCAGTTGTGCCGGGTGGGGGTCGACGCCATGCGCTCGAACAGCAGGTAGTCCGTGGGGTGCATGCCCAGGCTGCGGTAGGTCTGCTGGGCCCGGGTGTTGTCTTGCTCGACGTACAGCCGCACGCCGCACACGTCGTCGTCGGCCAACGCCGCCTGCTGCACGAACGTGTCGAGGGCGCGGTACACGCCGCGGCGGCGGGCGCTGGGGGGCACGTAGACGCTCTGGATCCACCAGAACCAGCCGTTGCGCCAGTCGCTCCATTCGAGGGTGAGCATGAGCTGTCCGACGACGTCACCGTCGTGTTCGGCCATGAGGTACCGCCCCTTGTGTGGGTCGTGCAATGCGGCGGTGACGCCGCGTCGCACCACGTCTTCGGCCAGAGGTTTGTCTTCGGTCTCGGCGGCCATGGCCACGTTGCCCGCGACGAGAAAGTCGACGTCGTCGGCGGTGGCCCACCGCACCTGGATGCCCCTGTCGCGGGTGGCTGCGGGGTCAGAGGCAGAGTTCGGAGTGGACGTCGACATGGTTGTCTCCTTCGCCGGAGGCGTGGCCGAGTGCGACGCCCCTGTGGTAGCAGGCAGAAGCAGTTGGCCTGCCGCCACCGACCGAAAGGGAGCCGCCTCATGCCCCATTTGTCAAACGCCGTCCGTCCGCTTCTGTCGTCGTTGTCGCCCGCTTGGGTGACCTCGTTGGCACTGTGCGTGGCGTGGTCGGCGGCCACCCCGGCCGTGGCGCAAGAAACGCCAGCTGAAGGCACTGGCGACGCGGTACCGGCCGCACCGGACGGCAAGCCCGACAACGACGACGCGGCCCAGCCCAACGTCCCGTCGTCGCAACCGGCGTATCCATCGTCGCAACCGGCGCTTCCGTCGTCGCAACCGGCATACCCGTCGTCGCAACCGGCGCTTCCGTCGTCGCAACCGGCGTTTCCGTCGTCGCAACCGGCGTCCACCGCGTCGGCCGACAATCCGTTGCGACAGCCCCTGCCGCCCATCGAGGAGTGCGCGCCGACGTCAACGACGAATGACGACGAGGGGGCCAGCACGGCCGACCGCCCAGCCGCGCAGAGCTACACCAACCGGCCGGGCGCCAGCGACACCACCGCCGTGCTCCCCCACGGGGCCTTGTTGCTGCAAGCCGGGTTCACCTTTTCGTCGTCGCTGTCGACGTCAGACACCCGCCCCACCGACCACAGCCTCACCGTCCCTGACTTGGTGTTGCGGGCGGGTTTGTTCGACTGGGTGGAGATGCGCTTTGGCACGGCGATGAGCGTCGCCCACGACGGCGACACCGTCACCTCCGGCATCGGAGGGGCCATGACAGGGTTGCATGTGCGAGTGCTCGACGAAGACGAGTTCTTGCCCGCCATCGCCGCCACCTTTGAGATGCACCTGCCGGTGGCCACGCTGTTGTTTCAAGACACCGAAGCCGATGCCCGGCTCAACATCTCGAAGACGTTGTTTGACGTCGTGGGTGTGGGGTCGACGCTGTCGGCGGGATGGCACGACCAGGCCCCCGTGTTGGCCTACACTTTGGCGGGCTCCATGGACATCGGCGGTGGCGTCATCCCCTTCCTCGAGGTGTTTGGCAGCTACACGCCGGAGCCCAGCGCTTTGCCCGACTTGTGGGTCGACGGCGGGGTGAGCATCGCCATCACCGACGCGTTTGCCCTCGACGCGTCGGCGGGCATCAACGCCGCAGGAGAGCCGTCGAGCTTCTTTGTGGCGGCAGGCGTCAGCGCCTTGTTGCCGCCTCTGTAGTCGCGTCGGAGGGGTGGCTTTGCGTGGTGCACGACGCATCGACGACTGCACTCGTCGCCTGTGAAAAACCTCAGGCGGGCAGTTCGGGCTTGTCCAACTTGAAGCGCACTTGGTCGGCGTCCATCTCGGCGTGGTCGTGGTGGTAGAGGCGGTCGACGCGTCCGGCGTCGTCGTACACCACCCAGCGGCCGGAGGGCTTGCCGTCGTTCCAGTAGCTCTCGCTCTGCAGCGTGCCGCCCTCGTCGTAGGTCTTCCACGCGCCGTGGGGTTTGCCTTCGCGCAGGTTGCCCTCGGCCATCTTCATCCCGTTCTCGTGCCAGTACGTCCAATCGCCGTGGGGCAGGCCTGCTTCTGACAGGTTGCCTTCGGCGGTGGTGGGCTTGCCCTGCACTTCAATCATGCGGAGGAAGTCTTTCGCAGCGTCTTTTTTGGCGTTGTTCTTCACGTTCATGGTGAACCTCAGCGAATGCCCCCGCGCCCGCACGCGGAGCGAAAAAAGCAGATCACCCCTCAAGTCGTCTGATGCCCCTCCGATTGTAGGGAGTGGCACCTGCGTGGGCCGGACATGTCCCACCTTTGCGTTCATCACCGTCGCAAAATGAGAATCCGCATCCGTCCGGCCTCATCCCCCTGTGCGCATCGCCGTTTTGGAGCGATTTGCGCCAAAGGTGGATCCAACTGAGCGATCGGCGTCTCTTTTTTGAAAAAGGCGCCAACGCCGACGACAATGGCGCCCGACTTTGTGGGGGATCTGCGAGGTCTTTGTGGGATTGCACATTCAAAAGGACGCCAAGGCGAGCAGCGACGTGCTGCTGCTGACGCTGCACGGCGACATCACCACCGACGACGCCAAACGGCTCAGCACCATCATCGAAGAGACCCTCGATCGTGGCGCTCCCTTTGGCATCTTCACCCACGCCGCCAACGCCAAGCGGTTCGCCAGCCCCGACGTGCGCACCATCTTCTTGCAGCACGCCGCCCGGGTGCGCGCCGTCGAGCGCCAACGGCCGCAGCGCACGCTGCTGGGCCATGCGGTGTGGCTCGGCGAAGAGGGCTTGCCCATCTTCAACCTGCTGCAAATGCAGATGGGCACCCACCTGCTGCAGGGGTTTGTGCGGCAAGAAGACGCCATCGCCTTTTTGCAAAACCGCATGGCACCGAAAGGGCTGAAGTTCGGCGCCGCCGTGCAACAGACCGGCCCCAAAGACCCCTGGGACGCGCCTCCCACCCAGCCCATCCGCATGGACGACGAGTCGCACCCCTCCGGGCTTGAACGCTAGAGCGCATCCCAAAACCCAAAGTTGGGGTGCTCGTACGACCATTTCAACGAAATGGTCGCCAGGCTCAGCGAAGCTGAGACTAGTCAGCATGGCCACCGGGGCGCCCCGACCCGTTCAAGCGTGAAACTTTTTCGAAAGCGATACGCAACCGGCGCCATTGGCGCCGAGGGGGTAGGGGGGACCCGCGTCCGGCTTTGCCGGCGTGGGGGGGAGGGGCCTGCGCCCCTCCCTCAAGTTTCAGGTCAGCTCGGCCACCGGGGCGTCCCAACCCGTTCAAGCGTGAAACTTTTTCGAAAGCGATACGCAACCGGCGCCATTGGCGCCGAGGGGGTAGGGGGGACCCGCGTCCGGCTTTGCCGGCGTGGGGGGGAGGGGCCTGCGCCCCTCCCTCAAG
>Ga0213840_1000300_pt1 | contig 89045 bp, 70 predicted proteins | sample SWPATP22_FD_160132 | JGI IMG/M metagenome (GOLD analysis project Ga0213840, IMG submission 160132) | Coastal seawater microbial communities from Marineland, Florida, United States - SWPA TP2 #2 | ecosystem: Environmental > Aquatic > Marine > Coastal | place: USA: Florida | collected 2016-08-14 | reverse complement strand
CAGTATTTACATTAGACAGAGCGATCCTTCGACCGCCCGTCTTCCATCTTTACGTGCTCACGGCAGTTCCCGCTGCGCGGGAACGCCTCCGCATGGGCCTCGCACGGTTAGCGGCTTGCCGCTTACGCGGACAATGTGGCTCGGACGCGCGGTCGCGCTTGCGGGCTGACGCCCGGGTTCTTTGAAATCGCGGAGGTCGAGAATAGAGCGCGGAGTCGATCACGCGCGCCCACTCTCCACCCTTGTGGGGGAGAAAGTAAAAGCTTGGGTTTAGCGAAGCTAAGCCCTTAGCTTTTACAAGAGGGGGGTCGCGATGCCCGCGACACGCGCAGCAGCCCCTAAACCGCCGGCCTCCGCGCAAACGCCAGCAGCAGCCCGAACCCGATCATCATCGAGCCGCTGGTCCGGTTCAGCCATTGCGCCGCCTTCGGGTGGTTGGCGAGACGGCCGAGATGCCGGCCGGCCAGCGCATAGAGCGCCACCGCGCACATCTCGAAGACGAGGAACAGTGCGCCGAGCACCGCGAAGCTCGCGAGATACCGGTCCGGGTCGACGAATTGCGGGAAGAAGGCGGTGAAGATGACGATCGCTTTCGGATTGCCGATGCCGACCAGGAATTCCTGCCGCGCAAGGCTCGCGATCGGCCGGTGCGCCATCGCCGATGCGCCGTCCCCGGAGACCGCCGCGCGCGAACGCAACAGACGGATCCCGAGATAGACGAGATAGGCCGCCCCCGCCCATTTGACGATCGCGAACGCCAGCGCCGACGCCGCCAGCAGCGCGCCGAGCCCGATCCCGGTGATCGCGATCAGGCCCGCATAGGCGACCATGCGCCCGAGCGCCGCCGTCGCCGCCTTGCCGATCCCCTCGCGCGCGCCATTGGTCAGCGCCAAGAGGTTCGACGGCCCGAACGTCATGTTGAGCGCGAAGCAGGCCGGTATGAAAACGATCAGCGTGTCGAAATCCATGGGCGTTGTCAGATGTCCTTGAGCAGCAGCAACACCCGTCCGTCATAATAGGGCTGGCAGGGATGCGACAAGACCGGCCGCGTCTCCGCCCGCCTGTAGCCGAGCCGCTCATAGAGCCGGACCGCGCCGGTGTTCTGCTCATAGGCCTGGATGCTCATCCGCGTAATCCCCTGCGCCTTCGCCTTGTCTTCGGCGGCGCGCATCAGCGCGGAGCCGAGGCCGAGCCCGCGCCTGCCGGGCAGGGTGGCGAGCGCGTTGACATAGAAGCTCCCGGCCGAACGGTGCTCCAGCTCGATGAAGGGCTGCAGCGTTTCGGGCAGATCCCTGATCCCGGCGCGGTCTTCCTCGCTTGGTTCGCCGATGCCGTAGCCGAGCATCATCGCGGCCACCTGGCCGTCGCGCTCGCTGACCAGCGCATTGCGCCAGGAAAAGCCGCCCGTGTCGCGGCGGGCGCGCTCCTCGCCGACCGCGATCGGGCTCTGGCCATCGGCGGCCATTTTCGCCCAGAGCCAGGAGGGAACGCCTTCGCCGGCGATGTCGATCAGTCTGGCGAGCGCGGGCGCGTCCGCCGGCGCCGCTTCGCGGATGGTGATGGGGCTGTGCAAAGTCATTGTTCTGTTCCCTTTCGATTGCCCGCGGACAATCGTCCGTCGGGGACGGCGAAACCAGAAGGCGCGTGGTCAAGCTGGTGCGGAAAGAGTTTCGTTCGCAAAATCAGGAGGTTGGTCGAGAAGGCTCAAAACGCGTGCCGGCGCCGGTGCGAAAAACCGTACCGCCGGTACAGTAAATCGCGGGCGCGGCCGCCAACCGGGGCTTTGCGTTGATCGCCATCAACGCGCCGTCACACCGTGATACTGATGATTACGCGAAGGAGGGACCTCCATGGAAAAGATCGATTTCAAGAAAACGATGAAGGCACTTTTTCAGCCGCCGGCGGGCAAGTTCAGCCTCGTCGAAGTGCCCCGCATGCGTTTCCTGAAGGTCGACGGCAAGGGCGATCCGAACACCGCGCCGGACTATGCCCGGGCGGTCGAATGGCTTTATTCGGTCAGCTACCCGGTCAAGTTCGCGTCGAAGAAGGATCTCGGCAAGGACTACACGGTGCCGCCGCTGGAGGGGCTGTGGTGGGCCGAGGACATGTCGGCCTTCGTCGCCGGAGACCGGTCGAACTGGCTATGGACGATGATGATCATGCAGCCGGACTGGATCACCCAGGAGATGATCGACGCCGGCATCGCGAAGGCCGCTGGAAAACTGGGCGATCCGCCGGCCAGCCTGCGGCTTGAGGATTACGACGAGGGGCTCTCCGTGCAGATCATGCATATCGGCCCCTACAGCGCCGAGGCGCCGACGATCGCCCGGATGCATGACGAGTTCATTCCGCAAAACGGTCTCGCGCCGACCGGCCGTCACCACGAGATTTATCTCGGCGACCCGCGCAAGACCGCGCCCGAAAAGCTCAAGACGGTGCTCCGCCAGCCGGTGAAACGGCTCTGACCATGGCGTCCGCTTGACACCGGTCGGCCGCCGGCTACCGTCGCCGCACATCATGGGAGTTTGACATGTCTCCGGAATTCCTCGTCACCGCGCTCGTCGTCGTCCTCGCGCCCGGCACCGGCGTCATCTACACGCTGGCCGTCGCACTGGCGCGCGGCCGGCTGGCCAGCGTCGCGGCGGCCTTCGGCTGCACGCTCGGCATCGTGCCGCACATGCTTGCCGCGATCCTTGGCGTCGCCGCGATCCTCCATGCCAGCGCGCTGGCCTTCCAGACGGTGAAATTCGCCGGCGTCGCCTATCTGCTCTGGCTCGCATGGCAGACCATTCGTGACCGCGGCGCTTTGAAGGTCGAGGCTGGTAACGAGGCGGGAAGCCTGCCGCGCGTCGCCGTGACGGGAACGCTGATCAACATCCTCAATCCGAAACTGTCGATCTTCTTCCTCGCCTTCCTGCCGCAATTCGTCGATCCCGGCGCGGTCGCGCCGCTCGGCCAGATGATTGAACTGTCGGCCGTCTTCATGCTCATGACCTTCGTCGTCTTCGTCGCTTACGGCTTCGCCGCCGCCGCCGTGCGCGCCAAGGTGCTGGCCAGCGCCCGCATCATGGCCTGGATGCGCCGTTCCTTTGCCGCCGCCTTCGTCGCGCTCGGCGCGAAGCTGGCGCTCACGGCGCGATGACGCAAGCCGTCCTTTCGATATCGACGACGGGCCCCGGCCTCTACGAATTCACCGACGAGGCGCAGGCTTTTGTGCGCGAGGCCGGCGCGGGCGAGGGGCTCCTGACCGTCTTCGTACGCCACACCTCCTGCTCGCTCCTGATCCAGGAAAACGCCGACCCCGACGTGCAGCGCGATCTGAACGCCTTCTTCCGCCGTCTCGTCCCGCCGTCGAACGACCCGTCGATGCGCTGGATCGTCCACACGACCGAGGGACCGGACGATATGCCGGCCCATATCAAGGCGGCGCTGACCCAGGTTTCGATCGGCATCCCGGTCGCCGGCGGCCGCGCCATGCTCGGTACGTGGCAGGGCATCTACCTCTTCGAGCATCGCGACCGCCCGCATCGCCGCGAGGTTGTCCTGCACCTTTCATCGTAAACCGGAGGATGACACTAAGTTTACCGGATTGGCCCGTTCAGCCTCCGTTCAGGCGCGAAAAGCCATGGTCCTGACATCTTCGATGCCATATATCCACGCGCAATCAAACGAATTCGGAGTTCTATCTCAATGGCTGAAACGTTCCTGACCCGCCGCACCGCCCTCATGGCCACGGCGGCCGCAACCGCGGCATTTGCCGCCGCGCCGACCATGGTCTTGGCGCAGGGGGCTCCCGAATCCAGCGGCACGGTCGACATGGACAAGCTGCTCGAGCCGGGCTCGTTGTCGGATGAGGTGCTGGGTCCGGAGGATGCGCCGGTCACGATCGTCGAATACGCCTCGATGACCTGCAGCCACTGCGCCCATTTTCACGAGACGACCTGGCCGACCCTCAAGAAGGACTATGTCGACACCGGCAAGGTGCGCTTCATCCTGCGCGAGTTCCCCTTCGATCCGCGCGCCGCAGCGGCCTTCATGCTCGCCCGTTGCGCCCCGGAAGGGAAATACTATCCGATGGTCGATGTCCTGTTCGACAAGCAGAAGGACTGGGCTTTCGTCAAGAATGCCCGCGCGCCGATGGAAAACATCGCCAAGCTGGCCGGTTTTACACAGGAGAGCTTCGAGGCCTGCTTGACCAATCAGAAGCTTCTGGATGACATCAATGCGGTGCGCGAGCGCGGGGCATCGGAGTTCGGTGTCGATGCTACCCCGACCTTTTTCATCAACGGAAAGAAATATTCCGGAGCCATGAGTGTTGAACAGATGTCGGCCATTATCGACCCGCTGCTCTGAGCGCTCTCTGGCGCGCGCCCGGACGCGCGCCGTTGTGACGGGCGGAGCCGCTTCCCATGCGCTTTGAGAAGCTCCGCCTGCTCGGCTTCAAATCCTTCGTCGAACCGACGGAATTCATCATCGAGCGCGGCCTGACCGGTGTGGTCGGGCCGAATGGCTGTGGCAAGTCGAACCTTGTCGAGGCGCTGCGCTGGGTGATGGGCGAGAGCTCCTACAAGAACATGCGCGCATCCGGCATGGATGACGTGATCTTCTCGGGCTCCGGCACGCGCCCCTCGCGCAATACGGCCGAAGTCTCCCTCTTCCTCGAAAACAACGACCGCACCGCCCCCGCCGCCTTCAACAATGACGACCTGCTGCAGGTCACCCGCCGCATCGAGCGCGAGGCGGGATCGGCCTACAAGATCAACGGCAAGGACGCCCGCGCCAAGGACGTGCAGTTGCTGTTCGCCGACCAGTCGACCGGTGCGCGCTCGCCCTCCATGGTCGGTCAGGGCCGGATCGGCGAGCTGATCCAGGCCAAGCCGCAGGCCCGCCGCGCCCTGCTGGAGGAAGCCGCCGGCATTTCCGGCCTGCATTCACGCCGCCATGACGCCGAACTGCGTCTGCGCGGCGCCGAGACCAATCTGGAGCGCCTCGAAGACGTCGTCGGCGAGCTCGAAAGCCAGATCGAAAGCCTGAAACGCCAGGCCCGCCAGGCCAATCGTTTCAAGGCGCTGTCCAAGGATATCCGCGAGGCGGAAGCCACGCTGCTGCATCTCCGCTGGACGCTCGCCAAGCAGCAGGAAGGCGAGGCGCAGTCGACACTGGCCGCGGCGACCGCGCTGGTCGGCGAACGCGCGCAATTGCAGATGGAGGCGGCCAAGACGCAGGCCATCGCGCAAAAACAGCTGCCCGCCCTGCGCGAGGCGGAGGCCGCCGCCGCTGCGGCGCTGCAACGCCTCAACATCGCGCTCAACCAGCTCGACGAGGACGTACGCCGGCAAGAGGCGCGCCGGACCGAGCTGCAGAACCGCCGCACCCAGCTTTCCGCCGACATCGCCCGCGAAGAGGCGATGAAGGAAGAAAACGGTGCGGCGATCGAGCGCCTCGACGCCGAGGAAGCCGAACTGACGGAAGCCGAGGCCTCGACCGGCGAGCGCGAGGCCGAACTCAAGCAATTGTTCGAAAAGGCCGAGGAAGCGCTCGCTCGATCGGAAACGGAACTGGCGCGGCTGACCGGCGAACGCGCCGAGGCCGGCGCGCTGCGTACCCAGCTCGAACGGCGTATCCGCGAAACGCGCGAACGCTTCGATCGCCTCGCCAGCCAGCAGACGCGGCTGGGCGAGGAACTTGCCGGCATTGAGAATCGCATCAAGTCGCTTGCCGACCCGGCGGAAAAAAAGCTCCTGCTCGAAGCGGCCGAGGAGGCCTCGTTTCAGGCCGAACGCGCCGCCGCCGAAGCCGAGCAGACTGTCGCCGCGGCCCGCGAAGGCGAGAACGCCCGCCAGCCGGCGTTGCAGGAAGCCAAGGCGGCCCTGAACCGGCTCGAGGCCGAGGCACAGACGCTCGCCAAGGTTCTGAATGCCGGCGGCGGCGATCTCTTCCCCGCCGTGGTCGAGCAGATGAAGGTCCGGAAGGGCTACGAGGCTGCGCTTGGCGCCGCGCTCGGCGACGATCTCGACCTGCCGCTCGACACCAACGCGCCGGCCTTTTGGGCCGCTGTCGCGCCGCTTGACGACGATCCGGCCTTACCGGAAGGCGCCGTTGCACTCGCCGATTTCGTCAAGGCGCCCGATGCGCTGAAGCGCGCCTTGAGCCAGATCGGCGTCGTGGAAACGGCAGACGAAGGCGAAGCGTTGCGCGCATCGCTGAAGACCGGCCAGCGTCTCGTCACGAAGGATGGCGCGCTTTGGCGCTGGGACGGATACACCGCGCGCGCCGATGCGCCGACCCCGGCCGCCCAGCGACTGGCCCAGAAGAACCGCCTCGCCGAGCTCGATGGCGAGATCGTCGAGGCGACGAAGGCCTTGCGCGCCTGCGAGGCCGACGTCGCCGAGCGCAAGGAAACAACCCGTGCCGCAATCGAGGCGGAGCGCCAGTCCCGTGAGGCCCTGCGCGCCGCGCAGACCGGCGTTCGCGAAGCCCGCGAGGCGCTTGCCGCCGCCGAACGCGCCACCGGCGAATTATCGAAGCGCAAGGCCGTGCTGGAGGAAAGCGTCGCCCGCGCCGCCGCCGATATCGAGGAAACGACGGGTATCCTGGCCGAGGCCGAGACCGCGCTTGCCGGCGAGCCCGATTTGTCGGCCCTCGATGCCGCGGTCGAGAAACAGTCCACCTTGGTCACGACCGAACGCGCCGCCCTGACCGAGGCGCGCGCCAATCACCAGTCGCTCGCCCGCGAACGCGAGGCGCGCCAGCGCCGCCTCGTTGCCTTGCGCGCCGAGCGCGAAAGCTGGAAATCGCGCGGCGCCAATGCCGACCAGCAGATCGGGGTCCTGACCGCCCGCCGCGACGAGACGGCGAAGGAACTTGCCGCTTTCGAGGATGCGCCGGACGAGATGCCGCTGCGCCGCCGCCAGCTGGTCCGCGAGATCGAGGCTGCCGAACAGGCACGCAAGGAGGCCGGCGACAAGCTGGCGCTCGCCGAAACCGCGTCGCGGGAAGCCGACCGGGCGGCGACCGATTCCATCACCGCGCTTTCCGGCGCCCGCGAGGAACGCGCCCGCGCCGAGGAGCGCCTGACTGCCGGCGTCGAACGCCGCAAGGAGGTCGAGGCGCGCATCCATGAGGCGCTGAACTGCGCGCCCCATGAAGCGCTGAAGCTCTCCGGTCTCGACGCCGATGCGCCCATGCCGGATGTAGACGGCATCGAACGCCGCCTCGAACGCCTGAAGATCGAGCGTGAACGCCTCGGCGCCGTCAACCTGCGTGCCGAGGAGGAGCAGACCGAACTGATCGAGCGGCTGGAAACGCTGGTGCACGAGCGCGACGACGTGATCGAGGCGATCCGCGAATTGCGCTCGGCCATTTCCAACCTCAATCGCGAAGGCCGCGAGCGGCTGCTGGAAGCCTTCGAGGTCGTCCACGGCCATTTCCAGCGGCTCTTCACCCATCTCTTCGGCGGCGGCACCGCCGAATTGCAGCTAGTCGAGAGCGAAGACCCGCTCGAAGCCGGCCTCGAGATCGTCGCCCGACCGCCCGGCAAGAAGCCGCAGACCATGACGCTGCTCTCCGGCGGCGAACAGGCGCTCACCGCCATGGCGCTGATCTTCGCGGTCTTCCTGACGAATCCGGCGCCGATCTGCGTGCTCGACGAGGTCGACGCACCGCTCGACGACCATAATGTCGAGCGTTTCTGCAACCTGATGGACCAGATGGTGAAGGATACGGAGACCCGCTTCGTCATCATCACCCACAATCCCATCACCATGGCACGCATGGACCGCCTTTTCGGTGTCACCATGGCCGAGCAGGGCGTTTCCCAGCTCGTCTCCGTCGACCTCCAGCAAGCCGAGGAACTGCGCGAGGCGAGCTGATCGCCGCACCCCACCAGATTATGCTGCACTGCAAAAAAGTGCTCGCACCATGCCGCGCTAACCGTTATGCATTGGTTCCGGTTGACGCGGCATGGAGGATGCCGCCTAAGTCGCACCGGAGGAGAGCACTGGCCGAAGCCGCATGACGAACTGGGTTTATACATTCGGAGGAGGAAAGGCCGAGGGCACCGCCCGCGACCGCGACAGGCTGGGCGGCAAGGGCGCGAGCCTTGCCGAAATGGCCCGGCTGGGCCTGCCCGTTCCGCCCGGCTTCACGATTTCAACGGAAGCCTGCCGGCATTATTACGCCAATGAGCGGCAATTGCCCGATGGCTTGAAGCGCGAGGTCGAGCAGGGCCTCGAAACGCTCGAAAGACTGACCGGCAAGTCCTTTGGCGGCAACGAAAAACCGCTTCTTGTGTCGGTGCGGTCCGGTTCGCGCGAATCCATGCCGGGCATGCTCGACACGGTCCTCAATCTCGGTCTCAACGACGAGAGCGCCAAGGCTCTGGTCGACGCGACCGGAAGTGCCGTCTTCGCCTATGGCACCTACAAGCGCTTCATTCAGAATTACGCGGGCCTCGTCATGGGCGTCGATCCCTCGCTCTTCGAGGACATTGTCGACGAGATCGCGAAGAAGCCCCTCGACGAACTGACCGCGTCCGACTGGTGCGACCTGATCGACGCCTTCAAACAGGCGATCATCGACGAGATGGACGAGGAATTCCCCCAGGACCCGCTGGACCAGCTCTGGGGCGCCGTGGGCGCCGTCATGAAGAGCTGGATGAACCCGCGCGCCGTCACGTTCCGCAGCCTTCACAATATTCCGTCGGATTGGGGCACGGCGGTCACCGTGCAGGCGATGGTCTTCGGCAATATGGGCGAGGGGTCGGCGACGGGCGTCGCTTTCACCCGCAACCCTGCGACCGGCGAAGACACGCTCTACGGCGAATATCTGCCCAACGCGCAGGGCGAGGAGGTGGTCGCCGGCCTGCGCACGCCCCATCCGCTGACCAAGGCGCAAAACGCCAATGGCGATCTCACGCCGATGGAGGACGCCATGCCGGTGACCTTCCAGGAGCTGAAGGACATCGCCAAGAGGCTCGAAAACCATTTCCGCGAGATGCAGGACATCGAGTTCACGGTGGAAACGGGCAAGCTGTGGCTGTTACAGACCCGCGACGGCAAGCGCACCGCACGCGCCGCGATCGGGATCGCGGTCGCGATGGCCGAAAAGGGGCTGATTTCCAAGACCGAGGCGCTCCGGCGTATCGATCCGTCCTCGCTCGAGCAACTGTTGCACCCCGCCATCAGCCCGGATGTCGAGCGCACCGTCATCGGCCGCGGGCTGGCGGCATCGCCGGGCGCAGCGACCGGCGAAATCGTCTTCACCTCGGAAGAGGCGGTCGAAGCGCACTCGAAGGGCCGCAAGACGATCCTCGTGCGTCCGGAAACCAGCCCGGAAGACATTCACGGCATGCATGCGGCCGAGGGGATTTTGACCATCCATGGCGGCACGACCAGCCATGCCGCCGTCGTCGCGCGTGGCATGGGCAAGCCCTGCATTTCAGGCGCGGGATCGATCCGCATCAGCACCGTGAAGGGGACGATGCTGACCGGCGGCCGCACGCTCAAGGCGGGCGATGTCATCACGATCGACGGCACCAAGGGGGAGGTATTGCTGGGCGCGCTGCCGACGGTCCAGCCGGAACTCTCCGGCGACTTCGCCACGCTGATCGGCTGGGCCGACGACATCCGCCGCATGAAGGTGCGCGCCAATGCGGAGACCCCGGAGGAAGCGCGCACAGCCCGGGGCTTCGGCGCCGAGGGTATCGGCCTCTGCCGCACCGAACGCATGTTCAACGACGAGGAACGCATTCGCGCGGTCCGCCGCTTCATCCTCGCCGGTGATGTCGACGAACGCGAGGAAGCGCTTACCGCCATGCAGCAGATGCAGAAGGTCGACTTCCTGCATCTCTTCGAGATCATGGGCGGTCTGCCGGTGACGATCCGCCTGTTCGATCCGCCACTGCATGAGTTCCTGCCGCGCCTCGGTCCCGAACTGGATCACACCGCAGAGTCCATGGGCATCGATGCAGAGCGCATTCGCCAGAGGATCGAGGATCTGCACGAGATCAACCCGATGCTTGGCAATCGCGGTGTGCGGCTGGCGATCTGCTATCCGGAAATGATCGATATGCAGGCGCGCGCCATATTCCAGGCGGTGATGGAGGCCGGCGAGAAGACCGGCGAGAAGGTCGTCCCGGAAATCATGGTGCCTCTGGTCGCCTATGAGCGCGAACTGAAATTCATCAAGGATCGCATCGATATCGTCGCCCAGGCGGTGATGAGCGAGTGGGACACCGGGATCGAATATCTCGTCGGCACGATGATCGAATTGCCGCGTGCTGCGATTCGCGCCGACAAGATCGCCGAGAGTTCCGAGTTCTTCTCCTTCGGCACCAACGATCTGACGCAGTCGACCTTCGGCATTTCGCGCGACGATGCGGGGCTCTATCTCAACGAATATCTGCGCAAGGGCGTGATTGACCGGGATCCCTTCATCACCATCGATGTCGATGGCGTCGGCGAGTTCATCCAGATGGCCGCCGAGCGGGGCCAGAAGACCCGGCCGGACATCACGCTTGGCATATGCGGCGAGCATGGCGGCGAACCCGCCTCGATCCACTTCTGCGAGACGGTCGGGCTGCACTACGTCTCGTGCTCGCCCTACCGCGTGCCGGTGGCGCGGCTGGCGGCCGCCCAGGCGACGCTCGCCAATGGTGCTGACGAGCGCGCCTGACGGGGTCAGGCCGCCTGGCTCAGCGCCTCGCCGAGCTTGGAGAAGACATCCATGAACGCGCCCGCGAAATCGCGGATTTCCTCGCGCATCGCGTCTTCCGCAACGATTTCGATCTCCGTCCCGCTATCGTCCAGGACGGCGTAGAGCAGTTTGTCGCCGTCGCCGGTGGACAGGACAGCGATGCGCTGGCCGGGGTTCTTGTCGAAGACGGGAAGCTGGAAGAGGAATTCGAAACCGCTCGCCTCCGCTGCCTGTTTGAGACATTCCTCGAACCCGAATTCCTTCAGCATCCGTAGGTCGAGGGCGAGTTCCAGTTCCACCGATTCCAGATCGACGAAATCCTTTTCGCCTTGCGCGATCTGCGCTCCGGCCGTTTCGATGAGCGTGGTTTCGATCATGTTTTCAGACGGCATCTGCGCGTCTCCCTTGCGTGGTTTTTGCCTCCCAACAGCAAGGACGAGCGTTCAAGGCCAGTTTGGCCGCAATTGGGCGCGCCGCGGCAGCGTCCGGGCACTTTTCTAATCCGCTTTACACATTGCGTGTTTTCGCGCTAACGCCGCGCCATGGCGATGCTGAGAGTTGGACGTCGACGCGAACCCTTGATCCTCCGGCCTCTGCCGGAGCGGAAGCGTTCGCTCGCAGCCGGCTGGTCGCTGCGCTTCTCGATCTTCGCGCCGGTCCTCGGACTGGTCTCGGTCATCGCCCATCTGGCGGGCGTCGTCGACACGCTGACCTTCTTCGTCCTGGTGAATTGCGTGCTGGCGCTGGCGCTGACCGGGCTTGTCCTGATCATCGTCGCGTTCCGCAGCCTCTGGCTGAACGGGACACGCGGCGGACGCAGGGCGAGCTGGGCGCTGTTCCTGACGCTTCTGACGCTTTTGCCCTTTTGCCTCTACGCATTCGCCTGGATCGCTGCCCCCCATCAAAGCGATGTCTCGACGGATGTCGTCGATCCGCCGCTGCTGGTCGAGGAAACGAGCTCGCCCGGTGGCAACCCGGTCGCGCTGGTGGCGTCGCGCCTCAAGGACGGTTATCCGCATCTGAGCGGTCGGCGTTTCAAGGCGCCGCCGGAGGCGATCGAGGAAACGATCCTCAGAACCGCAGAGAAACAGGGCTGGACGCTGGTGTCGAGGCGAGGCCGCATCGGCGCCGACGACGAACTCTATTTCGAGTTCTCCTATATGATTCCCGTGCTGGCGATACCGGGATCGGTCGTTTTGCGCCTGTCCGACGAAGGCGACACGAGCTTCGTCGATATGCGCGCGCGCACCGACTATGTCACCCACGACCTCGGCTGGAATGCCCGCCTGATCGACCGCTACCTGAAGGCGCTCGACTTCGATCTCATTGGCATCGTCGCAGCCTAATTCGATGTAAAGACTCCGTTTATCGCTGCCGGCCCGTCCGTCGCAACCAGGCCCCGCGCCACGAGATCCTCCAGATGCGCGAGAACGGACAGCCCCGCTGCACCGTGCAGGCGCGGGTCGGTATCGCGGTAGATCTCGCGCACCATGTCGGGAATGGTCCTGTCGCCCTTGCGGATCCGGTCCAGGATCGCCGCTTCCCGCAGCTTGCGATGCGTTTTCAACGCCCGCACGAATTTCGCCGGCTTGGACACCGGGCCGCCATGGCCGGGCAGATAGAGCGTTTCGTCGCGCGCGATCAGCTTTTCCAGCGAGGTCATGTAATCGGCCATGGCGCCATCTGGCGGCGCAACGATCGAGGTCGCCCAGGCCATGACGTGATCGGCGGAGAATAGGATGCCGGTGCCCTTCAGCGCGAACGCCATGTGATTGGCCGCATGGCCGGGCGTGGCCACGGCCTCGATGACCCATTCGCCGGCATCGATCACATCGCCGTCGGAGAGCGCCCGGTCCGGCGAAAACGCCGTGTCGGATGACGCGTCGAGCGGATTGATCTCGCCAATATGCAGAGGTCGCGCGGCCCGGTGCGGGCCTTCGGCGACGACCGTCGCGCCGGTTTCCTGCTTCAGTCGTGCGGCGAGCGGCGAGTGATCGGCATGCGTGTGACTGACGAAGATATGGCTCACGGGTCTTCCGCCGATCGCGGCAAGAAGCGCCCGGAGATGCGCCTCGTCCTCGGGGCCGGGATCGATGACGGCAAGCGTGTCGCGTCCGACGATGTAGCTGTTGGTACCGTGAAAGGTGAAGGGGCCCGGATTGTTGACTGTCAGGCGCTGAACCAGGTCAGCAACCGGGACTGCTGCGCCATGGGCCGGCTCGAAGCTGCGGTCGAAATCGATGTCGGCCATCTGGGATTCGTAGTCCTTTTCACAATCTCGCCGGAAGGTCGGCTTGCTGATTACCAGCTTCGCCGATATAGGCAAGGAAGGGCCCGCATTCCCGTCCGGGGCCGCAAGACAGGATTATGGACATGGCATCTCCCACCGCTTCCCAATCGCTTATCTCCCGCGCCTTGCCGACGGAAACCGCGACGCGCTATGCGCTGTATGCGTTTCTCGTCGTCGCCGGCTCGATGCTGATCGCCGTAGCCGGCCAGATTAAGGTCCCGCTGTGGCCGAACCCGACGCCGGTCACGCTGCAGACCCTCGCCATCTTCACCATCGCCGCCGCCTATGGCCGCAACCTCGCCGTCGCGACACTGCTCGCCTATCTGGCCGAAGGCGCAGCCGGCCTGCCGGTCTTCACCAATGGCGGCGGCGCGGCCACCCTGTTCGGCCCGACCTTCGGCTATCTCGTCGGCTTTGCTGTCGCCGCGGGCATTACCGGTTGGGCCGCCGACCGCGGCTGGTCCCGCAGCCCCGTCAAGCTGTGGACCGCCAACATGGTGGGTACGCTCGTTATTCTCGTTCTCGGCGCGCTCTGGATGGGCTTCCTGTTCGGATCGGAGAAGATCGTCGCATGGGGCGTCGGTCCTTTCATCGTCACCGACATCATCAAGGCGACGCTGGCCGCCGCGCTCGTTCCGGCATTGTGGAGCCTGTTCCGCCGCAAGTAAGCGGCCACCACGGATACGATCAAAAGCCGCGGCATCGTCCGCGGCTTTTTTGCGCTTGCGAACAGAACGAATCCGGGGTCAAAATTGGACCATGTATTCAAAAAACGACTATCCGAGGGATCTGGCCGGTTACGGCCGTACGACGCCCGATCCGAAATGGCCGAATGCCGCGAAGCTCGCGGTCCAGTTTGTCGTCAATTACGAGGAGGGCGGGGAAAGCTCGATCCTCGACGGCGATCCGGCTTCCGAAAAGCTTCTTTCCGAGATTGTCGGCGCGGACGCCTGGCCCGGCCAGCGCAATCTCAACATGGAATCGCTCTACGAATACGGCTCCCGCTCCGGCTTCTGGCGGCTCTGGAGGCTGTTCACCGAGCGCGACATGCCGGTTACGGTCTATGGCGTAACCGTCGCCATGATGCGCAACCCGGAAGCCGTCGCCGCCATGAAGGAAGCCGGTTGGGAGATCGCCAGCCACGGCCTGCGCTGGCTGGAATACAAGGATTTCGACGAGGCGACGGAACGCGCCCATATCCATGCCGCCGTTCGCCTCCATACCGAGATCACCGGAGAGCGGCCGCTCGGTATCTATCAGGGCAAGCCATCCGACAACACGCTGAAGATCGTCCAGGAGGAGGGCGGTTTCGTCTATTCGGCGGACTCGTACGCCGATGAATTGCCCTATTATGTCGACGGGGTGAACGGCCCGCATCTGATCGTGCCCTACACACTCGACGTCAACGACATGCGCTTCGCCACCCCGCAGGGCTTCAATTCCGGCGACCAGTTCTTCGCCTATCTGAAGGACAGCTTCGACATGCTGCTGGCCGAAGGCCGCGCCGGTGCGCCCAAGATGCTGTCGGTCGGCCTGCATTGCCGCCTCGTTGGCCGCCCCGGCCGCGCCGCGGCGCTGGCCCGGTTCCTCGACTATGTGAAGAGCCACGAGGATGTCTGGGTGGCGAAACGCATCGAGATCGCGCGCCACTGGTGGGACGTTCATCCGCCGAAGGCCGAGGGCGCATGAGGACCGTCCCGTTGGCCGTTCGTCCCGTTTCGAAAAGCGATTTCGCCGCCTTTGGCGAAGTTGTCGAGACGGAAGGCGCGGAATTGCGGCTGATCAATCAGGGCTCAACCGAACGCTTTCACGATCTGGCGACGATCGACGTTTCCGATGAAGGCGGCAAGGCGATCGTCAGCCTGTTTCGCGGACAGCCCTTCGCGCCGCCGATCGAGATAGCCATGATGGAGCGCCATCCGCTCGGCAGCCAGCTCTTCTATCCGGTCTCGAACCGCCCGTTTCTCGCCGTCGTCGCCCCGGACGAGAATGGCCGCCCGGGCGAGCCGGTCGCGTTTTTCTGCCCTGCCGGGACCGGCGTGAACTACGCCAGGAACACCTGGCATCACCCGCTTCTGTCGCTGGAGGAGGTCTGCGATTTCATCGTCGTCGATCGCGACGGACCGGGTAACAATCTGGAGGAATACAACTATCCCGATACCCGCTATCGGATTGACGCCGTTTCCGGCTGAAAGGCAATATCGAAAGCCATGAACCCGCAAGCTACAACCGCCGATACCATCCGCTTTGTCCTGAATGGGAAGGAAGTCAGCTTCGCCGTCCGGCCGGATACCACGGCGCTCGATCTCATTCGCAACCACGCCCATCTGACCGGCACCAAGGAGGGCTGCGCCGAAGGTGACTGCGGGGCTTGCACCGTTCTGGTGCGTCGCGGCGACGGGCCGCGCCAGGCGGCGAATGCCTGCATCATGACGGCGGCGCAACTCGACGGTACCGAACTGACCACGGTCGAAGGGCTGAAGCAGGATGGCGTCATGACGCCGCTTCAGGATGCCATGGCGTCCAACGGATCGTCGCAATGCGGCTTCTGCACGCCGGGCATCGTGATGTCGCTGACCGGCCTGCTGGAAGCGTCCGCGGAACCGGAAGAGGAAGCGATCCATGACGCGCTTGCCGGCAACCTCTGCCGCTGCACCGGCTATCGGCCGATCGTGGAGGCCGCCAAGGCCGCGGCGAAGACCGGAACGCAGCCGTCCGAGGCGACCGGTCTGCCGCAATGGCATTCGGAGGTCGCGTTTGGAGGATCGGTTCTGCATCAGCCGGCGACACTCGACGACCTGACGGCGCTGCGCGCGCAATATCCCGAGGCGACGATCCTCGCCGGCGGAACCGATCTCGGCGTTGCCCGCGCCGACTATCACACGGACTGGGACCGGATCATCTCGACACGGCGCGTCGCGGAACTGCGCGCGATCGGGGAAACACCCGAGGCGTGGACATTCGGCGCCGCCGTCACCTGGGACGAGATCCTTCGCACGACACGGGCGGACTATCCGAGCCTTGCGACGCTGATCCGCCGTTTCGGCTCCACCCAGATTCGCGCCATGGGCACGGTGGGCGGCAATATCGGCACCGCAAGCCCCATCGGCGACGGCCCGCCGGCACTGATCGCGCTCGGTGCGTCGATCACGCTCGCCTCGCAGGCGAATGGCGCGCGCACGCTGCCGCTGGAGGATTTCTTCCTCGACTATCGCAAGACGGAACTGCGCCCGGAGGAGGTGATCGTCTCCGTCACCGTGCCGCGTCCGAAAGCGGGCGAGCAATTCCGCGTCTACAAACTGTCGAAACGCTACGATCAGGATATCTCGACCGTCTGCGCGGCCTTCTGGATCGCGACGGAAGGCAGCCATGTCAGCGCCTGCCGGATCGCCTATGGCGGCATGGCGGCGATCCCGAAACGGGCGAAAGCGATGGAAAACAAGCTCCTGGGCCGCGCGCTTGATTCGGAGTCCGTCGCGGAGGCCGTTCATTCGCTGCATGACGATTTTTCGCCTCTCAGCGACTGGCGCGGGAGCGCGGCCTACCGGATGCAGACGGCCAAGGCGCTGCTGGAACGCTTCGCTCATGACCTGAAAGGCGAGACCGTGGAGGTGATGGCGCTATGAATATCGACGTCAAGACCGTACAGCGCAGCGTTGTCGGCCACGGCATCGCCCATGACAGCGCCGCCAAGCAGATCGCCGGCGAGGCGTCCTATGTCGACGACATGGCGGAACTGCCGGGCACGCTGCATGCCGCACTTGTTATTTCGCCCGTGGCGCACGGCAAGCTGAAGGGTATCGACCCCGCAAAGGCGCTCGCCATGCCGGGCGTCGCCGCCTTCGTGGCGGCGGCCGATATACCCGGCCACAATGACGTTGGCCCGGTCCTTCCGAACGAGCCGCTCTTTGCCGAGGACATCGTCGACTATGTCGGCCAGCCGATCGGCGCGTTCGCGGCGGAGACCTATGAGCAGGCGGTCAAGGCCGCGCGCGCGGTTGCGCTCGATATCGAGGAACTCGAACCGGTTCTCGATGTCGAAACGGCGCATGCCAAGGGCTCCTACGTGATGCCGCCGCAAATCCTCATCGAGGGCGACGTGGATGCGGCGCTTGCCGCCTCCGAACATGTCATCGAGGGCCGGCTGGAGATCGGCGGCCAGGATCATTTCTATCTCGAAACCCATATCGGCTATGCCGTGCCGGGCGAGGATGGCGATATGGTCATCCATTCCTCGACCCAGCACCCGACCGAAGTCCAGCATCACGTCGCCCACATCCTCGGCGGCCTGGCGAATTCCGTCGATGTCTTCACCCGGCGCATGGGCGGCGGTTTCGGCGGCAAGGAAAGCCAGCCGACGATCATCGCCGGAGCGGCCGCGCTGCTGGCCCGCGCGACGAAGCGTCCGGTCAAGATGCGGCTTAAGCGCTCGGTCGACATGAGCGCCACCGGCAAGCGCCACGATATGGTGGCGACCTGGAAGGCCGGCGTCGACAAGGACGGCCGCATTTGCGGCCTCGACATCGAGTATCTGGCCCGCGCCGGCAACACGCCGGACCTGACCGGTCCGGTCATCACCCGCACGCTGACCCATTCCGACAATTCCTATTTCGTGCCGGCGGCCCGGTTTGCCGGCCATGCCTGCAAGACCAACACCGTCTCCAACACCGCCTTTCGCGGATTTGGCGGCCCGCAGGGCATCATCGCCATCGAGGCGATCATGGACCAGATCGCGCGCGAATTGCGCATGGATCCCAATCACCTCCGCGCGATCAACTACTACGCGCCGGAAACCGGGGAGGTCACGCCCTACGGTCAGGCTGTCGAAAGCCATCAGAACCGTCTCGTCGAGGTAACCGACGCCATCATGGCTTCCTCCGAATGGGAGCGTCGCCGCGCGGAGATCGATGCCCATAACGCGACGCATCCGATCCTGCGGCGGGGACTGGCGATGATGCCGGTCAAGTTCGGCATCTCCTTCAACCTGACCTCGCTCAACCAGGCCGGCGCCCTGGTCCACGTCTATCAAGACGGCTCGGTTCACCTGAACCATGGCGGCACCGAGATGGGGCAGGGCCTTTTCATGAAGGTCGCCCAGGTCGTCGCCGAGGTCTTCCAGATCGGCATCGACCAGGTGAAGATCACCGCGACGACGACCGGTAAGGTCCCGAACACCTCCGCAACAGCCGCCTCCACCGGGTCCGACCTGAACGGCATGGCCGCCTACAACGCCGCCACCGCCATTCGCGGCCGCATGGCCAATATCGCAGCCGAACATTTCGATGTGCCCGTAGAGGAGATCGTCTTCCGCGAAGGGCGTGTCCATGCCGGCAATCGGTCCATCTCCTTCGGCGAGCTGGCGAAGATGACATGGGCAGCCCGGGTGCAACTTTCGGAAGCGGGCTATTACGCAACGCCGAAGATCCACTGGGATCCGGCAACGCTGAAGGGTCGTCCGTTCTTCTACTTCACCTACGGCGCCGCGGTCGCCGAGGTCGCCATCGACACGCTGACGGGCGAGAGCCGCTGCCTGCGCGCCGACCTGCTGCAGGATTGCGGCGCGTCGCTCAATCCGGCGATCGACCTCGGCCAGATCGAGGGAGCCTTCGTGCAGGGCATGGGCTGGCTCACCTGCGAGGAATTGTGGTGGGACGACAAGGGGCGCCTGCGCACCATCGGCCCCTCCACCTACAAGATCCCGGGTTCCCGCGACGTCCCGCGCGAGTTCAATGTGGCGTTGCTCGACAAGGCGCCGAACGCCGAAGAGACGGTCTACCGGTCCAAGGCCGTTGGCGAACCGCCGCTCATGCTGGGCGTCTCCGTCTGGCTCGCCATCCGCGACGCGATCGCGTCGTGCGGCCGGGCTGGTCTGTCGCCCCAATTGAAGGCGCCGGCGACGCCGGAGAACATCCTTCACGCCATCGACGATATTCGGGTGCGCAGCGGAGCGATGGAGTGACGGTTTCGCTTGCTGACCTAAACGCCTGTCCCGACTCGCAATTTGTCGAAACGCTGGGCGCGATCTTCGAACACTCGCCCTGGGTTGCGGAGGCCGTCGCAGGCCAGCGTCCGTTTGCTTCGGTAGCGGCCCTTCACGGCGCAATGGTCGTCGCGATCGACCAGGCCGGACGGGACGCGCAACTGACATTGATCCGCGCCCATCCCGATCTCGCCGGCAAGGCGGCGCTGGCGGGGGAATTGACGGCGGAGTCGACGTCGGAGCAGAAAGGCGCAGGGCTCGACCGTCTGACGCCAGAGGAATTCGAGCGCTTCCACGCCTTGAACGACGCTTACAAGGCCCGTTTCGGATTTCCCTTCATCCTGGCCGTCCGCGGCCATGACAAGCATTCGATCCTCGCCGCATTCGAACGGCGGCTGGATCACGACCTTGACGGCGAAATCGCCGAGGCGCTGGCGCAGATCGCCCGCATCGGCGAGTTTCGCCTGAACGATCTGATCGGGGAATGAAAATGGCAGGCAAGCTCTCCACCCACGTGCTCGACACCGCCAGCGGCAAGCCCGCGAATGGTATGCGTCTGGCGCTCTACAAGGCGCCGCCCGGCAGCGGCCAACTCGAACTGGTCAAGCAGGCGGTGACCAACGCCGACGGCCGCACCGATGAATTGCTGCTCGACGCCGGCGCGATGGAAAAGGGCGTCTACGAATTGCATTTCGAAGTGGCGGCCTATTTCACCGAAAAGGGCGTCGAACAGTCGGAACCGCCATTTCTCGACACTGTGCCGATCCGCTTCGCGATTTCCGATGTGGATGCCGGCTATCACGTGCCCTTGCTCGTGACGCCATGGAGCTTTTCCACCTACCGCGGCAGTTGAATTGAACGATATTTGAGATCGTTGCCGAAGGCCGGCTGGATCGATATCCGGAATTGGGGACACCGGAAACATGGTCGTAGATGCCTTGCGAAAGTATCTGTTCGGCGATGCGCGCGCGAGCGCGACGGCCCTGTTGTATTGTCTGTTTTCGCTCGTCACCGTGACGTTTCTCGCCTTTAACGTGCCGGCATTTCAGACGCCCGACTCGGAAAACCACATGTACCGAGCTGAAGTCGTTTCCGATGGCCATTGGGTCGCGCAACGATACGAGGTGAATGGTCGCATATTCTTCGGAGGCGAGGCGTCGCTCGCGATCAACCGAGCGATGCGTGAAGTGGTGGAGATTGCGTTTCACCGCGATCGGAAACTCGACCGCGACATGCGCGACAGGCTCCGGCAGGTTCTTTGGGGCAATGACAGGGCTGTGCGGGATTTTCGGAACACCGCGTCGAATCCGCCCATTTTCTATTTGCCTCAGGCCGTCGGCATCCATGTCGGCAAGACGCTCGATTTTTCCGTCGAACGAACCGTATTTCTCGTTCGCATGTTCAACGCGGTCTGCTGCGTCCTGATCTCCACGATTGCGCTGTTGATTGTCGGAAGGGCAAACCTTTTCCTGTTTACAGTCCTGTCCTTCCCCATGGTTTCCGCGCTCTTCGCTTCCATGAGCCCGGACGGCTTGATGATCGCAGTCGCGGCCGTCGCGTTGGCTTGCATTTTACGGCCGATTGTCGACGAGCGGCGCATGAATACGATGGAGTTCGCAGTCGGCGTCCTGTGCCTGTCGCTCGTCGCGATGGCGCGGCCCACCTATGCGTTTCTCAGTCTGATCGTTCTGGTCCTTCCCGCAGCGAGTTTTCGCGCGCGATTTGCCGCTTTCCTGTTTTCTGTCGTCCTCGGTCTCGGCTGGCCGCTGACCATGATGGTGTTCGTGGCCGAACCGATTGAGAATCCGTCGGGTTTGGCGGACCAGGGGCGGCAGTTGGCATACCTCCTGGCGAATCCGCTCGCTGTCTTCGCGATCGCCGGGGAAACCCTGGATCGTTTCTTCGGCAACTTCGTCCATCAGATAGTCGGGGTTTTGGGCTGGCTCGACACCCCGCTTCCACACCTCTATGTGGATTTTGCGCTCGCAATGGCGGGACTGGCGTTTCTGCATGACGCATTGCTTCGCAAGGCAAGAGCGTCGTGGCCGTTGCTGTTGGTATGTGCGGCAGCGGTACTGCTGTCCGCAGGAGCCGTTTTCGGCGCCTTGTACCTCGCTTGGACGCCGGTCGGCGCTGACTATGTCATAGGCGTACAGGGACGCTATTTCCTGCCCCTGCTCGTTTTCCTGCCGATAATCCTTGCTGTCGCACGATCGCCGATTGCAGGCTCGGAGTTCGAGTGGGCGGTCGACATGGTCCGATGGATCACGTTAGCGCTCTTACCGCTCGTCACGATCGCCGTGCTGCAGGCGACAGTGATCGGACGATATTACCTGGACTGATCCGTATCGCGCGGGGCGCCACTGCGGTTCGCCGCCGGCGGCGGTTGCTGCGCAAGGTATGCGAGCCGCTTCGCCTCTCTGCGCCCATGCGTGACCGTGTCGAGAATGAAGCCGGTGAACAGGCTGAGCGCTGACAGGAGCATGATCGACGCGGCGAGGATCGCGGTCGGAAAACGCGGCACCAACCCCGTCTCGAAATAGTCCGCGATCACCGGAACACCGATGCCGATCGACAGCAGGAAGAAGACTGTCGCCAGCGCGGAGAAGAAGGTCATCGGCTTTTCGCTGCGGAGGAACCAGCCGATCAGCCGCAATATCCGGAAACCGTCGCGGAACGTGCTGAGCTTGCTCTCCGATCCCTCGGTCCGCACTCCGTAGGGCGCCTCGATTTCCGTGATCGGGAGCCTGAGATCCAGCGCATGGATCATCAGTTCCGTTTCGATCTCGAAATTGCGGCTGAGCGCCGGGAAGGTCTTCACGAAACGCCGGCTGAAAGCCTTGTAGCCGGACAGCATGTCCGTTGTCTTGCGGCCGAAGAGCGTGCCGACCGTGCCGGTCAGCATGCGGTTTCCGAAGACATGCGCGGGCCGGTAGGCATCCGTTTCGGTGTGCCGCCGCGCTGCGTTGACCATGTCATAGGGCCCGGAACGCAGTGTCTCCACCAGCCTGCCGGCGCTGGCCGCATCATAGGTGCCATCGCCATCGACGAGGATGTAGATATCCGCGTCGATATCCGAAAACATGCGCCGCACGACGTTGCCCTTGCCCTGGTTTGGCTCATGCGTGACGATCGCACCGGCCTCGCGGGCGATCTCGGCCGTTCCGTCCGATGAATTGTTGTCGTGGACATAAATCCCTGCGCCAGGCAGCGCCTCCCTGAAATCCGCGATCACCGACGCGATCGACGCCGCCTCGTTGAAGCAGGGGATCAAAACGGCGATGGTGGGCGCGGTTTGCAGGTCGACGGTGTCCAGAGAAAGTCTCCGCATTTCCATGGGCGGCGATGGTCCATTTGGTATCCGCAAGGGACATCATTATGCCGAGACAACCTCATCGAAACCGTTAATGGCGGCTGTGAACACGCAAGGCAGCGCTCCTCCACAGGCGTGGCGCGTATGCCGAGAACCGTTTACTCGTTAGCGGACGCGATATCCTATCGACCGTTTCGTCGCTTGTGGAACGATCGGCGCAATTTGTCGCGATTGCGCACATAGTGCCAATAGACCGGGCCCCATCTCTGGAGTTTCCGCACCTTGCCGAATTGCCGGATTTTCTGTCCGACCCCGTTGTCTCCCATTGTGCAGTTCGCGTGATAGGCGACGAAATCCCGTCTTGGCGGCCATCCGTGGCTTCTTGCGGCGAACTGGTGGGGAAGATAGGCCCAGGATATGTCTGCCCCTTTGCTCAGTATGTCGTTGATCGCGTGCTGGTCATTGTAACCGGGCGTCGATCGCATCAGCGCGATTGCGTCACGATAGAGTCTTTCCACTGCCTCATTGCAACGCATCAGGATCAAGCCTGCATTGACTTCCTTGTCGCCTCCCGGCCTTTCTTTTTGAAACCAGATATCCGTATCGCGATCTTTCAGAAGGTCGTTGAGCAGGGGAACAGATTTTCGAGTGAAGATGATATCCACGTCGCTCCAGACGATCGCAGATCCTGCATTGTCGACAATGCTTTCCAGTGCCATTTCGAGTTTTGCTTCCAGGCATTGAATGAAATCGGTCGTCCCGAAATCGCCGCTGCCGGAAATGTCGATCGGGGCAATATGGTGTTCAAACTCTTTCGGAAGCGCCGGAAGGAAATAGTCGCGATAAAGAATTTCGTGCGACGGGGTAAAGCAGGAATAGATTTTCATGTCTTCGCGGATTGGTTGATTGTACTCGTCTGGGCGTTGCCGTGCCAGCGATTGGCGGTCTCCACGATCTCGGCAAGCTCGACAAAGCGTGGCGTCCAGTCCAGCAGGGAACGAGCCCGCGAGGCGTCTGCGACAAGCGTGGCAGGATCGCCCTCCCGCCTCGGCCCCTCGATAACCGGCACAGGTCTGCCCGTGGCCTGCTCGACGGCTCGGATTACGGCGCGCACCGAATGGCCGCGGTCGGTGCCCAGGTTGAAAGCGCCCGATGCCGCGCCTGACTGTAATGCCGAGAGCGCCTTGACATGCGCATCGGCAAGGTCGCTGACATGGACGTAGTCGCGAATACAGGTTCCGTCGGCTGTGTCGTAATCCGTTCCGTGTATCGTGATGGCCTCGCGCAGCCCGAACGCCGCGTCGAACACCAGCGGAATGAGATGGGTTTCCGGATCATGGCTTTCGCCGATTTCGACATCCGGATCAGCGCCCGCCGCGTTGAAATAACGCAGCGCCGTCCAGCCGATCCCGTGGGCGCGGGCGAAGTCGGACAGGATCTGCTCGACCATCAGCTTTGATTGCCCATAGGGATTGATTGGCCGCTGCGGCGTAGTTTCGGTGATCGGAAGCGCCTCGGGAATGCCGTAGGTCGCGCAAGTGCTCGAAAAAACGATATGGGGGATCGCGTGATCGCGCATCGCCTCGAGCAGTGTCAGCGTGCCCGCGACATTGTTGCGATAATACTTGCCGGGATCGGTGACCGACTCGCCCACATAGGCATAGGCCGCGAAATGCAGGACGGCCTGCGGTCGATGAATCCGGATGACCTCGTCGAGCCGGGCGCGATCATTGATGTCGCCCCGTTCCAGCGGTCCCCATTTCACCGCCCAATCATGCCCATAAACGAGATTGTCGTAGACCACCGGCGTCAGGTCGGCTGCCGCCAGCGCCTTGCAGGCATGCGATCCGATATAGCCGGCGCCGCCGGTAACCAGGACCCGGGCGTCGGGGACTGAGTTCTTCATGGAACCGGTGCCGGTCAAGCCGGATATCTCCCTCGTTCGGATATTTCGGGCCGCCTCGAAGTGTCTCGGCACCGCGACATGTCCTTGACTGAAACAGCCAATGTAATCAATGCCGCCGCTGGACTGGCGCTCGTCTTTTCCGGCCATTAAGGTCGCCGCGATCGCGATGATGGCTGCGGGAGCGCCGCGCCACCGCTTGCCTCGGCTGGGACAAAACGATGGATTATTTCGACAAGGCCGACCTCGTTATCGTCGGCGCGGGCTTTTACGGCGCGACGATTGCGGAGCGCGCCGCCAACGAGGCGGGCCTCAAGGTTGTGATCGTCGAAAGACGTCCGCATATCGGCGGCAACAGCTATTCGGAGCGCGATCCTGAGACGGGAATCGAGGTTCACCGCTACGGTCCGCATATTTTTCATACGCCCAACGAGGCGGTCTGGTCCTACATCAACCGCTTCACGGGCTTCACGAATTACAGCCACAGGCCGTTCTCGGTCTTTCGCGGAGAGGCCTTTTCCCTTCCGATCAACCTCGCGACGATCTGCCAGTTTTTCCGCAAGCACCTCACGCCCGACGAAGCCCGCGCACTGATCGCCGAGCAAGCCGCCGAATTTGCGGGGAGGGATCCGGAAAACCTCGAGGAGAAGGCGATCTCGCTGATCGGCCGCCCGCTCTACGAGGCCTTCATCCGGGGCTACACGATGAAGCAGTGGCAGACCGATCCCCGCGAGTTGCCGGCGTCGATCATCACCAGGCTTCCGGTCCGCTACACATTCGACAACCGGTATTTCTCCGATCCGCGCGAAGGAATGCCCGTAGACGGTTACACGGCGATATTCGAGCGCATGCTCGATAACGAGAACATCCACATCATGTTGGACACGGACTGGTTCAGCCTCCGCAGCGCGATTCCTTCCGAGGTTCCGACAATCTATACGGGCCCGATCGACCGCTATTTCGCTTTCAGCGAAGGCCAGTTGGGCTGGCGCACGACGGATTTCGAGAGGTCGGTTGTCCCGACCGGGGATTTCCAGGGCACGTCGATAATGAACTACGCCGCCGAGGACGTGCCCTACACACGCATCGTCGAGTACCGCCATTTCCACCCCGAACGGGACTATCCGGACGACCGCAGCGTGATCGTCCATGAATATTCGCGTAGCGCAGGGCAGGGCGATGAGCCTTACTACCCGATCAACACCGGGGCAGACAAAGAACTCTACCGCAAATATCGGGAGATGGCCGACGCCGAGAAGAACGTCCACTTCGGCGGTCGGCTGGGCACCTATCGCTATCTGGACATGCACCAGGCCATCGGCGCGGCGCTGAAGCAATGGGAGCGCATGCGGGACTCCGGTTTCGGACGCGACGGCGTCGCGGCCTTTGAAAATGCCGTCTAGGGCGTCAAGGCGCGGTTTGCGCAGACGGATTGCACAACGTCGGTTCGAGTCCGCGGCCGAAACGCCCATATTTCCGAGATGACAGGCAAGCTCGCCATCACCGGTGCGTCGGGCCAGGTCGGTCGCCTGATCGTGCCGCGGCTTTCCGGCCGTGGGATCGAGCTTGTGCTATTGGGCCGCGATCCGTCACGCCTGAGCCAGCTTTATCCTGACTATCCCGTATTCGACTATGGCGATCTGCGGCGCGCTCTGGCGGGCTGCGATGCCATTCTGCATCTCGCTGTGACGAACAATGACAGTTCGGCGTCTTTGGAGGAGATGCGCATCGTCAATGTGGAATTCCTTCAGCGAGTCGCAACGGCGGCGCGCGATGCCGGGATAGGTAAATTCATCAACGCAACAACAATCCATGCGCTCGAAGCCGGTCGCACGGACCCCTATTCGCAAACCAAGAGGGAAGGCGAAGCCGCCCTTGCGGCGATGACGGGGATTGATCTCGTGCAATTGCGGCTTCCGCCCGTCTATGGCGACCGCTTTGGCGGCCGTCTCGGCTTGCTCAACCGGCTTCCACCCTTCGTCCGGAGACCGGCGTCGCGGATCGTTGGCGCGTTCTTGCCAATCGTTCATGCGGGACGGGTTGCGGATGGCGTCTCCGGAATCATGAATGGGAAACTGGCAGGCGAAGTCATTTGTACCGATGCTCCCGAGCAAAACGCCGTCTATCGCTTCACGCGCCGTTGTCTCGATCTGGCTTTCGTTCTTTCGGTAGTCCTGTTGTTGGGCTGGCTGATGATCCTTGTCTGGATCGCGGTCCGTCTGACCTCACCGGGACCGGGGCTGTTCGCGCAGCCGCGCGTCGGCCGGGCCGAGACCCTGTTCACATGCTACAAGTTCCGGACCATGGCCACGGATGCTCCGCAAGCCGGCACGCATCAAGTCGCGCCGAGCCACATCACGCCGCTCGGCCGTTTCCTTCGCAAGACGAAAATCGACGAGCTTCCGCAGATCTTGAACGTCGCACGCGGCGAAATGAGCCTCGTCGGGCCGCGCCCCTGCCTGCCCAGCCAGACGGAACTGGTCGAATGGCGGCGCAAGCTCGGCGTATTCGACTGCGCCCCCGGCATCACCGGATTGGCTCAGGTTGGCGGAACCGACATGAGCGAGCCCGTGAAACTTGCCCGGATCGACGCCAGATACTGTGCTGTTCGCACGATCATTCTGGACGCCAGGCTTGTGCTCGCGACGTTCTTTCGTTGAAAATCCAGGCCGGAAGAGGCGGGGGAGCCAATCTTTTTCGTGCGAGCTCGAGCTTGTCGTGGTCGGTGCTTGGCGATATCCGCGCCCACCGTGCCATAAGAGAATGGGCCGGAAATCGGCAACGCTGAAGGCTGATCGCTTCCCGGTAACGAATGTTCAAAATAGTGTTGTTATGTGCTGTTGAGACTGAAACGCGCAGACAGGAAGTCGTTGAATGAGCAACGCAAGTGATTTGACGCCGGTTATTCTGGCAGGGGGCAAGGGCACACGGCTTTGGCCCATGTCGCGTTCGGCGCGTCCCAAACAGTTTTTGGCGCTGACGGGGGAATGGAGCCTGTTTCAGGAGACTCTTCTGCGCCTGCGCGAAACCGGCGATTATGCGGATCCGCTTGTCGTCACCAACGAGGATTACCGATTTCTCGTCGCCGAGCAGGCCGCTGAATGCGGCGTTACGCTGGGCGCGATTCTTCTCGAGCCGGTTGCGCGCAACACCGCGCCGGCCATCGCCGCCGCGAGTGCTTTCGCCGAAGACAGGAATCCGGGAACCTTGGTTCACGTCCTGCCCTCTGACCATGAGGTGAGGGTGGATGATGCCTACAGGCAGGCTGTGGCGACCGCCGTCGCCGCGGCGAAAGCCGGTCAACTCGTCACTTTCGGCATTGCGCCGACCGAACCGGCGACCGGTTACGGCTATATCGAGGCGGGGTCGGAGCAAGAAAGCGGCGCTCTAACCGTCTCGCGTTTCGTCGAAAAACCGAATGCCGAAACCGCGGAAAAAATGATCGCGGCAGGCAACTACTACTGGAACTCCGGCATGTTCCTTTTCGGAGCGGAAACCTTCCTGGCCGAATGCGAGCGCCTTGCCCCTGAAGTCTCCGCGGCGGCGATCGCTTCCGTCGAGAAGGGCGTCGCGGACCTCGATTTCATTCGTCTCGACTCGGAGGCGTTTTCGCAAGCCCCCAATATTTCGATCGACTACGCCATTTTCGAGAAGACCGACAAGGCGGCTGTCGTCTGCAGCCCGATCGTCTGGTCGGACCTCGGTGCATGGGACGCCGTACACAAGGCGGGAAACCAGGACGACCAGGGCAATGTCGCGCGTGGACCAGTGAGCCTGATCGGCACCAGGGGGTCGCTGGTGGTCTCGGAAAAGCTGCACATCGCGGTCAATGGACTGGAAGATGTGGCGGTGATCGCCAGCGAGGACGCCGTGCTTGTCGGCAAGCTTTCGAAAGCGCAGGGGGTTGGCGATATCGTCAAGGCCCTCAAGTCCGATCCCGAAACGCTGGCGCTGACCGAAATCCACCAAACCAGCTATCGGCCCTGGGGCGGGTACTCTTCGCTGATTACGGGCGAGCGGTTCCAGGTTAAACGGCTGTTCGTCAAGCCGGGCAAGGAACTCTCCCTGCAGAAGCACCATCACCGGTCCGAGCACTGGGTTGTTGTGCGGGGCACCGCCGAAGTGACGATCGGCGACGAGGTCAAGACCCTCGGCGAGAACGAAAGCGTTTATATCCCCCGGGGTGAAATCCACCGATTGGCCAATCCGGGAAAGATTGAACTCGAACTGATCGAAGTGCAGACCGGCGCCTATCTCGGCGAGGACGATATTATCCGGCTCGAGGACAAGTTCGGACGCGTTTGACGCGCCGGTGGTGCCTCGGAAGAGCAGACTGCGAAACGTGAACCTCGATTGGAACAACGTCGTCGGAACAAGCTCGCATCAACGGTTCAGGACCGGCAACGCTTCTGGTAAAGGCCAGAGATGAACCCGCCGCGTATCGTCATCCTTCTCGCGACCTATAACGGGGCGCTGCATCTGCCCGAGCAACTGGAGAGCCTCGAGAAGCAGACTGTCGATCGTATCGACATTCTCGTCTCCGATGATGGTTCCACCGATGCAACGCTTGAAATACTGGCCGCTGCCGCGAAGAAATGGCGGAAGGGCCGCTTTGACATAGTCGACGGCCCGCGCGCCGGCTTTGCGGAAAATTTCAGATCGTTGATTCTACGCGCCAATCCGGACGCGGACTTTTTCGCCTTTTGCGACCAGGACGACCGGTGGGACAGCGACAAGCTGGAAACGGCCATCGAGGGTCTGGTTTCCGTGCCCGCATCCACCCCCGGACTGTACGGCTCTGCCACGAGAACCATCACCGAGGATGGCGAACCGGTCGGAACCTCGCCGATCATGCGCCGCCCGCCATCGTTCCAGAATGCGCTCGTCCAGTCGATAGCCGGTGGGAACACGATGGTGATGAACAGAAGCGCAATGCACCTGCTTCAGACGGCGAGCAGGGATGCGCGGTTCGTGAGCCATGACTGGTGGGCCTACCTTTTGGTGACCGGCGCCGGCGGTTCCATGATTTACGACGCCACCCCCCATATCCATTACCGCCAGCACGCCACGAACCTGGTCGGCGCGAATTCGGGTGTTTTCGCCAAGCTGAGGCGCCTCGGGCTGCTCGTCAGCGGGCGATGGTTCGATTGGATCGATACCAACATGATCGCCCTTGAAGAGAATCGGGACCTGCTCACCGAGGACAACAGGCGCGTACTCGGCCAGTTTTCGGCCTTGCGCCGAAACGCCAATCCCCTGCAGCGGCTGAAGCTTCTTCGGAAACTGCGCCTGTACCGTCAAACGATGGCGGGCGATTTGTCCATGATGCTCGGCGTGCTGATCGGGCGGTTTTGACATCGAGGAAATTGCCGATTTCACGCGGGATTGAAGATCAGCGTAACCGCTTTGTCCGGCTAATGGAGGATCCGCCTTGGGCCGCGTGATTCGTAGCGGAAGTCGGTGGTTTGTCCTGCCTTGCGTCCGGAAGGCATCGTCACCTGCGAGATCCGGCTTGTGAAATTTAGCCGGGCTGGCCTATTTTAACTGGATGGGTCGTGAAAAAACGGCCGAAACGTTGCGCCGCCAATGAAAGCAACCTAGCAAATATCAGGGCCACTTTCGGGCGCGTGGCTGAGCGACGGGCGAATTAATGTCATTCAAGAAAGCGATAGAGAGAAGCGGACAGTATCTGCCAAGTTCGGCTCGTAACTATTTCTCGGATGTCATGAACGGGGGAAAATCCGATGTCGGCCCTCCCTCGTCGGCCGCAGGCCACATTGACGATGCGCGATGGATTGATACCGGCGTTCTCGCGGTGACGGGTTGGGCGCTGCCCCGGCAATCAGGCGATGTCTTCCTTTCGATAGACGGAGGCGGGACGCTGGCGCTCACGGAAACCTTGACCGTTCAACGCCTGGACGTTGCTGCACAGCATGGGAACGAATTCGGCCCTTTAGCTGCAGAATCGGGGTTCTTGGCCTGTTTCGAGAAACGCACCCGCAAACCGGCCAAGGTATCCCTGGTCGCCCGGGAGAATGGCAAAAAGCGAATTCTGCATCAATGCAAGGTGACGCACGCGGAATTCGATCCGGTAAAGCATGCGCATTGGTTGTTCAGCAATCGCACCCCGCGACATGCGTTGTCCGACCGATATACGAGTGTGGATATGCCGTTTATCGGCGGCGTGATCGATATGCGCAATCGGGCGCTTTCCGATAGCAAGGTCGATAGATGGACATTCGGCCGCATGCCGTCCAATCCGCAGGCAAGTGTCATCGTACCGCTATACGGGCGTTGGGATTTCGTGGAGCATCAACTCCTCGGCTTTGCCACCGATCCCGAATTTCAAGCGGCAACCGAGCTGATATATGTCGTTGACGATCCGAACATTCTCGCCGGCTTTCTATCCCGGGCCAACGAGTTTTTCGAGCTCTACGACGTGCCGTTCTCGATCGTCTGGGGCCATGCCAATCGCGGATATTCCGGCGCAAACAATCTGGGTGCCAGCCTGGCGTCCGGCCGTTTCCTCGTGTTTTTGAACAGCGATGCCTTTCCGACGGCCCCGGGGTGGGTTGAGGCGCTGACCGGGCAGCTGGACGAACGTCCCGAGTTCGGCGTCGTCGCGCCGCGGCTTCTGTTCCCGGATGGCGGTCTGCAGCATGTGGGCATGGAGTTTCGTTGGAACAGCACCTTCGATGTGTGGATAAACGATCATCCGCTGCTCGGATTGCCGCCCCAGGCCGACGGGACGGTCGGTATCGTCGAGCGTCATGCGGTTACGGGCGCCTGCATGGTCGTGCGGCGCGAGGAGTTCTTGACGCTTGGCGGCTTCGACTCCGGCTATCTTATCGGCGATTTTGAGGACAGCGATCTGTGTCTCAGATATCGTGCCGCGGGCCTGTTACCCGGCTACTACCCCGGCGTGGAACTCACCCATCTCGAGCGCCAATCGATAAAAGGCGCCGGCGACTCGGAATTCCGGCAGATGGTCACGATTTTCAACGCGGTCCGGCACCAACTTCGCTGGGGGAACGCGATCGAGGAGCTTGCTGTCGAGAGCATGCGCGAGGCGGCGCAATGAGAAATCGATTGCGTGTCGCCGTGCTGGTCCATGGCCATCCGGACTTCAGCCTGGGCGGCGCCGAGATCGCGGCCTACAACCTGTTCAAGGCATATGGTGCGCATCCCGATGTGGAGGAAGCCGTCTTCCTCGCGGGCATTCAGCGGCCGGGCGAAAATCCGAATAACCTGATCACGCCGCGTCGGTCGGGGGAATATCTCTGGAACCGCGAGATGCATGACTGGCGCCATTTTCGCGGCCAGGACCGGGTGAACGCCTATCATCGTTTCGCCGAATGGCTGCGCGTCGTGCGGCCCGACATCGTTCACGTGCATCATTACGGCCAGCTTGGCATCGAGATCTTTCAGGTGATCCGGCGCACATTTCCCAATGCCGGCATCTTTCTGACGTTGCATGAGTTCCAGGCCATCTGCATGAACAACGGTCAGATGGTGAAACTCGGCAGTTCGCGCCTGTGTTCGAGGGAATCGCTGGAGGATTGCCACCGTTGCTACCCGGATGTCTCGCGGGAGGATTTTTGGCTCCGCAAGCAATATATCCAGGGCCATTTCGGCGCGATCGACGGCTTCGTTGCGCCCTCCGAGTTCCTGCGGCGGCGTTATGTCGGCTGGGGGATTCCGGACAGCCGGATCGTGACGATCGACAATGGCCAGTTGCCCGTCGAACCCGTGCCGCATCGTACGCTCGGCGGCGGGGAAGTGCGCAACCGTTTCGGTTTCTTTGGCCAGATCAATCCGTTCAAGGGCGTGGACATCCTTCTTCAGGCGCTGGAAATCGCCAATGCGACGAGCGACGTGCCGATACGCCTCGAAGTGAACGGCGCCAATCTGGAGCTCCAGGCGCCTGACTTCCGCGAAAAAGTGGAACGCCTTCGCGCCAGGCTGATGGAGACGGGTGCGATTTCATGGAATGGCCCCTACGATCCGGACCACATCGGGTCGCGCATTCGCAGCGTCGACTGGGTCGTCGTCCCGTCGATCTGGTGGGAAAATTCCCCGATGGTGATCCAGGAAGCCTACACGCATGGCCGCCCGGTCGTTGCCTCCCATATCGGCGGCATGGCGGAGAAGACCGCCCACGGAACGCCCGAAACCCATGTCGAACCGCGCAATCCGATTGCGCTGGCCGAGGCGATGGTCAAGCTGGCCAATCAACCGAAGCTTTGGGAAGAGAATGTAAAGCGGATTCCCAAGCCGATGACCCACAGGGAAAGTGCGGCAGCGCATCTGGAATGGTTTGGAAAATGCCGCACGCAACTGAGCGTCGGCCCGATTAGAGAACTCGCTTGAAGCGTATGAGAGCGATTGCGCGATCCGTCTGCCGAGCTAGCCGTTATCTGGAATCGCAAGACACTTGATCGTTATTTGATGGCGCGTGTGTCCGCTCATGCTCATTTCCGAATATCGAAGCCGACAACGCCACAAAAGGGATACTGAGATGACATACCCCGATCAAGCGGCCGGTTCGCAGGTGGTTTCAATAACCGGGCTATTCGGGTTGCCGACACCCGATCCTGAGGAAGTACGCGTTGAAGTGATCAAGAGTTCGGAAATTTGGCAATGCCCGCCTCCCAGGGTGTTGCTCGGCGGAAGTGACGAGTCGCCCGAAATCAAGTCTCTCGCGCGAAGTCATGACTGTGAGTCGGTTCCCGTTTACGTAGCCGAAATTCGCGATGCCTTGGTTAGCCCAAAAGGTCTTGTATTCACGTCGCAAGGAAAGCTTGTGATGGAAACAATTTTCCCTTGGGAGTTGAAGAACTTTCGCAATCAGTTCTCTCCAGACCTCGAGAATTCCCAAGATACGATTGCTGCCCTGAGATCAGGGGCGGATGCGGCAGAGGATTGGAGCGAGATGGTATTGTGCAGGGAAGGCGGGGAGGTCGGCTATTTTCACTTCGTCAACTCGATATTGCCTAGGGTGGGTTTACTTAAGAAGGCGAATATCGAAGAGACTATTCCGGTATCGATAAGCGGCTACAAGGCGTTTGCGAAATCAGCAATTGAAAAGCTTCAGATCAAGAATCCGGTTTGCGCCCACAATTGGCGAAAGGTTTCGCGCCTTCTTTATCTCTGCCCTTTCACACTACAGGGAAGTCACTATTCAAGGCCGCCTTTCGCGGCCGAACTGATCCGGGAACTGAATATCAGTCAAAGCGCCGACGTCGGGACGACAAAGATCTACGTGTCCCGATCCGACGCTAACGTCAGGCGCTTGACCAATGAGGACGCCATATTGAACAGTCCGCGCTTCTCAGGTTTCAATGTCGTCAAGGCCGCAGACATGTCTTGGTCCGACCAACTGGCGCTATTCGGCGAGTGCCGAGTGCTGATGGGAGCCCATGGTGCTGGGCTCGCCAACATGGCGTTCATGCCAGCCGGTGGAACGATCGTTGAAATTCTGAGCCCGGCACGCCTGTGGCCCACCTTCAAGGCGATGGCCGCGAGGCATGGCCACTCCTACTATTGTGTCGTTGGAGACGGCTACGACACGTCGCAGACCGCACAAAGACGCGGTGGCAACGAAGACTTTTCCTGCAGCCGCGAATTGGTCGATGCGGTTTTAGTTGAAACAAAGTAGACTGAAATTATTCGGGAATGATGGAGTATCTGGCCAAAGTGGCTGTTATCTCCGGTATGTCTAATTCTTGCGGTCTGCAGAAAATCGCAGCTGTGGCTGCCGTGGATTTCAAGGCGCAAAACTTTTCCACTATATGGTAGTTTGGACGCTCTGTGTAATCATCGAACATGATAGCCGTGTCGGGCGCGGCGCATATCAAGCTGTACAGAAAAGACGCCACTCTGAACCTTCCGTCTACGAAGACGAAATCGGGCGCGAGTGTATTCTGTCTGCATATTTCCCATGGCGTAAACATGTATTGCCAAAAGTCCTTTATGCGTCCTCTATCCTTTGGAGCACCCCAGTTTCCGACCGGTCCGATATCACAGTGTTCCAAGTGAAAGCCGGGTCCTGGTTTCCGCCTGACCGTATTTAACACCGCGTGGTGCCATCTCGGATCTGATTCCACCGAAACGACTGACGCGACATCAAGTTCGTCAGCTGCAAAGATCGTACTGCCACCACAGCCATATTCGAGATAGCATTTTGAGCCTGTGGCCAGTCGTTCAAATGTTTCCAAGGCTTTAGCAGCTAAGTGTGGCCTTCTTGGAATCTCGTCGTTTTCGATGGGATTTGAACTCATGGTCGGGTCTTACTCAGTCAGCGATTGTTTTAGATTCCGTCTCAGCCATTCAGCCGAACTTGATACGAGAACCTCTATTGCGTCCTTGCGCTCGGTCTCTGTGAGTGGCTCTGGCTCGAACCAGTCTCCGCGGGCTTCAGCTTCGAGCAGATGTGACTCTAGCCCGCAACCCGGATATCGGTCCACAAGGCGTCGATTCGAATCTGCATACTGCGTCAATATCGCATTTCTTTGCTCGGGGGGCATCACGTATCTGACTCCGTCATCGGCAATGACGCCAGATGCTATCAGCCGGTTCACTGATGTGCCGGCATGGGGAAGAATAGATTTTTTTATTGTTGCTAGAAATAGGCTGACTCGTCGTGGAGCACTGACGTTCTGGGAGGCAACCCGTTCGAACTCAGAGCAAATATTGCCTAAGCCGATCGTGTTCAGAAAGTCAGCTATTATGTCTTCATCGTGCCAGAGCGCTGGCTCGTAAGGCCTGACAATTATGCGTGCATTTGACGGAAGCCTTTTTTCTATTTTTTGAAGTAGTATGTCAAAGTCGAGAGGGTAATGATTGTCATCATAAATGCTACCGACATACCAATCTTTGGCGATTTGCGAGAAAACGCTCTCCTTCAGTTCGTCCTGCCTTCGCAAATAATAGAGAATTACGAGGGAGCGACCCGTTTGATTGCAAATCTCGGTAACCCGAGAAAGCGTATCGGGGTGATGCCAGAAACTCCTCGTAAAATCTTCCGCGCTGATCAAGATGTCGCGATCGTGCACTGAATCTAGGTAGCGGCTCAATCCGGTGGACCAGTCGGGATTCTGTAATTCGAAAGAAATTCGATGATGGGAGCCGTCTGAAAGTCTCATATAATCTGGATAAACGACACCATTATCAAGTAATAGGAGTTCATTGGCAAGCATTGTCCGTTGAATATATGTAGTCCCGGTCTTGTGTAAGCCGCAATGTAAGGTGAGTTGGCTCATGTTAAATCCACGATAAATAGCTGTGCTCAGGTACCATTGCTACCAACTCCAAGTCTACGCCGGTGGCATTCGTTGCACGGAAATCGCGCCCATTTAGGTGGATTTCGCTGACGAATGAATGGTTTGAAACCGGCCTCCAGTAGTTGGCGCCTGGATTGTTTGCCTTTACGCATAAATCCCGCCCGTTGACGTCGTGCCCGCATTGTCGTTGGGAAAGTAACTAGCGCCGCCGCCATTGGTGTTGATGATCCCGTTTGTCTGCACCGCGTAGCGAAATCCGCCGGTGGTCGTCCCCGAAAAACTGTTGGCGTAGGTAAAAATAATTCCGCCATTGTGGGCGAGGGCGACAACTCCAAGGGCAGGGCTAGCGATCAGGTCGGCCGTCATACTGCTGATTTGTAGATAGCCGTTGCGGGCGGCATAAAACAGGGTGTAGCCCGCATCCGCCACGATCAGGCTCCCCTTTATGCCGACATAGGCGTTTACATCGGACATCACGGAATGCGTGCGGCCGGCGCCGGCGAGCTTGTTGGCGGTTATGAATTCTATCCGCGCCCCGGCCAGTGCCCGTACGAGGCTGGCCGTCGCCGTGCGCGTGATCTTCAGCCCTTCCAGCACGATCCGGGTCCCGCTGTTCTGCACGTCGATGACCAGTGTGCTGCCGGTCTGGTCATGGACGACGCATGCCTCCAAATCCGCCGTGTCGCCCTTTACCTTGATTGTGCCTGCGCCGACCTGCGGATTGAGCGCTGTGAAGCCGTTATGGGTGCCCGCCGCAAGCTGGATCGTGACATCGTGACCGTTGAGATCGAGCGTGCAGTAGACCGTGTCGACCGCCTTCTGGAGCGTCGCGAAGGCTGTTCCGCCCGTCAGCCCGTCATTGGTGTCCGAGCCCGCCGCTGCGTCGACATGGTAGGTGCGGTTGGCGGCGAGCAATTCGCGCACCCCGCCCGACGGAAAGGCGACGCGGCCGGTATCGCGGTCGACCGTCAGCGCATCGTGCCAACTGACACCGTCTGGACTGACCTTGAGAGAAAAATCGTCGTCTCCCGTCATGCCGATCTCGGCCCGTCCGCTCCAGCCCGTCTGGAACAGGAACGACGCGGTCTTCGCCGGCGCCTCCTTGTTGACCACGATGCGCTGGTCGCCGCTGCCCGGCGTCACATTGTCATGGCTGAACAGCACCGCGTCCGACTTGACCGCCAACCGGTTGACCGGATCCGGATCAGTGTTGACGCCAAACTGCGGAACACCGCTTCTGACCGCTGCGGCGATCCATGCGCCTGCGCCGTCATACGCCAGGAGCGCCGCTTCGTCGGCGACCCAGACAAGCCAGCCCTCGCGCGGCTGGTAATAAACCCAGGCTCCGTCCTGGAACGCGGCCACCAAATGGTCCTTGGCGGCCCAGGGCCCTGTCGCGCCCGCGGCGACGATATGGCGTTCGCCGTCGCCCGGATCGGCCGGCGGCTCGGTCAGCAAGCGGCTTTCGACGCCGATCTGAACCGCCGCGTCCAGCATCCGCAGAGCTTCGTTGTGAGTGACATGTTTCTGCGCCTGCTGCGGGGCGATATAGGGCAGGGTGAGATTGGGTGACGTATCCATTGCGATCCTCGCTTAGCTCTCTGCCCCAAGGATAAACCCGCCCGGAAGCCGGTGGATAAGCAACGTCAATATGCGACGCCTGTCTCAATAATGAGATCCCGGATCATTCCGGTACCGGTGACCGGATCGATCCGAACCGTGCGACCGGCGAACCGCGCCGGCAAGACGATCTCCAATTCCCGCTCGGTACCGTTCAGATTCCGGAATGCGATCGACATACCATAGGTGAATGTGTCTCCTTCATCGGTCGCGAACGGAAGGAACAATTCGGTCATACCGGGAGCATCAGTGCGTAGCCTCGCCCGCAAGCATACGGACGCGCCGGACGATGCGAGGTCAACCATGATTTGCGGGTCAGCCGTGGCGCGCCACATATCGCCTTCAGCCTCCATCCCCATCAATCGCAAACTCGAAACGGCACGTCGTTCGTATTGGCAATGCGCTGTTGCCCTATTCCTCTCGATCAACCATTCCCCCAGCGCGCCTTTCCAACCATAAGCGCCGTACAGAACCCTGCTGAAAAAGTCCCGTTCGACCGTGTTTATTAGCAGCGTCGATGTATACGGACGGTTCACCCCGAGTGCTGCCGAGACGTCGCCATAGCTGGCCATATTGGCAAGCGGCAGCAACTCAGACAGGTATTTCCGTGAGACACCGTAAAAGGAATCGTGGAGAATCATGATCCCGCTGTCGTCTATCCGCGCTTCACGAAGAGCCTTCGTCCAGCTGTCGTCCGGCGCGTATTCAGTCGGGTTGCCATCCAGTCGCAACATCTTCAGCAGGTCGATGTCGTTTTTCTCTTTGGAAATCGTTGGCTCGGGATAAGGGATCGATTTGTTGTCAGGCTCAAGGAAGCTGGCCAACTGCCGTATGGCCAGCGCCCTGCCATAGCGGTTCCAGTGGGTGCCGACGGGAGAATAGAGGATCGTGTCGGCAGCTCTTTCTGCTAGCGGCTCGAGGTGATCGAGGATGTCGACGCCACGGGCTTTTGCCATTGAGCGCCAACGCTTTGCGTCGGTCAGTTTGCAACCCGCGGCGAGGCTGCCATACAGGCCCATTTTTTCCGGATGGACCACGGACTTGTCGGGCGAAACGCTGAAAATCAATCGGATTCCTGCGGCTTCTGCGAGTATTCGCATCGCCTCGATATTCATGAGAAGTTTGCGTATTTGGCCTTCGGAATGGCAGTTCCCGTCTGCAAACTGTTTCGTATAGAACAGCCATTTTCCTTCGCCGGAAATCACGCGATCGGAATGAACGAAACCAATGGCCTCGTAGTCAATCCAAGATCTCGCGGAGATCGCCGCCATACCTGCAGGCGTAGATGTTACGAGGTCGCGCGACAGCGCCTTTCGTGTCTGCGAATCGTTGGCCGCGATTGCGCGCATCAAACCTGCGGACCAGGCTGGAGGGTTCTCTGCCATGTCAGAGTAGCCGAACAGCGCAAGACTCGCGAGCGGCGTAACGAGCGCGCTGGCGAAGACGAGCGATGTCAAGGCGTTAAATGCTCGCATCCTAGAACCTGAAATAGAGGAATGGTGAAAACGACTGTGGAATGATGGTGACCGCGCAAAGCACCAGCGCCAGCGTCGTAAAGCACAGTCGTACCAGTTGGTGCGTGCCCCTCGCCCCAATCGTCGCGATTGCCGGACCGAGCGGCGCGGCGCGATCTTGAAGCAGTATTGCCGAAGTTCCTACAGCGAAGGCGAGGAAGGTCTGGGGGGAAAATGCCAGCAGCATTTCGGTGGGGAAGCCGGCAAGATCGCCTGCGAGCGGATTTAACATCGCGGTTGCGTAAGCTGCGAACCCTTCGATGTCGGGTGCCCGGAATAGGACCCAGCCGAGCAATATAACCGGCATGAAATAGGCGAGTCGGACCATGACAGAAGTTGGCAGTGCTTCCCGATTGCCAAAGATCACGCGCTCAAGCAGCAGGAACGCACCATGCCATAGCCCCCAAAACAGAAAGGTCCAAGCCGCTCCGTGCCAAAGGCCGGTTAAAGCAAAAACGGTCAATAGATTGAAGAGCGTTCGCCTTTGGCTGTGGCGATTGCCACCGAGAGGTATGTAGACATAATCGCGAAACCAGCTCGACAAGGAGATGTGCCACCGCCGCCAGAAGTCGGTGACCGTGGCGGCGCCATAGGGGTGGTTGAAGTTTTCAAGAAAACGGATGCCGAACATCATGCCCAAGCCGATGGCCATGTCGGAATAGCCGGAAAAATCGAAATATATTTGGATCGCGTAGGCGAGTGCACCAAGCCATGCGGCTGCCATGCCAAGATCGCCGGGATGGGCGAATGCGGCGTCTGCTACCAGAGCCACCGAGTCCGCTATGAGCACCTTCTTCGCCAGCCCGAGGGTAAATCTTGACGCGCCGGCGGCGAACATGTCGGTCGACAATATTGGCTTCTTAAACTGCTGGTCGACGTCGTGATAGCGAACGATAGGCCCGGCGATCAGTTGCGGGAAGAAAGACAAATACGCGCCAAAGGTCACCGGATTCCGTTCCGGCCGCACGTCACCGCGCCAGACATCCACGACGTACGAAATCCCCTGGAAAGTGTAGAAGGAAATGCCGATCGGTAAGGCGATCCCGGTCAGGTATTCCGGGGGCTGCACACCGAAAATTGGTGCGAGAGATCCGGCGGCAAATCCCGCATATTTGAATACGACAAGCAAGAAAACATTGATTGCGACCACCACGCAGAGCAGAGCGGATGATTTCTGCTTCGAGAGCATGAGCGCACCGGCATAGTTCACCGCAATGCTGATCAGCAGAAGCAGCGTGTGAAAGCCCGAAGTCCAGTAGAAGAACAAGAGGCTGAGGCACAGGAGCGCGATGTGGAACGCTTTTGTCCGCGCTGCAGCAAGTGTGATTGCCAGTGCGAATGGCAGGAATAGGAAAATGAACGCTTGATCGGAAAATACCATGAGAATGCCGCATACCATCGCGGATGAACGCAAATGAGAGATACCACGTATTCCTGCGGCGCAAACTTCTGGGGCAGGAAACTGGCTGGCTTTGCACAGGGCATCGCAGTGTTTGATACGCGTGCGCCCCATGCTAGTCAGCGTGCGCAAGATCATCCATGGACGCTTTCATGCATTCGGTCATCGATTCGGCATTTTTCGACATCGGCGAGGCGCTGCGCCGTCGCGCGGTGTGGATCGCGCTCGCCAGCGAGGATATCGGCGACCAGCACCGGCGCACGACGCTTGGGCCGTTGTGGATGCTGATCAACTATCTGGCGCTTGCCGGGACCTTCATCCTGATCTTCGGAGCGGCCGGGCGGGGCGAGAATTTCGCGGCCTATGCGTCGGTCGGCCTGCTCGTCTGGCTGTTCCTGGCCGAAACGCTGACGCTCAGTTCCGACCTGTTCGTGCGCGAAGCTTCCTTCATCCGCGGCACGACCCTGCCGCTGACCACCTATGTCCTGCGCCTCACCTTGCAGTCCGTGATCCGTTCGGCTTACGCGCTCGTCGGCTGCGTCGCCATCCTGCTCGTCGCGGGTGTCTACCCCGTTGGCATGTGGCTTTGGTCGATCCCCGGCATGGCCCTGATCGTCCTCACAGCGCCGCCGGTCATCCTGATCTTCGCCATCGCCGGCGCGCATTTTCCGGATCTGAGGTTTCTCGTCCAGAACGTCATTCGCCTCGGCATGTTCCTGACGCCGATCTTCTGGGGTGACGGCGACGTTTCCGGCCTGCGCGGCCTGCTCTATCACTTCAACCCCTTCACCTATTACCTCGAAGTGGTCCGCATGCCGATCACCGACGGCGTCGTATCGCTCCGCGCCTGGGCCGTGTGCCTGTCGATCGCGCTTCTTGCCTGGATCGTCGGGATCCTGATGCTCGGCCGTTCGCGCAAACAGATCGTTTTCGTGCTCTGATGGTCTCGGTCATTGTTGAAAATCTCGGGCTGGTCTATCGCGTGCGCCGCAAGCTGACGCTGGCCGCCCGTGATCGCCGCGTGCCAACGGAACGGCGAATCTCGTCTGAAGGCGGCAAGCAATTCGTCACGGCGCTGGAGGGCGTCAGTTTTTCGCTTCAGCCAGGAGACCGCCTCGGCCTCGTCGGCCCGAACGGCGCCGGCAAGACGACGCTGCTCAAGGTGCTCTTCGGGATTTTCGAGCCGACCTCCGGCCGCGTTGTCGTCGACGGCCGCGTCGACGCCCTCTTCAACATCACGCTCGGCTTCCGCCCCGAGGCGACCGGCCGGCGCAATGTCGAGCTGCGCGGGCTGATCAACGGCTGGAGCCGAGAACAGATCGACGCGCGCATGGAGGAGATCGTCGCCTTCTCTGAACTCGGCGACTTCATCGACATGCCGATGAAGTCCTACAGCCAGGGCATGGCGGCGCGTCTCGCCTTCGCGGTCGCCACCACGATGGAGCCGGAGATCCTGCTGATGGACGAGTGGATCGGCGCCGGAGACGCCGGTTTCCAGAAGAAGGCAAAGCAGCGCATGGACGAGATCGCCGCCAAGGCAGGCATAGTCGTTCTCGCCAGCCACAATCGGGGGTTGATCGCCCGCACGTGCAACAAGGTGCTGCGCCTCGAGGGCGGCCATGCGAGCGATATCGTGTCCGTCGAGGACTACGAAGATTGATGGAGGTCCGCGCTGCCCGGACAGTGCGGATAAAGCCTCAGATCGACCGCAGGAAGCGGGTTTTCGCCAGTTCGTAGAGGGCGAGGTCGTAGCCCAGATAGTCCGACAATTCGTCGCGGAACAGCCCCCGGTCGATCCGGCGGCTGTAGCTGGCCGCGTTCTCACGTACGCTTCGGGCGTTGAGAGGAAGGTCGAGTTCGCTCACCAGCCGTTCGAGGGATGCCTCGAACATTTCGCTGATGCCAACGAAATCGAACCGGGCCATGTTGTTCATCGCCTCGACGAAGTCTTCATAGGTGAGGGGGCGAACGGAGATTGTCGATAGCCTCAACCTCGCAGGACTCGTTGGAAACGCCACGGCCATCTATGAAGCGAGGTATTTCAGGAACATACTAGACATATCCAATGAATGGCTGGCTTGCTCCTCGCTACCAAAGACATCGGTTTTATAGCCAAATGCTTCCATTACCTTGGCAAGCTTTTCATTCGCAAAAGTAATCTGGCTTTCAGAAAGTGAGTCTCGCCAGCGATCCAATGTGGCTGGGTTTGCTTTTAAGGACAGATTCTTAAAGTCATAGTTAGCAAATGACCGAAGCCGATTCGCAAATAGGGCATCGTACTTCACAAGGTCTTCGACACGAATTACATCGATATAGCTGCCTAGACCTATCGGCTCTGCGCCATATTTCCGCAGCCACGATTCTAGGATCAGCCGAACCCAGATCACGCAGTCTTCAAATGTTTTCGGTCCCCAATTTTGTCGTAAAACTGACTCAGCTACGGCGCGCGGATCACGAACAATATGGACGATTTGCACATTAGGAATCAGGCGTCGAAGCGCGTTGGCGTACAGTACATTATGCGGCGTCTTCTCAATAAAGAAGTCATGCTTCGAAGAGTCGAACGCGAAAATCTCTTTAAGAAAACTCTCAAAGGCACTGGAAAAGGTTACTTGATAGGGCGAATTATAAAATCTGCCGGCGTACAAATTCTTTATAAAGTCATCATAGTGCTTGAGGGCATCGCTGCCAAATTTGCCCGCGAATTCGCTTCTGTATACTGTGCATGCATACTGAAACCGTTCTGGAGAGTAGCTATTATCATATCGATCAAATAAATCGAGCATGGACATATTTGACGTAAAGAGTCCACTCTCAAAATCCGGCACACCGCAAATTCGGTCGCAGGATAATATGCATTTATATAGAAAAGACGTCCCAGAGCGGCCACTACCACCTACTAGAAGAACTCTCATTACGAACCTCAATAGAACCTTGGCAACCAAACGCTCCGATCATATTTTGATCGAATGTTCTCGTAGCCTTTGTAGGCAATCCAATCCCAGTATGTGTTCTTTTCTGTGGTCATGAACGGATGCGGGAATGCCAGTTGTAGGTCGTCGTGCTGTCGATAACAAACACGGAACGAACCGATGATTTTCTGTCCATTGTCAAACTCTGATAGTATCCAAGCCTCCGTGGACAAAGGGAGGGCGGCATCGGCTTCTTCGACGGAAGCCGTGTACTCTTGAATCAGTTGTCTCAGAACGCCCTTGGTGGAGGAGAGTGACTCTCCAATAGTGGACGGGACTCCGCGATCGAAGCCCGAAAAGTGAAAAAACACTATAGGCTCGCCATTTGCTGTATAGGCGCCATCGGTGTTGTCAAGTGTTATCCCTTCGATATTCCACGAAGCAATGTTTACTCCTGGGTGATTAAGTATATCAAGGTTTGGAAAAAAGAATACAGCAAGGTCAAATAGTTTTTGATCTGTGAACATTCCGCGGTGAATTTCATCAAACCCAAACTTATCGCAACGATCTATCCAATAGTTTGCCACCTGCTCTCCAACTGCGTTGTTCTTTACGCCAATATAGCCTAGGTTGAAAAGTCCATGTGCGAGCGCTGACAACTCATGCTTGTCGATTTGAAACTGTGTTATACCGATAGATCGACAATGCGGGGTTAGTGAAAGTGAACCCTTGTCGATGCTTTCAAATACTGGGTCTAGGCTAGAGTAAACTTGGCAATCGGGATCAATATAGACTACACGATCATAGCCCGCTTCTAGAAGCATTCTTAGGTAGTGTGGCTTAACGCCTGTGCAGAATTCGACGACCGATCTCTTAAAGGCCCATTTTTGAAACTCGGGAATGTTTAACTTGTTCGCAGGGTGTACATGATCGACAAAGCCAGATGAAACTATGTGTTCATAAAGGCTTTCATCTAGATAGTCAGCGTACACAATATGAAAAGCAGTATCGGGATTGTGCTGCTTGAGGGAGCGTCCCAAATTCATTGCTTTATCTAAGTAGGCGCGATTAACAGAAGTGTAGACGACGTTTCGATATTTCCCCGCTGATGGAGCGCTATGATTGTTCTTTTGGTCGGCGAAGAAAGTCTCGATCCGCTGTTTATGTTCGATGGATATCGCGGATGATAAAAGCGGCCCGGCATACGGTTCCTGCTCGCGGGCCTTAGAAATCAGCCTCTTAATGAAACGGAACACCAATCGCGGATCGCGAACTGCCAATCTTAAGCGCTCTATAAGCGCGTCTTCGAACGTGTTCGGGTTGTTCGGGAAATTGGTCCCGATGACTTGTGGGGCGGTTAGATCGTAAATGAGCGGTAAACTAATTCGAATGGAACTCCGCTTCCTATGGAACGTTTCATAGGAGCGTTCGTGTACCGCCAATCTCTTTCTTGTGTCGCTTATACGCCAAGGTAAGTAATATCGAGATGTACTGGTATCAAGGCCGTATATCTGGTGGCCAATCAGAAGTATGTGCCAAAAAAGCCAATCTTCTAACGCTTCAAGTTCGGCATCAAAAAATGTATCTGGAGTGAGCAGTGAACTCCTAAACATTACTGCCTGAATTGGGAACGGATTCACATTTAATATCTCGAATGAAGATCGAATTTTTTGGAAATGATAGGCCTGACTTTTAATGTCTATTTCAGCGGAATCTTTATCATACGTAATCTCTGCTTTTGCCGCATCGGAGCCAGCATAGACCGCGTCAAAGTCAGGATTATTGTTCAAAAAATTAGAAAGAGTCGCGACGTGGTTGGCGTAAAAAATATCGTCGTCGTCTAGTATGTTGACGAAGCGTGATTGGACCGCGCGGAGTCCGATATTCGCCGCCTCTGATCGCCCGACCCGTTTTTTCGTCGGAACGTACGTTATCTCAATTTTCTGGAAAGCACTTCGAAGCTCGCTGCTTCGGTCATCTGAGCCGCCATCGCAAATTATTATTGCGTGTATGCCCGCCGTCGCAGACTGACCATTTACAGAGGCAAGGGCGTTGTTAAGCAGCTGCTCACGCCCAGGTGTTGTCCTTATTATTATCGAAACCTCGAACTTCGACGTCTCGGTAGTCGTTTTCGGTGCCATTCTGCAATTTCATTTTTCGCCCGCCTTTCTTCATTGCTAGAATACATAGAAGTCAGATGCGGTGAGCAGTGTTCCTGCTCCAAATTGTGCCATCAACACGAAATCAGAGTCTGTGTCGGACAAATTATAAAACAAATCTCCGGAGTCTATATTATAGACGAGCAAGTTCGTTTCCGTGAAGTCCGAACTCTCTACAACAGCAAACAAACTCTCATCCAGAAAGCCGGGATTGGGAAGATTGTCGTGAAGTTGGTTTGAGATTCGAATCTGATCGTATGATGATACGAAATCTAATACGCGGTCAACGCTCATATTTTGCCCGATAAAACCATCAAGGACGAAGGCATCTTGCCCCGCACCGCCGCTATAGGTGTCTGCGCCTTCCCCCCCGTACAGGTAATCATTTCCGTTTCCGCCATACAATGTGTCGTCGCCGTTACGGCCGCGTAACGCGTCATCGCCACCTTGTCCCCAGATTGTATTGGCTCCGTCGTCGCCGTTTAGAATATCGCCGTGATTGCTGCCTTGCAGATCTTCAATCGAGTTATATGTGTCACCCAATGCTTCGCCTGTGTTCACAAACGAAAACTTCAGGTCCGCGCGAACGCCAGTAATCGATTGAAGATAGCTTGCGCGATCAATGCCGTTACCCCCATCCAGAAAGTCTGCGCCGGTCCCGCCGTAGAGAATATCGTTGCCGTCTCCGCCATATAACGCATCATTGCCCGCGCGCGCTCGAAGCAAGTCGTCGCCGGCCTCTCCCAAAAGTGTGTTGTCACTAGCGTCGCCGTTTAAGCTGTCGTTAAGATTTGTACCCTGCAAACACTCGATGCTTATGAAGATATCTCCAGCGGACTCCCCGCTATTCGCAGATGTGTACTGCAAATCGACATACTGGCCGGAGTTTGAATAGAGATAGCTTATTCGGTCAAAGCCTGCCCCGCCATCGATTAAATCAGCGCCGTCCCCCCCGTAAAGAATATCGTTTCCGTCCCCTCCATATAGGAAATCATCGCCATCGCGACCGCGAAGAAGGTCGTTGCCCGAGCCGCCATAAAGAAAGTTAGTTCCCCCGTCACCGTTTAGTTGATCGCCGAAGTCGCTTCCTCGAAAGCCTTCGATCGATAAATATGTATCGCCTAAAGCTTCACCGGTGTTTGCAAAGCTAAACAGAAGATCTGCGATCAGTCCCTTCGTTGCGCTTTCATAACTTACCGTATCGTTGCCTTCGCCCCCGTCGAACTCTTCGGCCCCAATCGCAGCATATAGCAGATCATCGCTGCTATTGTCCGACTCAGCGGGCGCCGGGTCGGGGACAAACCACTCCGAAACCATCGTACCGGACTGGTCGTAGGCCTGGACCCACTCCGACCAGGCTTCGCTGTTATTGTAGTCGTAGCGGATATATTCCGACGTGCCGTCGTCGAAATAGGTCGTGCGCTCGATGTGCTGGTTTGACGTGTTGTAATAGTCGTCGATCTCGCGCCAAGCCTCGGAACCGCTGTCATAGGTGACGAGCGCGTAGCGTTCGAAGCCGTTTTGCACGAGGTTCAGGGTCGACCAGACGCCGGCTGCGAATGTGCCGGGTTCGAAGACCAGCGTGTCATAGCCCGCCCCGCCGGTCACCGCGCCTGCGGCCCAGTTGTCGGCTGCGTCATAGATGATGGTGTCGTCGCCTTCGCCGCCATGGATCTGGTCGGCGCCGGCGCCGCCGTCGAGGAAATCCTCGCCGAAGCCGCCATTGAGCGTGTCGGCGCCGCCATTGCCGAACAGGACGTTATCGGCGTCATTGCCGGTGATGATGTCGTTGCCCGAGCCGCCCATGACGCTCTCGATGATCGTGTCGGGGCCGATGGTCAGGTTGCCGGTCAGCCCGCCCGTGTCGGAGATCGAGCCGGGCGTCAGGTCGATGCGGTTGTTCTTCGCCGAACCCGACATGTCGATCGTGTCGTAGCCGCCGTCGTCGACGATGGTCAGCGCGTAATTGGTGCCGGTGTCGTTGAGGATGTTAGAGCCGAAGATGCTCGAGCCGGTATTGTTGTTGTAGCCATAGACCGTGTCGCCGGTGCGCGTCGTGCCCTGCGTGCCGTAGAGATCGCGGATGGCGACGATGTCGGCCAGCATCGGGGTGAGCAGATAGGCCTTGTTGGCGTTGATCGAGGTGTTCTGCGACTGGCTGAAATACGACATGACCGTCGCCTGCCAGGAATCATTGGCATAGAGATTGTCGGTGCCGTAGGAGGCCGAGCCGTTGTAGTTGCCGGCATGGCCCAGACCCAGCGCATGGCCGATCTCGTGGATGAAGGTCTGCTGCGTATAGGGCGTTCCCTGGCTGGTCAGCCAGTCCGAGGCGATATTGACGGTCGAGCCGGTGATCGTCGTGCCGGAGCGGCTCGACGACGACCAGGCTTCCATCGAGCCGTTCTGGGTGAAGGTGATCTCGCCGGAGCCGGTGGTCTCGACGAAGTCCACGCCGATGATGTCGGACCAGACTTGCAGCGCCTGGCGCGCAAACCCCGCATAGGTCGCATCGAGCGCGCTCAGATTATAGGTGATGGCGTTGTCGGTGCCGACATTGAAGGAGCGCTGGGTGCCGCCCCAATAGCCCATGGTCAGCTGGTCGGCGATCTGCTGGCTGGTCCAGACCTGTGTGTTGTCCGGCGCCACATATCCGCCGACCTCGACGATGTAGCCGCCGGCGTAATAGTCCGCATAGGAGGCGGCATCGATATAGAAGGTGCCGGTCGTCGTCGCGGTATAGACCAGCGAGGAATAGTAGCCGGCACCGCCATCGTCGTCATAGGCGACCTGGGTACCGGTGGCGCGGTCCTGCGAGCCGGGGGCGAACAGGCGCAGATAGGTATCGGAAACCGGCGTGTCGCCATAGCCCGACAGCGAGATCGTGTAGGTCTGCCCGGCAACGAGATTGACCGCGATCCAGTCACTGTCGCCCGCAGCCTCCAGCTCCCCCACATAGCTGCCGCCGACCGAGACGGTTGCGCTCGTGCCGCCGGTCGCAAGCACGTCGGCGAAAGTCGTGTCTGTCTGTTCGAGCGCCGTCGACTCTTCGCCGAGTACGCAATCAGCAGAGAATGTCTTCAGGGAAGCACAGGCTTCGCACATTTATTGGCCCCACATTTGTGCCCGGACGTGTTTGGTTCTCGGTTGGTCCTTATACAGTGCGACGTGGAACAGACGATTAAACCCATATGTCGAATTGTTTCATTGCCCGATCATAATTTTTTAAGGTTTGAATCTCCGCCGATCAACGAGAAAGGCGCCGGAGCGTATCGGCGAACATGCCGACGGTGGCCGAATTCAGCTCCGCGTCCATGATATCGACATGGAGGTCATCGAAACGTTTTTCCCGATGTTCATTCCAATCCGCCGGCGTGCCGTACGCGTAGGCAAAGGCGATTTCGCGGTTGGAAGGAAAGGCGATTTCGACAAGATGGAGGCGGTCGGGCAGATCCGCGGAAGGCGACGACGCCAATATGGCTTTCATGTCCGCGGCCGATACTTGAGCGGCCTGTGTCGCTTCAGCGGCGGCTTTGCACAAATGGTCGGCAAGGCCCGCCGGAGCGACACCGTTTTCATTGTCCACGCGACACACGATCATGTCCATCGAAGCCCCCTGGCAAGCAACCGGCAGCAGCATGCTGCAAATCGCGAAACTCCCAATTGCAATAAGTCTCATTGCCGCTCAATACCTGTCTTACCTTGCGTAAGGCCTTTCGGCGATTTTACCGGATCCGGTTCGGTCGAATCCCCGAAAGACGCCAACGCTTCGGCCTTGTTTCGCGCGAGACTATCAGGAATGCGAACAAGTGCGAATCGCAATGCCGCCGAGTGTCCGTCCACCCCTCAACGCGAAGGGACAACGCGCGTCAGGGCCGCAATGGGGGGGATGGCGCGTGCGTGATCGCGAAGCGGGCTTGATCAATTCTTCCGGTTTGGCTAGCACATCCCGACGTTGGGGCGTAGCCAAGCGGTAAGGCAGCGGTTTTTGGTACCGCCATGCGCTGGTTCGAATCCAGCCGCCCCAGCCAGGATTCATCCTGCAATCGAGCGGCCGAATTTCCAGGGTCGGTGGCGTTGACCGCCTGCCTGTTTCGCGATTTGTGTGACCAAGTCAGCTGGGAAGAGAAAACTGTGGCCCGACTTTACGACAGCCGAAAAAGGATTCTCGTGACCGGAGGGGCCGGTTTCCTGGGATCCCATCTTGTCGATCGGCTGATCGGGCAAGGCCATGACGTGCTCTGTGTCGACAACCTCTTCACCGGGTCCCGCCGCAACATAGAGCATCTTGCGGGAAATCCGCGCTTCGAGTTCATGCGCCACGACGTCACGTTTCCGCTCTATGTCGAAGTCGACGAGATCTACAATCTCGCCTGTCCGGCCTCGCCGGTTCATTACCAGCACGATCCTGTCCAGACGACCAAGACATCCGTGCATGGCGCCATAAACATGCTCGGTTTGGCGAAGCGCCTTCGCTGCAAGGCTTTTCAGGCCTCGACCAGCGAGGTCTATGGCGATCCGGCGATCCATCCCCAGCAGGAGGCCTATTGGGGTAACGTCAATCCCATCGGCCCGCGCTCCTGTTACGATGAAGGCAAGCGGTGCGCGGAGACGCTGTTCTTCGATTATCACCGGCAGCACGGGCTCGAGATCAAGGTCGCCCGTATTTTCAACACCTATGGTCCGCGCATGCATCCGGCCGATGGCCGGGTCGTGTCGAATTTCATCCTGCAGGCGCTGAGGGACGAGCCCATAACGATTTTTGGCGACGGCTCCCAGACGCGATCATTCTGCTATGTCGACGATATGATCGAGGGTTTCCTGCGGCTCATGGAGACGGACCCGGACGTGACCGGCCCGATCAATATCGGCAATCCGGGAGAGTTCACGATCCGTCAGCTCGCCGAAATGGTCGTCGAGATGACGGGATCGAAATCGGAGGTCGTCAATCGCGAACTCCCGCAGGACGATCCGAGGCAGCGCCAGCCTGACATCGGGCTCGCCGGTGAGAAACTGGGCTGGACGCCGAAGGTCGAGCTTGCCGAAGGTCTCGAAAAGACGATCGCCTATTTCCGGGCTTTGTTGCCTGAACTGAGGGCGACAAGTTAGCCCGCGACGCCGGCTTGCACCGCTTGTTCCCGCGCGGGAAACGACATTCCTGCCTTCGGTCCTGAAGGCCGGGGCGCGTTGCGGCCGGTCTCCCATATCATCATTGAAGGTATTGATTACCCAAATCTCGCTGTCAGATTTTGTGTGTCGACGGGGTTTGGGGTGTCTGTTAAAATCTATTATTGTTGGTGGGAAGACGGCCCCGGTTCGATGTATTTCAGCTCTGTTCTTGCCCGAATTCAGGTTCTGATCGACAAGCTTTCCCGGCGCAACAAGCAAATATTGCTGATTGTTTTCGATATTGTCGCGTTGTGGATCGCGGCATATTCGGCGTTTGTATTGCGCCTCGGATTTCAGAGCGGTTTGAATTCTGCGCAGATCGCGATGATCTTGTGCGCGCCGGTCGTAACGGTGCCGATATTCGTCCAGTCCGGTCTGTACCGGATGGTTCTGCGCTATCTTCCCGAGCGGGCGTTTCTGACGATATTCAGGGCGGTCGCGATAGCGGCGCTGGTCTGGACCGCGCTCGCCTTCTTTTCCGGCAGCTATGGCGGGGCGGGCGTTCCCCGCACCGTGCCCTTCATTTTCGGATTCCTGGCCCTGTTCGCAATCGGCCTGAGCCGGTTTGCGGTCAAGTGGATTCTGGCGAAGCCCGAAGCGTCTTCCGGTCGACGCCGAACACTGATTTACGGCGCCGGCCGTAGCGGAAGCGCGCTGGCGACCGCGATGCGGGACGCAGGCGTGGCCCATATTCTCGGTTTCGTCGACGACGATCCGAGGCTGGTTTCAAGAGACGTGAATGGCATTCGCGTCCATGATCCCAGGAACCTGAAGTCCCTCATCGAGAATCTCGGCATCGAGGAAATCGTTCTGAGCGTTCCGTCCGCGACCACGGATGAAAAGCTCAGGATTGGCGCGTCCCTGGCGAAATTGCCGGTTTCGGTACGCATCCTTCCCGCGGCATCGGGCCTTGCGACAGGACGCTTCGATGTTCAGATGCTGGAGAAGCTCGATATCGCGCAGCTCATCGGCCGTTCCGCCGTACCGCCCAAAAGCGAACTGATCGAGAAAATGGTGCGGGGTCGGAGGATCCTGATCACCGGCGCGGGAGGGTCGATCGGATCCCATCTCGCAGGCTTGGTCGATTCCTATGCGCCGGCGGAATTATATTTGCTGGATAACAATGAGTTCGCCCTCTACCGCGTGTGGCGATCGCTTCACAATGCGCGCCAGTTCTATCCGGCTCACATCGTTCTCGGTTCAGTGACCGAAAGCGCTTTCCTGGCTCGTTTCTTCGCCAGGCATGAAATCGACGTCGTCTTTCATGCGGCCGCCTACAAGCACGTCGATATCGTGGAGCAGAACACGGCCGAGGCAATTCGCAACAATGCGTTGGGCACGCGAAACACGATCGAGGCGGCCTACAACAGCGGTACGAAGACATTCGTCCTCATATCCACCGACAAGGCGGTCAATCCATCCTCGGTCATGGGCGCGACGAAACGGCTCTGCGAACTGATCTTGCGGTCCTATGCCGGATTGGCGGACAGGAAACGCACAGGCCAGAAGTTTCTGGTCGTACGCTTTGGCAATGTGATCGGGTCGAGCGGATCGGTGGTTCCGATGTTTCGCGAACAGATAGCGCGAGGCGGACCGGTCACGGTGACGCACAAGGACGTCACGCGCTATTTCATGGCCGCCTCCGAGGCCGTCGAACTGATCATCCAGTCCGCCGCCTTGTCGGAAGGCGGGGAGACATTCGTCCTGGACATGGGGGAGCCGGTTTCGATTTACCGGCTTGCCCGTGAAATGATAGAATTGGCGGGTCTCGCGGTCAGGGACGAGCAGAATCCCGATGGTGACATAGCGATCGAGTTTTCGGGATTGCGGCCAGGCGAGAAGCTGCATGAGGAACTCTGGTACGACACAAGCGCGACGCAGCGAACCGCGCATCCCAAAATCATGATGGTGCGCGGCCAGACGAATGCCCATCAATGGGCCGAGGAGGCCCTGATCCAGCTCGAGGGCGCGCTCGATGAGCTGGACGAGGGCGCTTTGCGGGATCTGTTGTTCGACCTGATCGCAAAGCTGAACGGAGAGCGCGTTGAGGGGCAGGTCGTCGCCCTGCCGCTTGCCAAGGGGCAATTCGTCAACTGAGCTCCTGCCGGTTGGCGCGCTCGCAACGAACCTTGTTGGAACCCGCAAACCGGCCTCAACCCTGCAGCGCCCGTTCTTGCCAGATTGGCGGAAACATTCCGATTGGCGGCGGCTTCCGCCGCGGCTGACGGACGTTTCTATTCGCTGCGGGCCCCCGATGGTCCGGCGACCGACGCCGAAGCGGGACGGATCTCACGCGCTTTCGGCCCGTCGTCGAAAATGTTCATGCTTTCGAACAGGCGCGAATACAGCTTCTCGTTTCGAACGAGAATGTCGTGCGATCCGGATTCGATCACCCGGCCCTTGTCGATCACGTAAATCCGGTCTGCCGATACCACCGTGGACAGGCGATGCGCGATCACCAGTGTCGTGCGCCCGCGCATCAGCCTGCCGATCGCGTCCCTGATGATCGCATCCGATTCGCTGTCCAGCGCAGACGTGGCTTCGTCAAGCAACAGGATGGGGGCGCCTTTCAGGATTGCCCGGGCGATCGCGATCCGCTGGCGCTGGCCGCCCGAAAGCATCCCGCCGTTTTCGCCGACCACGGTCTGGAACCCGTCGGGCAGGGCCTCGATGAACTCCGTCGCATTCGCGGCTGCCGCTGCCGCGTGGATTTCCGCCTCGGTCGCATCCGCGCGCCCGCAAGCGATGTTGTCGCGAATGCTCCCGGCAAACAGGAACGCATCCTGGCTGACATAGGAGATGTTATGCCGAACACTCGCCACGGTAAGATCCTGAATGTCGTTACCGTCGATTGTGATTGTGCCTGAATCGGGTGTGTAGAAGCGCTGGATCAGGTTGATGATCGTCGTCTTGCCGGCGCCTGACGATCCGACAATCGCGATCACTTCGCCCGGTTTGGCCTTGAAGGACACGCCGCGCAGAACGTCATGTCCGGCCCGATATGCAAAAGTGACGTTATCCAGGGAAAGATCGCCTTTTGCGTGCCAAAGCGTTTTCTTGCCAGAACCGGCGTCTCCCCTCGGCCAGTCCAGGAGCTCGTATAGCGGGCGAAGCCTGTTCAGGTTTCGCTGCAATTCCACGTTCAGTCTCGCCAGGCGGCGGGATGGCTCATAGGCGAGCAGGAATGCCGCGAGAAAAGCCATGAACTCACCGGCGGTTTTGCCGGCCGCCATGATCTGCCAGCCGGCATAGACGACCAGCACGCCAAGCACGATGCCGCCGAGCGATTCCATCAACGGGCCGGTGCTGGCCCTTGCGACGCTGATGGCGTTGGCGCGTTTTTCGGCTTCCCGGGCGGCCTTGCTTACCCGGTCGCGTGTCGCCGATTCAAGCGAGTAGGCCTTGATAATATGGATACCCTGAACCGTCTCCTGCATGGCCGCGAGGACAGAGGAAAAATGGCCGAATTCGGCCGTGTCGTGCGCCTTCACCTTTTGCACGATGCGGGTGACGAAAATCAGCGCGACAGGCGCGGTCGCGATCGCGATGAAGGTCAGAAACGGGTCTTGAGCGAGCATGACCGCGAAAAGCGCGATCAGGGTCAGCAGGTCGCGGCCGAGCCGCGTGCAGATGAGGTCGGTCGTTTCGCGGGCCGCCTGGGCGCCGCGCGAAATCCGCGTGATGAAATTGCTCGAGTGCTGGCCGGAGAAAGCGTTGACCGGAAGCGCCGCGAGCTGCTCGATCGAGCGGATGTAGAAGCCGGTTTGCACCGCGTTGCCGATCCGGTCGAGAACGATATTCTGGCCGAAGCCGGCGAACCCTTTCACGATGTAGATTGCGGCGATCGAGACGCCGAGCGCCCAAATCTTGCTGATGTCCTGCCCGGACAACACATCGTTGACGACGTGGCGAAGAATCCATGCGCTTGCGGCAGTCGCGAGTGCAAGGATAATCATGCAAAGAACAGCGAAAGCCAGGCTGCGGGAATGTGCCTTGACGACAGATTCGGAAAAAAGACGGCGAGCCAGCGCAAAAGTGTTGAGCGACGAACTTCCTTTCATGGGAAAGTTTATATCCACTGATGCCGTCCTATCGGTTTCGAGGATGAACGAACCGATAGGGGAAATCTACCTGAAACACGGGATCAAGAATAATTTAATTCTGAAATGGATCGGGTCTGGATTTGCCTGCATGTGTCTTCCGTATGTCGGATCTTGATGATCTGTTATTTACAGGCGTGCCATACCCGCATGTATTGTCGAAATCCGGTGACCGCGTTCGGACCGTGTGCAAAAGGCCATATGAGCAGATATCTTGAGCCGTAATGCCGTAAATGCTCCCGTTAGATCCGCCAGGTCGCCGGTTCCGCCGAATTCCTTCTCCAAGACCAAAGGGCTGAAACCCCGCGATCGCAATACGCTAGTTTTCATATTTGCCGTCCTCGCCACGGCGCCGACCCTCGGGAGCCGGATCCTGACCGTGGGACTGGCCGTCGCGTTTGGATGGGCGTTGCTGGCTTTTGTCTTCAGGCGCTGTCCGCTACAGCTGGATCGCGCGACCGTTCTGGCTTCCGCCGCAGCCGGCTTCTATGCCTTGGTCAAGGTCGTCTTCACCCTGGCGCATTCCGGCTGGGCCGGCACGCACACGCTCTACGGTTTTGTCCTGTTTCTCGCGCCGGTCTTCCTGATTTCCTTCCTGCGCCGCGTGGAGCGGTCCGGCATATTGAATGCCGCGATATTCGGATGCGGCTTCTCGGCCTTGCTGGCGTCTCCCATAGCCGCCTATCAGGTCTTCTGGATCGGGGGACGCGCCGAGGCGGGGAGCGGAAATCCCGGCGTTTTCGCGGTGCTGGCTCTGGTCATGGGCTCGATCGGGGCGATCAATATCGCCGCGTCGGGCCGCCGCCGGTTCTGGCTCGGCTACCTGTCCTGGCTGGCGATGGTTTTCTGCGTAATCCTGTCGGGAATGAGAGGAGCCTGGGTCGCGATACCGATCGTCACCGCGGTAATCCTCTGGGCAAGCGCTCAACGGCTTTCCGGAGCAACCCTTCGCCGGATCTCGCTCGCGGCCGCCGCATCCGTGGCGATCGGGGTGGCGTTGACCGGCGGCATGATCTGGGAGCGTTCGGCGCAGCTGTCCACCGACATCGCCCATATCATGGAGGAGGGCGATTACGACTCCTCCACGGGGCGAAGGCTTTTAATGTATGACGCGGCCTGGAGCGCGATCCTGGAGGCTCCCTGGTCCGGCTACGGGATCCATGAACGTATGAAGGCCGTCCAGGCTCAAGTCCCGGAGGATCGCCGCGATCTGGTTCGCTATAACCACCCGCATAACGGATTTCTCGCGGCGCTGCTGGATGCCGGGGTGACGGGACTCGTTGCCTTGTGTCTCCTGCTGGCGGCGCCGGTCGTGATCGCGGCAATGGCGGATCGCGATGAGACCTGGCGAACAAGAATGGCCGCCTCGATCATTCTGACGGTGGGATTCGTCGCAAGTGGCATGACGAACATTCTTTTCGAACACGACCTCATGGACAGTGCATTCATCGTCCTGCTGGTCCTGATCGCCGCGTCCGTACCCCCTGGCGACGACCGAACAGGCCAGATGCGTCTATCGGACGTCGAGCCCGGCGATGGCGATGCGTAGCCTCTCTTGAAATTCCTTCTGGTTGTCCAGGAACGAGTGTCGCGCCTGCCGCCCCATCTCCTGGAGCGTGCCCGGGCTGACGGCGAGGAGTGACTCGATCGCCGCCTCAAGGGCGGGCGGCGAGACGAAATAATTCCTGCCCAGATGCCGCCTCTCGGACCTCTCCGTTTCCACGACGACGCCGTTCTGCGCGTTCACGAACTCGTTCATGGGCGGCGCATCGGTCGTGATCACGACGGCTCCGCAGCCAAGCGCTTCGTGGATGTAGTGGCCCCAGCCCTCCGATCTCGAAGGGCACAAATGTATCCCGCAGCTATTCATCAGGAGAGCGATCTCGCCTTCGGACAGAAAGCCTGGCGCGGCTTTCACATTCGACGGCAGGGATCTCGCAAGATTGGCCTTCTTCTGGACAAGAGTGAGCTCCGGCCATTCCGGATGGCTGTTCCACAACGAGAGGATATCGTCCGTCCCCTTCAAGGTGCTGCCGCCGGCGACATGGAGGAACTTCCGCCAGTCCTTGTCGATCGCGGAATCGTGGAGGTCGGGCGACATGAACCCGACATGGGCGGTTTTGCATCCGAGGTTGGCGAAAATCTCGCAAGCATGCGCCGACTTGGTCAGCACAAGGTCAATCCTCCTGAGGCGCCCCTTGTGCCGCCTCGGAAACCGCTCCTGGTTCGGAATGAGGATGTTGGCCGCGCCGGCATCGATCCAGCACGGATAGACCCTCTCGATATGGAATATGAAATCATGTGTGCGCCGGCGTCGCAGCCGGTCGAACCATCGCCGGTCTCCCGGTTGCGCGATGGTGGCGGAGATGCCCAGCTTGCCGAGCGCATCTGCCAGAATATTCGCGTCGACCGTAAGACCATAACCATTGTCCTTGGATATGATGACGGCGACGGGAAAACTGCGTGGCGAATCCATACCGGTCTTTTCGTGCGGATATGATCCGCATTGGTAGCACCGGGTCCGTTTATGCCAAGGGGTATCGCCGTTCAATACGGCGCTACCGGCGAAGCTGTCGCGCTGTCTTTGACAGGCGCCGCGGGCAAACGGCAGCGGAAAAGCCCGTCGGCGGGCCTTCCTACGCGGCGATGATCCCCCGCAGCGTCAGTTGCCGGATAATTTCATCCGCCGCCGCTTCCGCGCTGACCTCGGTGGTCTCGATCCGGATCTCGGCGTTCTCGGGCGCTTCGTAAGGGGAATCGATGCCGGTGAAATTCTTGATCTGTCCGGCGCGCGCCTTCTTGTAGAGACCCTTGCGGTCCCGCGCCTCGGCGACCTCTAGCGGCGTATCGACGAAAACCTCGATGAATTCGCCGTCCCCGACGAGATCGCGCGCGAGGCGGCGTTCGGCGCGGAAGGGCGAGATGAAGGAGACGAGCGTGATCAGCCCCGCATCCGTCATAAGCTTGGCGACTTCGGCAACGCGGCGGATATTCTCGACCCGGTCGGCATCGGTAAAGCCGAGATCCTTGTTCAGCCCGTGGCGGACATTGTCACCGTCAAGCAGCATCGTGTGCGCGGCCATGGCGATCAGTTTGCGGTCGACGATGTTGGCGATGGTCGACTTGCCGGAGCCGGACAATCCGGTGAACCACAACACGGCTGGCTTCTGGCCCTTGATCGATGCCCGCGTCGACCGCTCCACGTCGAGCGCCTGCCAATGCACGTTGGACGACCGGCGCAGCGCGAAGTGGATCATGCCCATTCCGACGGTGCTGTTGGTCATCTTGTCGATCAGGATGAAACCGCCGGTCTCGCGATTGTCCTGATAGGGGTCGAACGGGATCGGACGATCGAGTGAGATATTGCAGACGCCGACCTCGTTGAGGGCCAGCTCGCTGGCGGCGTCGTGCGACAGCGTGTTGACGTCGATGCGGTATTTCGGACGCGTGATCGTGGCGTTTACGGTCGACGTGCCGTTCTTCAAGAGATAGGGGCGGCCCGGATACATCGGTTCGTCGGCCATCCAGAGGATCGTCGTCTCGAACTGGTTGGCGACTTCGGACGGATCGCCGGCGGCGCAGATCATGTCGCCGCGCGAGATGTCGATCTCGTCTTCCAGCGTCAACGTGACGGACTGGCCGGCCACCGCTTCGTCCAGGTCGCCATCCATCGTGACGATGCGCGCGACCTTGCTCTCCTTCGCGGACGGCAGCACCTTGATCAGGTCGCCCGGTTTGACGGCGCCGGACGAGACGAAGCCGGAAAAGCCGCGGAAATCGAGATTGGGCCGGTTCACCCACTGGACGGGCAGCCGGAAGGCCTTTGTTTGCGCGGCGTCGCGCACGCCGACAGTCTCCAGATGCTCGAGCAGGACGGGGCCGTTGTACCAGTCCATCGCCCGAGAGCGCTCGACGATGTTGTCGCCTTCCAGGGCCGACATAGGGATCGCCGTGATGTGCTCGATGCCGCCGAGTTCCTTCGCGAAGGCGCGATAGGCGATTTCGATGTCCGAGAACACCTGCTGCGAATAGTCGACCAGATCCATCTTGTTGACGGCAAGAACGACGTTCTCGATCCCGAGACGGGAGACGATGAAGGAGTGACGCCGGGTTTGCGTCAGGATGCCCTTGCGGGCGTCGATCAGGATGATCGCAAGATCGGCCGTCGAGGCGCCGGTCGCCATGTTGCGCGTATATTGCTCGTGGCCGGGCGTATCGGCGACGATGAACTTGCGCTTTTCCGTCGAGAAGAAGCGATAGGCGACGTCGATGGTGATGCCCTGTTCGCGTTCCGACGCCAGCCCGTCGACCAAAAGGGCGAAGTCGAGCTTGTCGCCCTGCGTGCCCATCTTCTTCGAATCGGCTTCGAGCGCCGACAGCTGGTCCTCGAAGATCAGCTTGGATTCGTAGAGAAGCCGGCCGATCAGCGTCGATTTGCCATCGTCGACGCTGCCGCAGGTGATGAAGCGCAGCAGCGATTTCTCTTCCTGCGCCTTGAGATAGCCTTCGATATCGGAAGCGATGAGGTCGGATTTATGCGCCATCAGAAATAGCCCTCCTGCTTCTTCTTCTCCATCGAGGCGGCCTGGTCGTGATCGATCATGCGGCCCTGGCGTTCGGAGGTCGTGGTAAGGAGCATTTCCTGGATGATCTCGGTCAGCGTCGCCGCCTCGCTCTCGATGCCGCCGGTCAGCGGATAGCAGCCCAGCGTGCGGAAACGCACCATCCGTTCCTCTGGCACTTCGCCGGGCTCGAGCGGCATGCGCTCGTCATCGACCATGATCAGCGTGCCGTCGCGTTCGACGACCGGGCGCTTCGCCGCGAAATAGAGCGGCACGATGTCGATTTTCTCGAGGTGGATATATTGCCAGATGTCGAGCTCGGTCCAGTTCGACAGCGGAAAGACGCGGATCGATTCACCCTTGGCCTTGCGCGTGTTGTAGATGCGCCAGAGTTCGGGCCGCTGGTTCTTCGGATCCCAGCGATGGTCGGCCGTACGGAACGAAAAGACGCGCTCCTTGGCGCGCGATTTTTCCTCGTCGCGGCGCGCGCCGCCGAAAGCGACGTCGAACTTGTACTTGTCGAGCGCCTGTTTCAGCGACTGGGTCTTCATGATGTCGGTATGAAGCGCCGATCCATGGCTGAACGGGCCGATACCCTGGCGCACGCCGTCTTCATTGACATGCACGATGAGGTCGAGACCGTATTTCTCCGCGATCTTGTCGCGAAAGGCGATCATCTCCCGAAACTTCCATGTCGTATCGACATGCATGAGCGGGAAGGGCGGTTTGGACGGATAGAAGGCCTTCAGCGCCAGATGCAGCATGACGGCCGAATCCTTGCCGATCGAATACAGCATGACCGGATTGTCCGCCTCGGCGGCCACTTCACGCATGATGTGGATGCTCTCGGCTTCGAGACGCTGGAGATGGGTGAGCGTTTGCATACGGTGGATGGCTCCGAAAATCGCCTGCCGGGAAACGTCCGCGCGGCGGGCTTACATGGCCTGAACTGTCGTCGGTATCGAGTAGTGGGCAGTCGGCGATGCGGCGATGAAATAGGGGTTTCTGAACTCGGTTTTGCCGTAGCTAAGCGGCGAGCCGTCGCATGTCAAAACCTGTCCGCCGGCTGCCAGGAGAACCGCGTGTCCGGCCGCGGTATCCCATTCCATCGTCGGTCCGAAACGCGGATAAATGTCCGCTTCGCCCGCCGCGACAAGACAAAATTTCAGTGAGGAACCGGCATTCACGCAATCGGTAATTTTATTTTGCGAAATGAAGTCTTCGGTTTCCTTCGTCAGGTGTGAGCGGCTGGCAATGGCCGTCATCTCATCGCCGCAGCTACGGACCGTGATTTTCCGCGCATTGCCGTCGGGACCGATCTCGTATGCGCCCGATGACATGTCGCCGACGAACAGCCGCCCGATCGCCGGGGCATAGACGATTCCGGCAGTCGGCACGCCGTTGTCCACCAGGGCGATGTTGATCGTGAACTCCCCGGTCTTCTTGATGAATTCCTTCGTCCCGTCGATCGGGTCGACGAGAAAGAACTTTCCGTTTTGCGGTGTCGCGCCATGCGTCGCGGCGCGTTCTTCGGTGACGATCGGAATGTCCGGATAGAGGTCGCGAAGCACCGGATAAAGCAAGTTGTCCACTGCGAGGTCCGCTTCCGTGACCGGGCTGTTGTCCTGCTTGATCGCCACGTCATGGTCGCGCGCATAAACCGCCATCGCGGTCTCGCCGGCCTTCCGCGTGACCTCGATCAGATCGTCGATATTCATGTGCCTCTCGGTCAATCCCAACCCCAACCGTTTCGCGCTGATGTCTGTAATTTCGGAAGCGGCCTATTATTTCGCCCCGATAATGTCCATTCCCTGTTCGGATTTGCCTTGGAACTCCGAACGCGTTACCCCGTTTTTACCAGCGCGATGTTGCATCGCGAAAAATATACGACAGAAGTGTTTAAGACCAAGGAGTTCATGCCCTGATGGTTAAGCCCGTACGCAAAGCAGTTATCCCGGTGGCAGGTCTCGGAACCCGATTTCTTCCCGCGACCAAGGCGACGCCGAAGGAGATGTTGACGGTCGTCGACCGTCCGGTCGTCCAGTATTGCGTCGACGAGGCTTTCGAAGCGGGAATCGAACACGTCATCTTCGTGACCGGCCGGGGCAAGGGGCTTATCGAGGATCATTTCGATTATCAGTACGAGCTCGACTCGACCCTGCGTGCGCGCGGCAAGGAGGCGGCCGCCGAAAAGCTCGACGCCGAAACGCCAGGCGCCGGGCAGGTCAGTTTCACACGCCAGCAAAAGCCGCTCGGTCTCGGCCATGCCGTCTGGTGCGCGCGCGACATTGTTGGCGACGAGCCCTTCGCGGTCCTGCTCCCGGACATGGTCATGGACGGCGAGCCGGGATGTCTCAAGCAGATGATGGACGCCTATGAAGAGGTCGGCGGTAACATCATCTCCGTGCAGGAAACGTCGCCCGAACTGACGCATAAATACGGCATCGTCTCGACCGGAGCGGAAAAGGGAAAAGCCTTCGAAATCACCGGAATGGTGGAAAAACCCGCTCCGGGAACCGCTCCGTCCAACCTCTATATCAATGGCCGCTACATTCTGCAGCCCAAACTGATGGAGCTTCTGGCCAACCAGTCGACCGGCGCGGGCGGTGAGATCCAGCTGACCGACGCCATGCTGACCATGATGGAAACGGAGCCCTATTACGGCGTGTCCTTCAATGGGCGGACCTATGATTGCGGCTCGAAATTCGGGTTCCTCGAAGCCAATATCATGCTGGCGCTGAAGCATGACGATGTGCGTGACGAAGTCAAAGAGCTGATCGCGTCGCTCGATCTTTGATCGATGTGCGAAGGGGTTGAAGGATTACCTCTGCGGGAGCGCAGAAGAAGCTGATCTGACTCGCGATTTCTGACCGCGCGGCAAAGGCTGCAGCTGTGGCATAAACGCCTTCGCGGTTGCTTTCGCCTTTGCGATAGTGAAGAAGATGGCGGATTCGCGCCGCCGGTTCGGCGCGCTGTTGCGCCAGAGAATTCATGCCGATACCGCCTCCCAATGTTGCCCTGACAGGTCTCGCCGCCGAGCTGCGCGAACGCGCATCTGCCGGCAAGCCTATCCGTATCGGTCTTGTCGGTACCGGCGAGATGGGGACCGACATCTTTACCCAGGTCGCGCAGATGGAAGGCGTCCGCGTCGGAGCCGTGGTCGAGCGCACGCCCGGGCGTGCGGCGATCGGTACGCAATTGGCTTACGGCGAACCGGGCCATACGCAGGACGTAACCACGCACGACCAGATGTCCACGGCGATGGAAGCGGGTCGGATCGCGGTGACGCAGGATCTGGATCTCGCCCTGTCGCACGGGCTGATCGATGTCGTGATCGACGCAACCGGCGTACCGGAGGCGGGCGCCGATATCGGCATGCGGGCCATTGGTCACGGCAAGCATCTCATCATGATGAATGTCGAGTGCGATGTCTGTATCGGGCCCTACCTCAAGCATGAGGCCGAAAAGGCCGGCGTGATCTACACGCTCGGCGCCGGCGACGAGCCGTCGTCCTGCATGGAGATCATCGAATTCGTCACGGCGATGGGCCACTCCGTCGTCTGCGCCGGAAAGGGCAAGAACAACCCGCTGAATTTCGACGCCGTGCCGGACGATTATCAGGAGGAGGCCGACCGGCGGAACATGAGCGTCCGGATGCTGGTCGAATTCGTCGACGGATCCAAGACGATGGTCGAGATGGCCGCCGTTGCGAATGCGACCGGCTTGGTGCCGGACATTCCGGGCATGCATGGCCCCCGCGCAACGGTCGATCAGCTTTCTTCCGTCCTGATCCCGCAGGAAGATGGCGGCGTGCTGTCGAAGCCGGGCTGCGTCGATTATTCGATCGGCAAGGGCGTTTCGCCGGGCGTTTTCGTGATCATCAAGGCCGAACATCCGCGCATCCATGAGCGCATGGCCGATCTGAAGATGGGCGAGGGGCCTTATTTCACCTTCCATCGCCCCTATCACCTGACCTCGCTCGAAGTGCCGCTGACTGCGGCGCGCGTCGTCCTGCATGGAAAGCGCGACATGGTGCCGCTGCCGAGGCGTGTCGCCGAGGTGTGCGCGGTGGCCAAGCGCGACATCGCCGCCGGCGAAACGCTCGATGCGGTCGGACAGTATTGTTACCGGTCATGGACGCTGACGGCTGGAGACGCGAAGCGGGCCAACGCCATTCCCTGCGGACTTCTGGAGAACGGGGTGGCGCTGAAACCGATCGCCAAGGGCGACCTGCTGACCTGGGACAATGCCAGGCCAAGTGACAATTCGCTGATCGCCGAATTGCGCGCCCGCCAGGACCGGCTGCTCGCCTGAGTCCTGCGGGCAGTTGAAAATCATCCTGCTGTCGCCATGTTTTGTTGCAAAAAGGCCGCGCTGCTTGTGACAGGACCGCTGTTTCGGCTATGCCTGTCTGGATGAACGGAACCGATAAGTGACCAATACCGCGCCTGAAACGCCCCTTCTGGACGGCATTACCGAGATTTCGCGTCTGCGCGATCTGGACGACAAGCTGCTGCCGCAACTGGCCGAAGAACTGCGCACGGAGATGATCGACGCCGTGTCGAAGACCGGCGGACATCTCGGCGCCGGTCTTGGCGTTGTCGAGCTGACGATCGCCATCCACAACGTCTTCAACACCCCGCATGACCGGCTGATCTGGGATGTCGGGCACCAGTGCTATCCGCACAAGATCCTCACGGGACGCCGCGACAGGATACGCACGCTGCGCCAGGAAGGCGGGCTCTCCGGTTTCACCAAGCGCGACGAAAGCGACTTTGATCCGTTCGGCGCGGCGCATTCCTCCACGTCGATTTCGTCGGGCCTCGGCATGGTCGAGGCTGCGCGGCTGCAGAAGATCGACCGTCATGTCATCTCCGTTATCGGCGATGGCGCCATGTCGGCGGGAATGGCTTACGAGGCCTTGAACAATGCCGGCGCCCTCGATGCGCGCCAGATCGTCATCCTTAACGACAACGACATGTCGATCGCGCCGCCGACCGGCGCGATGAGCGCCTATCTGGCGCGGCTGGCGTCCGGCTCGACCTATCTCGGATTCCGCGATTTCGGCAAGAAGCTGACCGCCTATCTGGGCCATCGCATGGACCGCGCCATCACCCGCGCCGTCGAACACGCGCGTGGTTATGTCACCGGCGGCACGCTTTTCGAGGAACTCGGCTTCTACCATATCGGCCCGATCGACGGGCACGATCTGCCGACGCTGCTCGCCGTGCTGCGCAATGTGCGCGACAACATGAACGGGCCGGTTCTGATCCATTGCGTGACGCAGAAGGGCAAGGGCTACGCCCCGGCCGAACAGGCCGCCGACAAGTATCACGGCGTCGCGAAATTCGACGTCATCACGGGTGCGCAGGCGAAACCCAAGCCGAATGCGCCCGCCTACACCAGGGTTTTCGGCGAGTCGCTGGTTCAGGAAGGCCGCGAGGACGATCGGGTCGTCGCCGTCACGGCGGCAATGCCGTCGGGTACCGGCATCGACATTTTCGACAAGGAATTTCCGGACCGGACCTATGATGTCGGCATCGCCGAACAGCACGCCGTCACCTTCGCCGCCGGAATGGCCGCCGATGGGATGAAGCCGTTCGCGGCGATCTATTCGACCTTCCTGCAGCGCGCCTATGACCAGGTCGTCCATGACGTCGCCATCCAGCGCTTGCCGGTCCGCTTCCCGATCGATCGGGCAGGCTTCGTCGGTGCGGACGGCGCCACCCATGCGGGCGCCTTCGATGTCGCCTATCTGTCCTGCCTGCCGGGCTTCGTCGTCATGGCGGCCGCCGACGAGGCGGAGCTGAAACACATGGTCCGCACCGCCACCGCCTATGATGAAGGCCCGATCGCCTTCCGGTATCCGCGCGGCGAAGGCGTCGGCGTCGAGATGCCGGAACGCGGCCGGATCCTCGACATCGGCAAGGGCCGGATCGTGCGCGAGGGAAGCAAGATCGCGCTTCTTTCCCTCGGCACGAGGCTGGCGGATGCGATCACCGCTGCCGAGGAACTCGACAGCTACGGTCTGCCGACCACGGTCGCCGACGCCCGCTTCGCCAAACCGCTCGACCGCGAGCTCGTCAGGCAGCTTGCCCGCGAGCACGAGATGCTGATCACCATCGAGGAAGGCTCGGTCGGCGGCTTCGGCAGCCATGTCCTGCAATTCCTCGCCGAGGAAGGCTTGCTGGATGGAGGACTGAAGGTCCGCTCTCTCGTCATGCCGGATATCTTCATGGATCAGGCGAAGCCGGAGCGCATGTACGAGCTCGCCGGCCTCGACAAGGCGGGCATCGTTCGCACCGCATTGTCGGTGCTGGGCGTGGAAAAGGCCCGGACGGCGGACCTGCGCGCCTGAGCGCCGGCGCTGGCCGGCCCTAGTAGTCTTTCTCGAAGAATATCCCGAGCTTCGAATCGCCCTCGGTATCGACGGTTCCCTTCGCCGTCAGGCTGTCGGTGATGTCGAGATTGATCGAGGCCTCGCCGCCGCTCTGTCCGGCCTGGATGTCGAGATAGACATTGTCCTGGATGTATTTGCCCGCCCGCACGCCGACATTGCCTTCCTGGTCCTGGGTGATGTCGAGGTCGTCCACGCCGATCCCCTGGCGGATCTGTTCCGACAGCCCGCCACCGCCGCCGCCGCTGGCGAGAGACGCCGCCGCGGTCGCGAGATTGGCGATCTGCAGGGGCGACAGGTTCGAGATGCTCTTGCCGAACAGCACGCGCGCGAGGATCTCGTCCTGTGGCAGTTCGGGCGACGAGGAAAGCTCCAGCGAGAGATCGGATGCGCGGCCGTAAAGGCGCATCGTCGCGACGATGTCGTCGCCGCTGACCTGCGCGGTCAGGTCGATCACCGGATCGAGCGAGCCGGTCATCGTGATCCGGCCTTCGGTCAGGTCGAGCCGCTTGTTGAGGATCGACAGGCGCCCGCGGATCAGCGTGAACGCGCCGATCGGCTGGAGATTGTCCAGCGAACCGGTCACGCGCAACTGGCCGCCCATTTCGGCATCGATCCCGCGCCCGCGCACGAAGATGCGATTGGGCGAATTGAGCGTCACGTCGAGACGCACGGGCGCCTGCGGCCCGCTTCCGCTCTCCTTCGGCAAGACGGCCTGGATGCGCTGCAGCGTCTTCAGCGTGCCGCTGTCGGGATCGACATGGCGGACGTCGAGCAGATCGGCTTCGCCGGTCAGCGTTTCGGGCACCGTGATTTCGGTTCCCAAAAGGTCGATCCGGCCGGAAATCAGCGGCCCCGCGGTCAGTCCGCCTGAAACGGCGAGATCGCCGGACAGCGTGGTCCGGATGGTCTCCCGGTCGGAATAGGTGGCGTTGGAAAGCCGGATCGAGAGATTGGCCGGCAAGGCTCCCGACAGCCCGATCGTGCCGGAAACGCTGACCGAGCCGCCGCCGGCGAGCTGGCCGGTCATCCGGTTGATCGACAGCGTGTCGCCGCGCAGCCCGGCGACGACCCCGATCTGGTTCAGCCGCAGATTGGACAGCGGGTCGTTGACCGAGGCGTTGGAGATCGAGAACAACCCGTCGGCGCTCGGCGATGACAGCGACCCGCCGATCGTCGCGTCGATGCGCACCGTGCCGCTTACGCGCGTGCCGCGTTCGGCGAGATAGCGTTCGGCCAGGGCCAGCGGCGCGCTGCCGTTGACGCCGACCGACAATCCGGGACCCGACAGCGGGATCGTGCCCGATCCCGAGAACTTCAGATCCTGCGCATTTTCGGCATTGAACTGGGTCAGGCGAACCGCTCCGCCGCCATAGCTGCCGGACGCCGAAAGCGTGATCGGCGACACCGACGCGGCGCGAAGCTGTGGCGCGTCGATTGCCGTGCCGCGCAGCGAAAAGGCGACCTGCGGATCGTCTGCCGCGCCGGAAATATCGGCTGTGCCGTTCACCGCGCCGGACGCCTCGACGAGGGCGAGCGCGGCCAGCGGAGCGATGTCGTTGGCCGCGATCGCGAACTGTCCGTCGATGCGGCCGTTTTGGGTCGCCAGGTCGCCGTTCAGACGCGCAGCGCCGACACTAAGCGAGAGGTCGGAAAGCGACACGCGATCCTCGCCGCGGGCCAGCGAGGCTTTGACGGCAAGCGCCTCGCCGCCGATGGAGCCGTCGCCCGAGATCGTGCCGATGATGTCGGCGCCGGCGATCCGGCCGTCGAAGGTCAGATCCGCGCGCGGCACCGCGCGGTCGGCGAGACGGGCATCGGCGAGACCGAGTTGCGCTTTCACGTCATAGGATGCCTCGCGTGACGAGCCTTCGGGCTTGTTCACGGCCGCGTCCAGCGTCAGCCGGCCGGACGCGTTGTCGACGATCCGGGCCATTTCCGCGATGGTCGCCTTGATCTGCAAATCGGCGCGACGGGTCGCGAAGCTTCCGTCGATGCGCGCCTCGGCTTGGCGGTTCGAAAGCACGAGGTCGCGGAATGTCAGCCCGTCCTCGGTTCGCGCCGCACCGCCCGTCAGGCGCGTTTCGCCGGCCAGCAGCCGGTCGACGGAATCGCTGCCGATCCTTGCATTGGTCAGCGAACCATCGAAGGTGAGGTCGAAGCTCCCGCCGACGAGGCCGGCATCGCCATTCACGGCAAGCGAAGCCCTGCCGGCGAGGTCGCGGTCGGCCACGAGCGAAAAGGCCTGCAGATCGGCGGCTTCCACCTTTGCGCTGCCCTTGAAGACCATGGCGTCGAGAAGGCCCTGCGCATCGATATTCAGCGTATCCCCGGCGATCCGGGCATTGGCGATGCGGATCGGTTCCGCCGTTTTCCAGTCGCCATCGGTGGAAAACGAGATCGTGTCGCCGACCGCCTTGGCGATCCCCGGGTCCTGGGGCCGTATCCCGGACGCGTCGCCTCGAACCGAAAATGTCACCGACCGGCTGCCCGGCGTGTTCAGGCCGGCGATGTCACCGCCGCCGTCGATCGTGAGTTCGGCGATTTCCGCATCGGGCAGGGCAATGCCGGCAATCGATCCGGACAGCGTCCATGCATCGGCATTGTTGGTGCCGTAGCGAAGCGAGATCTTTCCGTTCTCGACGGTGACAGGATCGCCGCCGAGCGGCAGCCTGACGGGGCCGGCGTCTGCGGAGCGCAGCGTCGCGTCGACCGTCAGGTCGCGCAGGAAACCGTCGGCGAGCGTCGAGCCGGAGGCCGCAATGTCGAGAGCGCCGCTGTCGAGCTGCAATTCCCGGATATCGACACCGCCGTCCGCGCGCAGGACAGCCTGCGCCGTGAGCGCCGTATCGTCGCCGAAGAACGCGCGATGTTCCTCCGGCAGGATCCGGGCGATCGGGCCGGACAGGTCGAAGCCGAGAAGGCGGGCGCCTGAGGCGTCTTCGGTGACGTTCACGGAGCCGTCCGCGATGCGTTCGCTGTCCGCGTCGAAGGCAAGCTGCGCGGCGAACTCGGAAAGAGGCCCCGATCCGGCGATCGTCAACGCCACGGGCGGGCGTTCCGGAATGTTCAGCAGGTTGGCGACCACGCCGTTTTCCGGCTCCCGCAGCGACAGATCGATGTCGAGTTGTCCGCTCTGGTCCGAATAGGACGTCTGCAACGCCAGCTGCCCGCCCGGCCCGTCGAGGCGCCGGATGTCGAGAGTGGCGGCAAGCGCGGCATCGTCCAGCGACAGCTGCCCGTTCAGGGACAGGCTGGATTCGAGCCCGAAAACCGGAGCGCCGAAATGCGCTTCCTGGATGGCAAGTTCGCCGATATCGACCGAAACCGGCAGGTCGGGAAGGGAAAAGCCGCTCGATTCCGGCGCGGGCAGGTTTTCATCGGCCACGGCCATGCGCGGCCAGTCGATCCGGTCCGCGGTCAGGCTCTGGATGTCGAGTCGACCGGAAAGAAGCGCGGTGCGGCTCCACTGCAGCCTCGGATTTTCGATTGTCAGCCAGACCCCGTTTTCATCGGCGATCGTGATGCTCGTGAAACGCACATCCGAGGAGAGGCTGCCCTGAATTCCGTTGAGGCTGATCTGTCGGTTCGGCGCGGACAGTTGCTCTTCGACGAAGCGTATGAAGCCGGATTTCTGAGCCTCCTCGGAATCCTGCGTCAAGGCGGGCATCGTCCACCAGGCGGCAAGCGCCGCGAGGACCAGGAGGCCGAAAAGGTGTCGGATACGCGTCATCAGAATGCCTGCCCGATACCTGCATAGACCGCGAAAGTCGGATCGCCGGTCTTGTGATTGAGCGGAACAGCCACGTCGAGGCGCAGCGGGCCGAGGCCCGTGTCGTATCGCAGGCCGAGGCCCGCGCCCATGAAAACGTCGCCGGCGAAATCCGGAAACGCGCCGCTGTTTACATGGCCGACATCGGCAAAGCCGACGATGCCGATCGTGTCCGTGACATCCTGCCGGATTTCCGCGGAAGCTTCGAACAGGGCCCGTCCGCCGGATGTGCCGCCCGGGACGGGCACGCCGATGCCGCGATAGGGATAGCCGCGCACGGACGTGCCGCCGCCGGCCAGGAACAGTTCATCCTGCGGGATTTCAGAAATGGGCGCGCCGACGATCGTTCCGACTTTCAGTCTCGCCGCGAGTACCGTGCGTTCCTCAGGCCCGAGCGCGCGGTAGATGCGCGCCTCCGCCTCCGCCTTGCCGACGGCGTTGCCGAACTCCCATTCATAGAAGGGTTTCGCGGCCGCGCGCAGATAAAGCCCGTCCTTCGTGTCGAGTTCGTTGACGCGCGTGTCGTATTCCACGCTCGCCTCCAGCCCGACAACGCCGAAATTGCGGCGGCCGAATACGTCGTCATACTGCCCGTAGGTGACATGTCCGCCCAGGGCGAACGTGACTTCATCGCTGTAGAAATGCGTCGCTGCGACGGAAACGGAGCCGAGATTGGTCGAATAGAGATCGAGCACCTTGTGCTCGAAATACCCGCCGATTGTGATATCCGTGTCGGGGGTGAAGCGGCCGGGCAGCGTCAGTTCCGCGCCGAGGAAATAGTCGAGATCCTGAAACTCGGTCGTGGTCCCGAGCCCGGCGATGCGCCCGTCGAACCGCAGGCGTTCGGCCCGGCCCCAGAGGTTGCGGTGAAGCCAGTAGCCCTCGACACCCGCGCCATCGGCGGTCGACACCGTCGCGCCCAGCCCGATACGCCGCAATTTCCGCTCCTGGACGGTGAGCATGAAGGGCAGCGTGCCGTCGCTGTTGATGCGCTCGGCCTGTTTCAGCGAAACCGAGCGGAAGACGCCAAGGCGCTGCAATCGTTTTTCCGCCCGCTTCAGATCGTCCGGATCGTATTCGCGGCCGGGGATCAGCCCGGTCTGCCGCGCCACGAATTGCGCGCGCATGCGATCGGTGCCGTCGACCTCGACCGGTCCGTAGACCGCGCGCTGGCCGGGCTCGACCGTGAGGCGCACATTCAGTTCGCGGGTGTCGTGATTGGCCGTGACCTGCTGGTCGGCGATCTCGGCATTCGCGTAGCCCTGCTGTTTCCAGGCTTCGACGACGAGGCGTCCGGCCTTCTTGACCGAGGTCGCATAGGCCGGCGCGCCGGTCATGAAGCCCTCGGCTTCCGGCGGATCGACCCGGTCGTCACGCGTTTGGGCCGGCGGGGCCGGGTTGACGATCTCCGCCCTGCCGAAACTGAAGGGCGCTTCGGCATTCACCGTGATTGTCAGGTCGATCGTGTCGGGAAGTTCCGTTCCGGGCGGGATCGACGAGATTTCCCGGCCGTTCCAGGCAATCGAGATTTCGGCGGCGTAGCGCGCTTCATTGTAAAGGGCTGCGAGAATGCGTTTGTAGTCGCCCTTGGCGCGGGTCAGCAGGCCGGCGGAACCGGCCGTCGCTTCGCGCCGCTGGCGCCATAGAAGCGAGGCATTCGCGACCGCCTTTTCGAGATCGCGATCCGGCGCGCCTTCCGACAGGACGGTCAGCGACGCCTCGTAGCGTTTCGGGTCGATCGGGCCGTCCTCGCCACCGTCCTTGCAGGCCCCGAATAGGCACCGGCCGAACAGTTCGAAGGCTTGGGCGTCGGAAGGCGCGATAGCGACCGAGCCGGCCGCCAACAAGGCGCACAAGCCTGCCGCCCGGCCAAGCCGCACGCCTAACGCCCATTTGAGGGGGAACTTCCTGGCAATGACCTTCACAATGCCGCCTTAACGCCTTCTACGCTCACATGACACCAACTTAGTGTCGAAATTCAGCAATCCGAGGGCTTTCTCGATCAATGTCGCCGCTTACGCGTTTTGGCCGGTTCGGATTGCGCTTTGAACGTGAAGTATAATGGTTAAAGCATGATTCAAATATTCAGGATTGCTGGGTTTTTTGCCGCGTAAGAGGGGTGTCACGAGGTGACGGCGACAGTCCGGATGCGTTCCTGGAACTGTGAAAACGTGCCGTAAATCTCCTCGCCTCCCGCACGATTGACGCGGTACCGGCCGTTGCATTTGACCAGTTTGCCGTGACCGTCGGGTGTCGTCAGCCGCAACACGTAGCGGAAGCCGGATTTGCGGGTGGCGGCCTCCTCGATGCAGTTCATGACGAGTTCGCGGTCATCCGGGTGGTATAGCGATATCATCTGCGTCTGATCGACGGGCCCCTCCTGGAAGGAGAGCCCGTGGATTTCGAACACGTCGCGGGTCCAGTAGACCATCCCGGTTTCGAGATCGATGCGCCAGGCGCCGTAGAGGTCGAATTGGGACAGCGCCTCGAGGAGCGAGGCGTCGTCGAGCCCGATCTCGGCGAGGGATTGCTGCGCGCGCTGCGATTCCTTGATCTCGACATGCAGTTGCGGATGAGCAGCGTCGATCATCGATCAGTCCACGAGACCGGCGCGAATGGCGCGGGCGACGGCATGGGCGCGGTTGGTTGCGCCGAGTTTCTGGCACGCCGCGCTCAGATAGTGGTTCACGGTGTGCTCGGAGAGCTCGAGGATCGTGGCGATCTCGGAGCTTGTCTTGCCGCTGGCGGTCCAGTGCAGGCATTCGCGTTCGCGCGCGCTCAGCGTCTGGTCCGGGGCAGGGGCCGGTTTCTTGATCTCCGCGACCTTCTCGTAGATCAGGTTTGAAAGGAAGCTCAGTTCCATCAGCTCGGTGTTCGACGGCGTGTCGCGCGAGCCGCTGAAGGATACCGCGCCGCGCTCGCCGGACGGTTCCTGGGTCGCGAGATAAACGCCGCGATGAAAACCATAGGCCGCGAAAAGCGTTGCCACTTCATCTTCCCGTCCGTCTGTCCGACTGCGGCTCAGGTCCTCCAGCCGCCAGACGAAGGGCTTGGTGCTGCGGCGCAATGCGCCGATCACGGTGCTGTTTTCCAGCAGGCCGAGTTGATCATAGCTGTGGATCAGATCCGGCGGCCAGTTACTGATGATGGAGAGCGACGCCAGATTGCGCTCATCCGCATTCGGCAGGCGCATGATGGAGAAATACTGGAACCCGAAGGATTTCGCGATTTCCCGCGTCAGACGCAGGATATCGTAGCTGGTCTTGCAGTCGGCAATTCGGTCGACGAATCCGGAATCGGCGTCATCGTTAAGCGGAGCGGCGGTCTGCGCCATTTTATCGATTGTCCATTGTTGATCGACCGCGCCGAAAAATCGGAACGGATTGACTGGTCTCAAAAGAGGTTGTCGTTTTCAGCACGGGAAGAGTGCGAAGGACCCAAGTTCCCAAAGGGCAGGGCGTTCCAAACGCTGTCGGTTTTTCCTGAAAACCGCCAATTACAACCGGTAAGGCGGCGGCGTTAGTTACAAATTATGTCAAAATCATGGCGGATCTGAGACAAATTCCAGACCGGCGAAGTCTCCGCGGCGCCAGCGGCAGATTGCCTGTTGATAAAACAGTTTGTCCGGAATGGAAAGTGTGAAGGATTTCGGCATCCATGCATCGCGCGGAAGCTGAATTTTCGCGCCATCGGTGGTGAGATCCTTGACGATGGTGTGAATCCTCACATTCGCACCAATCCTTATCTCGGCCAGATGCGAACATCGAACACGTTTGGAAGAGCGCCTTTCGACAGGCGTTCTGGCCGGCTCCATCGATTTCCCCTTTTCGCAATTGCGTGATGAAAGGAAAGCAAAATCGGCATGGCGTGGAAATCCGGCAATTTAAACCTGCATTTTCTGCCGTATGCGGGGGAGAAAATTTTTAACGTTTCGGGACTTCGCAAAGCGCGATGCGCTGCGTGCGGCGATTTCGAGACCGGGCGGCCTGCCAGTCCGCTGCAGGTTGGCCGGGCTCCGGAGGCCGTCCATGAACGGCGAGAGCCCGCGCTCGGCAGGGGCCGTATCTCTCAAGGATGTGAGGAAGTGGTCGGAGTGGCAGGATTTGAACCTGCGACCCCCTCGTCCCGAACGAGGTGCGCTACCAGGCTGCGCTACACTCCGCGACCAACGGAGGCGGTCTATAGCGCCCGACACCTGTTCCCGCAAGTGCGCGATTTCGATTCTTTGAGAGAAATGCGGCAACCCCCGCATCGCCTGTACATGGCGGCCGCCGCGGCTTAGAGGTTTGCCGGACGGACAGGCGATTCATCCTCAACCGGACAGGGGGCAACCTTTCGATGAAACCGCGCGCAGATATCGAGCCGAACACTTTCGCCTTCGAAACCGAGCCCCTGGTGAAACCGACCGGTTTCCGCGAATACGACGCGCGCTGGTGGTTCGGCCATCCGGCGTCCGACAAGGCGCCCGAACTGAACCTGCTCGGCGTCCAGGCGCTCGGCATGGGGCTCGGCACGCTGATCCGGCGGCTCGGCGCGGGGCCGAAGATCGTGGTGGGCCACGATTTCCGATTCTATTCCCTGTCGATCAAGCTGGCGCTGACGCAAGGCCTGATGGCCGCCGGCGCGGACGTGAAGGATATCGGTCTGGCTCTGTCGCCGATGGCCTATTTCGCGCAATTCGCGCTCGACGCGCCCTCCGTGGCGATGGTGACCGCGTCCCACAACGAAAATGGCTGGACCGGCGTCAAGATGGGCTGCGAGCGCCCGCTGACCTTCGGGCCGGACGAAATGGCGCAGCTGCGCGATATCGTGCTCGGCGGAGATTTCGACCTGGCCGGCGGCGGCTCCTACGAGGCCGTGGAGGATTTCCGCGCCCGCTATGTCGACGATCTGACGCAGGGCGTTTCGCTGTCGCGCAAATTGAAGGTCGTCGCGGCCTGCGGAAACGGCACGGCAGGCGCCTTCGCGCCCGAGGTGCTGGAAAGGATCGGCTGCGAGGTCATCCCGCTGGATGTCGATCTCGACTACACCTTCCCGCGCTACAACCCGAACCCGGAAGACATGGAAATGCTCCATGCCATCCGCGACAAGGTGCTCGAAACCGGGGCGGATGTCGGCCTCGGCTTCGACGGCGACGGCGATCGCTGCGGCGTCGTCGACAATGAGGGCAGCGAGATCTTCGCCGACAAGGTCGGCGTCATGCTCGCGCGCGACATCTCCTCTCTGCACGAGAACGCGAAATTCGTCGTCGACGTGAAATCGACCGGCCTGTTCATGACCGATCCCGTGTTGCAGTCGAATGGCGCCGAGACCGACTACTGGAAAACCGGCCATTCCTACATCAAGCGTCGCGTCGCCGAACTCGGCGCGATTGCAGGCTTCGAGAAGTCCGGCCACTTCTTCTTCAATCCGCCGATCGGCCGCGGCTATGATGACGGCCTCGTCACCGCGATCGCGGTCTGCCAGATGCTCGACCGCAATCCGGCCCGGTCGATGGCCGATCTCTACCGCGCGCTGCCGCTGACATTCGGTTCGCCGACCATGTCGCCGCATTGCGCCGACGAGGTGAAATACGATGTCATCGCGCGCGTCGTCGATCGCTTCACGGCGATGCGCGACGCCGGCGAGACGGTGGCGGGCCATCCGATCGCAGATCTCGTCACGGTCAACGGCGTACGCGTGGTCGCCGACGACGGCACCTGGGGGCTGGTCCGGGCGTCCTCCAACAAGCCGGAGCTGGTCGTGGTCGTCGAAAGCCCGGTCTCGGAGGAGCGCAAGCTGGAGATGTTCCGCGCCGTCGACGCCATCCTGCGGGAAAACGGCGAAGTCGGCGAATACAACCAGTCGCTCTAGAAACCGACCCGCCCCACCGCCGGTATTTTCAGTGCCGGATGCATGAAGTCTATGCCCGCGGTCTGCCCGAGCAGATGCAGTTCGACCCCGCTGCGCAGCCCGGCCGAGATGCCGGCAAGCCCGAACAGCGAGAGGTGCATGTCGCGGCCGTCCGGGTCGACGGCGAACCACGCGCCGCCGGCGAGATAGTCGCGTCCGACGGCATTGGGCGGCAGGACGGCGTCGATATCCGGCACTTCCCGCATCACATGGGCAACGAAGCTGTTCGAATTCGGGCCCGGCCAGATGCGGTAGTCGCCGCGATGCCTGAACGGATAGGCTTCGATCGCCGCGCGGATTTGCGGCATCGCCGCCTCGGCCTCCGGGCCGGACAGTTTCGCCACGACCCAGGGCCGGTTCGAATACCAGGCCGCATCGGCGTCATAGGCGTCCCGGCGGATGGGCGTGCCCCAGCCCACCTTGTCATAACGCTCGTAACGGTTCGCGCCGGGTCCCTTCAGCACGATCCAGCTATGCACGGCGAACGCGCCCTTGAAGCCGCCCGTCCGCGCCGCCATCACATAGATCGCCGCGTCCGGCTCGCTTTCGGGAGAGGGCAGGAGGCCTGATGAGGTCCAGTTGGCGCTGCGCCACGAGTTCGGCCGGTCGACCGTAGCCCACCAGCCCGCCGCGGCGGCCATGGGCATCAGGAACACCAGCGTGATGAAAATCGCCCCGATTCTCAGATAGCGCATCCGGTCATGTCCGTTCGTTCGGTTGGTTGCCGCAGCCGGTCCGGCTGGCGACGGGAACAATCCTTATGTGCGAATACGGCGAAGAAACGGCCTTGGATCGCCGCGCGATGCCGCTTAGCCGGCGGTCGAAAGATTGTCCGACAACGTGATGTTCGCCGGCGCGGCCGCCGGTTCGGCGAGCAGGTCCGGCGCGACGGCTTCCGCCCAGGCATGGGCCTGGATGCCGGTTTCGCGCGCTGCGATCAGATTGCCGCGGATCAGCGCCCGCCCTGCGCCGTCCGCCGCCGATACGCCGATGCCGAAACGCGCATCGCGGATCGTGTTCGACGCAACAAGCACATCGCGCAGGAACGGGCCCCATCCGGCGCTGATGCCGTAGAGCGGCGCGCCCTCGATCAGATTGCCGATGACGACGGCGTCCGCCTCGACGCCGATCCCGGTGCCGAAGCCGGGAAACCCCGGATCATAGGGCCCGCTTGAATGCAGGTTTCGCACGATATTGCCGCTGATCGTCGCCCCGTGGCCGCCATGATCGAGATTGGGTGCGGAAATGCCGTTCGCCGCGCCGTCCACGAGATTGTCGGAGATCAGCGCGTTCTCGAACGCGAATTCCGCATAGATCGCCGTTTCGCCGCTGTCGCGGCAGACATTTCCGGTCACCTGCATGTTGCGCACGGTGTTGCCGCGGATGGCCGAAAAGGCGCTGCCGGAGATGACGTTGTTTGCGACGATCGTGTCGTCGGCGCGGAACAGGTTGATCCCGTTGCCCCACTGGCCGGTGCCGCCATTGGCCGCGCCGATCCCGGAAATGCTGTTCCCGGTGATCACCGCGCCGTCGCGACCCGGCTCGCTGCGGTAAACGAGAATGCCGCCATTGGCGCAGCGGTGGATCGTGTTGCCCTCGATCCGCAGCCCGTCGCAATCGCGGCCGAAAATGGCAACCCCGGATGCGTCGGTGACACTGTTGCGTATGAGAGTCGCGGAACTGCGCTCCAGATGAATTGCGCTCACGCCTGCATTCTCGAAGCCGCATTCCTCCAGCGTGAAGGCGGTCACGGCGCGCAGGTCGAGCAGCCCCTGATCCCCGTCCGCCGGACGGCTCACCCCGTCGACCGTCAGCCCGCGCAAGGTGATCGCGTCCGCCCCGGCCGCATGGAGGAGGGGGCCGGTGCCGGCATGAACAAGCCGCGTGCGACCCGGAACGCCCTCGATCAGCAGGCCGGACGGCAGTTCGATGCCGGCGACAACGTAGAGCCCTCCGGGCAGGAAAAGGGCGTTGCCTTCGGCGGCGACTGTTCCCAGCATGGCCTGGAATGCCGCCGTCTGGTCGTTACCGGTGTCCGGCGCGACGCCGAACTCGAGCGCGTTTCGCGTGCCGCGCAAGCCCGATCCGATGAGAGGGCGTGTCTGGGCGCGCACCGGAAGGGGTGTCGCCGCACTCAGGGCGGCGGCGCCGGCATGGGCCAGAAAAACGCGTCGCTTCATTGATTCGCTCCTCCGCGAAGGATGCGAGCAATGATTGCGCAGGGCAAAAGAAAAAGCCCGGCCGTTTCGGGCCGGGCGGATTCAGGCAGTCGCGAATGCGATCAGACGAACTGGCTCAGGCCGGGAATGGAGGCGATCACATCGTCGACGGGTTCGTCGCCGGCCTTTTCCTTGGCGAAGGCAACGGTCTGCTTGGAAACGCCGCTGATTTCACCCATGCCGAGGCCGAGGCCCATCAGGCCGGAGCCGAGCCCCATGACGCCGCCGCCGAACATTCCGCCACCGGCGTCCGGGGCGTTGTCGATCAAATCCTGCGCGCCGGGCATGGCGGCAAGCATTTGATTGATCTGGTCGGCAGGGCCTTCCTTCTGGAGGAAGCCAAGGATCATGCCGACGGCCTTTCTGGCGACGTCGGCGTCGATTCCGACGGAGTCGGTGATGCGGGAGATGAGTTCGTCCATGTCTTTCTCCAAATTTTGACGTTTACGTAATATGCATAACAGTCGAGGCCGTAAAGACGATTGTTCCGGGCGGACCACTTTTTCCCGGCATTGCCGATCTTCGCCTCGCCGACTATACGCGGATAGCACCGACGCAACGGAATGAGGCCGCCAATGTGGGACGTAGTCGATCGTATCTTTCTTGGCGCCAGCCGCAATCCGGATGACAGTTTCCTCAAGCAGGAGTTCATGTCGCTGCGCTACGCGAACCGCCATGGCCTGATCACCGGCGCGACGGGGACGGGCAAGACGGTGTCCCTGCAAATCCTGGCGGAGTCTTTTTCCAATGCCGGGGTTCCGGTCTTCTGCGCCGATGTCAAAGGCGATCTTTCCGGCATAGCGGCCAAGGGGGAGGCGAAGGACTTCCTGCTCAAGCGGGCCGAAACGATCAAGCTCGATCCCTACGAGTTCCAGGAGTTTCCCGTCATCTTCTGGGACCTGTTCGGCGAGAAGGGCCACCCGATCCGCACGACGATTTCAGAGATGGGACCGCTTCTCCTCTCGCGGCTGATGAATCTGTCCGACGCGCAGGAGGGCATTCTCAACATCGCCTTCGAAATCGCCGATGATGAAGGGCTGCTGCTGCTCGATCTGGCGGACCTGCGGTCCATGCTCGTCCACCTGGGCGAAAACGCCAAGGAGTTCTCGACGCGTTACGGCAATATCCATTCCTCCTCGCTCGGGGCGATTCAGCGTTCCTTGCTGGTGCTGGAAAGGGAAGGGGCCGAGCATTTCTTTGGCGAGCCCGCCCTCGACATCAAGGATCTGATGCGCACGACGCGCGACGGCCTCGGCGCGATCAACGTGCTTGCGGCGGACAAGCTGATGATGAATCCGCGGCTCTACGCCACGTTCCTGCTCTGGCTGCTTTCCGAGCTCTTCGAGGAACTGCCGGAAGTCGGCGATCCGGACAAGCCGAAGCTGGTCTTCTTCTTCGACGAAGCGCATCTCCTCTTCGACGAGGCGCCCAAGATCCTCGTCGAGCGCGTCGAGCAGGTCGTCCGGCTGATCCGCTCGAAGGGTGTCGGCGTGTTCTTCGTCACGCAGAATCCGCTCGATGTGCCGGATACGGTCCTTTCGCAGCTCGGCAACCGGGTCCAGCACGCCTTGCGCGCCTACACGCCGCGCGAACAGAAGGCGGTGAAGGTCGCCGCCGACACGTTCCGGCCCAATCCCGAGTTCGATTGCTATGAAGCGATCACCCAGCTGGGCGTGGGCGAGGCGCTCGTCTCCACATTGGAGGCCAAGGGTGTTCCCGGCATCGTCCAGCGCACATTGATTCGCCCGCCTTCCTCGCGTCTCGGCCCGCTCGAAGATGACGAGCGCAAGGAGGTGATTAAGCTCAGCCCGGTCGCCGGGCTTTACGACGAGACGGTCGACCGCGAATCCGCCGCGGAAATGCTCAAGGCCCGCGGCGAGAAGGCCGCCGAGGTCGCCGAGCGCGAAAAGGCGCAGGCGGAGAAAGAGGAGCGCGAGGAAAGCGGCTCGCGCTGGACCCTGCCGGATTTCGATGGGGACGATCGCCGCAGCAAGTCGTCGCGCAGCAAGTCCGGCTCTTCGTCGAAACGGAGGTCGTCGAGCCGGCAGACTGTCGGCGAGGCGGCGATGAAATCGCTGGCGCGCTCGGTCTCCACGCAACTCGGCCGCGCGCTCGTGCGCGGCATTCTCGGAAGCCTGAAGAAGAGCCTGAGATAAGAAAACGCCGGCGCGGGGCCGGCGTTTCTTCGGATCGGTATTAGCGCACCAGCACGGGCGTGCCTTGCGGCACCCGGGCGTAGAGATCGATGATATCCTGGTTCATCAGTCGCACGCAGCCCGAGGAAACGGACTTGCCGATCGAGTTCCACTCCGGCGAGCCGTGCAGGCGGTAAAGCGTGTCCTTGCCGCCTTCATAGAGATAGAGCGCGCGAGCGCCCAGCGGATTGCGGATGCCGGGCTCCATGCCGCCATTATAGATGTCGTTCTTCTTGTCGTAGCTCATCCGGTATTTCTCGAGCTTCGGATCGCGATCGATCATCTCGTCCGGCGGGAACCATTTCGGCCAGACCCGGCGCGCGCCGACTTCGGCGCGTCCCGACCATTCGAAACCGGCGCGTCCGAGCCCGACGCCGTAGCGGACCGCGCGGCCTCCGCCGATCACCAGATAGAGATGGTGGGATCTCGTATCGACGACGATGGTGCCGCGGGCTTCACCGGTCGGGTCTTTCACGACCTGGCGCAGATAGCGTTCCGAGATCTTCGTGTAGGGCACCGCCGGAATGGTGAAGCCGCCGTCCTCGACGGACGCATACATGGTTGCGTAGTCGGGGAAATCCGGCACCCTGCTCGATACGCTGACCGGTTCGCCGTTTTCATCGACGGTGGTACAGGCGGAAAGCGCCAGACCGGCCGAGAGCGTGGCGGTGGCGGAAAGGAAACTGCGGCGCGAAATGTCTTTCATCATGGTTCCGTGAGAGAATTGCTGCGCAAGGCGCATGGCGCAGCCGGAGAAGGGCGACAGATTGCCTTTACCCGTGTTCGCGCGAAGTTTTGAGCGGAAAATGTTGGCATCGGCCCCGAACTGCGCGACCTGATCCCAAATCCCCGCGCATCGTTGCAGCGCCGCAACACTTTGCGATTGCTACAAGTTCTCTAGATCGCCGATTTCCCGCGACGGGCCGTAATTCTGATATTCGTTCGGCAGCCCGGCGCGATTGATCCACACCGTGTGAAAGCCGAACTTATGGGCGCCCGCGATGTCCCATCGATTGGACGACTGGAACGAAACCTCCGCCGGAGCGACGTCGAACGTGTCGGTGACCATGCGATAGGTCTGCGGAGCGGTCTTGAATGTCTTCACCGCCTCCACCGACAGAATGGCGTCGAAAAAGCTGGCGAGCCCGGCCGAATCGACCGCGGCGGACAGCATGTCGGGCGACCCGTTCGACAGTATCGCGATCTGCGCGTCCTTCTCGCGGAGCCTGGACAGCACCTCCGGAACCTCCGGATAGCAGTCGAGCGTCCAATAGGCCTCCAGAAGCTTGTCGCGGCAGGACGCATCGACGCCGGGCGTCGCGCCGAGCGCGTAATCGAGCGCATCCTCGGTCAGCCGCCAGAAATCCGCATAGGAGCCCATCAGGGTTCGGACCCAGGAATATTCGAGCTGCTTGGTGCGCCAGATTTCCGAGAGCCGCAGACCGTCCGGCCCGAGCGAATCGGCGTGTTTGCGGACGGCCGCGTGAACATCGAACAACGTACCGTAGGCGTCGAAAACGTAAGTTCTGACCTTCATCGTCCCTTTCCGGTTGCCGGAACTTTGGTCAAAGAGGATGGACGGGTCAATAGCGTCATATGGTCCGCTGAATGCGGACGGTCATTGACGGCCTCGCGGAAATCCGGTTTCCGTGCTCGGAAAAAATCATGTGCGGAGGCAAACATGGCGGTCGATACGACAGCGCAGACCCTGACCTGGACCTATATCGACGGCGACTGGTACGAAGGCAACGTGCCGATCATCGGTCCGCGCTCCCACGCCATGTGGCTGGGCTCGTCCGTCTTCGACGGCGCACGCTGGTTCGAGGGCGTCGCCCCGGATCTCGACCTGCATGCCGCCAGGGTCAACGCGTCTGCGGAGGCGCTCGGTCTCAAGCCGACCATGAGCGCCGACGAGATCGTCGGCCTGACCTGGGACGGTCTCAAGAAGTTCGACGGCAAGACGGCCGTCTATATCCGGCCGATGTACTGGGCCGAGCATGGCGGCTACATGTCCGTTCCCGCCGATCCGGAATCGACCCGTTTCTGCCTGTGTCTGCACGAGGCGCCGATGCTGCCGGCGAAGGGTTTTTCGGTGACCGTTTCCCCGTTCCGCCGGCCGACGATCGAATCCATGCCGACGAACGCCAAGGCCGGATGCCTCTATCCGAACAACGGGCGGGCGATCCTGGAAGCGAAAAGTCGCGGCTTCGACAATTGCCTGGTGCGCGACATGCTCGGCAATGTCGCCGAGACCGGCGCATCGAACGTCTTCATGGTCAAGGACGCCCAGGTCTTCACGCCGGCCCCGAACAGGACCTTTCTGACCGGCATCACGAGGGCGCGCACCATCGACCTCCTCGCGCAATACGGCTTCTCCACGGTCGAGACGACCTTGACGGTCGAGGACTTCATGGACGCCGACGAAATTTTCTCGACAGGGAACCATTCCAAGGTCGTGCCGATTATACGCATTGAGGACCGCGAACTGCAGCCCGGCCCCGTGGCCGCCAAGGCGCGCGAACTGTACTGGGAGTGGGCGCACGCCTGATTTCGCGGAGAAAAACTCCGCTGCTTTTGTTGCCGTGACTGCGCTGGAATTCTATGTGTCTTGCGGACTGGACGGTTAGGCCGCCCGCCGCGCTGGAACCAAAATGAATTTGTTTGAAAAGGAGACCCCAAATGGCTTTTACGCTTCCCGATCTTCCCTATGACTACGAGGCGCTCGCGCCTTATATGTCCAAGGAAACTCTCGAATATCATCACGACAAGCACCACAAGGCCTATGTCGACAAGGGCAACGAGCTCGCGGCCGAGGCCGGGATGGACGGGCTGTCGCTCGAGGAGATCGTCAAGCAGTCCCACGGCAAGAACCCGGGCCTCTTCAACAATGCCGCCCAGCATTACAACCACATGCACTTCTGGAAGTGGATGAAGAAGGACGGCGGCGGCACGTCGCTGCCGGGCAAGCTCTCCTCCGCGATCGACAGCGATCTCGGCGGCTACGACAAGTTCAAGGCCGACTTCATCGCCGCCGGCGTCGGCCAGTTCGGCTCGGGCTGGGCCTGGATCGCCGTCAAGGACGGCAAGCTGGAGATCATGAAGACGCCGAACGGCGAGAACCCGTTGGTCCACGGCGCGACCCCGATCCTCGGCGTCGACGTGTGGGAACACTCCTACTACATCGACTACCGCAACGCCCGCCCCAAATATCTCGAGGCCTTCGTCGACAGCCTGATCAACTGGGACTACGTGCTGGAACTCTACGAAGCGGCGTCCTGAGTTCGGCGATCGACGCCTGCAGTATATGAAGTGCGGCCCCGCCTCGTGCGGGGCCGTGTCTTTTCTGCGTTGACACTGTGTCGCACGCAAAATCTCGCAATCTCACGCAAGCGTGATCACGGGGCGGGAATAAATATCGCAGTCTTGGTGTCTAACCTGCGCGTAACCAGCACCAGGAGGATCTCGTGCAAAAGACCTTGATTACCCTTTCCCTCATCGCGGCCACCGCCACCGCGGCATTCGCCGCCGACGACCCGATCGCCGTGCGCAAGTCGCTCATGCAGGCGAACGGCGCCGCCGCCGGCCTCTCCGCCGGCATGATGAAGAAGGAAATCGACTACAGCCCGGCCGCCGGCAAGGCGGCCATCGCCGCGCTGCACGCGTCGGCCGAAGCCTTTGGCGACTTCTTCCCCGAAGGCAGCGACATGGGCGCCGACACCAAGGCCGCCGCGGCGATCTGGGAAGACGCCGCAGGCTGGCAGGCCGAACTCGACAAGTTCAAGACCGCCGCCGCCGCCGCAATGGAAGCGTCGGGCCGCGCCGGCCCGGCCGATCTCGCGGCTTTCCAGGGCGCCGTCGGTCCGATCCTCGGCACCTGCAAGAGCTGCCACGAGAAGTTCCAGACCCGCTAAGCCGGCATGATACGCAAGCTCGCCTTACTCGTTGTGCTCGCCGCAATCGTCGGCGGGCTTGCATTCTGGTTCCTGAGCGCCCCGAAGACGCTCGACGCCCGATCGCTCGCGGCCTTGCCGGAAGGCGACGCGGCGCGCGGTGAAATGGTCTTCTGGGCCGGCGGCTGCGCCTCCTGCCACGCCGCCGACGACGCCGAGGGCGACGACAAGCTGATGTTGGGCGGCGGCCATGTGCTGGCCAGCGATTTCGGCGATTTCGTCGTTCCCAACATTTCGACGGACCCCGAGCGCGGCATCGGCGCATGGTCGAGGCAAGACTTCGCCAATGCGATGCTGCGCGGCGTGTCGCCGGACGGCGGGCATTTCTACCCGTCCTTCCCTTATACGTCCTATGCGCGCATGAAAGGCGAGGATCTCGCCGATCTCTGGGCATTCATGCAGACCCTGCCGGCGGTCGACAACGATCCCGGCCCGCACAGGCTCGGCTTCCCGTTCAATATCCGCCGCGGCGTCGGCCTGTGGAAGCTGCTCTACGCCGATGACGCATGGATCGCCGAGATCGACGAGACGGACGAAAAGCTCGTGCGCGGCCGTTATCTCGTCGAAGGGCTCGGCCATTGCGGCGAATGCCACTCGCCGCGCGATGTCGCCGGCGGCGTGAAGCGCGACCTGTGGCTTGCCGGCGCGCCGAACCCTGACGGGGAGGGCCGTATTCCCAACATCACGCCCGGCGGCACCATCGCCGACTGGTCGGAAGCCGACATCGCCTATTACCTCGAAAGCGGCTTCACCCCGGATTTCGATTCCGTCGGCGGCTCGATGGTCGACGTCCAGGAAAACATGGCGAAGTTGCCGGCCGAAGACCGCGAGGCCATCGCAGCCTATCTGAAGGCCATCCCCGCGCATCAGGGCGAGTAGGCGGGGCTGCGCCCAGAGGCGCGAAATGCTCCTGTCCACAGGGGTTCGCCGGAAGCTTCGGATTCCGTGAATTCAATCGATCAAATTTCCCTCTAATTGAGATTCATTGCTCGACGGCTTGTCACATATCGTCCCAACGCTATACTTCGCGTTCCCTGCGGTAACGCCGGGGCAATTGGGAGGAAAATCATGGACAAGTTCAAAACGCGCGACGTGTCGCGCCGTTCATTCTTGAAGACGAGCGCGATCGCGGGCGGCGCGGCCGCAGGCACTGCGCTCGCTGCACCGAGCATCGCCACGGCGCAGGGACAGACGACGACATGGAAGATCCAGACATCCTGGCCGGGAGGGGCCGGGCTGCAGATTTTCAAGGACTGGTGCGCGACCATCGTCGAGAAGACCGGCGGCGAACTGGCGTTCCAACCCTTCGGCGCGAATGACGTCGTCGGTGACTTCCAGCTCTATGACGCCGTGAAGAACGGCGTGCTCGACGCCGTCAATCCGTTCACCATCTACGCCCAGGGCATCATTCCGGCGGCGACGTTCCTGACGTCCTATCCGCTCGGGCTGCGCAATCCGCATGAATTCGATGTGTTCTATTACGGGCTCGGCGGTCTCGAGATTGCCCGCGAACTCTATGCGGCGCAGGACATGCACTATGTCGGGCCGGTGCATCATGGCCCGAACATCATCCACTCCAAGGTGCCGATCCGCTCGATCGACGATTTCCGAGGCCGCAAGATGCGCCTGCCCGGCGGCATGGTGGCCGAGGTGTTCAACCAGATCGGCGCCGAGACGACCGTGCTTCCGGGATCGGAAATCTTCCCGGCGCTCGAAAAAGGCACGATCGACGTCGCGGACTATGTCGGGCCGGCGGTCAACTACGCGCTCGGTTTCAGCCAGGTGACGAAATACATCTCGATGGGACCGCCCGGCTTCATGTCGCTCTACCAGCCCGTCGACCTGATGGACATCACGGTGGGCATGGAGTCCTGGAACGCGCTCTCCGACGAGATGAAGCAGTTCGTCGAGATGGAGACGCATGTCTATTCCGACTGGCATCACGCGCAGATCCAGAAGGCCGACCAGGAGGCCTGGGCCAAGTTCGAGGCGGACGGCACCGAGGTTACGCGCCTCAGCCAGGACGATGTCGAGCTGATGACCGAGGTCGCCGTGCCGATCTGGTTCGAATACGCCAACCGCGACCCGAACGCGGCGCGGGTGTTCAAGATCCAGCTCGACTACATGCAGTCCGGCTCGCTCGGCTATGTCGATCCGGCACTCACCGAGGGACTCGAGCTGAAGCTCTGATCCTTGCGGCAATCGCCGATACATACCGCCCGGGCGCGATGTCCGGGCGGCGCTTTGCGCACACTTCCCTTCAAGAAACAGGACGGCCTCGATGCCCAGCCTTGATTTCACCTTGCCGCATTGGGCGTATTGGGTAGGACTGGTGGTCTTTCCCCTGATCGCCATGGTGCTCGCGAGGCGCCCGCGACCGGCCCAGTCGCGCTATTCGATCGGCCTCGGATACATGATCCTGGTGACGGGCGGCATCATCGGCTTGCACCGTTTCTATCTGAAGAGCCTGTTGGGGCTGGTCTATATCCCGATCTTCCTTGCGATCCTGATTTCCAACAACCAGGAAAACGCGGCGCGATCGGTCGTCTCCGACATTTCCAACGAGGTTCGCACGGCGGAACGGGTTCTCGAACGCGAAAAGCCGCGCGTCGAGGAAACGAAGGTCGCCATTCCGGAGTTGCAGGCGGAATTCGACGCGGCGGAGGAGGGCTCTTTCGCCAAGCGCGCCGCAGAGCGGCGGCTGCAAAGGGCGCAGGACACCGTCACCAAGGGTGAGCAGCGCATAGCCGACGCCCAGGCCGATATCGACGCCGTCGGCAACACACTGAACGAAGCGCGCGACGAACGCGCGTTCTGGCGCAGCGCGGCCGGCTACGCCTTCTACGTCATCCTCGCGCTGATGGCGGTCGACGCGATCCTGATGCCGCGGCTGGTTCGCCGCGCCAACGACACAATCCAGCCCGAGACGAAATCCGATATCGAACTGGCGCTGGAACGGGCCGAGGCGAAGGAAGGCGCGAAATCCGATGCGGATCACGCCGAAAACTGGATCGACCGACTGAGCCTGTTCTGCGGCGAATACGTCGCCTACTGGGCCGTCATCGCGGTCTTTGTCTATTATTTCGAGGTTATCTCGCGCTACGTGTTCAACAGCCCGACCAATTGGGCGCATGAGTCGATGTACCTCATGTTCGGCATGCAATATCTGGTGGCCGGCGCCTATGCGATGCTGACCGAAAGCCATGTGCGCGTCGATATCTTCTATGCGGAGATGTCGCCGAAGCGGAAGGCATGGACCGACCTTTTTACCTCCTTCTTCTTCTTCATCTTCGCCGGGACGCTACTCTGGACATCCTACACATTCGCGATGGACGCACTCGCCGTTTCGACCGGTAACGGCGCGGTCTCCGAATGGGCGCGCGGCGGCACCGGCTTCTTCGAGATGCTGGGATCGATGTCGCCCGAACAGTGGACCGACCCGAATATCCGCTGGGGCGAGATTTCCTTCAACGAGTGGGAGGTGCCGCTCTGGCCGATGAAATGGGTCATGGTTCTCGGCGGGTTGCTGCTGGTCCTGCAGGGGCTCTCCAAGGTGCTTAAAGACATCCAGACGATCATGGGCAATGACACGCCCGGAACCACGCAGGGGGCGAACTGATGGGTCTCGACATCGGAATCGGGCTTCTGACCCTCATTATGTTCGGCAGCCTTCTGGTGCTGTTGATGGCGGGCCTGCCGCTAGCCTTCGTCACCGGCGGTCTCGCTTGCATCTTCCTGTTCGTGCTCGGCGACGAGCGCGCGCTGAACATCGTGCCGAGCCGCATTTTCCCGTTGATGACCAACTATCAGCTCTCGGCGATACCGTTGTTCATCTTCATGGCGGCGATGCTCGAACGAGCGGGCATTATCAACGACATGTTCGACGTCATCTACCGGGTGCTCGGCGGCGTGAAAGGCGGCCTGGCCTCGGCGACGATCATCGCCTCGACCATCCTTGCGGCCATGGTCGGCGTCATCGGCGCGGCGGTGGTGACGATGGGCATCATCGCCCTGCCGGCGATGCTGCGCCGGCAATATGATCCGAAGATCGCGATGGGCTCGATCATGGCCGGCGGCACGCTCGGCATCCTGATCCCGCCGTCGATCCTCGCGATCATCTATGCGGTCGTCGCGGAACAGTCGGTCGGTGAATTGTTCATCGGCGCGGTCATTCCCGGCCTGATGCTGTCGGGCATGTATATCGCCTATGTCACCATCCGGTCCTATGTGAACCCGCAGCTCGGTCCGCCGATCCCGGAGGAAGAGCGGGTCTCGACGCGCGAGAAGTTCAGGCTGATCGGCAAGATGGCAGCACCGATCTCGCTGATCGTCATCGTGCTCGGGGTCATCTTCTCCGGCGTGGCGACGCCGGTGGAAGCGGCGGGCATCGGCACGTTCGGAGCCTTCATTGTCGCGGCAATCCACCGAAAGCTCGACTGGCAAACCGTTCGCGAGGCGAGCCTGACGACGCTGAAGGCGTCGGCCATGGTCATCTGGATCATGTTCGGCGCGACGATCTTCGTCGGCCTCTACGTTCTGGAGGGCGGTCAGGAATTCGTGCAGGGCGCGTTGCAGGGCACCGGCCTCGGTCCGTGGGGCATTCTGATTCTCATGCAGATCGTGCTGATCATTCTCGGCATGTTTCTCGACTGGGTCGGGATCCTGCTTCTGTGCGTGCCGATCTTCGTGCCGATCATCAAGGCGCTTGGCGCTGCGTCCTTCGGGCTGACCGATCCGGACGATCTCGTGTTGTGGTTCGGCGTGCTTTATCTCGTCAACATGCAGATGAGCTTCCTGTCGCCGCCATTCGGTTATGCGCTTTTCTATCTGCGCGGCGTGGCGCCGCCGGAAATTCCCATGACGGAGATCTTCAAGTCGGCGCTGCCCTTCCTGGCATTGCAGATCGTCGGGCTCACAATCTGCATGGTTTTCCCGCATGTGATCATCTGGCTGCCACGGCTCGTCTACGGCTGAGATCAGATCAGCCGATTGCAGTGCGACGCGGACATTTGTTCGCGTCTCACTGATTGGCGAAACGACACTCGCTCGTGCCAAAGCCGCTTGCCGGCGCTGTTCGACGGCTGCCGTTGGCGCGCGGCTTCTATCCGTCATCGTGCCGACGGAATGTCGCCTTTCATGTATACATGACTTTAGCCCGGCGGCGAAACGAGCTAAGCAGGATCGACCACAAGCGGGAGGGCGATCATGGAGTATGTGCGGTTCGGTTCGACGGGGCTGCAAGTCAGCCGGCTTTGTTTCGGCTCCATGTCCTTCGGCAAGCCCACCGACATACGGCCCTGGACGCTCGATCTCGATGCGGCGCGGCGGATGTTTCGCGTGGCGTGGGAGGGCGGGATCAATTTCTTCGATACCGCCAATGTGTACTCCGAGGGGACATCGGAGGAGATCACCGGCAAGGCCCTGAAGGAACTGGCGCCGCGAGACCAGATCGTGCTCGCGACCAAGGTTTGCCTGCCGATGCGGCGCGGACCGAATGGGGGCGGGCTGTCGCGCAAGGTGATCCTGCATGAGATCGACGCCAGCCTGAAACGGCTCGGCACCGATTATGTGGACATCTACCAGATCCACCGGGCCGACCCGGCAACGCCCTTCGAGGAGACGATGGAGGCGTTGAACGATGTCGTGAAGGCCGGCAAGGCGCGCTATATCGGCGCGTCCTCCATGCATGCCTGGCAGTTCCTGAAATACCAGCGCGCATGGA
>Ga0213840_1000296_pt1 | contig 89971 bp, 79 predicted proteins | sample SWPATP22_FD_160132 | JGI IMG/M metagenome (GOLD analysis project Ga0213840, IMG submission 160132) | Coastal seawater microbial communities from Marineland, Florida, United States - SWPA TP2 #2 | ecosystem: Environmental > Aquatic > Marine > Coastal | place: USA: Florida | collected 2016-08-14 | reverse complement strand
TTGCCGAAAAGGTCACCGGGCGACCGCCCTTCCATCAGCTGGTCCAAAAGGTCTTTGTCGATGCTCATACGTGGGTCTCCTCATCTTAGAGCTACCACGCCAGGGCACAGAATTCCGGATAGTCTCTGGAAAAAACCGACCCGCCGTGCTCCAACGGCCTGTACTTCAGCGAACCTCCGTGCAGAGAGACAATCTCTTTGGAAATAGCCAAGCCGATTCCTGCTCCTCCACTGTGGCGGGTGTCCGATGAATCCGCCCAGGTGAATTTTTCGAAAATTGTCTCTCGCAGGTGTTCGGGGACGCCACAACCATGGTCTTCAATCGATAGGCGGGCGACTTTCTTGTGACGGCCTTTACCGATGGTGATCAAGATACGATCACCCTTCTTCGAAAACTTCGCAGCATTGGAGAGCAGGTTCGCCAGGACCCGGCGCAGTTGAGTGCGGTCACCGAGGACCTTTGCCTGCTGATCTCCCTCGACAATATCGAAATCGACACCGAACTTCTCTCGAAGTTCCTCCAGTATGGGGCTGACTTCTTCAAGCAGCTCGCCGAAACCAAGCAGCTCCCTGTTGAGCCTGAATTTCCGACCTTCGATGCGCTCGAGGTCCAGAAGGCCCTCGATCAGATCTTGAAGGCGGTCGCAGTTCCGAAGCGCGAGCGAAGTGATCTTCTCTGCCTTTTCCGAGCGTTCGCGCACCGCGGGCGTTTGCATCAGCCCCAAAGCCCCCTTGATCGCCGTCAGCGGCGTTCGCAGCTCGTGACTGATATTGGCAAGGAATTCGGACTTGGCTTTTTCAGCCTGCTGACGCTCAGAAATATCTCGCACGATGCCTACAAACAGCGGCTGGCCTTCGAAAACCAGTTCCGTCACCGTTAGCTCCATTGGGAATTCTGTGCCATCGGCCTTCATTCCGACTTCGACGCGTCCGGACCAGTCGATCCTGCGTCTGTCGTCTTGCCGGTATCGCTCCAAATGGCGGTCATGATGACGTGCCTGACGAAGTGGCATCAGCATACTGATGTTTTTTCCGATCACGTCTTCCGACGCATATTGGAAGATACGCTCACAAGCTGGGTTGAAGCTCACGATGGTTCCGGTGTCGTCGATGGCCACAATGCCTTCGCCGATATTTTCGATAATCAGGCTCAACCTTGTCTCGGTGTGGACATGCCGATCGACCAGTTTCTGAAAGGCTCTCGCCAGCTGACCGAGTTCGTTTTTCCATTGGATCGGAAGGTTTAGCGCCGTTTCGCCATCAAGGGCCCGTTTGACCTCTGCTTCGAGGATCTTGAGTGGTCGCATGATCATTGAAATCAGCACCACCACCAGAATGACCGAGAGTGCAATAATCAACGCTACAGACAGGACGACCTGCCATTCAACCCCACCTACGGACCCAAGTATTTTGCTCTTGGGTTGAGCATATGCAATCGTGATTGTGCGTTGGGGTTGTCGTGGGTTGACCGAGACCGTCTTGAAGTAGGAAACCTCTTCGTCATCATTGTAGATTCCCGACGTCTCACTGCTCTCCAAGAGCGTCCGAACCAGGGGGGATGGAGAATGGGTGTATTCGCCGGCCACCTCGAGGCTGGTAACCGCTGCCTCGCCGGCATAGTTCAGATAGTCGCCTTGATCGTTCAGAATGATCACTCTTGAATCCGGCGAGATGTCGCTGAACGCAGTGCTCAGAAGTTTATTATAGTCAACATTAATGATGACAAAACCCACTGGCACTTTCGTTTCGTCGAAGACCGGATGCATTGCGCGCAACGTGAAGGAGAGCGGATAGGATATTCTCCCATTTTCACGATTGAATGTGACACGGGAATAAATAACCTGAGACATGCTCTCTTCGAACATGTCGCCGCCCGTCTGGAAATGATTGACGAACTCTTGAAAATATGGCTCTCCGGACTTGTCCTGCAAAGCAATCTCGGGTGTTCTGACAACTTCACCATCAGCATTCTTATTGACGCGAATGATCTCTTTTCCGCCATTCTTCAGCCCAATCAGCCTGACCTGCGTATATTCGGGTCGGGTCTCCAGCAGCGCGAGAAATACGTCCGCTATATAGTCCACAAGCAGGTCTCTCTCCGACTCTGACGGGGTGCCGATGGTCGGTTGGTCTCTGTTTTCAAGAATGCTGTGGATGCCTCGCCCTCGTGCAGCCAAGGCCGCATCGGCAGAAATCTGATCGTGCCGTTCGCTGAAGTAGTGCGCAAGCACCTCGACCTCGCCGCGTAACGCTTTGAGGGTGGATCTGAGGGAAATGTCCTTAGCATGTTCATTAAAAAGGAAGCTGACACCGAATGCGGCAGCGACAGCGACCGAACAAGTGGCGACAGAAATCGTTCTTCGGAGTGGGATCAAATTGAAATCCTATCGTTGTAATGCAAACGACATTGCTGAAAGGAAGGCATGCGTTGTTATTCACATCGTGAAGAGTTCATATATCTTTAACTTGAGCGAAAAAGAAGCGATCTCAAAGGGTGACTTAGGGAGAGGTGGTGGGACATAGTTCTCTGTCTCGAGCGATCAAGCTTTGCATCGCCCCCTCATTCTCAAGTGCCACCGCAAACAGCCGCAGCCGTTGGTTTGTGGCTCATTGCTTCGCAAGCGATCCTCGGGCTGAAGAACACCGGCGCCAGGCAGGATGGATGGGAGGAGGGGCCTGGCGCCGGCAACGCGTGTTGCGTTTCGCCGGACGGAGGGACATTCCGTCTCGGTCACCTAACAAACGCGCAGAAACGGATCGGGTTCCCCCTTAACGCGATTTTTTTCAGCCACGGCGCGCTGCGGTTTCACGTCCAGCGCGCAGGCCGTCGAGAAAGGCAGCGACAACTGCAGCTTGAGGCGAGTGCGTTGGGGGACGACGCCGTGCATTTCGCGCAAAGCAGATCAGGACGATACCGATGAACAACAGACCTCCGCCAATTGTCGCGGAAGCCCAAAGCGAGCCGACCGTCACGGCCAGCGCCTCCCAAGCCGCACGGACCAGAAATACCGTGCCGCATATGCCGAGCCCCGCTCCCGTGAACACGAGAGCGAGGCGGGATGTGATGCGCATTTGCACAGCTTTCACCGCTCAACCGTTCAGCGGCGCGACGTCAGCGCACCGACGACGAACCCGAGTGCCGCCGAGGCTGCAATCGACGCTGCCGGATGTTTTTTCACGAAACCTGTGGCTTCCTGGGCGGCCTGGGTCGCCAGTTCGCCTGCCTCCTCCAGCCGGCGCTCGCCCGACGCCTTGAGCGCGACGATGCGGTCGGCCGCTTTCGACGAAAGCGCCTCGCGTTCCGAATGCGCAAGTGCCTTCAGTTCCTGAGCCAGTGCGCCGAAGTCTTCACGCAAGTCCGAAACCTCCTTCATGAGATCTTCGGTGTCGATGGCGGTTTGCTTGGCCTGGGCCATTTCAAATCTCCTTTCGTCTTGATTTCCAAAGGGACTGCAAAAACAACGCCTGCGCAGAGAAAACGTTCCTAAGTTTTTTCGGGAACAAAAGTCGGCTCTGTGCATTTGTTTTGCAAAGGCGCCGCATCCCGCGCGCCATTCAAAGCAAAAGGAGAAATGTCATGCTCGGTTGGGCACTTACCTTCCTCGTCATTGCTATCATTGCCGGGATCTTTGGGTTCGGTGGCATCGCCTCGGCCTCGGCCGGGATCGCTCAGATCCTGTTCTTCGTGTTCCTGGTCCTGTTCATCATCGCGGCGATCGTCCGCGCGGTTCAGGGACGCCCGCCGGTCTGATCCGGCGCGCAGCTCCACAGCAGAATGGATGGAACGGAAGGGGCGCCGCATCGGCGCCCCGTTTTTCGTGCCGAGCTTAAATGAGCCGATCTCCCGCGGCATTCGCCGATCATCCCAATGGGTCGCCTGCACAAAAAAGCCCCGCCCGATCGTCGGGCGAGGCCAATCTCGATCTGTCAATAATCAGATCAGGCGTTGAGCGTTTCAGTCGAGGAGAAAAACATTGCCTGGCTCACGGCGGATCTCACCTGCTCTTCGGTATACGGTTTGTTGATAACGAAGGCCGGCTCCGGCCGTTCACCAGTCAACAGCCGCTCCGGGAAGGCCGTAATGAAGATGACCGGCACATCAGAAGCAGTGACCAGGATCTCGTTCACGGCGTCGATCCCGGACGAGCCGTCGGCGAGCTGGATGTCGGAGAGAACCAGGTCGGGCCGTTCCTCGCCGAACAGACGTATGGCCGTTTTCTGCGTGGGCGCGACCCCGGTAACTTTGTGCCCCATATCAGCGACAATGCTTTCGAGGTCCAGCGCGATGATCGCTTCGTCCTCGATGATCATCACCTTGCCAGAAAGCCGGTCTTCCATGTCGCGAATTGCGACGGCGAACAGATGCTCAACCTCGCTCTTTTCCAGTCCCGTGATTGTCGCGATTTCCTCGTTGGAGAACTCTTCAATCGTGCGCAACAGCAGGATCTCGCGGGTGTTGGGCGTCAGATTAGCGAGATGCTCTTGGGCTCGCGCGGCCATTCCGGAATCAGCCGTCCCGGACGGTGCACCGGTTGACATCCAGATCGCGTGAAAAGCTTTGAACAGGGCCACTTTATGCGTCAGTCCCTCATCGAAAACGGAACGATCCTGCAAAAGCGCTTCGAGGGTCGCCGCGGCGTAGCGGTCGCCGGTCTCCTGGTTTCCCGACAACGCCCGCGCATAGCGGCGGAGATACGGCAGGAGTTCCGCGACAGCCACAGAGAGCTTTTGTCCACCTTCGGGGTTCGCCATTTCTTGCTCCTTCAGCAACTTTTCCTGGAACCAAACGCCAGGACCTGCGTTTGGTTCCATAGAAAATGGAAAAGATGCCCCGGGAAAGTCGAGACGAGGACCATGATGCACCAAAACGAAAAGCCTCCACTCGAAGAACAGATCACGGAGAACCTACGGCGTGTATATCAGCAGCGGGTGGAGGAGGAGGTGCCTGATCGGTTCCGTGATCTGCTACGCATGTTGAGGGAGCAGGACCAGGGTGGGGAGACGCGCGATGCCGATGAATGACCCCCGGATCGATCCGCGCGAAGAGATCGTCGACCACATCGGTGCGATGCGCGCTTTTGCCCTTTCGCTTGCGCGCAATGATGCCGAGGCTGACGATCTGGTACAGGAGGCCTTGGTCAAGGCTTGGAAGAACATCGCTTCGTTTCAACCCGGTACCAACATGCAGGCCTGGCTGTTCACCATTCTGCGCAACACCTTCTATTCGAACCGCCGAAAGCGCGGTCGTGAACTGAGCGATCCAGAAGGGATCGCCGCCGAGCGCCTGGCCGAGAAGCCGGCGCACGACGGTCGATTGCAGATGAACGAGTTCCTTGCCGCCTTCGCGACGCTTCCGGCTGAGCAACGCGAAGCGCTTGCATTGGTGGGGGCATCGGGATTTTCCTACGAGGAAGCGGCCGGGATGTGCGGGGTAAAAGTCGGCACAATTAAGAGCCGCGCCAACCGCGGGCGGGCCCGCTTGATCGAACTGTTGCACTCGGAAGACGCCGGCTACAGCGACATGACCGATCAGGTCACGACGGCCGTGGTAAATGCCGGGCTGCAGGGAAGGCTTTCGGCTTGAAGGCGTTTTCGCTTCGCCTTTTTGAAGGCTTGGCAGCGCGGGTGGCGGGAATGCTCGCGCTTGCACTCCTGCCGATTGGCGCCATTGCCGTTTTTCAGGCCCTTGAAATCAGTCGTGAGGATTCGCGCAGGACAGAAACCGGGTTACTGAAAGCTACAGCCGAGGCAGCTGCCGGCGAGGCGCTCGCGGTCGCGAATGCCTCGGGTACGGCAGGAACGTTGGCAGCCCACATGTCCGGTCTAGGCGGCGCCCACAAGGGATGTTCGCAAATCTTCGTCAACGTGGTGGAAAGCAAGAGGCAGTATTCTTTTGCTGGCTTCATAGACAGGCACGGCATTGTGCGCTGCGGGTCGAGCGACGTCGGCCGCGATTTGAAAAACGGAGTCATTTTCCCGCGCATGGAGGTCGAGCGAGAACAAATCGTTGCGGCAAATCTCGAAGGGCCTATCAGTGGAACGTCAGTCATTGTCTTCGCGACGCCTGTATTCGACCGTGAGACTTTTCTTGGGTATGTGTCGGTTTCAGTGCCGCATAGACGCATTTCGAAGGTGCTGCATGGCATTGATCCGGAGACGCCTGAAACCGCGATCATCACCTTCAATTCCCAAGGGGATCCGCTGTCGTCTTCGGCTGGCTTTGACAAAATGGAGACAATTTTGCCGGCCGATCTAAGGCTGGATACAATCGCAGCCCAACGGCAATTTGCATTCACAGCGAGATCGGCTTCCGGAGAAACTCGTGTTTTCGCGGTGGTCCCTATAATCCCCGGTGTTATCTATGCTTTGGGAAGCCAGACACGTGACATGGTCGGTTGGACGGCACTATCAACTATCCTTTTCCCTTCGCTGATGCTCGTCGCGGGGCTCGTAGCAGCCTTTCAAACGGTGAACCGCCTTGTCATCCGGCACATCCGCAGGCTTATCCGGGACATGTCTGAGTTTTCCCGGGCACGCGCTATTCCTACTCTCTCTGGGCGCAACCATCTAAGCCGCGAGGTCCGCGAAATTGAGAGCGCCTGGACCGACCTTGCATCCCGGCTCTTGCGTGACGAAGCCGAGCTGGAGAACATGATCCATGAGAAAAACGTTCTGCTGAAGGAGGTCCACCACAGAGTGAAAAACAACCTTCAGCTGATCGCCTCGATTGTTAACCTCAAGATACGTCGAGCCACCTCGGAGGAGTCACGCCGGTCCCTGAAGGAAGTGCAAATGCGGGTTCGCTCAATCGCTTCTGTTCATCAGGCGCTTTACTCTAGTCCTTCCACTGGCCGCGTACGCGCCGACGAGCTACTGACCAACGTTATTGACGGCATTCTCGAAGCCGGCACCGTCCCAGAGCGTAAGATCGAGATTACCAAGCATTACGACCCGGTGTTCCTGTATCCGGACCAAGCCGTGCCCTTTCTCCTTCTCGCATCTGAAGCGGTGACAAACGCGTTGAAATACATGGGCCGGCTTGACGAAGGTGCTGCCTGGCTCAGGATCGCACTGGTGTCCGTTTCCGATGATAGGGCCGAGCTTCACATCTCCAACACGCGCGGGACCCCCTTCTTTCCCCCCGAACATGTCAAAGGCTCCGGCCTCGGTCGATCGCTTATTGCGGGGTTTGCGGCCCAGGTGGACGGTCAAGTAACGGTCGAGGAAACGGAAGGGTTGTACGATTTTCACCTCTTTTTCACGCCGGCCTCTTTTGACCCGGCGGAACGTGATGCGTCGGTGTCTGACTTGGACGCGCCGGAGCCGGATGCAGGGTCGTGATGGCGTCGGACGCCAAGAATTTCCTGCCCCCACAATAGCAAGGGAATTGCAACGATGCCTCCGATTGCCCCCCAGAGCCATAGCCAGAATGAAAGCGAGATGAACACCAGAAGCGGGCTTAGCCGCATCTGCCGTCCCAAAAAGGTCGGGGTCACGAACTGACCCTCGATTGTGTTCAGGCCGACGAAGACGGCTGTAGGCAGAAAGACCGAAAAACCATGAAAGGTCATGCTGCCCGCCACGATCAAAGCCGTCGCGACGACAGCCGGGCCGAGAAAGACGACGAAATTCGCCAGCGCGCCGATGACGCCCCAAAGCGGTGCTGCGGGCAACCCGATAAGAGTCATTGCTATGGCGACCGCCATCCCGAAACCGAAATTCGTCATCGCCACACTGACGAAGTATCGCGCCACCCGGGCTTCGGCTGCCGCGCATGCGCCAATCGGGCAGAGACCCAAACGGTCGGTCAGGACCGCGTAGAGGCCTTCCTTACTGGTCAGAAAGAAGAACACCCCGCCAACGAAAAGCAGGCCTTGTCCGAGTACCTGTGGCGCCAACCAGGCGGCGTCGCTGAGATTGGGCATGTCGTCCGAAACATGCCCCCCGCTGATGTCGCCCTTCGGGTCAATCGTCGAAATCATTTCGCGCTGGATGTCGAACAGGCCGTCGAGGTGGCCTCGGATATCGACGAGGACACGCCGTATCTCGATGCGCACCTTCGGCCAGGCTTCGATCACTTCGGTGATCCACGGCTGGAACAACATGGCGAAGAGAGTCAGCGCGACCACGACAGCCAAGAGTGTCGCAATTGCGGCGAGAGACGGCGCGAGGCCGGCTCGCCGCAACCGGTCGTTGACCGGTCCGAGGATGATAGCCGTGACAAAGGCCAGCGTCAGTGGGGCGGCAAGAGGTTCGGCATAGTCCAATGCGGCGATGGTCGCCAGCACACTGAGGAAGCCGAGAGGGTATTTCATAGGAAATGAGTCGGACATCATTGGAGAGGGCCTTGGTGGCAAAAGGAAAACGGGGGGCCCAAGGCCCCCCGTAGCGATCCGATTGGAGCTTAGCTGTCGGTCTCGGACTTCTGTTTGAGCTGGGCTTCCGTCTTCGCCACCACGGTGTGGTCGATTTCGCCGCTTTCGGTCCAAGCGATGACCAGGTCGTTGGCATCGACCTCGACAGGAGTTTCGCCGAAGCCCAGAAAGCCGCCGATGTCGATCACCACGCGTTCTTGGCTGGCGCCGGTCGACGGCAGAACCTTGCTCACTTCGCCGATCCATTCTTCGTTGAGGTCATAGACTCGCACGCCGACCAAGTCGTCGGCGACAGCGGCGATCGAGGCGTTTCCGACCGCATCCGTCCCGATCGCCGCCGTGGCGTCGCCTGCCTTGACGCCGCCAACGGAGGCACCGGTTGCGGCCTCCGTCGAGGCGCCCAGTGCGGGCTCTTGATCGTTTTCCGCGGCCACATTCGCGCTGGCGCTGGCATCGGAGCCGAAGCCGCCAGCGACTGAAGCACCGAGATCCTGTGCGAGGGCTGCGGCCGCCGTGGCCAGGCCGAGGGCGGTACCGAAAAAGATTGCATGAGCAGCAGACATTTTGCTTTCTCCTTGGTTGCCTTGGCGCGTTCCTGCGCCTTGAAAGTAAAACGCGAGAAAGCCGCTAAGGTTCCGAAGAGAATGTGCAAAAAATCGCTTAGATAATTGAAATCGTTAAACATAATGAGTCCGCCCCTATGGGGCGGACTCGATTTTCGGAGTATTCGGGTCGTAGATCAGCGAACGATCTCAACGATCTGCCGGGTCTTGCTGTCCAGAATCACCGTAACGCCGTTGACGTTCAGATAGGCGTATTCTGCATGTTCGGGCATCTCGTAGACGGTCACATCCTCGGGCACGACTGCGCCGACCACAACCTCGCCGTTCAGGAGCACCGGCTCGACGGGGTTTTCTGCAGCGTAGATCTTCACCTCAGGCTGCACAACGGCATCGGCCGTCGCACTCGACAGGATACCGCCCGCCACGGCCCCAGCCGGACCGGCAACCAGGGCACCAATCACCGCGCCCATGCTGCCTGCCACCAGAGCCGCCCCGTCGCTTTCGTCCGAAAACTCAACCACCGCGACGCTGTCGTTCTCGGCGGCTTGCGTCAGCGTCGATTCGTCCTCTTCCGACCGCAGGTAGGGGGCGTAGGACCAGCCGGTTTGACCGTCGAGAACCACTTCGCACCAGTCGGCGGACTCGATGCATCCGTTCACCTCAACCTGACCGTCAGCCGGGATCACGTCCATGATCTTGTACATCGGTCCCGGACCCGCGCGCAGGTTGAGGTCGGTCATGGCAGTGGCCGAGGTCTCTGCCATGGCGGCACCGGCGCCCAGAATGAGAGCGGCAGCGCTGGCGAGGGGCATCAGTTGGGTTTTCATTGTCATCTCCTCTTGTGAAGGTACGACCGGCTGGCGGCCGTTTCGATGGTTGGACAACGTCGACAAACCGAGTTTGGTTCCCGGGAAGCACTGTTTTATCGGGGGGGGGCGCCCTTCGAGGGGGGATGCGACCTGGACCGCATTGCTTGACCGCATGCCGCCCTTGATGCGCGGAAAAAGGGCTTTGTCGCGCCGCCAGGAGAAGTCGAGGCAGACTGATACGCAGATTTGGAAACTGAAGCCTTGGCGGCGTAGCGAACGTCACCAACCTTCAATTGGCGCTGCGTGGGTTCCTTCTGGTGCTGGAATCCGTTCTCCAGTTCAAACACTGCAATCTGAACTGCGAATGTCTGATCACCGATCTCTTGCTGTGGCGCGAAGTGAAATGTGGGTGGCCCCATGCATCTGCCCATAAGAGCACGCGCCGCACAGTCGCACTTTGTTCACAAAATGTCCGGTTGTGCGGTCCTTCAATTCCAAACGGGAAATCAGAGAGTTTGGTTAGGATCTGCAATCCGTTGCGTCACCGCTCCGCCAACTCGCCACCGATGGTGCGCACGGCCTCTATACGATCTGTGTTGCGGCGCAAGTGCCTCAGCGGGGGGAAATCGCATTGCCGCCCGTTGCCGGGGCGGCGGCGATGTGGCAAAAAGCGAACCAAGGGACTGAACAATAGAGTTTAGCAATGACAGACTTTGCCGCCCGCCGCCGGATGATGGTCGATACCCAGATCAGGCCGGCCGACGTCACCAAGTACCCCATCATCGACGCGATGCTGAGCGTTCCGCGTGAGATTTTTGTGCCCGACGCACAGCGCGACATCGCCTATGCGGGCGAGGATCTCCCGCTTGGCGCCGGCCGGGTTCTGCTCGAGCCGCGGACGCTGGCCAAGATGCTCGACACGCTCGACCTCGGTCCGGACGAACTGGTCATGGATGTGGGCAGCGGCTTTGGCTACTCGGCCGCTGTGATCGCGCGGCTGGCCCAGGCGGTGATCGCCGTCGAGGAAGACGAGTCGATGGCCGGAGAGGCCCAGGCGCTGCTGGCCGAGGCCGGGGCCGACAACGCCGTGGTCCATCAGGGGCCACTGAGCGAAGGGGCTGCGGAACATGGCCCCTACGATGTGATCGTCGTCGAGGGCGGTCTGGAACAGGTGCCCGAGGCGCTGGTCGCCCAGCTCAAGGACGGCGGGCGCATGGCATGCCTTTTCGTCGACGGCGCGCTGGGCGAGGTCCGGATCGGCTACAAGTCCGGCGGTAACATGACCTGGCGGTTCGAGTTCAACGCCGCAGCGCCGGTGTTGCCGGGATTTGAAAAAGAACAGGCGTTCGCGCTCTGAGCACAGGCCGCGGGGCCGCGGGGCGGCCCCGGGTTCCGAAACGGACATAGCACCCGATAAAGGGGCATTGGAGACAGGGTTATGGGCAAGGTACCGATGGTAGGCATTTTCAGAACGGCCGCACTGGTAGGGGGGCTGACGCTGGCGGCGTTCGGCGGACCCGGAAAGGCGCAGGCCGAGAACATCGCCGATGCGCTGATCGGCGCCTATAACACCAGCGGCCTGCTGGAACAGAACCGGGCCCTGCTGCGCGCGGCCGACGAGGACGTCGCGACGACGGTTTCTCTGCTGCGCCCGGTGGTGTCCTGGACTGCGCAGGCCAGCCGCACGATTGGCGAAGGGTCGACCTCGGGTGTTTCCTATAACGCCAACGCCACCAATGTTTTCACCGGCCTGACCATCAGCCAGTTGCTGTATGACGGTGGTGCTTCCAGACTCACCAAACAGGCGGCGCAGGAAACCGTCCTGGCCACGCGCCAGACCCTGCTGAGCGTCGAACAGCAGATCCTGTTCCGGGCCGCCGCGGCTTATCTCAGCGTGGTGCTGCAGCAGGAAAACGTACGGATCAGCCTGAATAACGTCCGTCTGCTCAGCGAGGAACTGCGCGCCGCGCAGGACCGTTTCGATGTGGGCGAGGTTACCCGCACCGACGTTGCCCTGGCGCAATCCAGTCTTGCGGCGGCGCGGTCGAACCTGGCCGCAGCGCGCGGCGCGCTGGTCAGTGCCCAGGCGGAGTATGCCAATGCATCGGGCCACCGGCCCGGTCCGCTGGCGGGGCAGCCGCGGCTGCCCAAAGCGGCCGCCTCGCTGCAGGCGGCAACCGATATCGCGGTGCGCAACCATCCCAGCATCCTGGCGGCGCAGCATCAGGTGAAGGCGGCGGAGCTTTCGGCGCAGAGCGCGTCCAAGGCCATGGGGCCGAGCGCGTCGCTGTCGGCCGATCTCGGCTATTCCGAGGTGACCACCGGCACCAATTTCTCCCGCACCGGCTCGGTAACGCTGAGCGTGTCCCAGCCGATCTACCAGGGCGGCGGGCTGGCGGCTCAGTATCGCCGGGCGCTGGCCTCGCGCGATGCGGCGAAATCCAGCCTGCTGACCGTTCAGCATGATGTGATTCAGAATGTGGCCGATGCCTATGTCCGGCTGGAAACCGCGAAGGCCAGCCTGATTTCCTCGGCCGAGCAGGTCCGCGCGGCGCGGGTCGCCTTCGAGGGCATCCGCGAGGAGGCCAAGCTGGGCGCGCGGACCACGCTGGACGTGTTGTCGGCCGAACAGGACCTGCTGGATGCGCAGATCAACCAGGTTTCCGCCCGCTCGGAAGAGGGGATCGCCTCGTATCAGCTGCTGCAGGCGCAGGGTCTGCTGACCGCTGAGCGTCTGGGCCTGGCGGTGCAGATTTACGATCCCACGCTTTATTACAACCTGGTCAAAGATGCGCCGTCCAAGCTCAGCAAACGCAGCAAGGATCTGGATCGCGTGCTCAAGGCATTGGGCAAGCGCTGAGAATTCTCCGCTTTCGGTTGTGGGAATCCCGGGCAGGGGCTACACTCCTGCCGGAGGTGAGAGTGGAAAACAACGATGTCTGAACCCGTCACGAATGCGCAGATCGAGGATGTTCTGTCTTCGATTCGACGTCTCGTCAGCGAAGACGGCCGGTCTGACACGCACAACGAACAGCCCAGACAAGCGCGCGCCGATGCCTCCGGATCGGCGCCTGAAAAGGCCGACCGCCTTGTCCTGACGCCCGCGCTGCGGGTGGAAGAGCCGCAGGAGCCCCTGGAACCGTCCGGGGCTGCGCCTGAAACTGGTCCTGATACTGGCGAGGTCACGGATCAGACCACGCGCGGGCAGGCGGCGGACACCATCAAGGACCGGGAGCCCGCCGGGGAACAGGCGGCCGCGCAGGAGGGCGAAATGAGCGCCCCCTGGGCCGATCCCTCTGCGACCCTGTTTGCGGTGAGCCCGAGCGAGGATGCCACGTCCGGCCTGGCAGATCAGTTTGAGTGGGCTGCCGGGCCTGCCAGGCTTGCGGTGGACGCGGGACCGGCCGAGGATGAGGCTGAAGCCCCCGAAGACGCCCTTGAAGACACGGTGGAAGAAACCGCAGAAGACGCCCCCGAACCCCAAGAAACCCTGACCTTCCATTCCGCCCGGGCCGAAAGCCTGAGCGCCAAGATCGAAGAGCTGGAGGCGGTGATCGGCCGGACCCGCGATCAGTGGGAGCCCGACGGGACCGGCGGCGATTCCTATTCCGGAACCCCGGTGCGCCCGATCGGCTGGCGCAGCCCGGACGAAGAGGCGGCTCCGGTGCCGGAGACGGCAGCGGACGGGTTGCGCGATGTGCCGGATGCCGCGGCAGAGGCCCCGGCGGACGAGCTGACCGAAGATCTGACGCCGGAAGCCTTCGATGTCGGGGATGAACAGGCAGAGACCCTGCCTGCTGAAGATCAAACCGCTGGCGATCTTGAAGCCGACGCTTCTGAACCCGACGATCTGGACACCGACGATCTTGCTGACGATGAGGCGGTGCTCGACGAAGAGAGCCTGCGCACATTGGTGGCCGAGATCGTGCGCCAGGAATTGCAGGGCGCCCTGGGCGAGCGGATCACCCGCAACGTGCGCAAGCTGGTCCGGCGGGAGATTCACCGCGCTCTGGCGGCACAGGACCTCGAGTGAAGCGCGTCGATTTAGTCTGAACCGGGCGCCTGACGGATCCAGCGTTTTCTTTTGCGCCCAATCAACAGAGCAAGCCGCGCTGAGGCAATCGGATCAGGAGGCTGTCTTCAGGTCCGCATTGCAGGGGGGGGCTACCGAGACACCGGCGCGGCGAGCCGCAGCAGCGCGTCCACATCCATATAGGTCTCCAGATGGTCCGCCAGCGCGTCCAGCGTGGCCTCTACGCCGTCGTCATAACTCGCCTGCGCCTCATGTCCCAGCCCGGCCAGGAACCGCGCACGGAAGGCGTCTGAGGCGAACAGCCCATGCAGGTAGCTGCCGCGCACCCGACCGCAGGGCGACGCCGCGCCTTCAACCTCGCCATCGACGGACAGCCAGCCGCGCGCCCGGTCGGGCCCCTCGGTCCGGCCCATGTGGATCTCATAGCCGGTGACAGGCTCGCCGCCGGGCAGGGCGGTCGCCTGCCGCAGGATCACCTGCTTGTCGCCAGTCATCACCGTTTCCACGTCCAGCAGGCCCAGCCCGGCGTCGGTGCCCGGCGCGCCTTCGACCCCGTCGGGATCGCCAATCGACTGCCCCAGCATCTGATATCCGCCGCAGAGGCCCAACACATGGCCGCCGCGGCGCAGATGCGCGTGGATGTCGATGTCCCATCCCTGCGCCCGCAGAAACGTCAGATCGCCGCGGGTAGATTTGCTGCCGGGGATCAGAACCAGATCCGCATCGCCGGGCAGGGCGCGTCCCGGCGGCACGATCTCCACCGTCACCGAAGGTTCCGCCGCCAGCGGGTCCAGATCGTCGAAATTGGCCATACGGGGAAGCTGCGGCACCACGATCTTGCAGGCGCCTCCCTTGCGCGAGGCGATATCCATCATGTCCTCGGCCGGCAGCTTCCAGGCGTCGGCAAACCAGGGAACCACGCCGAAACAGGGCCAGCCGGTGCGCACCACGATATCGTCGCGGCCGGTGTCGAACAGACGCAGGTCGCCGCGGAACCGGTTGACAGCAAACCCCGCGATGCGGGCGCGGTCGGTGTCATCCAGCACCGCCTGGGTGCCGACGATCTGTGCGATCACCCCGCCGCGGTCGATGTCGCCCACCAAAACCACCGGCACGCGCGCCGCACAGGCAAAGCCCATGTTGGCGATATCGCCGCGCCGCAGGTTGGTTTCCGCCGGGCTGCCGGCGCCCTCGACCAGGACCAGATCGGCGCTGTCTGACAGGCGGTAAAAGCTCTCCAGCACCGCCGCCAGCAGACGCCCTTTGTCGCGCTGGTAGAGCGCCGCCTCCTGCGTGCTGCGGCGGCGACCCTGCACCACCAGCTGCGCGCCGGTCTCGCTCTCGGGTTTCAGCAGCACCGGGTTCATATCGGTCTGCGGCGCCCGTCCCGCTGCGCGCGCCTGCAGCGCCTGGGCGCGGCCGATCTCGCCGCCATCCTCGGTCACGGCGGCATTGTTCGACATGTTCTGCGGTTTGAACGGTGCCACCTGTACGCCCCGGCGCGCCGCGGCGCGGCAGAGGCCGGCCACCAGCAGCGACTTGCCGACATTGCTGCCGGTGCCCTGGATCATCACGGCGCGGGTCATTGGCGGCGATCCCTCATGCTGCATTCCCGGCTGCAGAAGCAAAAAACGCGCCCCGAAGGGCGCGTCTTTCAGGAAAAGGGGGGAGGGGTCAGGCCGCCTCGGCCTGTTGTGCGGCGTGACGACGCTCGCTTTCTTCGCGCGACAGGGCGACCGAGGTGCGCACGCCTTTGGAGACGAACTCCATCAGGCCGGAGACCACACGTTCATTAGGGTCGATCCCGGCGCAGCTCAGCACCTCGCGGCCGTCGCGCGAACGGGCCCAGCGGGCGATCTGCTCCGGGCCGTTGCCATATTTCTTGTCATCGGCGATTGCATCGTCGAGGGCGGCCAGTACCACGGCCGCGAACAGTTTACGTGCACGATTGCCTTGCTCGTTATTGAAGGCGGTGCCGTCAACGAAATCTTTCATCCCGTTTTCCTTGTTTTTCTTGCTCTTGCAATTTTCGGCGTGGCGTTGCTTATGACTGATCGAAACCGATTCGGGCACCCCGTTTCTGCAATGCAGGCATGCGCTCAATGCATGGCTTTCTGCGGGTGCAGCACGAGATTTCGTTGTCTTGCCAGTCCAAGCCCTGCCAGATATAGGGGCGGCATCCCGTGCATCAACCTCGCGTGAAGGATTTAATCATGCCCAAGATCAACGGTAACGAAATCCGCCCCGGCAATGTGCTGGAGCATAACGGCGGGTTGTGGGCGGCCGTCAAAGTGGACCACGTCAAACCTGGCAAGGGCGGCGCCTTTGCCCAGGTCGAGCTGCGCAACCTGCGCAACGGCTCCAAACTGAACGAACGCTTCCGCAGCGCCGACAAGGTCGAGCGTGTGCGTCTGGAGCAGAAGGACATGCAGTTCCTCTATGAGACCGACGGCATGCTGGTCTTCATGGACACCGAGACCTACGATCAGGTCGAACTGCCGGCCGAGATCCTCGGCGACCGCCGCCCGTTCCTGCAGGACGGTATGACCATCGTGGTGGAATTCCACGAGGCCGAGGCGCTGAACGCGACCCTGCCGCAGAAGGTTACCTGCAAGATCGCCGAGACCGAGCCGGTGGTGAAGGGTCAGACCGCCGCCAACAGCTTCAAGCCGGCAATTCTGGACAATGGGGTCAAGGTGATGGTGCCGCCCTTCGTCGGTCAGGACGAGGACATCATCGTCAACACTGAAACCATGGAATACGCCGAACGCGCGTGATCAATCGCGCGTCGCAGAACGGATGAAGGGCGGGTGTTCGGCACCCGCCCTTTTTCGCGTGTGTGGCTTGGCCGGACGGGGCTGTGGCAAGGTCCGCCTGCTATGCGGCGCGGAGGCACGCCCGGCGCATTCATGTTCTCCCCGCGCAAGCGGGGACCTACCGGACGCAAGCGCTTTGGTTGCGCGAGACCCGATTGAGCGGGGATGACATGATGAGAGGACGACGCGATTTGCCCGGAAACAAGGCGCGAGAGCGCCGCCGGGCAGCGCCCGACCGCCCCTATGGGCGGGCGCTTCTCTGGTGTTCGCGAGATGAACTCAAGTTCGCTGTTCTGGCTGCCAAAAAGTGACGGTCTCGCAGATTGGCTGCGCCCACCCGCGGTCGGGCGTTGCCCTCCCGTGTGCTTTGAGGTCGGAGGGTGGGATGGAATTGGGCCGCCAATGAAAAAAGCCCACGCCGATCTTCACCGGCAGGGGCTCAACACGTCACCTGAGGGTGACAGGCACGTCCGAGGTCTATGGCCTCAGATGCTCTCCAGGATCGCCGCCCGCGCGCGCATCAGGCTGCGCTCGTCGACGAAACGGGGCGTCTTCTGCATGTAGTCGCGGAACGCCTCGCCATAGCCCTCCAGCAGCCAGCGTTCCTCGTTCAGCACGAAGAGGAAGTAAAGCACGAAGAGCACCGCGGCGAGCCCGAGGGTGATCAGCGATCCGGTGGCGATGCCGAGGCCCACGGTGGCCAGCACCGAGGTGACATATTGCGGGTTGCGCGAGTATTCATACATGCCCCCGGTCACCAACCCGTCGCTCTCGCAATAGGTGTTCTCGATGCCGAGAAACTTGTAGCCCCAGAGGGTGATGCCGAAGGCAACCGCCATCAGCGGTACACCGACCACATAGCGGCTCCAGTGGCCCCAGCCATGGGCGCCGATCTCCAGCAGGGCAAAGATCACGGTGCCGCCGCAGAAGATGCGAAACAGGCCAAAGGCGGTGTGGTGGCGGATGGGCGCCTCTTCGCCCGCCGGCCAGAAGCCGAAGCTGGGGCGGTAGAGGTTCCAGGCCAGCAGCCCGCCCAGCAGGACGGCGGCGGCGACGGTGACGATCAGCGAGACGCTGTGCAGGGAATTGAGAAAGTCAATCATGGGTCTGTCCGGTCTTGATCCAGGCCTTGTTCGCGGTGGGGCCGTCAAAACACGGGGATGCAACATGCAAATGACACCCCGCATCCATCCTGCATCGGTGCGGGGATTCTGACAACGTCCTCCGGACGCGGGCTGTTGCGGGCGATCAGGCCCGCGATCAGGCCAGGGTCAGCCGGGCATCGCCGGCGGTCATCTCGCCCTTGGCACGATCGAACCGGAGGTAGGCGATGGCCTCGCCCCCCGACTGGGTAAAGAGGGTGCCGGCGGGTTTGCCGTCGGCGAGGATCTCGCTGCCCACCGGCGCGCGGCCCTGGATCCGCACCCGGCGCAGGCCCTTGCGCAGCTCGGTCTTGTGCTTCATCCGGGCCGTGACCTCCTGGCCCACGTAGCAGCCCTTGCGGAAATCGACGCCGTGGAGCGCCTCGAAGCCGGCCTCCAGGATATAGCTCTCCGGTGTCAGCTCCACACCGGTCTCGGGGATGCAATGGGCGACGCGGATCGCGTCCCAGTCGGTGCCATCGTCGGCCTCCGGCGCCTCCGTATAGGCGCGCCAGCCCAGATCGGGGTGGCGCGGGTCGGGCAGGGCGCCTTCGGGCGCCGGGCCGGTGCCACGTTGCAGGTGCAGATCGGTGGGCGAAATGGTGATTTTGCGGCGCAATTTGTACATTGTCAGGCGCTTCACCAGATCGTCGGCCAGATCCTCCGCCACGTCGAGCAGGATGTCCTCGCAGTCGCGCAGCAGAAAGAAGTCGGCGATGAACTTGCCCTGCGGTGTCAGCAGGGCGGCATAGACCAGCCCGTCCTTCAACCCGGCGGTGTCGTTGGTAATCAGCCCCTGGAGAAATTCCTCGGTCTCCGGCCCGGACAGGCGGAGGATGCGGCGCGCGGTCATGATTGGCTCCTTGCTTTCTTTCGCCGTTGATATAGGAACCTTGCCCAGATTGAACAGTGGATGCACAGCATGCGGGCTCCGGTCAGCGTTATCATTCCGACCCTGAACGCCGAGGGCGAGCTGCCCGGTTGCCTGACGGCGCTGGGCGAGGGGCTGGTCATGGGGATCATCCGCGAACTGGTGGTCACCGACGGCGGTTCCGACGACGCCAGCCGCCGCATCGCCGAGGCCGCGGGCGCCGAAGTGCTGACCGGGCCGCCGTCGCGCGGAGGGCAGTTGCGCCGGGGCGTCGCGGCGGCACAGGGCGACTGGCTGCTGATCCTGCACGCCGACACCCAGCTGGCGCGCGGCTGGGCCGAAGCGGTGGCCGCGCATCTGGAGCAGCCTTCGGCCGGGCCGGCCTATTTCCGGCTGGCGTTCCGGGCGGCGGGGCTGCGGCCGGCGCTGGTGGCGGGCTGGGCCAACCTGCGCGCCTCCCTCTTCGGGCTGCCTTATGGCGATCAGGGGCTGCTGCTGCGGCGGGAGGATTACGAGCGCGCCGGCGGCTATCCCGACCAGCCGCTGATGGAGGACGTGGCGCTGGTCCGGGCGCTGGACAAACCGCTGACGGAGCTGCCGGTACAGGCGCTGACCAGTGCCGAGCGCTACCAGCGCGGCGGCTGGCTGCGGCGCGGCGCGCGGAACCTCTGGACCTTGCTGCGCTATGTGCTGGGGGCCGATCCGGAGGCGCTGGCGGTTCGCTATCGGCGCTAGCGGCGGGCTTGGGAGGGGCTTTGCCCCGCCGCGCTCCGCGCGACTTCCCCAGGATATTGATAGCCAGAAAAAGACCGGGGGGCGGGCCAGGTCAGCCGAACAGCTTCTGCACCGTCCGGCGCAGCCAGCCTGTGCTGGCGGGTTCCGCTTGCGCCGGGACCGGGGCGGGCACCCGGCGGCCGGTCTCATCGACCAACATCTTGCCGTCCTGGAACTGCAGCCGGTAGAGATCGGCGTAGATGCCGCCGCGCGCCAGCAGCTCGTCGTGGGTGCCTTCGTCCACCACCCGGCCGCGGTCCATCACCACGATCTTGTCGGCGTTGCGGATGGTCGAGAGCCGGTGGGCGATCACCAGCGTGGTGCGCCCGCCCGAGAGCTTGTCGAGCGCCGATTGCACCACCTTTTCCGATTGCGCGTCGAGCGCGCTGGTGGCCTCGTCCAGCAGCAGCACCGGGGTGTCGCGCAAGAGCGCTCGTGCGATCACCACCCGCTGCCGCTGGCCGCCGGAGAGCGCCGAGCCGCGCGGACCCACCTTGGTATCCAGCCCTTCGTCGAGGTTGGGCAGGAAGTCGGAGACATGGGCGGCATCCAGCACCGTCTTGAGCTGCGCGTCGCTGACGTCGGTGCGGCCCAGCAGGATGTTTTCGCGCAGCGTCTCGTCGAACAGCAGCGCATCCTGGCTGACCACGGAAAAGAGGCCGCGCAGATCGGCGAGGTCCATCTGGCGCACGTCGACACCGCCGACCGTGACGCGGCCCTTTTGCGGGTCCACCAGTCGCGTCAGCAGGTTGTAGATGGTCGATTTGCCTGCGCCCGACGCGCCCACCAGCGCCGTGGTCTTGCCCGCCTCCGCCGTCAGGGTCAGCCCGCGCAGGGCGGCGGCGTTGCCGTAGCTGAGCGCGACGTCCTTCAGGGCGATCTCGGGCAGGCCCCTGGGGGCGGCCACCGGCTTGGCGGGCGAGGTCAGGCGGATCGGCGCATCCATCAGCTCCTTGATCCGCTCGATCGAGGCAGCCGCCATCTGCCACAGCCCGCTGATCGAGCCCAGCCGCCGCACCGGCTCGAAGGTGAGGCCCATGGCGGTGAAAAAGCTCATGAACTGGCCGACGGTCTTTTCGCCCGAGATGATCTCGCCGCCGCCATAGATCAGCACCGCCATGAAGCCGAGGCCGGCCATGATGTCGATCAGCCCCGGAATGGCGGCGGTGCCGAAGGCGGCGCGCACCTCGGCATCCACGAATTCCCCGGTCTTGTCGGCGTACTGGCGCTGCTGGTAGCGTTCCAGCCCGTTCAGCTTGATCGGCACGATGCCGTGAAAGATCTCGTCCAGCCGGGTCGACAGCGCCGCGCCCAGGTCGCGGGCGCTGCGCGACTGGCTGCGCACAAAGCGCTGGATCAGCGCCACCGGCAGAAACAGAACCGGCACGCCGATCAGCGTGATCGCGGTCCAGCGCCAGTCGACCGAGATCGCCACCGCCATCAGCGCGATGAGCGAGACCGCATCGCGCCCCGCCCCGGTGATCACCGCTCGCCAGACCTGGTTGATCGCGTTCACGTCCGTCTGCACCCGCTGGATCAGGAAGCCGGGCGGATGCGCCTGGTGAAACGCCCCGTCCTGACGCATCGCGCGCGCCAGCAGGTCGAGCCGCAGGGCGGCCGCCGTGCGCTGGGAAATCCGCGTCAGCACCACCTGCTGGATCACGCCGGAACTGGCGCGCAGCACGAAGATGCCCAGCACAGCCAGCGCCACCCAGGTGATCGCGCCGACTTCGCCGCCAATGAAGATATCGTCGAACATCGGCTGCATCATGTAGCTGAGCGCGCCCAGCATCGAGCCTTCGACCGTCATGAAGGCCAGCGCCAGCAGCAGCCAGCCCAGGTGCCGGTGCAGATAGCCGCGCCACAGCCAGATCAGCAGCGTGGTGCTCTTGGCCCCTGTGGTGCTGTCGCTCATGCAGGTTTCTCGCCTTGCCGGAACCGGGTCTGGATCTCTTTCGAATCGTATTCGGTCGCGATCCAATCCTCAAAGGAAATGGCGCCTTTCGCGGTGCGTGCCTCGTAGCAGTCGAGGATGTAGTCGAGGATGCCGACCTTGGAATTGCGGATATGCATGAACCGCCAGTGCAGCATCCGGCGCGCCTCGGCCACCGGCTTGCCCTCGATCACCAGCAGATAGATGGCGGAGGCGAAACCGGCGCGGTCGGCACCGGATTTGCAGTGCATGACAAAGGGTTTCTCGATCCGGCGGAACACGTCGATCAGATGCAGAATCTCGGCGCGCGAGGCCGCCTGGCGGGCATGCAGCGTGGCATTGACCAGGTTGAGCCCCAGCGCCTCGCAACTGGCCTTCTCGCTCATGTAGTGGGCGGAGACACTTTCGCCGCGCAGGTTCAGCACGGTGCGGATGCCGCGCGCGGGCATCTTCGCGAACCGCTCGTGGGTGGGATGGTTGGAGCGGAACACCCCCGGGGCGATCTCGGCCTCGTTGGTCCAGAGCCCGCGCAGGATGGCGTGGTCGAAATAGCGGTTGTAGATATGCGCCCGGCGTTCGTTGCCGGGAATCGTGGGGTCCACGTTGAAATGGGCGCGCAGATCCCGTTCGAACTGTTTTATCCGGTCGGCGAGACCCATTTTGCGTCCTTCGATGCCTATCCGGGCAGCATCCCGGGAAACCGGGCCTATCTAGGATGCAGGGCAGGGCGTGACAAGCCTGCGGTTCCGATTGACGCCGCCGGCGGGGGGGATAGTGTTCGCCGGACCAGTCACGGGACGATTATCATGACAGAGACGTTGAGCGTTGCGCAGGGGCGCGAATACCTTGCGATTCCGGGGCCGTCGGTGATGCCCGACGCGGTGCTGCAGGCGATGCACCGCGCCGCACCGAATATCTACGAAGGCGCCCTGATCGATATGGTCGCGGGGATGGTCCCCGATCTGAAGCGGGTGGCGCGGACCGCGCACAGCGCGGCGATCTATATCTCCAACGGTCACGGGGCCTGGGAGGCGGCGCTTTCCAACGTGGTGGCGCCGGGCGAGACGGTGCTGGTTCCCGCCACCGGACGGTTCGGCATGGGCTGGGCCGATATGGCGCAGGGGCTGGGAATCGAGACGCAGATCATTGATTTCGGCAAGCAGACCCCCTGGGATCTGGAGCAGGTGGCCGGGGCGCTGCGCGCGGACAAGGGGCAGAAGATCAAGGCGGTGCTGGGGGTGCATGTGGATACCTCCAGCTCGATCCGCAACGATGTGCCCGGGCTGCGCCGGGTGCTGGACGAGGTGGGCCATCCCGCGCTCCTGATGGTGGATTGCATCGCCTCGATGGCCTGCGACCGCTTCGAGATGGACGACTGGGGCGTCGATGTCGCCGTGACCGGGAGCCAGAAGGGGCTGATGGTGCCGCCGGGTCTGGGCTTCGTCTTTTTCAACGATAAGGCGGCGGCGGTGCGCCGCGCAATGCCGCGGGTCAGCCGCTATTGGGACTGGGGGCCGCGCGGCGATCCGGAATTCTTCTACCAGTATTTCGGCGGCACCGCGCCCACCCATCATCTGTTCGGCCTGCGCGCGGCGCTGGACCTGATCCATGGCGAGGGGATGGAACACGTCTGGGCCCGCCACGAGCGGCTGGCACGGGCGATCTGGGCGGCCTGCGAGGTCTGGGGGCAGGAGGGGCCGTTGCAGCTCAACATGGCCGATCCGGCCTATCGCTCGCATGCGGTGACCGCGCTGCGCATCGGTGCGCCCCATGGCACCGCGCTGCGCGACTGGGTGACCGAGAATTACGGCCTGACGCTGGGCATCGGGCTGGGCATGGCGGAGCCGGGCGATCCGGCCTGGCACGGGTTTTTCCGCATCGGCCATATGGGCCATGTGAACGGCCATATGGTGCTGGGTATGCTGGCAGGGATCGAGGCCGGGCTGACCGCGCTGGAGGTGCCGCACGGGCGCGGCGCGCTGGAGGCCGCCGCGGCGGTGATCGCAGGGAAGTAATCTCAGGGGCGGCCCCGGCGGCGGTGCGCCGGGGCCGGGACCTCAGGCCTGCTTGTCGGCGAGCGCCTTGCACCAGGCTTCCATTTCCTTGGTGGCGACCTCCATCGGCGGCTCAAGGAAGGTCACGTGGAAATGCGTGCCCATGTCGGCAACGCCGATCGAGCGCGGGCGCACCGCCAGCACATGCGGGTTGGGCAGCGCCACGCCGAAGCAGAAGACGATGTTCTGCGCCGCTTTCACCGTATCGGCGATGGTGCCCTCGATGGCGGTGGTGTGGGCGTAGTGATCGAAGGTGGCGATATAGGCGACCTTGGGATGGGCGTCGATTTTCGCCTTCAGCGCCGCGATGATGTCGTCGACGCTGGTGCAGCTGGTCTCGGATTTCGGGATCTCCAGGTCGAAGACCGGGTATTTCTCCATCAGAAGCGATTGTTTCATTTCATATTCCTTGTCTCAGGCGGCCGCGGGAGGAGGAGGGCGGGCCGCGCGGAGAAAGGTGTATTAAATATTCAGGAATTTGGATGCGTCAGCTTGCCTCGCCCTGAAATCCGCGCCCTTAGGGCTTGATGTCGCGCGGGGGCAAAACCCTGAAGGGCAGAGCAAAAGACCGGGAGGATAAGGGTTTAGACGCGCGCCTGCTTCAGCGCCTCGGGCAGCGCCGCGGCGAAGGCGTCGAGGTCTTCCGGCCGGCCGCAGCTGACCCGGATGCAGCGGTTCTGCGGGGCGGCGAAGGGCATCCGCACGAAGACACCGCGTTCGACCAGCCCGTCCAGCACCGCCTTGGCAAAGGCGCCGTCTGCTCCGCAATCCACGGCCACGAAATTGGTGGCCGAGGGCAGGGTGGTCAGACCGTTGTCACGGGCAACTTCGGCGATGCGGCCGCGCGCCGTGGCGACCTCCGCCTGCACATGCGCCAGCCAGTCCTGGTCCAGCAGCGCCGCAAGCGCGCCGGCCTGCGCGAAGCGGTTCATGCCGAAATGGTTGCGCACCTTGTTGAAGGCGGTGATCAGCTCCGGCGCGGCGATGGCATAGCCCACCCGCGCACCGGCCATGCCGTAGGCCTTGGAGAAGGTGCGCATGCGGATCACCCGCGGGTCGTCGGCGGCGACCGGGGCGGCGGTGCCTTCGGGGGCGAACTCGACATAGGCTTCGTCCAGAACCAGCAGCGTACTCTCGGGCAGGGTGTCGAGGGCGGCGACGATGTCGGCGCCGGAATGCCAGCTGCCCATCGGGTTGTCGGGGTTGGCCAGGTACACCAGCTTGGCCCCCACCTCCGCCGCCTTGGCAAACAGCGTCGCCGGATCCTCGCGGTCGTCGACGTAGGGCACCTTGTGCAGCACCCCGCCGAACCCCGCCACATGGTAGTTGAACGTCGGGTAGGCCCCCTCGGAGGTCACCACGGCATCCCCCTCGGTCACCAGCAGCCGCACCAGATAGCCCAGCAGCCCGTCGATGCCTTCGCCGACGATGATGTTCCCGGGCGCGATGCCGTTGTGGGCGGCCAGCGCATGGCGCAGGTCGTAGCTTTCCGCGTCGCCGTATTTCCAGATCTCGGCGGCCTCCGCCTGCATCGCCGCGATCGCCTTGGGCGAGGGACCGAACAGGCTCTCGTTCGCGCCCAGCCGGGCGGTGAAGGGGGCGCCGCGCTGGCGCTCCTGCGTCTCGGGGCCGACAAAGGGCACGGTGGCAGGCAGCGAGCGGACGAGCGGGGTGTAACGCGGTTCTGTCATGGCGGGCCAGATACGCCGGGAAGGTGACTTTGGGCAAGCGATTTCGGCGCGGTCCGGTGCCCCAACGTCCGGCTGGATTTTCGCGGCCCGTCCGGGGCAGGGTGGAACGCAAGTCAGACGAGGAGGGACGGCGATGGCGCGCGTATCGGTTGAGGTTCAGGATCACATTGCCCGGGTCACGCTGACCCGCGGCGACAAGATGAACGCGCTGGACGACGCGATGGTCGATGCCATCCTCGCCGCGGCGGAGGAGGTGGCGGTGTCGGACGCCCGTGTCGTGGTGCTCTCGGGTGAGGGCAAGAGCTTTTGCGCCGGGCTCGACATGGCGAGCTTTGCCAAGCTCGGCCAGATGCAGGATATCGAGCCCTGGCTGATGGAGCGCACCCACCACGACGCCAACAAGATGCAGGAGGTGGCGATGGTCTGGCGCCGGCTGCCGATGCCGGTGATCGCGGCGCTGCACGGGGCGGTCTATGGCGGCGGGCTGCAGATCGCGCTGGGCGCCGATATCCGCATCGCCGCGTCGGCAACCAAGCTGGCGGTGATGGAGATGAAATGGGGGCTGGTGCCGGATATGGGCGGCATGGCGCTGTTGCCGCGGCTGGTGCGGTCCGACGTGCTGCGGCTTTTGACCTATACCGCCATGCCGATCGCGGCGGCGCAGGCCGAGGGCTGGGGGCTGGTGACCGAGATCGCCGAGGATCCGATGGCCCGCGCGCTGGAACTGGCGGCGCAGATCGCGGGGCAGAGCCCGGCAGCGATCCGGGCGGCCAAGCGGCTGATCGAGGTGTCCGAAAGCGCGGATCAGGCCGAGGTCTTGCTGGCGGAGTCCCGCGAACAGGTAAGCGTGATCGGCAAGCCCGAGCAGATGGAGGTCGTGATGGCCCAGATGCAGGGGCGCAAGCCGGTATTCAAATAGGCGCAGGGCGGTCGGGCGCTGCCCGGCGGCACTACGCGCCTTGAGTCCGGGCCAAGGGGCGCTTTGTTTCGCATGAGCTGTGCCTGAAGCGGGCGGACCACAAAGATCAAATGCCGAAAAGGAAAGAGGCCGGGGGATATCTCCCCCGGCCTCGTAGCTTTTGTCGTCCAGGCGGAGCCGGCGTCATTCCAGCTCGGCCAACCGTGCCAGCGCCTCGTTGATCCGCGCCTCTTCCTCCTCGCGGGCGGCGAGGTTGGCGCGGGTTTCCTCGACCACCTCTTCCGGGGCGGACTCGGCGAATTTCGGGTTCTTCAGCCGGCCGCGCAGACCGCCCAGTTCCTTGGCCAGTTTCTGCAGCGCCTTTTCCAGCCGCGCCTTTTCCTCGGCGATGTCGATGATCCCGGCCAGCGGCAGGCCGAAGGTGGCGCCACCTGCCGGGATCGTCACCGTGCCTTTCGGCAGGCTGTCCGCGTTACTCAGCCCCTCGATCCGCGCCAGCCGCTTGATCAGCGTCTCGTTGCGGTCCCAGGCGGCCTGGCCGCGGGCATCGATCTCGCTCACCAGCATCGGCACGTAGAGGCCCACCGGCACATGCATCTGCGCCCGCGCCGAGCGTACCGCCTCAATGAGTTCGATCACCCAGTTCATCTCGTGATCGGCTTCCGCGTCCACCAGATCGGCCGGCGCATAGGCCGGCCAGTCGCCGTGCACCAGCGGCTTGGCGCGGGTGCCCGACAGGGACCACAGCTCTTCGGTGATGAACGGCATGATCGGGTGCAGCAGGATCAGGCACTGGTCCAGCACCCATTTCATCGTTTCCCGCGTCTCGGCCTGGGCGGCGGCATCCTCGCCCTGCAGCAGCGGCTTGGAGAACTCCACATACCAGTCGCAGACCTTGCCCCAGACAAAGGCATAGAGCGCAAGGGCGGCGTCGTTGAAGCGGAAGTTGGCCAGCGCCTCGTCCACCTCGGCCCGCACCCGGGCGGTTTCGCCGACGATCCACTTGTTCAGCGTCTGGCTGGGCTGCGGGATACTGTCGGCCGCCACCTCGAACACGCCGTTCATCTCGGCGAAGCGGGCGAAGTTCCACAGCTTGGTTCCGAAGTTGCGGTAGCCGGCGATCCGCTGCATATCCAGCTTCAGCACGCCGCCGAGCGAGGCCATGGCGGCATTGGTGAACCGCAGCGCGTCGGCGCCGTATTCATCGATGATCTCCAGCGGGTCGACCACGTTGCCGACCGATTTGGACATCTTCTTGCCCTTGGCATCGCGCACCAGCCCATGCAGATAGACCGTCTTGAACGGGATCTCGTCGACCACGGCCAGTTGCATCATGATCATCCGGGCAACCCAGAAAAACAGGATGTCCTGCCCGGTCACCAGCACGTCGGTCGGGAAATAGCGCGCCAGCTCCTGCGTCTGCTCGGGCCAGCCCAGCGTACCGATCGGCCAGAGCCCGGAGGAGAACCAGGTGTCCAGCACATCGGGGTCCTGCCAGACCGGATAGACCAGCTTGGTCGGGTCCTGGTCGATCTCGTACTGCGCGAGGGAGGCGGCCAGCATCTCCACCGCCGCATGCTTGTCCTCGACCTCGACGATGCGGGCGTCCGCGATCGGGTGCGGGGTGTTGGCCAGCTCGTCGCGGAAGGCGGGTTGCACCCCGTCGAAATCGGCGGCGCAGTGATAGACATCGCCCATATGCACCATGCCGTTCAGCAGCAGGCGGCCCATCTCGACCAGGTCCAGCGTGCCGTCGCCCTCGTCGTCGTGGAAATCCGGCGCCGAGAGGTCCAGCCCGTACCACACCGGGATCTGGTGCCCCCACCACAGCTGGCGCGAGATGCACCAGGGCTCGATATTCTCTAGCCAGTGGTAATAGGTCTTCTCGCCGCTCTCCGGCAGGATGGCGATATCGCCCTTGCGCACCGCGTCCAGTGCCGGGCCCACGATCTTGTCGGTGTCGACGAACCACTGGTCGGTCAGCATCGGCTCGATCACCACCTTGGAGCGGTCGCCGAACGGCTGCATGATCGGCTTGCTCTCGACCAGCGGCACCTGCTGCTCGCCCTCGTCGTCGAGGATCATCACCGCGAGGCCCTCTTCCGTGATCTGCTCGACCACCCGCTTGCGCGCCTCGAAACGGTCCAGCCCGCGCAGCTCGTCAGGCACCAGGTTCAGCGTGTCGACTTCCATCTCGGTGAACTCGGCGCCGCCCGCGATTTCCTGCGCGCGGGTGGCGCAGTCTGCGTAGGGCAGGCCGTCGTCGCGCATCGCGCCCTTGGTGTCCATCAGCCGGTACATCGGGATGTTGCCGCGCTTGGCCACCTGGTAGTCGTTGAAATCATGCGCGCCGGTGATCTTCACCGCGCCCGAGCCGAAGTCGGGGTCGGGATATTCGTCGGTGATGATCGGGATCAGCCGGCGGTGTTCCTTCGGGCCCACCGGGATCTCGCAGAGCTTGCCGACGATGGGGGCGTAGCGCTCGTCCGAGGGGTGCACGGCCACCGCGCCGTCGCCCAGCATGGTCTCGGGCCGGGTGGTGGCGATGGAGATGTAATCGCGCTCTTCCTCCAGCACGACCTTCCCGTCCTCGTCCTTCTCGACGTAGGTATAGGTCTCGCCGCCCGCCAGCGGGTACTTGAAATGCCACATGTGGCCGGCGACCTCGATATTCTCCACCTCAAGGTCGGAGATCGCGGTCTCGAAATGCGGGTCCCAGTTGACCAGCCGCTTGCCGCGGTAGATCAGGCCCTTCTTGTACATATCGACAAAGACCTTGATCACCGCGTCGTGGAAGTTGCCCTCCTCGCCTTCCGGCGCGCCCGGGGCGCCCGACATGGTGAAGGCGTTGCGGGTCCAGTCGCAGGAGGCGCCGAGGCGCTTCAACTGGTTGATGATGGTGCCGCCGGACTCCTGCTTCCACTCCCAGACCTTGTCGGTGAACGCCTCGCGGCCCATGTCGCGGCGGCTGGCGTTGCCCTCTTCGGCCAGCTTGCGCTCCACCACCATCTGGGTGGCGATGCCGGCGTGGTCCTGGCCGGGCTGCCACAGGGTGTCAAAGCCGCGCATCCGGTGCCAGCGCACCAGGATATCCTGCAGCGTGTTGTTGAAGGCATGGCCCATGTGCAGCGAGCCGGTTACGTTCGGCGGCGGGATCATGATGCAGAAGGTTTCCGCGCGCGAGGCGTTGGCGCCCGCGGTGAAACATCCGGCCTCTTCCCAGGCCCGGTACAAACGATCTTCGGCCTCGGCCGCGTTGAAGGTCTTTTCCATCGCCATGCTGCTGGTCCCTTTCTGGTCGCTGGATCATCTATCGAAGCTGAGGGCGAAGGGGAAGGCGGCAGGGTAGATTTCTTGGTACTTGCAGCGCGCTTCGGGAAACCGGGTGACAGGACGCCGCGCGGGCGGCACTCTGAGGCCGGGAACTGATCGGAAGGGGGCCAGATGGACGATATTCGCATGTACGGCTTCGATGGCGCCGGCGGGGTGCAGCGGCTGGCGGTGGAGCAGCGGGTCGCGCGCGACCCCGCGGCGCGGGCCGAGGGCTTTGTCTGGGTGCACGTCAACGGGGCCAACGCGGCGGGGCGCGACTGGCTGGCGGCGGCGGGGCTGGACCGGCACGAGATCGAGGCGCTGCTGGCCGAGGAGACCCGGCCGCGCTGCACGCTGCACGGCGATATCGCCCTGATCAACCTGCGCGGGGTCAACCTGAATCCAGGCGCCGAGCCGGAGGACATGGTCTCGCTCCGCCTGTTCGTGTCGGAGCGGATGGTGATCTCGGTGCAGATCCGGACGCTCAGCGCGGTGGCCGATCTGATGACGGCGCTCGACCGCAACCAGGGTTCGGCCACGCCGGGGGATCTGATCGCGCGGCTGGCGCTGCGGCTGGCCGACCGGGCCGAGCCGGTGGTGGCGGCGCTGAACGAACGCGCCGACAAGCTGGAGGACGCGATGGAGGAGGGAGACCAGGGCGATGCCGGGATGCGGGCGGAGCTGGCCGATATCCGCCGCGTTTCCATCGTGATGCGCCGCTACATGTTTCCGCAGCGCGACGCGCTCTCGACGCTGGAGATCGAGGATCTGGACTGGCTCAGCCTGCGCGACCGCAGCCGGCTGCGCGAGGCGACCGAACGGGTCACGCGGCTGGCGGAGGAGCTGGACGCGATCCGCGACCGCGCCCAGGTGGTGCACGACCAGATCGTCGACATGCGCGCCGAGGCGATGAACCGGCAGATGCTGGTGCTGTCGGTGGCGGCGGCGGTGTTCCTGCCGTTGGGGCTGGTGACCGGGCTGCTGGGCATCAACGTGGCGGGCATTCCCGGCGCCACCTGGCCCGGCGCGTTCTGGTCGGTCTGCGCGCTGTTGCTGGCGATCGGGGCGGTCCAGCTCTGGCTGTTTCGCCGGATGGGGCTGCTGGGGAAATGAGGCCGCCCGGAGGGCGCCCGCCGCGGCGGCGAAACCCTGAGCGCTGCGGCCCGGCGGATGGGCGCCGGGCCGTTACCCGTCAACCGGCCGCGCGCCGCGCCGCCACCGCCGGGTCGACCAGCGGTTCGCGCGCGCCGGGGCGGATCACCTCCGGGTCGTAGGGTTTGCGGGCAAACACCTCGCGCACCATCGGCGCGAAGAATTCCAGCGGCAGGTCGTCGTAGTCGGGGTCGAAGCTGGCCTGATCCCAGCGTTCGCAGAATTCAGCGTTGTCATCGAAATAGGCATGGCCGCGATGACGCTCGCGCTTGTGCTGGTCATAGCCTTCCAGGTGCTGGCCGTAATAGAGCATCTGGAAATCGGCGTGGGTCTGCACCACCCAGGTGCATTGTTCGCGCAGGAACGGGCGCAGGATCGTGGCGGCGTATTCGTCGTGGTTATAGGGCGCGTAGATGTCGCCGATATCGTGCAGCAGCGCGGCGACCACCCAATCGGTATCCGCGCCGTCGCGCCAGGCCCGGCTGGCCGATTGCAGCGAATGGCCCAGCCGGGTGATCTGATAGCCCGACAGGCTTTCGTCCAGCTCGACCAGCGCGCGCATCAGCCGGTCGGCGGTGCCCTTGGTGTATTCGATCTCATGCGCGGTGAGGAATTCGTACTCCTCCTTGGTGCCATCCTTCATCTGGGTGAAGCTGACCTTGTCCATCCCTTGGGCTTCCTTCTCTTCGCGGTGGCTCTGATGAGCCTTGGACGGATTCTGTACAAAATCGCGCCTGTTTCCGACGGTTTCCTCGTTACGATCGGCGTGTCACGACCGGCAGGTCATGGCGCGCGGTCCAGCTTGGTCGCCAGATGGATCAGGCTTTCGGAGCTTTTCACCCCCTTGGCCTCGCCGATCCGGTCCAGCGTGTCGTCCAGCTCGGCGGTGGTCGCGGCGGCGACCTGCACCAGCAGGTCGAACCGACCCGAGGTGGTATGCACCACCTCCACGCCGGCGAGGCTTTTCAGTCGCGCCAGCACCGTCGGTCCGCTGCGCGGCTCGATCGAGACCAGCACCGTGGCGCGCAGCGGCGGCGCGGTGGCGGCGCTGGCCCGCAGGGTGAACCCCGCGATCACGCCGGTCTTTTCCATCCGCTCGATCCGCGCCTGCACCGTGGTGCGCGCCAGCCCCAGCTTGCGTGCCAGATCGGTCACCGGCGCGCGGGCGTTCTCGCGCAGCAGGCGCAGCAGCATCTGATCGGTTTGGTCGATTTGCATCGCACGCTCGGCATTTTGACGAAAATAGACTCCGTTCTTAACAGTGTGACGCGCGAAATCGACAGAAAACCGCGCGAATCTCGGGAAAAAAACATGTGAGGTATGAGATGCAGCAGCTGTCCGCCCCCTGGTCCGATCCGGCCGCCTATCTGGCGCGGCGGCGGCCCGATGCCCCGGTCCTGTTCCTGTCGCCCGGCACGCTGCAGGCCACCGCCGGGCGGTTCCGGGCCGGGTTCCCCGGGCTGGTGACCTATGCGGTCAAGGCCAACGACCGGGCCGAGGTGCTGGCCAATCTCGACAGCGCCGGACTCGCGGCCTACGACGTGGCCTCGCCCGCCGAGATGCGGGCGGTGCGCGCGGTCAACGGCGCGGCGGCGCTGCATTACAACAACCCGGTGCGCAGCCCGGAGGAGGTCGCGGCGGGCATCGCGCTGGGCGCGGCGAGCTGGTCGGTGGACGAGGAAGGCGAGCTCGACAAGCTCGCCCAGGTGCCGCGTGGGGCCGAGATCGCGGTGCGGTTCGCCCTGCCGGTCAAGGGCGCGGCCTATGATTTCGGCGAGAAATTCGGCGCCACCCCGGATCGCGCGGTGGCGCTGCTGCGCCGGGTGGCGGCGGAAGGCTGGCGCCCGGCGCTTTGTTTCCATCCCGGCACCCAGTGCGAGGACCCGGGCGCCTGGCAGCGCTATATTGAAGAGGCGGCGCGGATCGCGGAGCGCGCGGGCGTGCGCATCGCCCGGCTGAACGTGGGCGGCGGTTTCGCGGCCCATCGTGCCGGTCCAGCCCCGGATCTGGAGGCGGTGTTTGCCCGCATCGGGGGCGCGGCCGCCCGCGCCTTCGGCCCCGAGTCGCCGCAGCTGATCTGCGAACCGGGCCGGGCGATGGTGGCGGAGGCCTTCACGCTGGCGGCCCGGATCAAGGGGATGCGCGACGGCGGCCGGACCCTGTTCCTGAACGACGGCATCTATGGCGGGCTGACCGATCTGCGCGACATGGGGCTGACCGGACGGGTGCAGGTTCTGGCCCCGGACGGCACGCCGCGCGGGGGTGCCGCCTTGCCGCGCCGCATCTTCGGCCCCACCTGCGACAGCCTCGACCGGCTGCCCGACGGGCTGGCGCTGCCATCCGATACCGTCCCGGGCGACTATCTGCTCTTTGCCGGGATGGGTGCCTATTCGGTGGCCATGTCCACCGCCTTCAACGGTTACGGGCTGCGCGATGTGGTCACGGTGCTGGGTCTGACTGGACATTGCCGGCACGAAAGCTAGGGTCGCGCCAAGAGCCAGCAAGCAGAGGCGCGCCAATGGAAAAGTTCGGGAAAAGCCAGCCGGTCACACGGGTCGAGGATCAGCGCCTGCTGACGGGGCATGGACGCTACATGGACGATATCGCGCCGCAGGGCGCGCTTTATGCCTATGTGTTCCGCTCGCCGGTGGCCCATGGGACGATTGCCGAGCTGGACGTCTCCGACGCGCGCGAGGCCGAGGGTGTGCACCTGGTGCTGACCAATGACGATCTGGAAGCCGCCGGAATCACCGAAAGCATGTCCGGCGTCGTTCTGGAAAACCGCGACGGCTCCACGGCCGCCGATCCGCACCGCCCGGTGCTGGCCAGGGGCAAGGTGCGCCATGTGGGCGAGCCGGTGGCGCTGATCGTGGCGGAGACGCCGGAACAGGCCCGCGACGCGGCCGAGATGATCCTGTTCGATACCGAGGATCTGCCGGCCAAGATGGATCTGGCCCGGGGCGGCGCGCCGGTGCATGACGATGTGCCCGACAACCTCGCCTTCGACTGGGGGCTGGGCGACGAGGCGGCGACCGAGGCCGCCTTTGACGCCGCCGCCCATGTGGTGAAGCTGGAGGTCGGCGACAACCGCATCATCGTCAATTCGCTGGAGCCGCGCGGCTGTGTCGCCGACTGGGACGGTGCGCGGCTGCATCTGGCCTTTGGCGGTCAGGGCGTCTGGGGCATGAAGGCGGAGCTTTCCCGCATGCTCGGCCTCGGCAAGGACGCGGTGCATGTGACCATCCCCGACGTCGGCGGCGGCTTCGGCATGAAGGCCGCGCCGTACCCGGAATATTTCGCTGTGGCGCAGGCCGCCCGGGTGCTGGGCCGCCCGGTGCGCTGGATGTCCGACCGGACCGAGGCGATGCTTAGCGACCATGGCGGGCGCGACCTGACGTCGACCGCCGAGCTGGCCTTTGACGCCGATCACCGGATCACCGCTTACCGTGTCAAAACCCGCTGCAACCTCGGCGCCTATAACTCCAACTTCGGTCAGGCGATCCAGACACGGCTGTTTTCCCGTGTTCTGATGGGGGTTTACGACGTGCAGACCACATGGCTGCAGGTCGAGGGCTATTACACCACTACCACCCAGGTGGACGCCTATCGCGGGGCCGGGCGCCCCGAGGCGATCTATGTGCTGGAGCGCGGCATGGACCGCGCCGCGCGCGAGCTGGGGATCGACCCCTGGGAGCTGCGGCGCAAGAACTTCATCAAGCCCGAGCAGTTCCCCTATCAATCCGCCACCGGCGAGACCTATGACGTGGGCGATTTCAACCGCATCCTGACCCGGGTCGCGGCAGAGGCCGATGCGGCCGGCTTCGCGGCGCGAAAGGCCGCGGACGAGGCGCGCGGCCTGCTGCGCGGCCAGGGGCTGTGTTACTACATCGAAAGCATCCTGGGCGATCCCTCCGAAGGCGCCAAGGTGGAGTTTTGCGAGGATGGCACCGTCAAGCTCTACGTCGGCACCCAGTCGAACGGGCAGGGGCACGAGACGGTCTATGCCCAGTTCCTCGCCGATCAGACCGGCATTCCGGCCGATCACATCCATGTGATCCAGGGCGACAGCGACCTGATCGCGCGCGGGGGCGGCACCGGCGGCTCCCGCTCGGTCACCACGCAGAGCACGGCGACGCTGGCCACGGTGGACACGATGCTGGCGGCCTTCACCCCCTATCTGGCCGACAAGATGGGGGTCGAGGAGGAGGCCATCAGCTTCGACGACGAGACCTTCCGCGCGCCCGGGTCGAACATGACGCCCACGGTCCTCGAGGCCGCCGAGATGGCCCGCGCCGATGGTCGCGCCGACCTGCTGGTGCATGAGGCCCGCGCCAAGCTGTCGGGCCGGTCCTTCCCCAACGGCGCCCATGTGGCCGAGGTGGTGGTGGACCCCGAGACCGGCCATGTGCAGGTCGACCGCTATACCGTGGTCGATGATTTCGGCAATCTCATCAACCCCTTGCTGGCCGAAGGCCAGGTGCACGGCGGGGTGGTGCAGGGGCTGGGTCAGGCGCTGACCGAACAGGTGGCGTTCGATGAGGACGGCCAGCTGCTCACGGCAACGTTCATGGACTATGCCTTGCCGCGCGCCGCCGACACCCCCATGATTGGCTTTACCTCCGAGCCGGTGCCCTCCACCGCCAACCTGATGGGGATGAAGGGCTGCGGCGAGGCGGGCACCGTGGGGTCGATGGCCGCCGTCGCCAACGCGGTTCAGGATGCGCTTTGGGCGCAGGGCGTGCGGCAGGCGGATATGCCGTTCACGCCGATGCGCGTTTGGGAAATGTTGAGGGATGGCACTGCGACGGCTTCGTGATCGGATCTTCGGCTGGTTCGCCCGGCCGCTGCAATCGGTTCATTCGGCCGAGAGCCGCCATCGCACGCCGCTTACCCATGTCATCATCCTCGACGGCACCATGTCCACGCTAGAGCCGGGGCACGAGACCCACGCCGGGGTCACTTACCGGCTGTGCCGCGAGATGGGCGCGCCGCTGTCGCTGTTTTACGAGGCCGGGGTGCAACTGCCCCACTGGCGCGCCGCGCCCGACGTGTTGCTGGGGCGTGGCATCAACCGGCAGATCCGCCGCGCCTATGGCTATCTCGCTTCGCGCTACCGACCCGGCGACCGGATTTTCCTGATCGGCTATTCGCGCGGCGCCTATGCGGTGCGCTCTCTGGCCGGGGTGATCGACCGGGTGGGCCTGTTGCGCGCCGACTGCGCCACCGAGCGGAATATTCGCACCGCCTACCGCCATTATCAGGGCGAGCCGGAGAGCGAGGTCGCCCGGGCCTTCGTGCGGGTTCATTGCCATCGCGGTGTCGACATCGAGATGGTCGGCGTCTGGGATACGGTCAAGGCGCTGGGGTTGCGGCTGCCCTATGTCTGGCAATGGGCCGAGGCGCAGCATGCGTTCCACAACCACAACCTGGGTCATCACATCCGCAACGGCTTTCACGCGCTGGCGCTGGACGAGACGCGCGAGGTGTTCCGCCCCGAGCTCTGGACCTCCCCGCCGGGCTGGCAGGGGCATGTGGAGCAGGTCTGGTTCCGCGGCGCCCACGGCGATGTGGGCGGCCAGCTGGGCGGGTACGAGGCGGCGCGGCCGCTGGCCAATATCTCGTTGGTGTGGATGCTGGAGCGGGCCGAGGGCTGCGGATTGCCGCTGCCGCGCGGCTGGCAGGCGCGGTTTTATACCGATCCGCAGGCGCCCTCGGTGGGCACCTGGCGGGGCTGGGGCAAGCTGTTCCTGCTGCGCAAGCCGCGGGCAGTGGGGCTGGACCCGTCGGAACGGCTGCATGAAAGCGTGCGGGCGCGGGATGGAGGCGGCAGCGACCTGCTTCATGCCGCTGCGCATGAAGTCTGAGGGATGGCGTTCACGCCAGTCCGGGCGGGCGCAGCCCCCTGTTCTTTGGAATTGCCCCTGAGCTCACCCCTTCGGCGGCAACTGCAGCACGATGCAGGTGGTTGAGCCGGTGGCATAGAGCCGGCCATCCTCAACGCCGCGGATCTCGCCATGCGCCACGCCGGTGGAGCGGCCGACGTGATCGGCCACGCCTTCGCACAGGATCTCGGTGCCCAGCGGGATCGCACGCAGGATATTAATCTTGTATTCCAAGGTGGTATAGGCCGCGCCCTTGGGCACCATGGTCTGCACCGCGCAGGCCATCGCACTGTCCAGCAGGGTGCCGTACCAGCCGCCATGCACCGAGCCCAGCGGGTTGGTGTAATCGAAGGCCGGCGCGCCGCGGAACACCACGCGGCCCTTCTCGACCGAATGCAGGGTATAGCCGAGGGTCCTGGAAATCGGCGGGGCGGGCAGGCGGCCGTCGCGGATGCCCTCCATAAACTCCAGCCCCGACATATCGGCCATGTCGGCGGGCCCCAACAGATCCTCGGGGGTTTTCGCGTAATTCGGGGGTGTTTGCTGGTTCATCCTGCCCTCCATCCTGATGAAGGGCAGGCTAGCAGCAAGCCGGGCCGGCGTAAGCCGTTACGCCACGTTCTCCAGGCTGACCCGGGGGGTGACACCGAGCGCGTGGCAGACATCGCGGGTCAGTTCCGGCCGGTTCAGCGTGTAGAAGTGCAGCTTGTCGACGCCGCCCTCGATCAGCTCGCTGCACAGCTCGGTGCAGATCGCGGTGGCCAGCAGGTCCTCGCGCCCGTCGCGCACCGCCTTTTCAAAGGCATCCTCGACCCATTGCGGGATCGTGGTGCCGCAGCTGCGGGCGAAGTTGCGCGCGCCTTTCCAGTTTTCGATCGGCAGGATGCCGGGGGTGATCCTGGACCCGTCGATGCCGGCCTTTTCGCAGGCGTCGCGGAACCGGAAGAAGGTCTCGGATTCGAAGAAGAACTGGGTCAGCGCCTCGTCCGCGCCGGCGTCGAGCTTGCGCTTGAGCCAGTCGATGTCGGCCTGCGCGCTCGCTGCCTCCGGGTGCACGTCGGGATAGGCGCCCACGCGGATGGAAAACTGGCCGGTTGCCGCCAGCGCTTCGATCAGTTCGACCGAGTTGGCGAAGCCGCCGGGATATTGGGTGAAATGGCCTTCGCCCTTGGGCGGATCGCCACGCAGCGCGACGATCTCGGTCACACCGGCCTTGGCGAAACCGTCAGCGATTTCAAGGGTTTCCTCCTTGGTGGCGTTGACGCAGGTCAGATGCGCCGCCACTTTCAGGCCGGAGGATTTATGCAGCGTCGCCACCGCGTCGCGGGTCAGATCCCGGGTGGTGCCGCCGGCGCCATAGGTGACGGAGACGAAACGCGGGTCGAGCGGTGCCAGCGTCTGTACCGTGTCCCACAGCCGGAAAGAAGCCTGCAGGTTCTGCGGCGGGAAGAATTCAAAAGAAACTTCGGGGGCTTTCATCGGTCACTCTGTCCTTTGATTTCAGCCCTTGTCGCATATGCACCATTGTGAGACAAACTCATAATTCTCAACAACAACATGAGCGGGGCAGGGGGATGCACATCGAGTTCCGGCATCTGCGCACGATCAAGGCGATTCACGATTGTGGCGGGCTGGCCCGCGCGGCCGACCATCTGAATATCACGCAGAGCGCTTTAAGCCATCAAATCAAGGGCTTGGAAGAGCAGGCGGGGGTGGAACTGTTCATTCGCCGGTCGAAACCTATGAAACTGTCGCCGGCGGGGCTGCGGCTGCTCCGGCTGGCGGAGAAGATCCTGCCGCAGGTCGACGCGATGGAGGCAGAGTTCGACGCGCTGCGCTCGGGCGAGACCGGGCGGATGCATATCGCCATCGAATGTCATGCCTGTTTCGAGTGGCTGTTCCCGGTGCTGGAGGCGTTCCGCAAGAGCTGGCCGGATGTGGATGTGGACATCCGTCCGGGGCTGGCTTTCGACGCGCTGCCGGCGCTGCAAAAGGAGGAGGTCGATCTGGTCGTGTCCTCCGACCCGGAGGATATCGCCGGCGTGGAGTTCGTGGAACTGTTTGATTATGCACCGGTTTTCGTGGCCGCCTCGCAGCACCCTCTGGCCTCGAAACCCTATATCGAGGCCGAGGATTTCCGCGATCAGACGCTGATCACCTATCCGGTGGAACGCAACCGGCTGGATATTTTCAGCCAGTTGCTGATCCCCGCAGGGGTGGAGCCGGCGGCGGTGCGGCAGGTGGAGCTGACGGCAGTGATCCTGCTGCTGGTGGCCTCGAACCGGGGCATTTCGGTGCTGCCCGACTGGGTGGTGCGGGAGGTGAAATACAGCTCGGACTACGTGACCCGGCCGCTGACCAAGACGGGGATCACCCGGCGTCTCTACGCCGCGGTGCGCAGCGAGGATCGCGACAAGCCCTTCGTCAAGGAGTTGATCGGCCTGGCGCGGCAGGAGGCGCGGCGGCTGCAGGCGGCGTGAGAAACGGGGAGTTTTCGGGCCGAAATGTACCGTCCCGGGATGTCCCGGAGCGGCCGGAAACGCCGGTTTGGGGAGTTTTCCGGGCGAAATGTACAGTCCGGGCCGCTGCGCCGGTCGGCGCTCACTGCGTCACCTCTTGAGAGTGGGACCGGAGGGCGGTCGGTCGCCGCCCGGGCTGATGCCCGGGCGAACCGGTTTTTACCTCAGATCAGCTTGACGATCTGCTTGCCCATGTTGCCGCCCTTGAGCATCGACATGAAGGTCGCGGGCGCGTTCTCCAGCCCGTCGGCGATATCCTCGACATAGGCGATCTCGCCGCTCATCACCTTCGGCGCCACCTCCTGCAGGAACTGCGGGAAGCGGTCGAAGTGATTGGAGATGATGAAGCCGTTGACCGACAGGAACTTCACCAGGATGTTGCGCCACAGACCGGGGGCGCTCAGCCCCTGTTCCGACGCCCCGGCGCCGAGGCCGCCGGCATCGTACCAGGCGATCATGCCGCAGATCGGGATGCGGCCGAAGTTGTTCATCAGCGGCATCACCGCCTCCAGCACCTTGCCGCCGACGTTTTCGAAATAGATGTCGATGCCGTCCGGGCATTCCTGTTTCAGCGCCGCGCGCAGGTCGCGGGCGCTGTCGTAGGCGCGGTGGTCGAGGCAGGCGTCGAAGCCGAAGGTCTCGGTCGCCAGTTTGCATTTGTCGGCGCCGCCCGCGATGCCGACGGTGCGCAGGCCGGCCAGCCGCGCGACCTGGCCCACCATGGAGCCGACCGGGCCGGTTGCGGCGGCCACCACCAGCGTTTCGCCCGCCTTGGGCCTGCCGTATTCCATCAGCCCGTGCCAGCCGGTGAAGCCGGGCATCCCCAGCACGCCGAGCGCGGTGGTGATCGGCCCCTGGTTCGGGTCGAGCTTGCGCAGCTGATTGGCGGGCAGGCAGCCGTGGCTGGCCCAGCCGAACATGCCGAAGGCGAAATCGCCGGGTTTGAAATGCGGGCTGTTCGAGGCGATCACCTCGCCCACGCCGCCGGCCTCCATGGTGCCGCCGATCGGCACCGGCGCGGCGTAGGATTTGGCATCGTCCATCCGGCCGCGCATGTAGGGGTCCAGCGACATGTAATGGACCCGCACCAGAACCTCGCCCTCGCCCGGTTCCGGCATCGGGGCGGGTTCGTAGCTGAAGTCCTCGGGTCTGGGCGCGCCCTGCGGCCGGCTGGCCAGGGCCACGCGGTACATCTGTTCTGTCATCGGTGTTGCTCCTCTTCCCGGTTTGGGCAACGGTGGCGGGCGCGGCCGCGCTTGGCAAGCGGGTCGGAGTTTAACGTGGCGGCAGTCGGGTCGGTGCGCCCCCTTGGCAAGGCCGCTTTGCCCGCGTATACGCGCGGCTTGATCCCCCCGCACGCCAGACGTGCGCATTGAGTTTTCCCGCGCCGCGACGCGCGATCTGACCGAACCGGAGTCCTCAGGATGATAGGCAGCGCCAATCTCAACATCATGGTCAAGGCCGCGCGCAAGGCGGGGCGGTCGCTGGTCAAGGATTTCCGCGAGGTCGAGAACCTTCAGGTGTCGATGAAGGGGGCGGGGGATTTCGTCTCCAAGGCCGATATCGCGGCGGAGAAGATCCTCAAGGACGAGCTGATGGGCGCGCGCCCCAACTATGGCTGGATGGCCGAGGAAGGCGGCAGCGAGGAGGGCAACGACCCAACCCGCCGCTGGATCGTCGATCCGCTGGACGGCACCACCAACTTCCTGCACGGGCTGCCGCACTGGGCGATCTCGATCGCGCTGGAGCACAAGGGCGAGGTTGTCGCGGGCGTGATCTTCGACGCCGCCAAGGACGAGATGTTCTTTGCCGAGAAGGGCGCCGGCGCCTGGATGAACGACACCCGGCTGCGGGTGTCGGGGCGCAACAAGATGATCGAATCGATCTTTGCCACAGGGGTGCCGTTCGGTGGCCGGGCCGATCTGCCGCTGACGCTGCAGGATCTGGCGCGGCTGATGCCCACCTGCGCCGGCGTGCGGCGCTGGGGCTCGGCGGCGCTGGACATGGCCTATGTGGCGGCGGGCCGCTACGACGGGTTCTGGGAACGCCGTCTGAACGCCTGGGACCTGGCCGCCGGGGTGATCCTGGTGCGCGAGGCGGGCGGGCTGATCGAGCCGCTGACCCCCGGCGGCGATATCCTGGAAGACGGCGAGGTGATCTGCGCCAACGAGCCGATCTTCAACAGCTTTGCCAAGGTGATCCGGGGCTGAGACCCGCCACGGGTCGTTTGAAGCCCTGACCGGAGGCGCAGGTCCTCTCCGCCGCCTCCGTCTTTGTTCTGATCCTCAGGTCCCGGCGCGGAATCAAGCCCGCAGGGCGCCGCGCAAGCGCCGGACCGTCCCTGCGGTCTGGCGCTTGGTCGACGTAGGCGCGCCGTTCGGAGGTCGTCCGGATTTGGCCGGGATAAAGCACACCGAACGGATGCTGCCACGCCAGCCCACGGTCCGCGCTTGCGCGGCTTGCTTTGTGTGGCGGACTGTGTTGAGGGGGGCGCAGCCCCCGCCGTGCTGTGCGCGCCTCTCCCGGAGTATGTCCAGCCAGAAATGACCCCGGGCCTGCGCCCTCACGCCTTGCCGCGGTCGCAGGAGTGGTTGATGCCGTCGGTCCAGGGGATATCGGCGAAATCGCGCGGGTTGATCCCCTCCAGACAGCCGATGTTGATGCCGCATTCCGCTGGGTCGGAGCGGCGCCGGTGGTGGGTGTAGATGCCGCAGGTCTTGCAGAAATAGTGTTTCGCCGTGTGGGTGCCCCAGGTGTAGAGGCCGAGGTTCTCGGCGCCCTGCAGCACGGTCACGCGATCGGCGATCGCGGTGACCGCACCGGGGGCGCGGCGGCGGCAGATCGAACAGTCGCAGCGGCGGGCGGAGGCGAGCCCCTCGGGCAGAAACGCCTCGATCACCACGGTGCCGCAATGGCAGCTGGCGCGGCGGGTTTCCGGGGTGTCGGGCAGGTCGGTCATCGGCGTTGTCCTTTGCGGGGCACCTTCGGGATATGGCTGGGGCTGAGCCTGTAGCGCGCCTCGGGGTGCGGCGGCTGGCCGTGGCTGCGCCGCCAGTAACCCGGCCCGCCGCGGCGCAGCCAGAGCGGCACGGTCAGCGCGAAGCCCACCACGAAGCCGCCGGCATGGGCCCAGTAGGCCACCCCGCCGCCGTTGGGATCGGCGCCCAATCCACCGAGGAACTGGAACGCCAGCCACAGCCCCAGCATCAGCCAGGCCGGGATCGCGACGATGCGGAAGAAGATCACCAGGATGATCAGGATATCCACCCGCGCCTTGGGGAACAGCAGCAGGTAGGCGCCCATCACCCCGGCGATGGCGCCGGAGGCGCCCACCGTGGGCACCGGCGAATAGGGCGCGGCGAGGTAGTGGATCAGCCCGGCGCCCAGGCCGCAGGCGAGGTAGAACAGCAGAAAGCCTAGGTGCCCCATCTCGTCTTCGAGATTGTCGCCGAAGATCCACAGAAACAGCATGTTGCCGCCCAGGTGCAGCAGCCCGCCGTGCAGGAAGGTGGAGGTGAGCAGCGTCTCGATCCCGCTGCCCTGGCTGAGCCGCGCCGGGATCAGCGCCCAGTTCAGGAAGACGTCATGCAGTACCTGCTGTTCGGGCAGGCCCATATAGCTGAAGAAGATGGCGATATTCGCCGCCATCAGGGCGTAGACGACGAAGGGCGTGCGCCCCGAGGGGTTGTGATCGCGGATCGGCAGCATGGCGCGAAGCTGGGGGCATTCGGCGCCGGCGTCAAGCGGCGATGGTGCGGCGGGCAGCGGGAGGGCGGCGGTCCGGGCGGGCCGCCGCCGGTGCCTCAGGCCATGCCGCCCAGCAGCGCCGCGTTGCCGCCCGCGGCGGTGGTGTCGACGCAGACGTGCCGTTCGCCCATCACCCGGGCGCGGTCGGGGCGGCCGGGGATCAGCGGCAGGATCGGCCCGGTTCTGCGCGCCAGCGCCTGTTCGATCTGGCGCGCGGTCTCTGCATCGCCCCACCAGAGCACGCCGCCGATGTCCGCGATATGCTCCAGCCGGTGCAGGTCGATCTGGCCGGTGGCCCGGATCGCCTGTCCGCCCAGCTCGCGCACCGTTTGCGCCTGCTCGGCGGCGGCCTCCTCGCCCGGGCCGAGGCACAGCAGCGGCGGGCGCGGGATCAGCGTGAGCCGGTTCGATTCGCCGGTGGGGCCGGGCAGGGTGGCGGGATCAGGCCGGGCCGCGTTGCCCTCCGGCGCGGGCAGCTCGGCCATGGTGGCGGGCCAGTGCGCCTCGCGGTGCTGCCGGTCGGGGGCGCAGAACCGGGGCATGTAGTGGGGCCCGCCCGCCTTGGGGCCGGTGCCGGAGAGGCCCTCGCCGCCGAACGGCTGGGAGCCGACGATGGCGCCGATCTGGTTGCGGTTGACGTAGATATTGCCTGCATGCACCCGCTCGGTCACGTGCTGGACGCGGTCGTCGATCCGGGTCTGCAGCCCGAAGGTGAGGCCGTAGCCGGTGGCGTTTATGGTGTCGATCACGCGGTCCAGATCGCGGGATTTGAAACGGGCGACGTGCAGGACGGGGCCGAAGATTTCCCGTTCGAGGTCTTCAATGCCGCCCACCTCGATCAGCGCCGGGGTGACGAAGGTGCCGCCGGAGGGCAGCGGAAGCTCCTTCAGCAGCCGGCCTTCGCCGCGGGCGTGGTCGATATGGGCGGCGATTTGCGATTGGGCCTCGGCGTCGATCACCGGGCCGACGTCGGTGGAGAGCAGCCACGGGTCGCCGAGGGCGAGCGCGTCCATCGCGCCCTTGAGCATGGTCAGCAGGTCGTCGGCCACGTCCTCCTGCACGTAGAGGCAGCGCAGTGCCGAGCAGCGCTGGCCGGCGGATTGAAAGGCGCTTTCGACAATCGCCTGCACCGCCTGTTCGGGCAGCGCAGTGCTGTCCACGATCATCGCGTTGAGGCCGCCGGTCTCGGCAATCAGCGGCGCGCCGGGGGCGAGGTGGTCTGCCATCGCGCTGCGGATCAGCCGGGCGGTGTCGGTGGAGCCGGTGAAGGCGACGCCGTTGACGCGCGCGTCCGAGGTGAGGGCGGCGCCCACCGCGCCCGCGCCGGGCAGCAGTTGCAGAGCGGCGCGCGGCACACCCGCCTCATGCATCAGCGAGACGGCGAAATGGGCGATCAGCGGCGTCTGCTCGGCGGGCTTGGCCAGCACCGCGTTGCCGGTGGCGAGCGCGGCGGCGATCTGGCCGGTGAAGATCGCCAGCGGGAAGTTCCAGGGGGAGATGCAGGTGAAGGTGCCTGCGGGCGAACCCTCGGGGATGTTGGCCGCGTAGTAGCGCAGGAAATCCACCGCTTCGCGCAGCTCTGCCACCGCGTCGGGCAGGCCCTTGCCGGCCTCGCGTGCGACCAGCGTGAAGATCTCGCCGAAATGCGCCTCGTAGAGGTCGGCGGTCTTGTTCAGCACCTCGGCGCGGGTCTCTGCCGGGGCATCCCAGATCCGGGCAGAGGAGAGGGCGGTTTCGATATCCGCCGCACTGGCCCAGGCGACGGTGCCGGGGCTGTCCTCCGGCCGGGCCGGGTTGGCGACCGGCTGCGGCGCCTCCGGCGCGGCATCGCCGGCCAGCAGCGGGCCGACCTGCCATTGATGCTGGGCGAAGGGGGCGCGGGCCGCCTCGATGGCGGTGAGTGTCGGCGCGTGGGTCAGGTCGAAACCGCGGGAGTTGCGGCGTTCGGGCAGGAACAGCTCCGCCCCGGTGGGCAGCGGCGGGGTGGGCTGCGCGACCGCCTCGAACGGGCAGGCGGCGACGGTTTCGGGCGGCACGTCCTCGTCTACGATCTGATTGACGAAGGAGCTGTTGGCGCCGTTTTCCAGCAGACGCCGCACCAGATAGGCCAGCAGGTCGCGGTGGGCTCCGACCGGGGCGTAGATGCGGCAGCGGGTCTTGTGCCGGTCCATCACCAGATTGTGCAGCGTCTCGCCCATGCCGTGCAGGCGCTGGAACTCATAGGGGCGGTCCTCGCCGAGTTCCGCAGCCATATGCAGGATGGCGCTGACCGTATGGGCGTTGTGGGTGGCGAATTGCGGATAGATCCGGTCGGTCATTCCCAGCAGCTTGCGGGCATTGGCGATGTAGGAAATGTCGGTGGCCGGTTTTTTGGTGAAGACCGGGAAACCTTCCATTCCCTCGACCTGGGCGCGTTTCACCTCGGTATCCCAATAGGCGCCCTTGACCAGCCGCACCATGATCCGGCGGTCGTGGCGCTGCGCCATGTCGTAGAGCGCGTCGATGGCCAGCGGGGTGCGGGGGCCGTAGGCCTGCACCACCACGCCGAAGCCGTCCCAGCCGGCCAGCGCGGGCTCGGCCAGAACGGTTTCGATCACCTGCAGCGAGAGCGACAGGCGGTCGGCCTCCTCCGCATCGATGTTGAGGCCCATGCCGGCGGATTTCGCCAGGAGCGCCAGCGAGCGCAGGCGCGGCACCAGCACGTCCATCACCCGCGCCTGTTGCGCCACCTCGTAGCGGGGGTGCAGCGCCGAGAGCTTGACCGAGATGCCGGGGTTGTCGCGGATGTCGGAATGCGTGCAGGCCTCCGCAATCGCGGTGATGGCGCGGGAATAGGCCAGGTGATAGCGCGATGCGTCGGCGTCGGTGCGGGCGGCCTCGCCCAGCATGTCGTAGGAATAGGTGAAGCCCCGGGCCTCCATCCCCGCGGCGCGTTTCATCGCCGAGCCGATGGTCTCGCCGAGCACGAACTGTCGCCCCATCTCGCGCATGGCGCGGCCGACGGCGGTGCGGATCACCGGCTCGCCCAGCCGTTTGATGGCGCCGCGCAGGGCGCGCGCGGGGCTGGGGCGCTCGTCGTCCAGCACCCGGCCGGTGAGCATCAGCGCCCAGGTGGAGGCGTTGACCAGCGGCGAGGAGGAATGACCCAGGTGCTTGCCCCAGTCGCTGGGCGCGATCTTGTCCTCGATCAGCGCGTCGATGGTGTCGGCGTCGGGCACCCGGAGGAGGGCCTCGGCCAGGCACATCAGCGCCACGCCCTCGTCAGTGGAGAGGCCGTATTCGGCCAGAAAGACCTCCATCAGCCCCGGCGCGGTGCTGGCGCGGATGTCGCGGACCAGCCCGGCGGCGCTGTCGCAGATCGCACTGCGGTCCTGGTCCGAGAGCGCGGCCATGTCGATCAGCCGGGCCAGCGCGGCGTCGGGGTCGGCGTAGGTCTGGGCGTCGATGCGGTGGGGCAGGTCGTCGGGATACTGGGTCGCGGTCATGGCGAGGGCTCCGGGCGTGCGTGGGGCTTTGAGGTCTTTATAATGCCAAATTTGCGGGACATTCGCCCGGAAATATGAAACTGAGAGGCGAATGATCTGAAGATTGAGGTGTTTGCGATGCAAAACGACTTTCCCGGGCTGGACCGGTTCGACCGGGCGATTCTGGCGGTGCTGGCGGAGGACGGCCGGATTTCCATCGCCGATTTGGCCCGCCGCATCGGGTTGTCGAAATCGCCCACCCAGGCGCGGCTCAGGCGGCTGGAGGCCGAGGGGGTGATCACCGGCTATCGCGCGCTGATCGACCCGATCCGGCTGGGGCTGGATCACGTGGCCTTTGTCGAGGTGCGGCTGGAGGACACCCGCGAGGCGGCGCTGGCGGCCTTCAACGCGGCGGTGGCGAAGGTGGGCGAGATCGAGCAGGTGCATATGATCGCGGGCAATTTCGACTATCTGATGAAGGTGCGGACCCGCTCGATGGCCGATTACCGCCACGTGCTGGGCGAGAAGATCTCGACCCTGCCGCATGTGGCCAGCACCTCGACCTATGTGGCGATGCAGGCGGTGAAGGAAGGCGGGCCGCTCGAAAACGTGACTTGACCGGAGCCGGGGGTGCGGCAGGCTGGGGGCATGCGTATTGCCTTTGTCCTTGCTGTACTGACGGCCGGTCCGCTTTGGGCCGAGTGTCCGCCGCCGCCGGATCACTCCGCGGCGCTGGGGGCGCTCGCGGCGCAGGTGCAGGCGGCCGGGACCGAGGCCGAGGCGCGCGAGATCGGCAACCGGATGTGGGAATACTGGGCCGATGCGCCCGACGACCATGCCCAGGCGATGCTGGATCGCGGCATGACCCGGCGGGCGGGCTATGACTTCCTGGGCGCGATCCGGGAGTTCGATGCGCTGATCGCCTACTGTCCCGGGTATGCCGAGGGCTACAACCAGCGCGCCTTTGTCCACTACCTGCGGCAGGATTTCGGCGCGGCGCTGGCCGATCTGGACCGGGCGCTGGCGCGGTCGCCGGAGCATATCGCGGCGCTGAGCGGGCGGGCGCTGTCGCTGTACGCGCTGGGCCGGCTGGAGGAGGCGCGGGCGGCGCTGGCCCGGGCGCTGGCGCTCAATCCCTGGCTGCCCGAACGCAGCCTGGCCGCCCCGGGCGCGCCGCTGGCGCCGGAGGGGGAGGATATCTGAACGACCCCGCGGCAAGTCCCGCCGCAAATCCGTCCATAAATCCGGCCATAAATCCGGCCATAAATCCGGATTGTGCCCGGGAAACGGGAAGGCTACACCTTGGGGGCCGTCCGAGACGGGCAGGCGCGGGCGTGGTGGAATGGTAGACACAAGGGACTTAAAATCCCTAGGCCGCAGGCCGTGCGGGTTCGAGTCCCGCCGCCCGTACCATTTCTTGGGTCTGAACCATCTGGAAATGTCGTGAAAAGACAAGGGGGCTGCCGAAGCGGGGTCCATCTGGGCCTGCAGGATCAGTTCTCTGGGCGGAGGTGTCCTGTCCGGACCTTCGCTGCGTTGGGCCGCCGTGTAAGCCGGAGGTTTGCCTGCGGCGCTACAGAAATCACCAAGCCAAACACCACTAGCATATATAGAGTTTTTCAGTACGTATTTTTCTAAGAAACTCCTGGCCATTCCTTCGGCGCAAGGAAGCTTTCATGTCCTTGGTCGAGGGTATGTAGACGGGCCGCTAAATCGGTTAGATGCTGTTGCACCACTGCCTGCAACTCCGGAATACCGATAAACCCGAAATAGTCGTCGATTGCGAACAGGCTCAGGTTTGCCAATGCAGTGACCAATTGTGGGCGTGGGTATCCCCACTCAATGTTGGGTGAGAACAGTTCGTCACCATCGGTTTGGAGGCAGTGTGAGTAGATATCTCCCCAAGCGCCATGGACGCTTTGGGACGGCCCAGAGAACGCAGCAAGATAAGCGTCTCCCATCCCCAGCTCATCCGCCTTTTCGTACAGGTTTTTCCCACCCCAGTTTCTTTCGCGGTATTCGCTAAGATCGTTTGGGTCGAGGCCCGCACTAGCATAGGCATGATCGATTGACTTCATCATTCGGTCTTCGATAGGCAGAATTATCCCACCACGAGCCGCAATGTTTTGATCAATCTTCTTTCGAAGTTTGATCTCGTGCTTGAATGAGTTCTTTACGTAGGAATCGACTAGATCAGGACTGAAGTGTTTTATGAGGTAGCGTATTGTAACAACTGTCTCAAAGATTAACCGGGCGAAAATAAAACTAGTCTCGCGCCTTCGCTGGACCGTTTGATCCAAGAAGGCTGAGATCATCTTGTAGAGACGCGCCATGTTTCCGCCTATGGCGGCGGTGTCTCGATCCCACTTTTCGTCCTCGCCAAGCGTGTTTGCGGTGATGCAAACATAACAGCCGGCCTCAATTAGTAGCGACACTCCCAGCCCGATGAATGCGTCTTCATCGGTAAACTCGGCCACTTCATCTTCGGTGACCAAGGGTTTCTCGATCTCCTGAAAGGCCTTGAGAACAGGATGAGTTTCATCATCCGAGCCATTGCTCATCATTGCTCCTACTCATTCCTTGTCTGGATGCCGTGGGTTTAACCCCTTGTATGTAATGTCCGGAGCGTAGACCAACCACGATCTTAGATTCGAATTTTATCCTGTGCTCTGAGCGCTTCTCCGTCGCAGCGAACGCCCCTCTCCCCATAGCACCTAAAGACCGTTTCGCTCCGCCGTTTGCCGGAACACACTGGCAGACGATTTCCTTGGCCGGGCGTCGAAACCACGCGGCCTGCCACACTCCCGCCAGGGGGCCCGTGACACCGGCTGAAGTCGGTCAAACGACTCAGGGGGGCAGCTGTGGTATAGTAGGTCATTCATTTGCCAGGGAGGATAAGATGAAACGCTTTGCCGTAACCTTCGCTGCTCTGATGATGGCAGCGCCTGTATTTGCCGAGGGCGTCACGACCTACACCACCGAGGCCAGTTTCGAGGATGCCGCGTTCGCCGTCGAAAGCGCCATCGTCGGGCGCGGGCTGGTCGTCGATTATGTCAGCCATGTCGGCGCGATGCTGAACCGGACCGGCGCCGACGTGGGAAGCGATGTCGAGCTGTTCGATGCGGCGGATGTCTTCATTTTCTGCTCGGCGGTCACGTCGCGCAAAGCCATCGAGGCCGATCTGCTGAACATCGCCTATTGCCCCTATGGCATCTTCGTGGCCGACAAGGATGGCGTGGTCATCGTGGGCTACCGCAATTACCCCGAGGGCGCCATGCAGGCGGTCCAATCCCTGCTGGACGAGATCGCCCGGGAGGCCGTCGCAGATTGAGCCACCTGTGGCCGTCTCGGTTTCAACAGACCTTGTCGGGCGAAGCTGCCGCGCAGGGATGATCCTGATGCGCGTCTTGTTCCCTCCGGCGCCCGGATCACCCCTCATGCCAAGCTGATGAAAAATATGTGAATTCCCTTTGTTCCGATGGCGTGCTTTGCGGCCGCGTGCTAGCGTGCCGGCGAAATCGCGCGATCAGGGAGGGCGACATGCCATTGACGGTGCAGCAGATGATGGAGGCCGCGAATGCGGCGGTGGAGCGGATCGACGGCCAGCGGGCGCAGGAGCTGGTGGCGCAGGGCGCGCTGCTGCTGGATATCCGCGATGCGCCGGAGTTGCAGAACGCCGGGCGCGCGGCGGTGTCGCACCACATCCCGCGCGGGATGCTGGAGTTTCGCGCCGACCCCAACACCCAGTTCCACGATCCGGAACTGACATTCGATCGCCCCATCGTGCTGCACTGCGCCTCGGGCGGGCGCGCGGCGCTGGCGGGCAAGCTGCTGAAGGACATGGGCTATGCCCAGGTTTACAACATGGGCGGGCTGGAGGACTGGAAAACCTCCGGCGGCGCGATGATCGAGGCGGTCGACCAGGGGATGTGAGCGGGGCGGTGCCCATGCGGCGCTCCTGGCGCGCGGAGCGTCAGGGTCGCCGGGCCAAAGCCGCCACAGCCCGGAAACAGGGCGCCCGCCTGCGGTCGGGCGCCTTATTTCTTTTTGTGAGCGTGGTGCCGCTCAGGCGTTCAGGAAGGCCCGCACCGTGGCCTCGAATTCGCGCGGTTTGTCGGCGTGCAGCCAGTGGCCGGCGCCCGACAGCCTGGCGAAGCGGGCCTGCGGGAACAGGGCCTGGATGCGGGGGCGGTGTTCGGGCCGGACATAGTCGGAGTCGGCACCGGTCAGGAACAGCGCCGGGCCGTCCCAGTGGCCGCTGACCTCCGGGAACGACAGGATCTGGTCCATATCGGCGGCCAGCACGTCGAGGTTCAGCCGCCAGCGTTTCTCTTTCAGGTCGAGCGACTGGGTGAAGAAGCTCTGCAGCGCAGGCTCCACCCCCAGCGCGGAGAGCTGCGCCTCGGCGTCCGAGCGTTTCTCGATCTTCGACAGGTCCACCGCACGCATCGCGTCGATGAACTGCATCTGGGAGTGGCCGTAGGGCACCGGGGCGATATCGCCGAGGATCAGCCGGTGCACCGCATCGCCATGGGTCAGCGCCAGCATCATCGCCGCCTTGCCGCCCATCGAATGGCCCAGCACGTCGGCCTTGCCGCCGAAGGCTTCGATCACCTCGGCCAGATCGTCGGCCATATCGGCGTAGCGGTGGCGCTCGGTCCAGGGGCTGTTGCCGTGGTTGCGCATGTCGACCGCCACCACCTGGCGTTCGTCCGAAAGCCGCTTGGCGATCACGCCCCAGTTGCGGGCGGAGCCGTAGAGCCCGTGGGCGATCAGCAGGGGCGGCGCATCGGTGGCGGTGCCATGGGTGATACAGGTCAGCATAACCCGCTCATACCCGTTGCGCGCGGGTGGCGCCAGAGGGATGCAGCGGCCATTGAGGCCGGCGGCGCCGATGGCTAGATTATGGGCGCAGGAGACAGCCCATGGCCCAGACTGACATCGAAACCCGGATCGCGGAGATCGCCGCGCTGATGCATGCCAAGCTGGGCGTGCGGGGGGGCAGCCTGCGCGCGGCGCTGCGCCGGGCGCGCCGCCTGCTGCCGCGCCGGATCCGCGCCCAGCTGCGGCTGCTGGCCGAGGCGGAGGTGTTTGTCGATCATCCCAAACTGCGGCTGACGCTGGACGTGCCGGCGCTGAGCAAGGCGGCAGGCGAGGTGGAGGCGCATCTCAACGCCATCGACCTGGCCGACCGGCGCAAGGGCTGGTGGCTGGGCATGCTGGGCGGCATGGCCTTCAACGTGCTGGTGTTCTGCGGGCTGCTCGTGGTGGTGCTGCGCTGGCGCGGGATTGTCTGAGCGCGCCGGACGGGCGGAGCCCAACTTGCCGTGACAGACCGGTTCGCCTTTGGGTGCGGGCGGCGCTGGTCATTTGGGCCCCCCTTCGCCTATGCAGGGTCCAGCAAAGGAGTATTGCCATGAAATCGGTTTTTCATCTGGCCTATCACGTCCGCGATCTGGATGCGGCGCGGGCGTTCTACGGCGGCGTGCTGGGCTGTGCCGAGGGGCGCAGCACCGAGACCTGGGTCGATTTCGATTTCTTCGGCCACCAGCTCTCGCTGCACCTGGGCGAGCCGTTCAAGACCACGCGGACGGGCAAGGTGGGTGATCACATGGTGATGATGCCGCATCTGGGTGTGGTGCTGCCGCTGGACGACTGGAAGGCGCTGGCAGAGCGGCTGGAGGCCGCCGGTGTCGCGTTCGACATCCCGCCGGTGGTCCGCTTCGAAGGCGAGCCGGGGGAGCAGCGCACGATGTTCTTCTTCGACCCCTCCGGCAACCCGATCGAGGTCAAGGGGTTTGCCGATTTCGACGGGCTGTTCGCAACCTGAACCGTGAAAGCAAAACGGCCGCCCCGGGGGACGGCCGCTTGTTTTCCGTGTGATCCGGGCGATCAGAGGTTCGGGTAGAGCGGGAAGCGGGCGAGGAACTCCGCCACTTCGCCGCGCACCTTGGCCTCCACCTCGGCATTGCCGTCCTCACCGTTGGCGGCCAGACCGTCGACCACTTCGATGATCCAGTCGGCGATCTGGCGGAACTCCGCCTCGCCGAAGCCGCGGGTGGTGCCGGCGGGCGAGCCCAGGCGGATACCGCTGGTCACGGTCGGTTTCTCCGGATCGAACGGCACGCCGTTCTTGTTGCAGGTGATATGGGCGCGACCCAGCGCCTTTTCGGTGGCGTTCCCCTTCACGCCCTTGGGGCGCAGGTCGACCAGCACCACATGGGTGTCGGTGCCGTGGGTCACGGTGTCCAGCCCGCCCTTGATCAGCTGATCGCTGAGCGCCTGGGCGTTGACCACCACCTGTTTCGCGTAATCCTTGAACTCGGGGCGCAGCGCCTCGCCGAAGGCCACGGCCTTGCCGGCGATCACGTGCATCAGCGGGCCGCCCTGGATGCCGGGGAAGATCGCCGAGTTCACTTTCTTGGCGATCGCCTCGTCATTGGTCAGGATCATGCCGCCACGCGGGCCGCGCAGGGTCTTGTGCGTGGTGGTGGTGGCCACGTGCGCATGCGGGAAGGGCGAGGGGTGCTGGCCGCCCGCCACCAGACCGGCGAAGTGGGCCATGTCGACCATCAGGTAGGCGCCGACGCTGTCGGCGATCTCGCGCATCTTTGCGAAGTCGATCTGGCGCGGGATGGCGGAGCCGCCGGCGACGATCAGCTTGGGCTGGTGCTCTTTCGCCAGTTCGGCGACCTGATCGTAGTCCAGCTGGTTGTCCTGCTTGCGCACGCCGTACTGGATGGCGTTGAACCATTTGCCCGACTGGTTCGGCTTGGCGCCGTGGGTCAGGTGGCCGCCGGCATCCAGGCTCATGCCCAGAATGGTGTCGCCGGGCTGGATCAGCGCCTGATAGACGCCCTGGTTGGCCTGGCTGCCGGAGTTGGGCTGCACGTTGGCGAACTCGCAGCCGAACAGCTGTTTGGCGCGGTCGATGGCGAGGTTTTCGGCGATGTCGACGAACTGGCAGCCGCCGTAGTAGCGCCGGCCCGGGTAGCCTTCGGCGTATTTGTTGGTCATCACCGAGCCCTGCGCCTCCATCACGGCGGCGCTGACGATGTTCTCGGAGGCGATCAGCTCGATCTCGTCGCGCTGGCGGCCCAGTTCAAGGCCGATGGCCTTGGCGATCTCGGGATCGCGGTCGGCGAGGGTTTCAGTGAAAAAGCCGGTGTCACGGGTGGGCGCGCTCATGGTAACTCCCATCATCTGCGGTGGATGGCGGCGTTCCTACTGGAAAGCGGGGGGCGCGAAAAGCCCGTAATGCGACCATTCGGCAACATGACGCGGCAAGGCTGGCCAATGCGGGAAAGATGTGGTTGTTTCGGAACCATTCGCGCAGCACCGGAAACCCCAGCCATGACATTGAAAATCGCCTTCCTGGCCAGCGAGGCCCCGGTGGCGCAGACCGCCCGTGCGGCGCTGATCGGGCGCTATGGTAATGTGCCCCCGGAAGAGGCCGATGTGATCGTGGCGCTGGGCGGCGACGGCTTCATGCTGCGCACGCTGCACGCCACGCAGGATCTGCGCGCGCCGGTCTACGGCATGAACCGGGGCACCATCGGCTTCCTGATGAACGAATACAGCGAGACCGACCTGAAGGAGCGGCTGGCGGCGGCAGAGGAAGAGGTGATCAACCCGCTGGCGATGACCGCGATGGACCAGTTCGGCAAGATCCACCACGCGCTGGCGATCAACGAGGTGAGCCTTTTGCGCGCGGGGCCGCAGGCGGCCAGGCTGCGGATCACCGTCGACGGGCGGCTGCGGCTGTCGGAGCTGGTCTGCGACGGCGCGCTGCTGGCGACGCCGGCGGGGTCGACCGCCTATAATTACTCCGCCCACGGACCGATCCTGCCGATCGGCTCGGACGTGCTGGCGCTGACCGCGATTGCGGCGTTCCGGCCGCGGCGCTGGCGCGGCGCGCTGCTGCCCAAGACGGCGCATGTGCGGTTCGACGTGCTGGAGGCGGACAAGCGGCCGGTGATGGCGGATGCGGATTCGATCTCGATCACCGATATCGACTGGGTCGAAATCCGTTCGGAGCCGAAGATCGAGCATCGGATCCTGTTCGACCCGGGCCATGGTCTGGAAGAGCGGCTGATCTCCGAACAATTCACCTGAGTCGACGCGTCTATTGCGTTTATGTCGGAATTTTTTCCGAGTCTCTGATCTATGTCACGGAATTGTATCCGATGGCGGGGTATTTTCCTTCTTGTCTGCTAGGCAGGCGTTCGGAGCCCGAAACGGGCACCGGGGAGAGATTGGACCCAGACATTTTCGGATCCAGCCATTTGTTTTCTGAAGAAAAGGGCGCGGGTGTTCCCCGCGCCCATTTTCATTTGTCCGTCCTTTTCATTTGTCCGTCGTGAGGCGGCGCTCAGCCCATCCGCTCCCACAGCGGGTCGCACATGCGGCCGATCCGGTCTTCGATGGCGATGGCGGCATCCACCGCCAGATCCTCGCGCCAGCGGCGGGCGACGATCTGCACGTTGATCGGCTGCGGGCCCTCGGTCAGCTCGGCCAGCCGCGCCGGAACATTGGCCGCCGGCAGCCCCATGAAGTTCATCGAGTAGGACCACAGCGCCGAGCCCAGCACCTCGCGCACGCCCGCTTCGCCCTCTGCATCGCGGTCGGGGCCGAAGAACGGCTGCGGCAGGAACGGGGTGAGCACCAGCGGATACTCCTGCAGGAACAGCGACCAGGCGCGGGCGTAGAAACTGCGCCTGGCCATGACCTTGAGCAGCTCATCCCCCGTGAACGGCGGGAACTGGCGGTAGTATTCGTCAAAGATCGCCTGGATGGTGGCCGATCCATGGGCGCGGATATCGGCCTCCATCAGCGCCAGGCCTTCGCCCATCAGCGCGCGGTAGCCGTCGAGCGCGGCCTCGCGCAGCATCGGCGGCTCCACCTCGACCACCTTGTAGCCGGCATCGACCAGCGCGTCGCGCGCGGCGTCCAGTGCGCGGGACACTTCGGGGTGCAGCTCGAACTCGTAGGTTTCCTTGGTGAAGCCCACGGTGACCGGCCCCTCCGGCGCATCGCCGCGCCAGGGCAGGGGCACGTGGTAGGGATCGCGCGGATCGGTCTCGATCATGGCGGGCATCGACAGGTGCAGGTCGCGCGCCTCGCGCACCATCAGCCCCTGCACCGACATCGACTGCGAGAGCATCCCGCGCTCGGCCTTCTGCGAGGGGTTCCAGGCGGGCACCCGGCCCAGGCCGGGCTTGACCGTTACCGCGCCGTTGGCGGCGGCGGGAAACCGCAGCGAGCCGCCGATGTCGTTGCCGTGGGCCAGCGCGCCGATCCCGGCCATCACCGCAGAGCCGCCGCCGCCCGAGGAACCGCCGGGCGAGATATGATCGCCCCAGGGGTTATGGGTGCGGCCGTAGAGCGGGTTGTCAGTATCGGCGCGGAAGGAGAACTCCGGCGTGTTGGTGCGCCCGATCACCACCGCACCGGCGCGATGCAGGTTCTCGACCACCGGCGCATCGGCCGGCGCGATCACGTCCTTCAGCGCGACCACCCCGTTGGTGGTGGCATGGCCGACCTGGTCGACGTTGACCTTGATGGTCACCGGCACCCCGTGCAGCGGGCCGCAGGCGGCGCCGCCGGCGCGGGCCTTGTCGAGGGTCAACGCCCTCTCGCGGGCCTCGTCGGCGAGGCTTTCGACCACGGCGTTGAGGCGGGGGTTCACCGCCTCCATCCGGTCGATGGCCGCGCCCACGGCGGCCTCGGCGGTGATTTCGCCGGCAGCAGTGCGGGCGGCGGTTTCGGTGGCGCTGAGGCGCCAGAGGTCTTTGTTTGTCATCTGCATATCTCCCGCCCCGCAGCCTAGACCGGGAACGGGAGAGTGCAAGAAGAACCGCGCGGATCGCGCGTGCCGTCGCGTCAGCCCTGCGGATAGCCGATGGTTTTCAGGGCGGTGGCGATTTCGTCCAGGATAGCTGGGTCGTCGATGGTGGCGGGCATCTTGAACTCTTCGCCATTGGCGATCTTGACCATGGTGGCGCGCAGGATCTTGCCCGAGCGGGTCTTGGGCAGCCGGTCGACCACCACCGCCAGCTTGAACGCCGCCACCGGGCCGATCTCGTTGCGGACGTCGCGCACCACTTCCTGCACGATTTCGCCGTGGTCGCGGTTGCAGCCCGCGTTGAGGCAGAGCAGCCCCAGCGGCATCTGCCCCTTGAGGTCGTCGGCCACGCCGATCACCGCGCATTCGGCAACATCGGGATGCGCCGCCAGCACCTCTTCCATCGCGCCGGTCGACAGCCGGTGGCCCGCCACGTTGATCACGTCATCGGTGCGCGCCATGATGTAGAGGTAGCCGTCGGCGTCGATCATCCCCGCATCGCCGGTCTCGTAATAGCCCGGGAAATGCTCGAGGTAGCTCTTGCGGAAGCGGTCCTCGGCATTCCACAGGGTCGGCAGGGTGCCCGGCGGCAGCGGCAGCTTGACCGCCACGGCACCCAGCGTATCGGGGCCCACCGGGTGGCCGGCCTCGTCGAGGATCTGCACGTCATAGCCCGGCATCGGCAGGCCGGAGGAGCCGATCTTGATCTCTTTCGCCTCGATCCCCATCGGGATGCCGGTGATGGCCCAGCCGGTCTCGGTCTGCCACCAGTGGTCGATCACCGGCACATTGAGCTGCTCCTTGGCCCAGTTGATGGTGTCCGGATCGGCGCGTTCGCCGGCAAGGTAGAGCGTGCGCAGACCGCTCAGGTCGTACTGCTTGACCAGCTCGCCCTTGGGATCCTCGCGCTTGATGGCGCGGAAGGCGGTGGGGGCGGTGAAGAAGCTCGCCACCTTGTGCTCGGAAATCACCCGCCAGAAGGTGCCGGCATCGGGGGTGCCGACCGGCTTGCCCTCGAACACCACGGTGGTGTTGCCGTGCACCAGCGGCGCATAGCAGATGTAGCTGTGGCCGACGACCCAGCCGACGTCGGAGGCGGCCCAGAACACCTCGCCCGGGTCGACGTTGTAGAGGTTTTTCATCGACCAGTTCAGCGCCACCAGGTGGCCGGCGGTGGGACGCACCACGCCCTTGGGCTGGCCGGTGGTGCCGGAGGTATAGAGGATATAGGCAGGGTGGTCGCCCTCCACCGGGACGCAGTCGGCCGGTTCGACGCCGTACTGGAAGCCGTGCCAGTTGTAATCGCGGCCCTCTTCCAGATGCGCCACCTCCTGCTCGCGCTGCAGGATGACGCAGAAGTCGGGCTGATGCTCGGCATGCTCCAGCGCGCCGTCGAGGAGCGGCTTGTAATGCACGACGCGGCCAGGTTCGATGCCGCAGGAGGCGGCGATGATGCATTTGGGTTTGCAGTCGTCGATGCGCACGGCGAGCTCATGGGCGGCGAAACCGCCGAACACCACCGAATGCACCGCGCCGATGCGGGCGCAGGCCAGCATCGCCTCCAGCGCCTCGGGCACCATCGGCATGTAGATGATCACCCGGTCGCCCTTTTCCACGCCCTTGGCGCGCAGGGCGCCGGCGAGGCTGGCGACCCGGTTGCGCAGCTCGACGTAGGAGATCCAGCGCTTGGAGTGGGTGATCGGGCTGTCGTAGATGATGGCGGCCTGCTCGCCGCGGCCGGCCTCCACATGGCGGTCGACGGCGTTCCAGCAGGCGTTGACCTTGCCGTCGGAGAACCACTCGTAGAGGGGGGCGTTGCCTTCGAACAGTGCCTTGGAGGGTTTCTCGACCCAGTCGATCGCCTCGGCGGCGTCCATCCAGAACCCTTCCGGATCGTTTTTCCAGCGGGCGTAAATCTCATCGTATGCCATGGTATTCCTCTCCCTCAGCCTGCGATCGGTGTTAGCGGGGCGGGCGGCCTCGCGGCAAGAAAGATCGCCGACGCAGCGTCAGAATACCGCAAGAAATTTGCAGAAAACGCAAGGGGTTGCCTGCAAAGTTTTGCAAAGCGTAAGAGCTTCGCAAAGTTGCGGTAAATCTCCGGGCGGTTTGCAAAATTGGAAAGGGAACAGTGCAAACCCGGGCAGGGCGGGGGATTCGCGTCAGCGGGGCAACGCGCTGTTTCGCCCGAACAGCGCCGAAGGCGCCGGGCGAGCGCCTGCCCGTCCCGGCGGGCTGGCGCTTTGGCGATGTCGCGTACCCCTCACAGCGAATATGTATTTGGCCGCCATAAAGCGCGCCGTTCGTCCGGTGCGAGCGCCACCCCACGGGCAGACGCACGCCCGGCGCGCGCTGCGCCCGGCTGCTACCCGTAATGCGCCACCGGCGTGCCGGCGATCGCGCTCATGTTCAGCAGCCCGCGCGTGGTGATCGAGGGGGTGACGATATGCGCCCGGTTGCCCATGCCCATCAGGATCGGCCCGACCTCCAGCCCGCCGCCCTTCATCTTGAGGATGTTGCGCACGCCGCTGGCGGCGTCGGTATTGGCGAACACCAGCACGTTGGCCGCCCCCTGCATCCGCGTATCGGGGAAGATCCGCGCCCGCAGTTCCGGGTCGAGGGCGGCATCGATATGCATCTCGCCCTCGTAGCAGAAGTTGCGCGGCCTGGAATCCAGCACCTCCAACGCCGCCCGCATCCTCTGGCCGCTGTCGTTGGTCAGGTTGCCGAACTGCGAATGCGAGCACAGCGCGATATTCGGCTCCAGCCCGAAGCGGCGCACGTGGCGGGCCGCGCCGACCACCGTTTCGGTGATCTGCTCCGGCGTCGGCTCGTGGTGCACATGGGTGTCGGCGATGAACAGCGGCCCGTCCTCCAGGATCATCAGCGACAGCGCGCCGACCGGGTGCAGATCGGCGGTGCCCAGCACCTGCTGGACATAGTTCATATGCCACAGGAACTGGCCGAAGGTGCCGCAGATCATGCTGTCGGCCTCCTCGCGGTGCACCATCACCGCGCCGATGGCGGTGGTGTTGGTGCGCATGATCGCGCGGGCCAGGTCCGGGGTCACGCCGCGCCGGGCCATCAGCGAATGATAGGTACCCCAGTAATCGCGGTAGCGCGGGTCGTTCTCCGGGTTCACGATCTCGAAGTCGCGGCCCGGGCGGATCGACAGGCCGTAGCGTTCGCAGCGCCGCTCGATCACCTCGGGCCGCCCGATCAGGATCGGGGTTTCGGTGGTTTCCTCCAGCACGGCCTGCGAGGCGCGCAGCACGCGCTCGTCCTCGCCCTCGGCAAAGACGATGCGGCGGCTGGCGGTGCGGGCGGCCTCGAACACCGGCCGCATCAGCAGCGCGGATTTGAACACCGAACCGTCGAGCCGGTGCTTGTAGGCTTCCAGATCCTCGATCGGGCGGGAGGCGACGCCGCTGTCCATCGCGGCCTTGGCGACGGAGGTGGCGACCACCCCGATCAGCCGCGGGTCGAACGGTTTGGGGATCAGGTAATCGGCGCCGAAGGTCAGCTGTTCGCCGCGATAGGCCGCCGCCGCCTCGGCGCTGGTGGTGGCGCGGGCGAGCCTGGCGATGCCGTCGATACAGGCGAGTTGCATCTCGTCGTTGATCTCGGTCGCGCCCACGTCCAGCGCGCCGCGGAAGATGAAGGGGAAACACAGGACGTTGTTGACCTGGTTGGGGTAGTCCGAGCGGCCGGTCGCGATGATCGCGTCGGGGGCGACCTTGCGCGCCTCCTCCGGCAGGATCTCCGGCGTCGGATTCGCGAGGGCGAAGATCACCGGACGGCTGGCCATCTTGGCCACCATCCCGGGTTTCAGCACGTTCGGGCCGGACAGGCCGAGGAACATGTCGGCCCCGTCGATCACGTCTTCGAGATCGCGCAGCTCGGTTTTCTGCGCAAAGGCGGCTTTTTGCGGGTTCATATCCTCGGTCCGGCCCTCATAGACCAGCCCGTGGATGTCGCAGAGCCAGACGTTTTCGCGCTTCACCCCCAGTTTCAGCAGCATGTTGAGGCAGGCGATGCCCGCCGCGCCGCCGCCGGTCGAGACGATCTTGACGTCCTCGAACGCCTTGCCCGCCACGTGCAGCGCATTCTTGGCCGCGGCGCCCACCACGATGGCGGTGCCGTGCTGGTCGTCGTGGAACACCGGGATGTTCATCCGCTCGCGGCAGATCTTTTCGACGATGAAGCAATCGGGCGCCTTGATGTCCTCGAGGTTGATGGCGCCGAACGAGGGCTCCATCGCGCAGACCACCTCGGCCAGCTTTTCCGGGTCGGGCTGGTCCAGCTCGATATCGAAACAGTCGATATTGGCGAATTTCTTGAACAATACCGCCTTGCCCTCCATCACCGGCTTGGAAGCCAGCGCGCCGATATTGCCCAGCCCAAGCACGGCGGAGCCGTTGGAGACCACCGCCACCAGATTGCCGCGCGCGGTGTAACGGGCGGCATTCGCCGGATCGCTCTGGATCTCGAGGCAGGCCTCGGCCACGCCGGGGGAATAGGCGCGGCTCAGGTCGCGGCCGTTGGCCATCGGCTTGGTCGCGCGGATCTCCAGTTTCCCGGGCTTGGGGTGCTCATGGTAATGCAGGGCGGCCTGGCGCAGGTTCTGGTGGTCGGACATGGCGGGTGCTCCTCGGAGGTGTAGTTTAATGTTAAACTACTTTTCGTTCAGGGGGAACTTCGGAAAACCCAGTAGCTGTCTTTGCCCCGGCTTGCAAATCCCGTCGGCCAGAGCCAAGCTCGCCCGAAAACCCGGGGGGAACCGATGTTAGACAGGGCTTCAGACACCATCGCCGAAATGCGCCTGCCCACGCAGGAGCTGCGCGACGATATTCCGTTCTATACCAAGGTGCTGGGGATGCGGATGGACATGATCTATCCCGCCGACAACCCGCAGATCGCGGTGTTTTCCGGTCACGGGCTGCGCCTGCGCATCGAAAACGGTGCGCCGGAGGCGCCCGGCACCCTGCGCATCCTCACCGACGATCCCGACGGGTTTGCCGGCGGTGAACGGCGGCTGACCGCGCCCAACGGCACCAGAATCGAGATCGAGGAGCGCAACCCGCCGCTGGTGATGCCCGACACGCAGCATGAGTTCGTGGTCCGCCGGCTGGCCGATCAGGCGCCCTGGGTGATCGGCCGCGCAGGCATGCATTACCGCGATCTGGTGCCCTCGCGGCTCGGCGGTTCGATCATCGCCAGCCATATCCGCATCCCCGACGGCGGCCCGGTGCCCGACATGGTGCATTACCACAAGGTGGGGTTCCAGCTGATCTTCTGCGTCGGCGGCTGGGTCGACGTGGTTTACGAGGATCAGGGCGAACCGATGCGCCTGACCCGCGGCGATTGCTTCATCCAGCCCCCCGAAATCCGCCACCGGGTGCTGGAGGCCAGCGATAACGTGGAGGTGGTGGAGATCGGCGTTCCCGCCGAACACGTTACCGAGATCGACCACGAGATGACCCTGCCCACGCCGCTGCTGCGCCCCGAGCGCGAGTGGCAGGGCCAGCGTTTCGTCTACAACCGTGCCGAGGGGGCCGAATGGGCGCCCTTCCGCCTGCCGGGCTATATCGCGCGCGACACCACGATCAGCGACAACACCAGGGGCGTGGCGGGCGTGCAAGTGGTGCGCAGGGGCGAGGGCGCGCCGGAATGGGCCAGCCATTCGGCGGATATCCATTTCACCTTCGTCATGGCGGGCACCGTCACGCTGGAGGGCGAGGGGCGCGATCCCTGTCCGCTGACCGCCGGCGATGCCTTTGTCATTCCGCCGGATCTGCGGACCCGGCTTGCCGACCCCTCCGACGACGTGGAGCTGCTGGAGGTGACGCTGCCGGGCCGTTTCGCCACCCGACTGGGCTGACCTGTCGCGCAGGCGGGCGCCGGCTGGATCCTGCCGCCCCCTTGCATCCCGCCCGCCCAGCCGCAAGATGGGTGGATAACCGAAGAGGACCCCATGACGCTGAAACAGGCCGCCATCCAGGTGCGCGAAAACGCCCACGCCCCCTATTCCAACTTCAAGGTGGGGGCCGCGATCCGCAGCCGCTCGGGGGCAATCTATTCCGGCTGCAACGTTGAAAACGTCTCCTACCCCGAGGGCACCTGCGCCGAGGCGGGGGCGATCGCCGCGATGGTGGCGGCGGGCGAGACCGAGATCGACGAGGTCTATGTCATCGCCGACGCGCCGATGCCGGTGTCGCCCTGCGGCGGCTGCCGCCAGAAGCTGGCCGAATTCGGCGCCGACCACGTGCCGGTGATCATGGGCACGCTGGACGGGCAGGAACAGGTGATGACGCTGGGCGAACTGCTGCCCGGCGCGTTCAACACCGATCACATGCAAAAGGCCTGAGCCGATGGATTCGCGTTCGATCCTGGCCAAGCTGCGCCGGCGTGAGGTGCCCGGCGAAGAGGAAATGCGCTGGTTCGCCGAAGGTCTGGCCGATCGCGGGGTAAGCGATGCCCAGGCCGGGGCCTTTGCCATGGCCGTCTGCATGGGCGACCTGGGGATGACGGGGCGCACCGCGCTGACGCTGGCGATGCGCGACAGCGGCGAGGTGATGCAATGGGATCTCGACGGCCCCGTGGTGGACAAGCATTCCACCGGCGGGGTGGGCGATTGCACCTCGCTGATCCTGGCGCCCGCACTGGCCGAATGCGGCGCCTATGTGCCGATGATCTCGGGCCGCGGGCTGGGCCATACCGGCGGTACGCTCGACAAGCTGGAGGCGATCCCGGGGCTGACCACGGCGGTGCCGCATGATCTGCTGCCGAGGCTGGTGAAAAAGGCCGGCTGCGTGATCGCCGGCGCCTCCGCCCGGATCGCGCCCGCGGACAAGCGGCTTTACGCGGTGCGCGACGTGACCGGCACGGTGGAGAGCCTCGATCTGATCACCGCCTCGATCCTGTCCAAGAAACTGGCCGAGGCGCCCGATGCGCTGGTGCTCGACGTCAAGGCGGGATCGGGGGCCTTCATGAAAACCGCCGACGAGGCCCGCGCGCTGGCCCGGGCGCTGGCCGGCACCGCCAATGCGGCCGGCTGCAAGACCACCGCGCTGATCACCGACATGTCGCAACCGCTGGCCCCGGCGCTGGGCAACGCGGTGGAGATCGACGCGGTGATGCAGGTGCTGACCGGGCGCGCCAAGGGGCCGCTGGCGGAGCTGACGGCAGAGCTGGGCGGGCAATTGCTGGCCGATGCGGGGCTGGCGGCGGACGTGGCCGAGGGCACGGCGAAGATTGCCGCGGTGATCGCCGACGGTCGTGCGGCGGAGCGGTTCGGCCGCATGATCGCGGCGCAGGGCGGCCCGCTGGGCTTTGTCGAGGATTGGGCGCGTTTCCTGCCGGAGGCCACGGTGATGCACGAGGTCACCGCGCGCGGGCCAGGTTATGTCACCGCCATCGACGGCGAGGCGCTGGGCCTTGCGGTGGTGGCGCTGGGCGCCGGGCGGCAGGTGGAGACCGACGTGGTCGATCCCGCCGTGGGCCTGTCGAACGTCATTCGTCTGGGGACCAAGGTCGACAAGGGCACGCCGCTGGCGATGATCCATGCCGCCCGCGAGGACGGGGCGCGGCGGACGGAGGCCGCCATTCGCGCCGCCATCACCATCGGGCCCAGGCCCGCGCCGCTGCCCGATCTGATCTGCGAAAGGCTGGCGGGATGAGCCGTGCCTTCCTGGTGGTGATGGATTCGGTGGGCATCGGCGGCGCGCCGGACGCGGACCGTTTCTTCAACGGCGGGCGTCCCGATACCGGCGCCAACACCGTAGCCCATATCGCCTGCGCCTGCGCCGCCGGTCAGGCCGATCAGGGCCGCTCCGGCCCGCTGCGGCTGCCCAATCTCGCGGCCCTCGGTCTGGGGGCGGCGGTGAAGCTTGCCTCCGGCGACGACGCGCCGGGGCTGGAGGCCGCCCCGGTCGGGCGCTGGGGCGCGGCGACCGAGGTCTCGCCGGGCAAGGACACCCCCTCGGGCCACTGGGAGCTGGCCGGTCTGCCGGTGCCGTGGGACTGGCATTATTTCCCCGACACCGTCCCGGCCTTCCCGCATGAGCTGGCGCAGTCGGTGGCGCGGGCGGCGGGGACCGGCGGCATCCTCGGCAATTGCCACGCCTCGGGGACCGAGATTCTCACCCGCCTCGGGGCCGAGCACATGCGGACCGGCTGGCCGATCTGTTATACCTCCGCCGACAGCGTGTTCCAGATCGCCGCGCATGAGGAGGCGTTCGGCCTCGACCGGCTGCTGACCCTCTGCCGCGCGGTGGCCCCGATCCTGCACGAGATGAAGGTGGGCCGGGTCATCGCCCGCCCCTTCGTCGGCACGCCCGAGGCGGGTTTCACCCGCACCGCCAACCGCCGCGACTACGCCATCACCCCGCCCGCGCCGGTGCTGACCGACTGGGTGCAGGCGGCGGGCGGCAAGGTGCATGCGGTGGGCAAGATCGGCGATATCTTCTCGATGCAGGGCATCGACGACGTGGTGAAGGGCCCGGATGCCGAGCTGATGGGCCACCTGGGCCGCCTGGTCGACAGCGCGGAGGAGGGCAGCCTGACGTTTGCCAATTTCGTTGAGTTCGACAGCCTCTATGGCCACCGCCGCGATGTGGGGGGCTATGCCCGCGCGCTGGAGGCCTTTGACGCCGGGATCGGCCCGATCCTGCGGCGTCTGCGTGACGGCGACATGATGATCCTGACCGCCGATCACGGCAACGATCCCAGCTGGTCGGGCACCGATCACACCCGTGAACGGGTGCCGGTGCTGGTGGCCGGGCGCGGCGCGGGCGAGATCGGCCAGGTCGGCTTCATCGATGTGGCCGCCTCCGTCGCCGATCACCTGGGGCTGGCCGAGCGGGGGCCGGGGCAGAGCTTTCTCTGAGCCGCGATATTCCGCCTCAATTCGCCCCGCGCCGCGCGGTTGCGGGTTGCGGCGCGGCCCCGCCCGGGCCTAATAGAGGGCACTACCGCCACAGAGGGAACGTCATCATGTCCGAGCATCTGACCGTCGTCGACCACCCGCTGGTCCAGCACAAGCTGACCCTGATGCGCGACAAGGGCGCCTCCTCGGCCGAGTTCCGGCGGCTGCTGCACGAGATCACGCTGCTCCTGGCCTATGAGATCACCCGCGAGATGCCGATGACCACGCGCGCCATCGAAACCCCGCTGGAAGAGATGGACGCGCCGATCCTGGCCGGCAAGAAACTGGCGCTGGTGTCGATCCTGCGCGCCGGCAACGGCATGCTGGACGGGGTGCTGGAGCTGGTGCCGTCGGCGCGGGTGGGCTTCGTCGGCCTCTACCGCGACGAGGTCACCCTGAAACCGGTGCAATATTACTTCAAGGTGCCCGAGGGGATGAACGACCGCACGGTGATCGTGGTCGACCCGATGCTGGCCACCGGCAACAGCTCGGCCGCCGCCATCGACCTGCTGAAACAGGCCGGCGCCAGCGACATCCGCTTCCTGTGCCTGCTGGCCGCGCCGGAAGGCGTTGCGCGGATGAAAGAGGCGCACCCGGATGTGCCGATCGTCACCGCCTCGGTCGATCGCGGGCTCAACAGCAAGGGTTATATCATGCCGGGTCTGGGCGACGCCGGCGACCGCATGTTCGGCACCAAATAAGGGCCAACAGGTCCCTTTACTGGGCGGGCGAATTACGGCATCCTTTCGTCCATATCTTGTGGGGGAAGCGATGAAGTTTACAAGGGTTATTGCGGTTTCCGCCATCGCGGCCGTGATGGGGATGCTCGGCGCCCAGGCGCAGGCCCAGAGCCTGCGCGAGGCCTCGCCCCCGGCGGAGTTCCCGCCCGCCTCCTTCAAGGGCAAGCAATACGTCGACAGCCGTGGCTGCATCTACATCCGCGCGGGCATCGACGGCAACGTCACCTGGGTGCCCCGGGTGACCCGCGGACGCAAGCAGGTCTGCGGCTACAAACCCACCCTCGCGCCCGGCACCGCCACCGCGGCGGCCAAGCCCAAGGGGCCGGCGCCGGTGATGATCACCCTGCCGCCCGAAGACCGGCCCGACGCAACCCAGCCCGACGCGACCCGGCCCGCCGCCGCGCAGGCGCCGAAACCGCTGCCGCAGGCGGTGGCGAAACCGGCGCCCAAGGCGGTGGCAGAGCCCAAGCCCGCGCCTCAGCCCGCCGCAAAGACCGCCGCCAAGCCGGCTACGACCGAGACCGCGACCGCGGCGGCGCCCAAGCGCCGGACGACCGCTTACACGCCCAGCCCGGGGCCTGAGCCGACGGTGTTCTCCTCTGCGCCCAGCCCGCAGGCCACTGCGGCGGCACCGATGGAAAAACCGCGCCGCGTCGCCCCCGCGCCGAAGCGCCAGTACCGCCCCAGCCCGGGGCCGGAGCCCACCGTCTTCTCCTCGACGCCGCGCCGCCAGACCGCTGCCAAACCCCCGGCCCCGGTGATCGCGCCGCGCGGAGACAAGGGCGTTCGCTGCCCCAATGCCTCGGCCTTCAGCCAGCAGTATATCAACAAGGGCGCCCGCTGCGGCCCGCAGGACGAGGCGCCGGTCACATACCGCGGCGGCCGGGACCAGCATTCGGCGCTGCGGCCGGTGGCCCGGGGGACGCAGGTCGCGGCCCTCTCGCCCGATACCCGGATCGTGCCGCGCCATGTCTATGACAAGCGTCGCAACACCAATTCCTTCGAGGTGCCCAAGGGATACCGCCCGGTGTGGAAAGACGACCGCCTGAACCCGCATCGCGCCGAGCGCACCCTGCGCCCCGCCGATCCGCGCCCGGTCACCGCGCCGCCGCCCGGCTACGTCAAGGCCGCGCGCGACGATGACCGGTTGAATCCCAATCGCGGCAGCCGCACGGCGCAGGGGGATGCCCAGACCGACATGATCTGGACCCAGACCGTGCCGCGCCGGCTGGTGCAGAAACCCACCGATCGGCCGGTGGTCAGGCTGCCGAAGGGCACGCTGCGCTCCTCTGCCGAGGCCCGGCGCGGGGTGATCCGCCTCTCCACCCGGTCGGCGCCCGGGGGAACGGTGCTGGACTGAGCCAAGGTCGCCCTTGGGAAGGCGCCCGGGCGCGCCAACGTCGACAAGGCGCCAGACCGCCGGGACGGTCCGGCGCTTGCGCGGCGTCTGCGGTGGGCCGCGCGCCAATCCTCAGCCGCCGCAGATCCCCTGCAACAGCACCCAGTCGCGGTCGGGCATCACCGGCTCCGGCTCTTTGCCGGCCATCGGATCGGCCTCGATCAGCCCCAGCACGCTTTCGCCGGTAATGTCCTGTGCATAGGCATAGGGGGTCGAGGGCACCGCGGCGCGGGCGAAGGCGGCGAGGATCTGCGCGTCGCTCAGCGCCGGGCGCGGCGCGGTGACCACCTGTTCGGCATAGCGGTCGAGCGCGGCCTTGGTCACATGGCCGGTGGTCAGCAGCCGGAAGGTCGCCACCGGCCCGCCGTGATCGAGAAATTCGGCCAGCGGATCGACCTGCTGCGCCCGGGCCCGTTCGACCAGGATATGGCCCGCCGCCACCGCCGGATCCTCGTAATCCTCGATCACCGATCTGTTCATCAGGATGATACCGCCGGGCAGGTGCAGCGTGCCCGGCACACCGGTGCGCAGCACCACCAGCCGCCGCGCCCCGGTGCGCCGCGCCAGCCGCTGCAGAACGGGGCGCGTCTCGGGCGTTTCGCAGGCGCGGCCCGCGACCCGTTCGATCCGGCCCAGCAGCGCCTCGCCGATCTCCTGCCGCTTGATGCCGGGCACCACCTGCACCGTGTGGCGCTCCATCGCGCCGGGCAGCCACACCAGCAGCAGCAGCAGGACCGCCGCCACGCTGGCGCCCACGCCGACCAGCCGCAGCCGTCCGGGCCGCGGCCGGGCGCGGGTGATCGCCGCGCGCAGCCGCTCGATCGCCTCGATCATCGCGGTCTCGCCCTCGGCCAGTTCCAGCGTTTCGCCGGGATCGCCGTCGGGGTAATAGATGGCAGGGAAATGGCCGGGATTCTTGCGCTCCACGGCGGCGAGCGACCAATGGGTCAGCGCCCGGTCGTTCATGTCGGAGATGGTCAGCGTCGCCTCACCGACCGAGACGATCACCTCGCGGCGCTGATCCTCGGGGGTGGCACGCCACAACCCGCTGGCCTCAAGCCGTTGATATTCACGCAGCGCCGTCATGTCGCCTGCATCCGCCGTGCCTCTGGTTTTTCCGCCAGACTAGCACGGCGCAGGCACGGGCGGCAAACGGCTTCGCCGCCCGGAAGTCGTGTCAGGTCAGGTGCCGATCAGGCGGCCTTCAGGCCCATCTTGGCAAAGATGAAGGCCGCCGGGCAGAAGCCGGTGAAGGCCGACTGGAACAGGTTGGCGCCGACAAAAACGGTCAGCCAGACGAAGTAGGGCGAGACATACCAGGTCAGCACCACCGACAGCAGAACCATGAAACCGGCCATTGCCATAACAGCTTGATTGATCGTCATTTGAAATTCTCCATTTCACAAGCGGGCGCGTCCCCCGCGCCTTTGCATTCCAATTTAGGAATGTGTTGGGCGATTTGCAAGTCCGGATCGCGTCGCGCTCCGCCGAAACACGACGCACGCGGCAGGCCGCGGAGGCCTCCGGCGGGAGTATTTTGACAAAGAAGAAGGGGCGGGCCAAGTCCACCCCGCCACCCGGCCCGTCCGCTTGCAGGGGGCAGGGCGGGGCGGCGGGGCTTCTCCTTTGGCGGTCATCGGCTCTCCAGCCTGTACCGCGGAGAGGATCGGAGCAGACCGAGGTAAACAAACGGTTGCCGGACTGGCGCGCGCCGCTGCTTCTTCTTTGCTCAAATACTCATGCCCCGCCCCGGCCACTGGCGCCGCCGCTTGCAGGCCAGGGATGCCGGCGCCCCTGGCCTAAAGCTCTTTGGCCAACTGGCGCAGCTCGAACTTCTGGATCTTGCCGGTCGAGGTCTTGGGCAGCTCCTGGAACACCACCTGCTTCGGCGTCTTGAAGCCGGACAGCGTCTGGCGGGTGAACTTGATCAGCGCCGCTTCATCCGCCGTGGCGCCCGGTTTCAGCTCGACGAAGGCGCAGGGCACCTCGCCCCATTTCTCGTCCGGCTTGGCCACCACCGCGGCCAGGTTGACGTCCGGATGCGCCATCAGCGCGCCCTCCACCTCGACCGAGCTGACGTTTTCGCCGCCGGAGATGATCACATCCTTGGCCCGGTCGGTGATCTGCATATAGCCATCGGGATGCTGCACCGCGATGTCGCCGGAGTGGAAATAGCCGCCGGCGAAAGCCTCCTGGGTGGCCTCCGGGTTCTTGTAGTACCCCTTCATCACCCCGTTGCCGCGCATCATGATCTCGCCCTGGCTCTCGCCGTCCATCGGGATCTGGCGCATCTGGTCGTCCATCACGGTGATATGTTCGAAGATCGGCATCGCCACCCCCTGGCGGGCCTTGATCGCGGCGCGCTCGTCGCCTTCCAGATGGTCCCAGTGCGGCCCCCAGGTGCATTCGGTGGCGGGCCCGTAAACCTCGGTCAGCCCATAGACCTGGGTGACGTGGAAGCCCATCGGCTCGATCTTGGCGAGCGTTGCGGCGGCGACCGGCGCGCCGGCGGTGAAAACCTCGACCGTGTGGTCGAAAGCGCGCCGCTCGCTCTCCGGCGCGTTGACCAGCGCGTTGAGCACGATCGGCGCGCCGCCGAAATGGGTCACCCCCTCGTCGGCGATGGCATCGAAGATCGCCGGCGCGGTGATGTCGCGGCAGCACACCAGCGTGCCGCCCAGCATCGGCATCATCCAGGTGTGGCACCAGCCGTTGCAGTGAAACAGCGGCACGATGGTCAGGTAGGTCGGTCGCAGCACCATCCGCCAGCTCAGGATCTGGCCCATCGCGTTCAGGTAGGCGCCGCGGTGGTGATAGACCACGCCCTTGGGCCGCCCGGTGGTGCCGGAGGTGTAGTTGAGCGCGATGCTCTCCCATTCGTCCTCGGGCATCACCCATTTGAAATCATGTTCGGCATTGCCCAGCAGCACCTCGTAGGTGGCATGCCGCCCGCTGGCGGGGAAGCCGGCGGCCGCGTCGGGCACCTCGATCAGGATCGGCGGATGCCCCTCCATCTGCGCCACGGCGGCCTCGGCCAGCTCGATGAACTGGCTGTCGACCAGCGCCACCTTGGCGCCGCCGTGTTCGAAGATGTAGGCGACCGTGCCCACGTCAAGGCGGGTGTTGATGGTGTTCAGAACCGCACCGCAGGCGGGCACGCCGAAATGCGCCTCGGCCTGGGCGGGGATATTGGGGAGAATCGTGGCGACCACTTCGCCGGGTTTCACGCCCAGCCCCGCCAGCGCGCTGGCCAGCCGGGTCACCCGGTCGTAGTACTCCGCATAGGTCTTGCGGTGGCTGCCGTAGACCACGGCCAGCTCATTGGCATAGACATGCGCCGCCCGCCCCAGGGCCGACAGCGGCGTCAGCGGCACGTAGTTCGCCGCCGTCTTGTCCAGCCCGGTTTCATCCGCCATCCAGCCCATAGGTGATCCTCCCCGTCGTCTCGGAACCTGTCGATGCCGGCGGAATATTGCGACGGCTTTCGGGCAATGAAAAGGCCGGAGGTGAGCGGGGGGCCTGTGCCATGGCAGCGAAAGCCGGGCAAGGATTGCGGCGGGGGGGAAATCGGCTAGGCTCGCGCCCCATGATCCTCAGTCCCGGGCGCGGCTACGTCTTCATCCATATCCCGAAAACCGGCGGCACCGCTCTGGCGCTGGCGCTGGAGGGCCGCGCGATGAAGGACGACATCATGCTGGGCGACACCCCCAAGGCGCGGCGGCGGCGGCGGCGGGTGCAGGGGGCCGAGGCGCGCGGGCGGCTGTGGAAGCATTCGACGCTCGCCGATATCGAGGGGCTGGTGTCTGATACGGTGCTCGACGGGCTCTTTGCCTTCACGCTGGTGCGCAACCCCTGGGACCGGGCCGTGAGCTATTATCACTGGCTGCGCGGGCAGGGGTTCGACCACCCGGCGGTGCAGTTGGCCAAATCGCTGGGGTTCGAGGATTTCGTCACCCATCCGCAGATCCGCGCCGGGTTCCGCGAGACGCCGGCCGCCTCCTACATGCGGCGTTCCGACGGGCGGGAGCAGTGCGGTGCCTATATCCGGATCGAGCGGTTCGAGGCGGACGCCGCGCCGCTGTTTGCCCATCTCGGCTTCCGGCTGGAGCTGCCGCGCGCCAACCGCTCCGACCGGCCCGAGGATTACCGCCGCGCCTATTCCGACCGCTCCGCGGCGGCGGTGGCCGAGGACTGCGCCGAGGATATCGCCCGGTTCGGGTATGAATTCGGGTAGGTGACGCCTGCCGCGAGCGGGACAGTGCCCGTCTTCTCAGTTGATCCAAAGTGCAAGCCACGCAAGCGCCGGTCCGCCGGGACGGTCCGGCGCTTGCGCGGCGGCCTTCGGGCTTGTTGCGCGCAGGGGGCTTGGCTCGGAGGCGGAAATACCTTTGAAATAGTGGCCGTTTCCCCTTTTCACCCGCCGCATGCCCGCTCCAATCCCACTCCTGCCTCGCGCATCATCCCGCACCCGGAAACAATGCCACGACCTTTCCTTTTTTCCGGCCAATGCCTGTCGCCCTCCCGCGCTCTACTGCCTGCGACGGCCCATGGCGGCGCCTCTCCGCGCGCCGGTTTTGACAAAGGTTCACCCATGTTGCGATTGCTGAAGGAGCTGATCCGCTCCGGCACCCCGCGCGAAGACCCCGAGATCACGCCCGAGGGTATGGTGATCACCGGCCAGGGCGGGTTGCTGAACGGAACGCTGGTGGCCACCGATGAGGGCTGGCGCCCGGTCGAGACGATCTGCGTCGGTGACCGGCTGCTCAGCTTCGACCACGGCCTTCAGGAGGTGAGGGAGCTGCAGCGCGAGCGCCCGCGCAGTCATTCCGGCCACACCGGCAAGCCGCGCTGCGCGGTGGAGGTGCCGGCGGGGGCGCTGGACAACGACACGCCGCTGTGGCTGATGCCCGATCAGGGCGTGCTCTTGGAAAGCGACAAGGCGCTGGAGATCCTCGGCGATCCCTTCGCGGTGGTGCCGGCCCGCGCGCTGCTGGGCGTCAACGGCATCCGCCTGGGCAACCCCGGCGCCGGGATCAGCATCACCACCCTGGCCTTTGCCCGCGACGAGGCGATCTATGTCGCCGGCGGGCCGCGGCTGGTCTGCCCGCGCCCGCGCACCGTTCTGTCCGAGATGTCGGATGCGGCGGACATGAGCTTTTTCAGCATCCAGACGCTGCAAAGCGCCCGCTACATGGTCAAGAGCCTGGTCGAAAGCCGCGGCGCCGCGGCGCTTTGTGCCGCCCCGGACGAGATCGCCGGCCAGATGCCCGCCGCGCCGCCGCAGGTTCGGCCGCTGGCGGGGTAGGGCGGGGCGGCTCCGGCGCGACGCGCTATGTCGCGCCCCCGTCCCGATTGACGGCATCCCGGAAATCGCGCAGGAAAAAGGGGCCGGAACCCGGCGCCCGTCTGCCCTTTTTCGCAACCATCCCGCGGTCCTGCCCATGTCCTTCTCTGCCGATGCCGCCGAAACCCTCGCGCTCCGGGCGCTGGCCTGGCTGGTCGGCAACGAGGAGCTGCTGCCGGTCTTCCTCGGCTCCACCGGCGTCGGCGAGGACGAGCTGCGCGACCGCGCGGGCGAATCCGAGTTCCTTGCCTCCGTGCTCGACTTCCTGATGATGGACGATGCCTGGGTGGTGGGGTTTTGCGACGCCACGAACACCCCATATGAAGACCCGATGAAGGCCCAGGCCGTGCTCTCCGGCAAGGCACAGATGCACTGGACCTGACATCGCCCCGACCGCCGAAAAGGAGCCCGCGGCATGACAATCGACGCCATTCTGTTCGACAAGGACGGCACCCTGTTCGACTTCGGCGCCACCTGGGAGGCCTGGGCCGAGGCTTTCCTCATGCGGGCCACCGGCCAGGACCGCTCCCGCGCCCAGGCCATCGGCGCCGAGATCGGCTTCGACCTTGAGGCGCGCCGCTTCGATCCCGCCAGCGTGGTGATCGCGGGAACCCCGGCCGAGGTCTCGCTGGCGCTGGCGCCGCATTTCCCTCAGATGACCCAGGCCGCCCTGATCGACATGCTCAACGAAGAGGCCGAGATCGCCCCGCAGGTCGAGGCGGTGCCGCTTGCCCCCTTCCTCGACGGGCTGCGCGGCCAGGGCCTGCGGCTGGGGGTGGCGACCAACGATGCCGAGGCGCCCGCGCGGGCGCATCTGGGCGCGGCAAAGGTGCTCGACCGGTTCGATTTCATCGCCGGGTTCGACAGCGGCCATGGCGCCAAGCCGGAACCGGGTCCGCTGCTGGCGTTCTGTTCGGCGGTCGATGTGGACCCGGCCCGCGCCGTGATGGTGGGCGACAGCACCCATGACCTCTACGCCGGCCGCGCCGCCGGGATGCTCACGCTGGGGGTGCTCACGGGCATGGCCAAGGCCGACGAGCTGGCCCCTCACGCTGACGCGGTGCTGCCCGATATCGGGCATATTCCCGCCTGGATCGCCACCCGCGGCTGATCGCAGGCCAAAAACGACAAAATCCGTCGTGGATTGAGCGGCAGCCGCATCGCGCCTGAGGCCTGCTGAAGTGCAGACCAGGCACGAGGAGGCTCTCATGGCGGAACAGGCGACACGGAAACGGCGCGGCGGCGGCCGCGCAGGCGCGGCGGCCCGGCGCGGGGCGGCGGTGATCGAACAGATGCCCTTCGCGCCGCCAATCAACCGCGACCGCCCGATAGAGCCGCTCAGCCCCGAGGGCGTCGCCGCGGTCCACGACGGCGCCATGCGCATTCTGGAGGAGATCGGCGTCGCCTTCCTCAACCCCGAGGCCATCGAGATCCTGCGCGAGGCCGGCTGCACCATCGAGGGCGACACCGTCCGCATGGGCCGCGATTTCGTGATGGAGATGGTGGCCAAGGCGCCGTCGCAGTTCACCCTGACGCCACGCAACCCGGCCCATACCATCACCGTCGGCGGCAATCAGATGCTGTTCGGCAATGTCTCTTCGCCGCCGAACTACTGGGATATGGAGATCGGCCGCAAGGTGCCCGGCACGCGCGAGAAATGCGCCAACCTGATCAAGCTGACCCAGTATTTCAACTGCATCCACTTCGCCGGCGGCTACCCGGTGGAGCCGGTGGATATCCACGCCTCGGTCCGCCACCTCGACGTGCTCTACGACAAGCTCACGCTCAGCGACAAGGTGATGCACGCCTATTCGCTCGGCAAGGAGCGGGTCGAGGACGTGATGGAGATGGTCCGCATCGCCGGCGGGCTGACCGAGGAGGAGTTCGAGGCCACCCCGCGGATGTACACCAACATCAACTCCACCTCGCCGCTGAAGCACGACTTTCCGATGATCGACGGCTGCCTGCGGCTGGTGCGGCGCGGCCAGGCGGTGGTGGTCACGCCCTTTACGTTGGCGGGCGCGATGGCGCCGGTCACCATGGCGGGCGCGGTGGCGCAATCGCTGGCCGAGTCGCTCTGCGCCATTGCGCTGTTCCAATACGTCCGCCCCGGCTGCCCCTGCGCCATCGGCACCTTCACCTCCAACGTCGACATGAAATCCGGCGCCCCGGCCTTTGGCACGCCGGAGTACATGCGCGCGACCCAGATGACCGGGCAGATGGCGCGGTTCTACGGGCTGCCGATGCGCTCCTCCGGGGTCTGCGCCGCCAACGTCCCCGACGGCCAGGCGATGTGGGAAACCTCCAATTCGCTCTGGGCGGCGGTGCAATCGGGCACCAACATGGTGTATCACGCCGCCGGCTGGCTGGAGGGCGGGCTGATCGCCTCGCCTGAGAAATTCATCATGGATTGCGAGGTGCTGCAGCAGATCCAGCGCTACATGCAGCCCGAGATCTGGGACACCGGGCCCGAGGAAATCGCGGTGGAGGCGATCCGTTCGGTCGGCAATGCCGGCCACTTCTTCGGCATCGCCCACACCCAGGACCGCTATACCACCGCCTTTTACCAACCGTTCCTCAGCGACTGGCGCAATTACGAGGGGTGGGAGGCCGCCGGCGGCGTCTGGACGCCGGAGCGGGCGCATTTGCTCTACAAGCGGATCCTCGAAACCTTCGAGGCGCCGCCGATGGATGAGGGCATCCGCGACGAACTCGCCGCCTTCGTCTCCCGGCGCAAAGCAGAGGGCGGCGCGCCCACCGATTTCTGACCGCGGCCGCGGGCCGCAGGCGGGCGTTTCGACTTCGTTAAGCATTTTCACGCCAAGCTGGTGTGGGACGGCAACTGGGGAGTCGGTATGCACGGTCTGGTCAACAGGGCGATACAGTCCTTTGCCATCAACACCTACGGCCAGGAACGCTGGCAAGCCGTGACGGAGGCCGCCGGGCTCGACGGGGTCACGTTCGAGGCGATGCTGATCTACGACGACGCGCTGACCGACGCCGTGCTCGGCGCGCTGTGCAATCAGCTTGGCCGCGCCCGCGAAGAGGTGCTGGAGGATCTCGGCACCTACCTGGTCTCTCACCCGGAGGTGGAGGCGCTGCGCCGGCTGCTGCGGTTCGGCGGCGACACCTACGTGGATTTCCTGCATTCCCTCGACGATCTGCCCGACCGGGCGCGGCTGGCGGTGTCCGACCTGATGCTGCCCGCGATGGAGCTGCGCGAGGCCGGCGCGGGCCGTTTCAGCCTGACCTGCGGTCCCGAACTTCCCGGTTTTGGCTGGGTGATGATGGGCATCCTGCGGACCATGGCCGACGATTACGGCGCGCTGGTGATGCTGGAACACGACGGCAACCGCGGCAATCACGAGGTGATCGCCATCACCTTGGTCGAATCCGCCTTTGCCAAGGGCCGCGACTTCGATCTGGGGGCGCGGGCCGGATGAACGATGCCAACACCCTGGCCGACCTGCTGACCCGGATCTGCCCGATGCACCTGATCCTGGATTGCGACGGGGTGATCGGCCACACGGGATCGACCCTGCAGAAGCTGCGCCCGGATGCGCCGATGAAGGGGCGCAACTTCCTCGATATCTTCGAGCTGATCCGCCCCCGCCGGGCGCAGTGCGTGAGTGATCTGCTGGAGGGGCCGGGCGTCAAGCTGAAGGTCGCCTTTCGCGATGCCCCCCATACCACGCTCAAGGGCGAGATCGCGCGGATCCCCGGCGGCGCGGTGGTCGCGCTGTCGTTCGGCATCTCGCTGCTCGACGCGGTGCGCGACTACGACCTGACCAGCGCCGATTTCGCCGTCACCGATCTGGCGATCGAACTGCTCTACCTGGTGGAGGCGAAATCGCTGGTGGAGGAGGCGTCGCGGCAGCTGAACCTGCGGCTGCAGGCGGCCAGGATCTCGGCCGAGGAACAGGCCTTTACCGACACCCTGACCGGGCTGAAGAACCGCCGCGCGCTGGACCACGTGCTGGCGCGCAAATCCGGCGGCGGCATGCCCTATACGGTGGTGCATCTGGACCTGGATTTCTTCAAGCAGGTGAACGATACGCTGGGCCATGCGGCGGGCGATTACGTGCTGCAGGAGGTGGCCCGGATCCTGGTCGAGGAAACCCGCCGCGAGGATACCGTCGCCCGCGCCGGTGGCGACGAGTTCGTGATCGTGTTCGACAACCTGACCGACCGGCCCAGGCTGCAGCGCATCGCCACCCGGCTGATCAGGCGGATGGAAGAGCCGATGCACTACCAGGGCCGCAAATGCGCGATCTCGGCCAGCATCGGCATCGCCCTGTCGGCGGAGGCGCCGGGCTGCGCCCCGGCCGAGCTGTTGCGCCACGCGGATCAGGCGCTCTATGCCGCCAAGCGCGGCGGCCGCGCCACCCTGCGGTTCTACACCCCGGGCCTGCCCGAACATGAGCAAGCCGGCCAGCCCGGGCGCCGCAACGCCGCGCCAGGCTGACAGGGGCCCCCTGCATCCGGCCGGCCTGTCGCCGCGCGGGTGGTGTCGGCAAGGGGCAGCGGCGAGGGGGGAAAGGCTGGCGGAACCGCGCCAGCACTGCCGATACAGGCCCATGAAACTTGACAGCTCCGGCCTGGCTTGGTCTGCTGGAAAGATCGATTAATCGTATTTCGGCGCGCCGCCCGCAGACATCCGGGGCGCCCCCGGACCCAACGGCGCGTCCCCATTGGTGAGGACTCAATTATGTGGAAACGTAATCTTTGCGCATCGCTGGCAGCGGCGAGCATGGTTTTTGTCGGCGTCGAGCGCGCCCAGGCAGATGACGCCGCGGCGCTGATCGGCGGCGCGCTGCTGGGCGGCATCATCGTCAACGAAATGAACAAGAACAAGGCGCGCCGCACCACCACCACGCGCACCGTGGTGTCGTCGTCGCAGCGCGAACAGAACCGCCAGGTGCAGATCGCGCTGAACTACTTCGGCTACAACGTCGGCGGCGCCGATGGCGTGCTGGGCAGTAACAGCCGCGCCGGCATCCGCCGGTTCCAGGCCGATATGGGCTATAACGTCGACGGCTACCTCGACCAGCATGAGCTGAACTTCCTGCTGGGCAGCCACCAGCGCGCGATGGCCAGCGCCCATATGCAGCCCTATTCCCAGATCGTCGCCACCCAGGGCCACACCGGCCTGCTGCGCACCTATCGCAACGAACAGCTGGGCATCGCGACGCCGGGCACCCAGATGCAGTCGCCGCAGATGGTTACCGCGCCGCAGCCGGCCCCGATGCCGCAGCCGGTGCCGCAGGCCACCCAGCCCGAGCCGGTCACCGCCCGCGCCGATACCGGCGCCAGCAGCGGCGGCGGGCTGCCGCAGTTCACCTTCGCCAAGGACGACCGCTCGATCCGCGATCACTGCGACCAGGTGCATGTGCGCACCGCCGCCAATGGCGGGTTGAGCACCCCGGACAGCCTGTCGGATGCCGGTTTCGCGCTGAGCGAACAGTTCTGCATGGCCCGCACCCAGGCGATGTCCGACAGCGCCCGGATCGAGGCGTCGATCCCCAACATGACCCGGGCGCAGATCGAGGCCCAGTGCGAGGGGCTGGCCCAGGCCATCGCCCCGCAGATGAGCGGGATCGAAACCCAGCCGGCCAACCAGGTGATGGCGCGGACCAAGTCCTTCCTCGAAAGCTCCGGTCAGCCGATGGCGCAGCTTGTGTCGGGCGCCAAGGTCTGCCTCGGCGCCGGCTACCGCGCGGACAACGCCGAGGTGGCCCTGGCCAGCGCGGTGCTGCTGACCTCGGCCGGGCAGGGCGGCTACGGCGAGATGGTCAGCCACCAGCTGCGCGAAGGCTTCGGCGTGATGCAGGCGGCGCCGCAGATGGCGAGCTCCTGGATGCAGGTGGCGCTGACGGCGGTGGCCAACGGCGAGCGCGTGCTGGGCCAGACGCCCGAGCGCATCGGCGTGATCCAGGCCGCCGGCGGCAGCGCGATGCCGGTGTTCCCCACCGCCAGCGAGTGATCGCAGGCGCCAGAGACGACAAAGGCCCGTCCCCGGATCAGGGGGCGGGCCTTTTGCTTTCCGAGCGGTTAATGGGCTGTACAAAACGGGGCGGAAACTCCCCGGTTTGAGCGGCCAGCCTAGCTGCCTCAATGCGCGATGCAAAGCATCGCGCCCGCGCCCGGCCCGCCCCCGTCACGCCGCAGGCGTGCCTCCGGCACGACGGCGGGCGCGTTCCGCCCCCACCCTTCGGGCCGGGCGCGAGTGGGGTGTGCAGGGGAAAAGCGTGGGAGAAATTCAATAAGGCTCTTTGGAACTAATCCATCAAAAGATTTTTTCATTACGCTTGTGCGCAACTACGAAAGTACGGCTGTTGCGGTGCTCGAAGAGACTGCTCTACTTGATGCGGTCACTATGCGGCCATCCCAGTTTTTGAAATGTGAAAATATTAGTAAGAGCAGTTCAATATGTTGCGTAGCGTACATTTCTTTGAGGTGTTTCGTTCGCCTCAAAAGGTAGTGACCGCATTTCCACAGGCTGTGTAGTTGTGGCGAGCTCCGAATTTCTGCAGATTGCATTGTCGCATTCGACAAGTTACAGCTATGAATTTTGATCTTTCGATAGCTTTTCTTTTAGAAAAAATAAGTAGTGCAAATTTGCCTCTACATCCGGGTCGATGTCTGGGAGGGAGGCAACGAAATCGGGAGAGCATCCGGTCAATATTTCTGGAATATCCGTGTTTAGTTCTTGAATTCTCTTAAGAATCCAATCCTTACAATATTCTAAGTGCTCGATAAGGGTAGACCATTCCTCTGTGCCGGGTTGAAATTTGTTTGCTGATTGTGGTCGGTCATGTCGTCCTGTGATAATCACCTCATTCCTAATTGTGTCATAAATGATATCTTGTTTTCTGCTGAAGTTGGTGATGTGAGCTATCTCTTTGTCTCTGTAACTAAGTATTATTTTGTGAAAGTCGGCCCTGTCTGAGTTTCCAAATATTTGCCCAGCATTATACCGCGACATTCCCGAATTTTTTCGATCTGATGAGTTAAATACTGAAGAATACCTAACTAAGGCGTAATAAAGTGCCGGTTGAAAAGAGGCTGTTAAACTTCCTGATGCCGGCACATCTTGAATTTCATAAAGATAACTCAAGGACTCAACCAATGAGTCGTAAGAATAATGAGCGTGATTGAGCTCCGAAGACAGCTTTCTCAGTTTGCCGTTGCTTTCACCAGGTAAGCGTTTGAATCTACTCAAACATCCAGCTCCTCCACAAACCGCGCGTTCTCCTGGATATACTGGAACCGCAGCTCGGGCTTTTTCCCCATCAGCCGTTCCACCAGGTCGCCGGTCTCGCCCGGTTCGTCCTCATCGATGGTCACCCGGATCAGCTTGCGCGAACCCGGGTCCATGGTGGTTTCCTTCAGGTCCTTGGCGTCCATCTCGCCCAGGCCCTTGAACCGGCTCACGTCGATTTTTCCCTTGCCGCCCAGACCCTTGGCCAGCCATTCGTCGCGCTCGGCCTCGTCGATGCAATAGACCCGTTTCGCCCCCTGCGTCAGCCGGAACAGCGGCGGGCAGGCGAGGTAGAGGTGGCCCGCGTCGATCATCGGCCGCATCTGGGTGAAGAAGAACGTCATCAGCAGCGAGGCGATATGCGCCCCGTCGACATCGGCGTCGGTCATGATGATGACCTTGTCGTAGCGCAGGTCGTCGACGTTGAACTTGGTCCCCAGCCCGACGCCAAGTGCCTGAGTCAGATCGGAAATTTCCGCGTTGGAGCTCAGCTTGTTCGACGCTGCCCCCAGCACGTTGAGGATCTTGCCCCTGAGCGGCAGCAGGGCCTGCGTCTTGCGGTTGCGCGCCATCTTGGCGCTGCCGCCGGCGCTGTCGCCCTCGACGATAAACAGCTCGGTGCCGTCCCGGCTGGTGGCCGAACAATCCACCAGCTTGCCCGGCAGCCGCAGCTTTTTCGTCGCCGATTTGCGCTGGGTCTCCTTCTCCTGCCGCCGCCGCAGCCGTTCCTCGGCGCGCAGCACCAGGAAATCGAGGATTGCGCCCGCGGATTTGGTATCCGCCGCCAGCCAGTTGTCGAAGTGGTCGCGCACCGCGCCCTCGACCAGCCGCTGCGCCTCCACCGTCGCCAGCCGGTCCTTGGTCTGGCCGACGAACTCCGGCTCGCGGATGAAGCAGGAAACCAGCGCGCAGCCGCCGGTGATCAGATCCTCGCGGGTGATCTGTGCGGCCTTCTTGTTGCCGGCCAGCTCGCCATAGGCGCGGATGCCCTTGAGGATCGCGGCCCAGAAGCCCGCCTCGTGGGTGCCGCCCTCGGGCGTGGGCACGGTGTTACAGTAGGACTGGATGAACCCGTCGCGCGAGGGCGTCCAGTTGATCGCCCATTCCACCTTGCCGGGGGTATTGAACCGCTCCTGGAAATCGACCGTGCCGGCAAAGGGCGCCTCGGCATAGGTCGAGGCGCCGTTCAGCGTCTCCTTCAGATAATCGGCCAGCCCGCCGGGGAAGTGAAAGGTCGCCTCGGTCGGCGTGTCGCCGTCCGCGATCGCCGATTTCCAGCGGATTTCAACGCCGGAGAACAGATAGGCCTTGGAGCGGATCGATTTGAACAGCCGCGCCGGTTTGAACCGGTGCGAGCCGAAGATCTCCTCATCGGCGTGAAAGGTCACCGTGGTGCCGCGCCGGTTCGGCGCCGCGCCGATCTTTTCCACCGGGCCCAGCGGGATGCCGCGCGAGAAGCGTTGTTCGTAGAGCGTCTTGTCACGCGCCACCTGCACCACCATCGAATCCGACAGCGCGTTGACGACCGAGGCGCCGACCCCGTGCAGGCCGCCCGAGGTCTGATAGGCCTTGCCGGAGAACTTGCCGCCCGCGTGCAGGGTGCAGAGGATCACCTCCAGCGCCGATTTGTCGGGAAACTTCGGGTGCGGGTCGATCGGGATGCCGCGGCCGTTGTCGCGGATGGTGATCGAGTAATCCTCGTGCAGCTCGACCTCGATGCGGTTGGCATGTCCCGCCACCGCCTCGTCCATCGAGTTGTCGAGCACCTCTGCCACCATGTGGTGCAGCGCGCGTTCATCGGTGCCGCCGATATACATGCCGGGGCGTTTGCGGACGGGCTCCAGCCCCTCCAGCACCTCGATGGAAGAGGCGTCATAGGTGGTCTGGTCGGCTCCGGAGAGGAGGTCGTTGGGCATCTGGTTGCTGCTCTCGTTCTTGGTTGGAGGCCAGTATGCCAGAGTGACCGGGCGGGGGGAAGTGGGCGTGCCGGGCCGGCGGCGCGGGCAGGGGCGCCGGTTCGATCGGTCTTGTGCGACAGCGGCGTGTCGCTCTCGGGCGAGATCGCGGGCGCGGATTGGCAGAGCCATGCGGGACAAACGACCGGCGCGAGGAGGAGACCCCATGACCATGATCCAGGAGGATGGTGCGCCCGAAGCGATCCGGCTGAAATCCTGCCCGGACTGGACCTACCTGTTCCGCGAGTTCTACGAGCTCTACCGCTTCCTGCCCTCGGGTGGCAGCACCCGCATCCGCAGCCATCAGCGCGCGGTGCGCGAGGCGCTGCGCCGGGGCACAACGAAGAACCCGCCGGTGCGGTTGCAGCCCGCCGGCGACAAGCCGGTGACGGCGCACCTGAAGCGGGCGCTGGACCTGGGGCGCGAGCAGAACCTGGCCCCGGTGGTGCGCGCGCTGGAATCGGTGGCGCCGCTGCTGTCGTGGCAATACGGCTATGAAAAGGTGCCGCGGGGCCTGTCGGGCAGCTATGCCTATGCCGAACTGTGCGGGCCGCACGGGCCGGTGGTGGTGGATGAGCTGATCCTGGGCGTGGTGCTGTTCGCGCCCGGCTGTACCTATCCCGCCCATGCCCATCAGGGGATCACCGAAAGCTATATCTGCCTGTCCGGCGCGGTGTCGGAGAACCATCAGGGCGTCTATGCGCCGGGCTCGATGATCTTCAACCCGCCGGAGCATCTGCACCGGATCACCGTCGGCGGCCGCGATCCGGCGCTGCTGGCCTATGCATGGATCGGCGATAAGGGCGATCTGTCGGGGCAGAAGATGGTGTTCAGCCGGAAGGCGCGGTAGGGCAGGCGGACAACCTGACCATCAGCGGCCTTCCGAGCCAAGCCGCCCCTGCGCGGCTCGTTCTGTGGGCCCGGTGGGGTCGGGCGCCCGAGTTGTCGGGCTGCTGGCGACGTTTCAGGCGCCGGGCATCCAGTCCTTGATCGCCTGCGCCACCTGTTCCGGGATCTGGTGGCAGATCCAGTGATCTGCGTCTTTGAAGCAGACCCGGGTCAGGTCCGGGGCGAACTCCTCCAGCCCCTCGGTCGCCTCGGGCAGCAGTGCTGTATCGCCCAGCCCCCAGATCAGCAGATGCGGGCAGCGCACCATCAGCTTGTCGCGCGGCATCTCGGGCAGATCGGTGATCGGCGCGCCCGGCTTGGCCACCTGCAGCGGCGAGGCGCGGTACCAGTGGATCATCGTCTTCAGCCGCCCGGGCCGCGCCCACTCGGCAGTGTATTCGGCGAGCTTCTCGGGCGTCATCCAGGCGTTGTTCATTTTGGCCAGAAACAGCGCCTTCATCCGGGCGAAGTTATCGGCGGCGAAATAGCGCTCCGACCCCTCCCGCCGCAGGGTGAGGATGTATTGCGAGGCCTCCGCCTGTGCCCCGCCGGCGGCCAGCGCGCGCTGGAACGGCACCGGGTGGACGCCGTTGGCGATGATCAGCCGCTCCACCAGGTCGGGGCGGAACATCGCCAGCCCATAGGCCACCGCCGCGCCCCAGTCATGGCCCATCACGGTGAGCGGCCCGCCGATCTGTTCGATCAGCGCTGCCATGTCCCCCACCAGTTGCGAGCCCCGGTAGAGCGCCACATCGTCCGGTGCCCAGCTCTGGCCGTAGCCGCGCTGGTCCGGCGCAATGCAGTGGAACCGGTCGGTCAGATGCGGGGCCAGATCGGCCCAGGCGCCGCCGTATTCGGGAAACCCGTGCAGCAGCAACAGCGGCGGTTTGTCCGGGTCGCCCCAGCGGCGGATGTGGAACGGGTGGCCGTTCAGGGTGAGGGTTTCGCTCTGCATCCCGTCACTCTAGCGGGACTGCGCCAGCGGGCAACGGTCGCGATTGATGACGCCGGGTCACGCGGAACCGGTGACAGGGCACGGGGCCGCGGGGGGTGCCGGATATGTAAAGGTTTTCCGACAGTTTCTTGACAGCGATCAAGGCGGGTAAACCGGATCGGGGTTAACATTCATTTAAAGATTTCAACCAGGAGTTTTGCCCATGCCCGCCACCGAAACCGTCACCGAAACCGCTGCTGACGCGGCCGCCGACACCGCCACCGAAATTGCCAAGGTGACCGCCCCGCCCAAGCCCAATGGCAAGGCCGCCCAGGCCGCTCTGCCCGGGGAAACCTCGCCGCCGTGGGAGAAGGCCGCCGAAGCCGCGCAAGATGCCGCGCACCGGTCGCGACCGCCCAGCCGTGACGAGGTGCGACACGCGTTCGAGACCGGCCGCTACCCCTATCGCCGCAAGCTCGGCCGCCGCGCCTACGAGGCCGAAAAGGCGCAGTTGCAGGCCGAACTGCTCAAGGTTCAGCTCTGGGCGCAGGAGACGGGCGAGAAATTCGTGCTGCTGTTCGAGGGGCGCGACGCCGCCGGCAAGGGCGGCACCATCAAGCGGTTCATGGAGCATCTCAATCCCCGCTCGGCGCGGGTGGTGGCGCTGAACAAACCCACCTGGGAGGAGAAGGGCCAGTGGTTCTTCCAGCGCTATATCCAGGAGCTGCCGACCAGCGGTGAAATGGTGTTCTACGACCGCTCCTGGTACAACCGCGCGGGCGTCGAGCGGGTTATGGGCTTCTGCACCCCCAATGAATACCTGGAATTCATGCGCCAGACGCCCGATCTGGAGCGGATGCTGGTCCGCTCGGGCATTCACCTTTACAAATACTGGTTCTCGGTCACCCGTCCCGAACAGCAGCGCCGGTTCAAGTCGCGCGAGACCGATCCGCTGAAACAGTGGAAGCTGTCGCCGATCGACAAGGCCTCGCTCGACAAATGGGAAGATTATACCGAGGCGAAGGAGGCGATGTTCTTCTACACCGACACCGCCGATGCGCCCTGGACCATCGTCAAATCGAACGACAAGAAACGCGCGCGGCTCAATTGCATGCGCCATTTCCTCGCCTCGATCGACTATCCCGGCAAGGATCACGAGGTGGTGGGCCAGCCCGATCCGCTGATCGTGGGGCAGGCCTATCACGTGATCCACCGGTCCGAGCATATCCTGGGCACCGCGCTGCATCCCGACAAACGCGTCGCGCGCTGACCGGCGGTCCGGCGCCGAGCCTTGGCGCCGGTTCTTGTGCAGGGGCGGGGTGGCTTTTAAGACGACCCTATGATGCCTGCGCTGCGCCTGTTGTCGCTGATCCTGATCTGTGCCGTGGCCGGCCCTGCCGCGGCGCACCCGCATATCTTCGTCGACGCCGGGCTGCGGCTTGCCGTGGACGGGGCCGGGCGCGCCACTGGTGTCGAGGTGACCTGGGAGTATGACGAGCTCTATTCGCTGTTCAGTTTCGAGGATCTGGGGCTCGATCCCGATTACGACGGCAAGCTGACCGGGGCCGAACTGGCACAGCTCGACGGCTTCGACCTGCACTGGGTGCCGGGGTACGAAGGCGATCTCTATCTCGAAACCGGCACTGGGGCGGGCACCGGGACCGGCAGCAGGCCGGTGCCGCTGGGCAAGCCCGAGGGGCGCGGCGTCTCGGTGCATCAAGGCCGCATCCGCTCGGTTCATTTCCGGCCGCTGCCGCAACCGGTGCCGGCGGCGGGGCTGGTACTGCGGGTTTACGACCCGACCTATTACACCTCTTACTCGGTCGCGCTGGGGGTCACGGCGGGGCAGGGCTGCCGCGCCGAGGTGATCCCGCCCGATCTCGACGCCGCCGATGAAAGGCTCAAGGCCATCCTGGCGGAGATCCCGGCAGACCAGACCGAAACCGATTTCCCGGCGGTGGGTGCCAATTTTGCCGATACCGTGGTGATCCGATGCGCGGGCTGATCTGGGCGGGCGCGGCGGCGGTATGCGGCGTGGCGCTGTGGCTCTGGGGCTTTGGCGGTGCGGATTGGGTGGCTCAGGCGGCGGTGGAGGGCCAGCACCGGGCGCAGGTTGCCATGGCGCAGGGGCTGCGCGCCCTGCGGGCGGGGCAGCCCGGCGCGCTGGCCGCCCTTCTGGGCCTGTGTTTCGCCTACGGGTTCTTCCATGCCGCCGGGCCGGGGCACGGCAAGCTGCTGATCGGCGGCTACGGTGTGGCGCGCCGGGTGCCGGTGCTGCGGCTCTCGGCGCTGGCCCTGCTGTCGTCGCTGGCACAGGCGGGGTCGGCGGTGGCACTGGTTTACGCCGCGCTGGGCCTGCTGGGCTGGGGCCGGCGGCAGGTGGTGGGCGCGGCGGAGGATCTGTTCGCGCCGCTCAGCTACGGGATGATCGCGCTGGTGGGGGTATGGCTGGCCCTGCGCGGCCTTCGGCATTTGCGCCGGACGCTGCGGGCAGGGGCTGTGAGGGACGCCCAGGCGCATATCCACGTCCATCCTCACACGCACACCGATGACCACGCCGACGCCCACGCTCACGCCCCCGGGGCGGACGGCATCTGCCCCGGTTGCGGCCACCGGCACGGGCCGACACTGGCCGAGGCCGAGCAGGTGCACAGCCTGCGCGATGCTCTGGCGGTGATCGCCGCGGTGGCGGCGCGGCCCTGTACCGGGGCGATCTTCATCCTGGTTCTGACCTGGCAGATGGGCATTGCCGCCGCCGGCATCGCCGGGGCCCTTGCCATGGCGCTGGGCACCGCCTGCGTGACCGTGGCGGTGGCGCTGGCCTCGTCGCTGTTTCGCGCCGGGGCGCTGCAGCGGTGGACCGGGCCGGGCGCCCTGCGCGCGGCGGCGCTGCTGGAGCTGGCCGCCGGGCTGGTCGTCGTTGCCGTCGCGACACCAATCATGTTGCGGGCGTTCTGAGCCTTGCCGGGCCGTTGCGGGCGGCCTATGGCAACTCCATGACCCGCGTTCAGATGACATATGGCGGCCATGTGCGTGCCGTGGCCCTGCTGGGGCTGCCGCTGGTCGGCGGCCATCTGGCGCAATTCGCCATCGGCCTCACCGACAGCATGATGCTGGGCTGGTACGGGGTCGAGGAGCTGGCGGCGGTGACGCTGGCGGGCAGCTATTTCTTCGTGCTGTTCCTGACCGGGGCCGGTTTCGGCCTGGCGGTGATGCCGATGGTAGCGGCGGCCAGCGCGGCCGGCGACGAGACCAGCGCGCGTCGCGTCACCCGCATGGGCCTGTGGCTGTCGCTGCTGTATTCCGCAGCCGCGATGCCGTTGTTGTGGGGATCGGAAGCGATCCTGCTGCAGATGGGGCAAAAGGCAACGGTGGCGGCCGATGCGGGGCGCTACCTGCGGGTGGCGGGATGGGGCCTGTTCCCGGCGCTGCTGGTGATGGTGCTGAAATCCTATCTCGCGGCGCTGGAGCGGACCCAGATCGTGCTGTGGATCACGGTGCTGGCGGCGCTGGTCAACGCGGTCGCCAACTACGGCCTGATCTTCGGCCACTGGGGCCTGCCGGAACTGGGGATCCGGGGGGCGGCGATCGCCTCGATCGGGACCCATGTGGTGTCGCTGGTGGCGGTGGTGATCTATGTAATGCGCACCCTGCCGGAGCAGGAGCTGTTCCGCCGCCTGTGGCGCCCCGACTGGGAGATGTTCGCACGGGTCTTTCGCCTCGGCGTGCCGATCGGCGTCACCAACCTGACCGAAGTCAGCCTGTTCGCCGCCTCTTCGGTGATGATGGGCTGGCTCGGCACCGGGCCGCTGGCCGCCCACGGTATCGCGCTGCAGGTGTCCAGCGCCACCTTCATGGTGCATCTGGGGCTCAGCAATGCGGGCACGGTGCGGGCTGGCAACGCCTTTGGCCGCCGCGACCGGGCGCATATGGCGCGCGGCGCCGTGGTGGTGACGGCGATGTCGCTGGTGATGTCGGCGCTGACCGTGGCGCTGTTCCTGACCCTGCCGGAGCCGATGATCTCGCTGTTCCTCGACCCGCAGGACCCGGAGCGGGCGCAGATCCTGCTGATCGGCACGGGGTTGCTGGCGGCGGCGGCGCTGTTCCAGCTTGCCGACGGGGCGCAGGTGATCGCGCTGGGGCTGCTGCGCGGGGTGCAGGATACCGGGGTGCCGATGGTGATCGCCACGCTGGCCTATTGGGGCGTGGGGATCCCGGCCTCCTACGGGCTGGGCTTCACTCTGGGGCTGGGCGGGGTCGGCATCTGGCTGGGTCTGGCCTGCGGGCTGGCGGTGGCCGGGGTGTTCCTGATGGGCCGGTTCTGGCGCCAGGGGCTGGCGCGGGCCGAGGGGTAGGGCGGTTCGTCACCTGTCCGTTCGACTGCGCCCGACTGCTGAGCAAAGCTCCCCCGCGCGGAACGAGGCCGCAGGCCGCCGCGCAAGCGCCGGACCGTCCCGGCGGGCTGGCGCTTGGTCGACGTAAGTGTTTCGAACAGATGTAATCCGGATTTGGCTGGGATAAAGTGCGCCGAATTACGGTTGCTGCGCCAGCCCACGGTCCGGCGCTCGCGCTGCTCGCTCTGTGCGGCGGCCGGCAGAAAGGCGGGCTTGTCAAGGCGCCGGGCCCCGCAAATCAGTGTCCGCCGCCCGTCCGGGTTTAATTTGCCGATGTCCTGAAGAAAACCTGGAGCGGGCGATGAGATTCGAACTCACGACCCCAACCTTGGCAAGGTTGTGCTCTACCCCTGAGCTACGCCCGCGTCCTGGCTTATGACTTCAATGGAGCGGGCGATGAGATTCGAACTCACGACCCCAACCTTGGCAAGGTTGTGCTCTACCCCTGAGCTACGCCCGCGTCATTGAGTGAGGCGTGAGATATAAATTTCCGCCCCGGGCTGCAAGGGGAAAATGCAGCCGCGGACGGATTTTCCTGGACCGCCCCGCTTTGCCCCGGGCGCGCGGTTTTCGAACGGTCCCCGCGGCACAATCGGCGCCGGATCCATGCCCCCTTGGCGCGTCGGCTCTTGGCCGCCGCAGGGGGCGTGACACAGCCGCGTCAGACCGAGGTGAACCGCGGCGGTTCCACGGCGCGCGGTTGCGGCCAGGCTTGCGGCCTGGTGCGGCGGCAGGCCAGCTCCAGAAAGGCACGCTCGTTCTTGCGGTGGCGGGCCAGAAGCCGCCGGGCGCGTTTCGGATCGACCAGCGTCCGGGCCGGGACGGGCGGCTCCGCCGAAGCGACGGTCAGGTCGGGAAACAGCGCCAGCACCTGTCGCCGCGACGCCCGCGAGAGCGAGCGCAGCGCCTGCGGCCCGGTATAGAGGGATTCGCTGGGCACGCCATTGGCGGTGACGATCTGGTGATCGTCGCACAGCAGGTGGATGTAGGTGACCCGGTCCAGATCCCCGGCCGTCTCGATCCCCGGCGCGCCCACCAGGTGCCTGGCCGCGACCAGCACCTCCGGCGCGCCGAACATGCGGTGGGCGATGCGCGAGGCGACCAGCAGCCGGTGCTGCGGCGAGACCACCAGATCGCGCCGCGGCAGATCGGGGCCGAGCGCGCCGGCGGCAATCCGGATCGGACGCATCTTCGGCGCCCTGGCCAGGTCGCCGGCGGCCATCTCGCGGGTGGTGATCAGCAACAGCGGCTTGGGCCCGTGATCCAGCGTCAGCACCAGATCGCCGCGCTGCAACCGCTCCACCGGCAGCTCGCCGCGCGGGGTGGCGATCAGCGTTCCGGCGGCGAAGCAGACCGGCGCCAGCATCTGCTGGCCGTCCTGGCCGGAGCCGCGGATGATGGTCAGCTTGGCATCATCGGGCGGCCATTCGCCGTCGAAGGTATAGCCGATCACCACGCTGCCGGAGTAGGGGTTGCCCGGGTCGCTGTCGACGCTGACGGCGACCATGCGAAAGATATTGCCCTGCTGGTCTCGGACGTTGAGCTCATACTCGTCCTCGATCCGCTGGCCGCTGTCATAGGTCCTGCCGTCCACGGTGACGTCGCTGCCGATCACCTGGGAATGCGGCGGGAAATGGCCGCCGCTCCACCACGGGTTATCGGGGTCGTCCTGCAGGATATTGTCGGTATCGCTGACGCTGACCGTGACAAGGTCGGAGGCGGAGTATTCGAAATGATAGGTGCGCCAGTCGAAGCCCGCGCCGGTGGGGTTCTGGATCTGCCATTTGCTGGGCGTGGCGCCATAAAAGTCGAGCGCTGACAGTGGAATGATCTGGAGCGAATATGCCGCCATCTGACACCTCCCCGTCTCCTGCGCACCCTTTTCCAAGCGCAGCCGTCTTTGCGACCGGCACGCCGCAGGAGGCCGCCCGCCCCATCAATTGACCGGGCGAAAGGTTACGGTTTCCTTGCGCAGAGGAGAAAGACGGCCCGAGAACGGGCGGAAAAACGCTGCAAATTGTAGCTGTCTCAGGGGAGGAGCGCGCGCGGTCCCGCAGGGGGGCTCCGGGGCGGCACTGCGCCGCCCCGTTGCGGTGCCGTCGGCTGTTTATTCGAGCTCGACGAGGAGGTCTTTTGCGTCGATCTGGGTTCCCGGCTGGACGTGGACGGCCTTGACGGTTGCGTCGTGTTCGGCGTGGATGCCGGTTTCCATCTTCATCGCTTCGATGGTC
>Ga0213840_1000295_pt1 | contig 90266 bp, 78 predicted proteins | sample SWPATP22_FD_160132 | JGI IMG/M metagenome (GOLD analysis project Ga0213840, IMG submission 160132) | Coastal seawater microbial communities from Marineland, Florida, United States - SWPA TP2 #2 | ecosystem: Environmental > Aquatic > Marine > Coastal | place: USA: Florida | collected 2016-08-14 | reverse complement strand
TTCATCAAGAAAAAGAAAAGATGTGGTGTTTATTAATGCCTGAAGATGAAAATGGCGAGCAGCCAGATGAAACGCCTGAAGACGACAAAGATAATCAGGTAACTGTACATTAATAACATGCAGTAACGTACTAATGTTGAAACAGTTTTTAATAGGGGCATTAATTAGCCCCTTTTTCGTACTAGCAGTAATGGCTGATGAGTTTGACGACAAGCTTAAAGTGGCTGACGAACTGAGAAGCCAAAACGTCAATGCGTTTCGAGACGCGTTAGATGCGCTGGCGCCTGACGCAAGCAAATTTTCCCCAGAGCAAACCCAGTACTTCAATTACTTAAACGCTTATAGCCTGTCTTACGCAGGTAAATTGCTAGATGCTATTCCTCTTTATGAAGGCGTATTTGCGAGTTCGTTAGACTATTCGCTCAAGCTTAGGGCAAAGAACTCTATTCTTAATAACTACGCTTTAGTGAGAGACTTTCCCAAAGCGCTTCAGCAAATTCCGGATATGGTGCCTTTGCTATCCCGTGCTAACGAGACGGATAAAAACCTCGCTATTCTCACCATCGCGCTTTTTTATAATCAGTTGGAAGATTTTGAACAAAGCTTGGTTTACACAAACCGTGTAGTAAATAGCAACCTTTCTTCACGTAATCGCTGCATGGCCCACAACTTAAGAAGTGAGTCATTACACTACACCGGAAAGTTAGATCTTGAAACGCTACAAACTGCCATTGATATTTGTACCGTCAGTAAAGAGCCAATACCACTAAATTTATCTAAGTTGTGGAAAGCACAGCTAATGCTTGGTGACCCGCAGCAAGCAGCGCAAGCGTTAGACGACCTAATTGCCATTCAGGCAGATGTTGAAGGTATTAATTACCCGCGGTTGACCGCTGAATACTATACAACGTTGGCGCAAGTGTATTTAGCAAACCGTTATTTTAATAACGCTCGCGACAGTGCACTTAAAGGCGCAGAATTGGCAAAAGGCATGGGGCATTCTAGACCGATGAAGTCGGCCTACTATGTGCTTTTTGAAGCTGCGAAAGCCGAAGGTAACAGTAACGAAGCATTAAATGCTTATATTCAATATGCTGAAGCAGATAAAGCCTATTTAGATGAACACAACATCAAACAGATGGCTATTCAGCAAGCCAAGTTCGATAGCTTAGAAAAAAATATAGAAATTCAGCTCCTCGACAAAGAGAACAGCTTACTTAAAGCGCAAGCCGATTTATCAAGCGAAGAAAAGCAGAACCATTTGCTATTAATTACGCTATTAGCTTCAACCACTATTCTTGTGTTCATGTGGGGCATTATTAACCGCAAACTGCATATTGCGCTGCGAGAGAAAGCGCAAACCGATTCGTTAACTAAAATCTCAAACCGACATTACTTTACCGAGCTTGCGCTTAAAGCGTTAAAGCAGGCAAAGGACACAAACGAACCGTTAACCTTTGTAATTTTCGACCTCGATCACTTCAAGTCAGTGAACGACTCTTATGGCCACCCAGTGGGCGATTGGGTACTTAAAGCGGTTATTGACAGTGTTAAACCAAATATTCGCAGAGAGGACATTCTTGGTCGTCTTGGTGGTGAAGAATTTGGACTGTTGTTACCAGGTTGCCCAGAAAGAAGGGCGTTCGAAATTGCCAATGCAATGCGCCAAAGAATAAGTGAGATTAACACAGCCGAGACTGGCCACGTTTTTGATATCAGCGCAAGTTTCGGTATCGCATCTACACTTACGTCTAATGCGCAGTTTGAGTCGTTGTACGCGAATGCCGATGAAGCGCTTTACGAAAGTAAACGCAATGGCCGTAACAAAGTGAGTGTTTATCGGCCTGTTCCAGAAATAGCGGCAGTTGAAAATAATGCTGCCGCTGTTTTGTCAGTATAAATAGCGGAGTGTGCAGTGCCTTACCTATGTTGTTAGGGCACTTGCCGCGGCAACTTTAGTAGGGCTAATTTCTTCGCTAGGATAGCACCCAAGCACTTTCACATAGCGGGTAATATTGCGTAGTGCATCTAGTGCATTCTGCATAGGGCCATCTTCCACATTACCCTCAACATCTATGTAAAACATCTCTTCCCATTGGTTACCTGGAATAGGGCGAGATTCTAGTTTCGTCATGTTGATATTGTTATCTTTCAATACTAACAACGCCTCAACTAAAGCCCCCGGTTTCTGGATAGTAGACATGACCAACGTAGTTTTCGCTGGTACTTGTAGAGGAACGACTACTGGTTTTCTAGCAACCACGATAAAGCGGCTGTGGTTCTCTTTTTGGTTCGCCAAGTTACTTTTTATGGCCATTAGCCCGTAAAGGTTACCGCCCGCTTCACTACCAATAGCAGCTACGTCGTCGCGCTGTAGCTCACTTACCGTCAACATGGCGCTAGATGTGCTGTCCATCGTTTTCACCTCTACATTGCCAAGCTCGGCTAAGAAGTGACTGCATTGGGTGAACACTTGCGGGTGTGCGTACAGGGTTTTGATTTTATCAATACTGGTGTCGGTGCCCACCAGCAAAGTATGGCGAATAGGGTGGGTTAGCTCGCCTATAATACTTAATTGTGTATGCTGAAGTTGGTCGTAAACTTCATTAATGCTGCCAGACGTGGTGTTTTCGATTGGTAAAACAGCATAGTCGGCTTCAGCGTTTTCTACTTTATGAATAATTTCAGCAAAACTTTGGCAACCGATTTCCAAAAGCTCCCCCGGACGACGAGAGAAATACTTTTGTGTTGCCAAATAAGAGTACGAACCCTTATCACCAAGAAATGCGACTCGGTTCAATGGAAGTGAGCTGCCAGGGTTAGCGCGCTCGGCTAACATTGCCTGCTGATTAAGCACCGAATCTTCAATTATGACGTGAAAAATTTGCGTAACGTAATGAGGATCAAGACCTATGCGTTGGCCTTCTTTTATCAAGCGCACTAACAGTTGTTCTTCACGCTTTTGATCTCTAACGGGAATATGGTGCTTAATTTTCGTCTCTGCAACTTCGTTAGTAAGCTGTCTGCGCTCCGAAAGTAAAGTAAGTAGTTCAGTGTCGAGCGTTGTTATCCTCGCTCTTACCGTATCTAAGGCGTTGTCTGACATAATGTTCCCGTGTTCAAGCTTGATATAAGTAATATTAAGTGTTGGCCATATTTGTGCATGTTCAAGTTAAAAAAAAACCTCCCTGAAGGGAGGTTTTTTCATGCATGCTACTGCGCCTCCCTAATTAAAGGACGTAAACGCAAAAAAGAAAATGGCTGCATGTGATGTAATTTTTTTCATGGTTTGACTGTATGCGGAAGTTTGTAGTGTGTCAATCAATTTTTACATTGTTGGGCGGCTTTTTTAATGTCTGGGGGTTGCTAAGTTTTTAGAAATTAATTAGGCGCATTTTGTGTGTAATAAAATGAGGCTCGAGTGCGAACAAATCATGCTCGCGTGTCATTAAACAAAGCAAAAAAAAGCGTGCATTCACACTGTGAAGCACGCGTTTGTATAATTGATATCGTTGCTCATGTAGTCGCGGGTCAACAATACGCTATTTCAACCTGAGAAACGTTAGTTTCCAAGTAGCGCAGACAGCATTTGTCGCACTTCATTGGGCTCGAAAGGCTTGTCGCATAGTGCGTTAACACCTGTTTGTTGAATGTTTGACATATGCGCGCTATCTGCCGATTCAGACGTTACCATTATAATGGGTATATGCGTTGTTTCTGGATTAAAGCGAATAAACTCAGAAAGCTCACGGCCATCCATTTCAGGCATGTTGTAATCCGTTACTACCAAATCAAACGACTCTTCTTTAATAAACGTAAGCGCCATTGCGCCATTTTCTGCTTCTTTGATACGTTTAAGCCCCATGCCTTCTAGAACGCGTCGAATATGGTTTCTGGCAAGCTTACTGTCGTCAACAAGCAAAACGCGAACGTCGTGAACATCGAAAAGCTCAAGCTCTAGTTCATCGTGGTTGATAAGATCAAGACTTGCATTTAACGCTCGAGACAGGTGCAACGGCTCAAACGGCTTGGGAAGAATAGCCGCCACGCCTGCTTGCTTAAATTCATCGAGCTTGCTCATGCGGTTTTCACTTGAAACCAACATAAACGGTATGGTTTTGAAATTCTCGTCTTCTTTGATGAATTTCAACAGCTCAAGTGCAGTACCATCTTCATAATACATGGCACTTACTATAAGATCGGCGCCATGTGCTTTTACTGCAGAGCGAGCTTCAGCTAGGGTACTGACAGGGTCAATTTCCTTAACGTTCTCTTGAAGCAGTAGCGTGGTGATAATCTTCCTCTGTGTATCAGAAGGCTCCACCAGAATAATATGTAAATCAGAAATTGACAGCTTTTCCATTTCAGACTCTTTTTGTTATACGTTTATGAAAAAGAGGTAGTTGACTTAATCAACCGCCGGCAAGTTTTACCTTGTAACCTTTCGCTTGTAGTAGGGTGCTTAGTTTCTCTCTGTCGTCAGTTTGAACTTCAATTACGCCGTCTTTCACAGCGCCACCACAACCACATTTTTTCTTTAGTTCAGATCCCAGCGTCTTCAACGCTGCAGCATCTAAGTCTAGTCCTTTAACTAACGAGACGCCTTTTCCTTTTCGTCCCTTCGTCTCTCTGTGTATTCGCACAACGCCATCACTGGACGTTGAACGGACTTCTTTCTTTGGTTCGGGCTTAACTTTGCCGCTTTCGGTACTGTAAACCAAAAGAGCGTCTTGCCAGTCTTGCATAGAATTTACCCCAAAACTAAGTACCCAAAAACTCAGTACTTTATCACAAAGCAACTTTTACTCTTGTCACATTCAAAATGTTTAAGACGGCTTTTGTGACATTGCTATTATCTTCAACTACTATAAAGAATAGCAAAATTAACTGCATCTGATGAAGCATTTAACGTGAGATTTTCCAAGGAGCGCATATGGATATAACGTCTAGCTATCGTAGCCAAGGCGAAATATTGGTTATTGACGTAGGTAATAAGTTCGATTTCAGTAAAGTAGAAGAATTTCGCAATGCCTACGCCGAGCTAAAAGAGGAAACAACACACATAACGGTCGAACTATCTAGAACCGAGTATATGGACAGTTCTGCACTGGGAATGCTATTAAACATGCAAAAAGCGCTGAACGAGCGAAAGCTCTCATACAGTATTGAAAACGCAAGACCTCAGGTGGCAAAAATATTGAAAATTTCGCGGTTCGATAAAAAGTTTGAAATCAAGTAAATCACACTAGAGAAAACTCTTGAAAATATTGATTGTTGATGACGAATTTATCAATCGTTCGCTGCTGTCTAATATGTTGTTCAACGCAGGCTATAAAGACTGCGTAGAAGCGAAAGACGGCGAAGAGGCGATGGAACTTTTCAAGCAGCATAAACCTGATTTAGTGCTGCTTGATGTGGTGATGCCAGGGTTATCTGGTTACGATGTTGCCCCACAAATTCGCGCATTAACCCAAGGTCCTTATCTTCCCATTCTTTTTATTACGGCTTTGGAAGATAAAGACAGCTTAGTACAGTGTTTAGAAGTGGGGGGAAATGATTTCGTCACCAAACCCTTCGATAAGCATATTCTTACCGCAAAAATCCGCGCGCATTTAAAGATACGTGCATTAAGTTTACATGTTGAACAGCAAAATCAAACGCTTCGACTGTTCAATCAGCGAGTGGCGAGGGAGCACGCCATCGTCGAGCATATATTCAGTCACGCCATTGTTAACAGTAGTGACGTACTGTCTCATTTTGACTATTGTTTGAACCCTGCTGAAACATTCAATGGCGATTTATTCCTTTGTGAAGCAAGCCCAAGTGGTGGCATTTATTTTATTGTGGGCGACTTTACCGGCCATGGCTTGGCATCGGCTATTGGTGCGCTGCCAGTTACCCGGGCGTTTCAAGAACTTACTCAGCAAGGTGTATCAGTAAGTGAAATCGTTGCTGAACTAAACACTATTCTTTTGCAATTCCTGCCTAATGATATGTTTATGGCTGCGGTAGTGGGCGAGATAAACGCAAGAGGAAATAGAGTAAATGTTTGGCAAGGCGGAATGCCATCTATCTTTATTCCGTCAAGCAACAACACGTCTTTTCGCCAGCTCCCATCACGGCATATGGCATTAGGTATTCTTGAAGACCACGAACTTAATACCGACTACGATTCAATTCAATTAGAAGCTGGTGAACAGCTTATTATTTACAGTGACGGTTTAATAGAAAGGACTAACGCAAATAATGACATGCTGCTTGAGGAAGGTTTTGCAGATTTGGTTAAGTCGGAGCTGCAAGAAACAGGGGGGTTATCAACATCGTCTTTAAAACAGCGTGTTGAAACCTTCGCAGCCAGCGATGAGTTTGAAGATGACGTGACCTTAGTCATTTTTACGGCAAAGCCCATTACGTTGACAGAGCCCTCGAAAAGTGCAGTTGGTCTACCATCGGTTCATGAAGTGGCACTAGATGCCGAGCACCTAAAACAACCTGATATACTGCAACGTGTTCTCCAGCTTGCAGGACAATGTGAGGGCGTTAAAGGCGTTCGCTCAATCATGTATACGGTACTTTCTGAATTATTTAATAATGCACTTGAGCATGGCATTTTAGCACTCGACTCTAAATTGAAATCGGAAGAGAACGGGTTTCATGCTTATTATGAAGCACGAGAACAAAGTTTAAATGCGCTTGAGACCGGGCGTATTATTATGCGTGTAGAATCGGTACCGCAAAAAAGTAAAGTGCTACTGAGTGTTGAAGACAGCGGAGAGGGTTTTAATTGGAAAAATGCATCTCAGGCTAACTCGGAAGCCTCTTACGGAAGAGGGATCCCGCTTTTGCATGCTTTATGTGAAAAAGTATGGTTTGACAAAGGGGGAAGCAAAATCACCTGTTTGCTCAATACTGACTACGCCGGTTTTGCTTAACGCTTGTGAGTGTTGAATAAACGTATTTTGCTTGTCAACAGTACAACATAGAACAAGACTCTTTCATTTTAACGGTAGTTCATAGTGCTTAAATCATTTCTTAAACTTTTTGAAGACACGAAGACAGCGTCTTCTCCTTCTTACACCCTAGAGTTAGCGACAGCAGCTTTACTCAGTGAAATAGTAAGCGCTGACAATGAAGTGACTGACGAAGAACGAGACGAATACAAGAAACAGCTCCAAAAGCACGTAAAGCTTGATGAAGAAGCTATGTCGTTGTTGTTAAGGAAGGGCCAAGCTACAGCAGAAGACGCTGTTGACCTTGTTCAGTTTACACAAGTTATTAATCAGCACTGTAGTGCACAAGAGCGCAACGATATTATTAAAAGCTTATGGGCAATTGCCTATGCTGACAAAAGCTTGGCACCGCTGGAAGAAAGCACTATTCGTCAAATCGCTGAATTGCTTTATGTGCCACACAGTCAGTTCATTAAAGCAAAACTTGCAGTGGTTGAGGGAAGCTAGGCGTTTTATTCATTTAATAACCAAAACACTATGACTAAATTTTATTTTAGTTTTTGCTAACAGTATCTTACTATTGGGCACCTCATTGGCAGTAAACAAAGCTAGTGTATCTAATAAATTAGTTATTTTGGCTTTGTATTGAGTAGCAATAGTTAAAGGTGTACGTGTGTTTAAAACGTTAAAAGTACCAATTGGTGTGGTTATCGCGCTGTCTATGTCGGTGCTTGCTATTTCGGTAGCAGTAGTTACAAAAGTTGAACACAATAACGCCATTGAAGACATTATTTTAAAGAACACTTCAGCATTAAGCGACGAACTTGCCCGTCAACTTGCGGTGGTGATGGAGCAAAGCCCAGGCAATAAAACACTCCATAACAAGGTGTTTCAGTCTTTAAGAGGCAACCCCAATGTATTATCGGCTACTTTTTACGATAATAACTATCGCGCCCTGTCTTCTGTTGAACAAGCCAATATCAATCCTGAAGTACTCTCCGATATACCAAGTAAGCCGCAAAGCGTTCCATTTGGCGTAACACGTTACGGCAGTGCTATGGTAGCGCACCAATTGATTGGAAGTAGCCTGTATCCACTGGGCCACGTAGTTATTTACGTTGATGTAGACGGTGCATTAACGCAAGGTTCAAAGAAAACCCTGCTTAATCAAGTGCCTGTAATTATTGTAATTTGGATCTTGTGCGTCGCTATCTGCATGCTTTGTATTCACCTTTTAATTACACCACTAACAACGCTAAAAAAATTCACACAAAGTGTTTTTGAATCAAAAGATTATTCGTTAAGAAGTTCAATCGTTTCAGGTAACGAAATAGGTCGCTTGTCAAACAACATCAACAGTTTGCTCGATACTATTGAAGTAGAGCTGCTGATAAACTTTGAGCAGAAGCAAACGCTGGTTGATCAACAAGAAACCATGGCGCGGCTTGCTAATTTTGACAGTTTGACTGGCTTACCAAATAGACAGTTTGTATTAGATAATTTGCGCTTGGAGTTGGCAAGAGCAAAGCGTAATGATGAAGACATTATGCTGCTGTTTTTTGACCTAGACGGGTTCAAAGGTATCAACGATTCGCTGGGGCATGAAACCGGCGATTTGATTTTAATTGAAGTGGCAGACCGCGTGCAGCATTTGCTAAGAGATGGTGACTTATTCGCCCGTTTGGGTGGCGACGAGTTCCTAGTGCTGCCCGATAGGGATGTATCGACAGCGGCAGCGGAAAGCCTTGCTACTCGTCTTATTACTGCGTTTGATGAGCCTTTTGAATTACGTGGTTTGTCATTAACCGTTGGCCTGAGTGTGGGCATAGCAAATGCTACTGATGCAAACTATGACTTAAGCGAGTTAATGAGTAATGCTGACCTTGCTATGTATCGTTCAAAGGCAAGAGGGCGAGGCAGTTTCACCTTATTTACACCGGATATGGTGGAATCACACAAACGTAAGTTACACCTTGCCAATGGTATTGAAAGCGGCATAAATAACGATGAATTTGTGGTTCACTACCAAGTTAAAGTGAATAACAACGGGTACATAATTGGGGCTGAAGCACTTATTCGCTGGCAACACCCTGAATTTGGATTAGTTATGCCCAACGAGTTTATCCCGATTGCGGAGCAGGGCGGAAAAATTACCGCTATTACACAATGGGTAATACAGCGTGTTTGCTTAGATATTCCAACTATCAAGCACTGGGCATCATCAAGCACTTTTAGAGTGTCGATTAACTTATCTGGTCACGACCTTCGTAATGCTCATCTGTTCGACTTTATTTACAATACTTTTAGCGTAAACGGTATTAACCCCGAAAATATAGAGTTTGAAGTGACCGAAAGTGCTTACCTTGAAAACTTCGCTTTATCTAACAAATTCTTTAGACGTATTGGTAATATGGGGTGTGCTATTGCGCTGGACGACTTTGGCACTGGCTACTCTTCGCTGAGCTATCTAACGCAAATTAATATAGACACCCTAAAAGTTGACCGTCAGTTTGTTACTGAAATACAAACCTCTGAAAGAAGTCGCCTAGTAACGGGGGCTATTATTGACTTGGCGAAACGATTATCGCTTTCGGTGTGTGCAGAAGGCATCGAAAACCTCGAACAATGGGATTACTTGAAACTTCATGGTTGCGATAGTGTACAAGGTTTTATGTTCAGTAAGCCCATTCCTTTAGACCAGCTTCTAACCCTAAAGGCGCAATACAGTGTTGAAGAATTCTCCTAAAAGAAAGTGTTGCAAATAACTGTTACTTTTTTGCAACACACTTTTTGTGCTCTTGTGTGTATACAATCCAATTTTTGAATCAAATCATTGAAATAAAAAGCTAATGTAGTTTTGGTCTGAAACTCGCATAGGCTATTCACAACAATATCTGTTGATGTAATTTGCAAACTTACAGTAGTGGTTAATTGATGACTAGTGATACTATCTAGGCACTTTTCAAAACGAATACCGTTTAAATACATGCGTGTTTTGAAGAGCCTAGTAAGAAGGATTTTAACGAGCATTTTTGCGGAGGATTCATGATGAAACGACTCGAAAAAGTATTCTTAGCTGCGTTTACAGTGGCAGCAATGCAAGCTGTATTAATGGCAGATGTTCAGGCGTCGCCGGCGCGCTCTCTTATGGAACAGTTAGACTCGGATAAAGACGGTCTTATTTCGCTTAAAGAAGCTGTTCGCCACACTGGTTTGCTACGTAACTTCGGCTTGATTGACGACAACGAAGACGGAAAGCTTTCCGAAGCTGAGTTAACCAAAAGCCAATTAACACCGGGCAACAAAAAAGAGATAGCCAGTAACTAAGTCGTGTTTTTTAGTTAGTTTGGCGATGGTTTTTTAAGGGGAAGGTTCTGATTAATAAGTTTTCATTGGGTGAACGCCTGATGCAGGTGGGCTCGCTTCGGCAGTTAACCTTAGGTAGTTTTGTTCTAGCCCTTATTCCTCTTATTGCCTTGCTATGGCAAAGCCAAAGCGATTTAGCCAAGGTAGGCCAAATGACAACGCTTGAAACCCGCTTTGTGGTAGATGTGGTGGGTGACATGCAGCGTTTAGACAATGCGGTAACAGACGTTGAGCGTAGTGTCAGACAATTTGCTGTTTTGAGAAACGAGCAGGTGGCTACACTGTCTGATAACGCGCTAGAACAATTTGCCGTGGCTGCCGATAATTTGTGCCAAGCGTTGTCGGCGTCACCAACGTGCGAAAGACTATCTGAACAACTAAACCAACTTGCTGATTATCGAACCATTGAAGATCAGCTGCTGCTAAACGCTTATCTTGCTTCTGTGAGTAACAGTGTAGAACAATTGCGAGACGACGTTGAAGGCGCAATTAACCAGCGTGTACAGCTGCAGCAAGATGACTTAAATGCCATGCAGGCAAAACAGGCGTGGTCTACCGCTATGCTGGTAAGTGTGTCGCTTTTGCTTATTTTGCTTGGCAGTCAGCTTATTGTTAACCCTGTAAATAACCTCAAAAAAATCATTCGCATTGTTGCGCATAGTGGTGGGGAACTTCCGCCATTATCACGCCAAGCACCGAAAGAGCTTATTGATGTAGAAAAAGATTTGCATTGGCTTTACGACAGGCTTCAGCAGTTAGAACACATACGCACAGCGTTGCTTCGTCATGCCGCGCACGAGTTAAAAACCCCGCTAGCCAGTATTAAAGAGGGCTGTAGCCTTCTTTCAGAAAACGTAGTGGGTGAATTAAATAACGGACAGCGGGAAGTGTTATCACTATTAACCGCCAGCACTCACCGATTAAACACATTAGTTGAAAAACTGCTCGATTATAATTTGCTGTTACAACAGGCACAGCCCAAATTAGTGTTGAGCTCTCCTAAACAACTTGTCGATGCTTGCCTTGAGGACTACGCACTTGCCATTCAAAACCGAGATGTGGAAGTAAGCATTGCGCCCGACACCGCAATACTAGATGAAGAGTTGTTTCGTCGAATACTCGATAATTTGGTATCAAATGCGGTAGCGCACGGTGCCGTTGGCAGACCAATTGATATTAAAATATACCTCAACGCGGATAAACTGGTGTTAGACGTTGCCAATCGCGGGAAACGCATTGCGCCAGAATCTGTTGCAACCCTATTTGAACCATTTATTCGAGGGACAGAGCCCCGAAACGACAATGTAATTGGAACGGGCTTAGGGCTATCTATTGTAGCCGACTGCGCAAGACTAATGCATGGTGAAGTACATGTGGTCGATGTTGATTATGCAGACGTATGTTTCAGGGTAACCATTCCACAGCAGGAACAATAAAAAAGATGAGATTGAGTGGATTAATTGTGATGTTACTCATGCTGACAGGGTGTCAGAGTTTGTTGAGTAAACCAAAAAGCAGTGAGCCCGCGCCAAATGAAGCGGCAAGGGCCATACTAGATGAAGATATATGTCTTTTTGAACACGCCCCAAAAGACTTCGAACACAATTGCGATATGCGGTTTTGGATAAATGAGTGGGTAGTTGCAAGCGCAACGTCATGGAGCGAGCGTAAAGCCACTATTAAGGAAATGGGAAACTCTCAGTACGATATTGTGCGTGCTTACGTTCTTACATTACCAAACGATACGCCTTACCAAGATAGGCTTCGTGCTCAGCTTGCTTTAGATACTCTTTCTGAAAAGTTCACAGCATCAGCCAAAGAAGTAATTAACGTGGTAGCAGCAGAACAAAACAATCAGCTTATGCAATTAGAGTCTGCGCTTGTTGTACTGGAAAAGGAAAATACGCAACGGGGCGAGGCATTACAACAATTACGTGATGACGCGGTGAGCTTACGCAAAAAATTAGAAGAATTGCTGCAAATAGAAGCGGCATTGATGGATAAAAACAGGAGTACTCAACAGTGAGCGAAAAGGAAAGTAGTAACCCTAACTTATTGTTGGTCGATGACGATAAAAGCCTGCTTAGGTTGCTTACCATTCGGCTTGAAGGCGAAGGATACAACGTAACGGCAGTAGAAGATGGCAATGCAGCATTGCGAAAGCTGCAAAACGAAAACTACGATGTAGTGCTTAGCGACTTGCGTATGCCAGGTTTAGACGGGTTAAGCCTGTTTGAAGAAATTATGGGCATTCGAAAAGATATCCCTGTTATTTTAATGACGGCTCACGGCACTATTTCTGATGCAGTGGCTGCAACTCAGCGCGGTGTATTCGGCTTTTTACCCAAGCCTGTCGATCACGATGAATTGCGCACGTTGCTGAAAAAAGCACTAAGTCAGTCACAAGCAGCGAAGCCAGGAGATTGGGCGAAAGACATTATTACTCGTTCTCCTGAAATGCTGAACGTGCTTGATCAGGCTTTTCGTATAGCGCAACGCGAAGTTTCGGTACTCATTAGCGGCGCGAGTGGAACAGGTAAAGAGCTACTCGCGAACGCCATTCACAAAGCAAGTAATCGCGGCGACAAACCTTTTGTGGCAATCAACTGCGGTGCGCTACCAGAAAACCTTCTAGAATCAGAGCTGTTTGGTCACGCCAAAGGTGCATTCACGGGGGCTGTTGCAGCCCACCCTGGTCTATTCAGAGAAGCCGATGGTGGTACACTGTTTTTAGATGAAATTGGCGATATGCCAATGACGCTTCAGGTAAAGCTGTTGCGTGCTTTGCAAGAGCGCCAAATTCGTCCGGTAGGCAGCAGTAAACACGTGGACATTGATGTGCGCATTATTTCTGCGACGCACAAAGACTTACACAAAGAGATGGAAGACGGCACATTCCGTGAGGATTTGTATTACCGTCTAAACGTGGTGAACTTGAAGCTACCGTCGCTTAAAGCCCGAAGCGAAGATATTCCGTTACTTGCTCGCTCTTTATTGCAGCAAAGTGCACAGCGCCATGGCGTGAATGTAAGTCAGTTCTCTGATGATGCTATGCAGCAGTTAGTCACCTCATCTTGGCCGGGTAACGTTCGCCAACTCGTAAACGTAGTAGAGCAGTGCGTAGCGCTTACACAAACCCCAGTGATCCCGCTTCATTTGGTAGAGCAAGCACTTTCTGCCACAAGACAAAGCTGGCCAACGCTGACTGAAGCTCGCGATGCATTTGAACAACAGTATCTGCATAAGCTACTTAAAATGACAGATGGAAATGTGACCCGTGCGGCTGAACTGGCTGGGCGAAACAGAACAGATATGCACAAGCTAATGAAAAAGCATGAGCTTGATGCATCTGATTTTCGACAAGGTGCCTGATTTTAACTAGCATATTCTGATGCTGTTAAGGCTATCTAATCCATAGAAAAACGCACGCTAATTCATAGAAAAACGCGCGGTGAACGCCTGAACGCGTGCGTTTGTCGCTAAAATAGGCTGTCTTGCTCTGGTTGAGCTTTTAGTGCAAGGTCTGGTAGCTGTGCAGCTGGACTGGTAGCGTTATACAAATCAATAAACTGCTGAGCCAGCCACGGTGCGTCTTTGTTGTCAGGGCGATGACAAAAGAAATAGACATCTTTTCCTTCCCGTTGCCACTGCTGCACTTTATTCACCCATGGGCGTAAGCAGGCCTCGTTGTCTGCATCTTCATCATTACCTATAAAACGCACTACAGGGGTGTTGCCAGTCGCAATGACATTAACGGGTACTCTGGGCTTTTTTCTTCTTACTTCAGACAGAATGTCAGAGTTGCAGGGGCCTGTGAACAGCGCTCTTGTATCCATAATAATACGATTGCAGTTATGGCGTATAAGAACCTGATTTAAGGATTTCTCTTCTTCGCCCTTAGCGAAGAATGCCAAATGACGGACTTCTACGGCAATGTTCAAATCACTAGGTAATGCGGCTATAAATTGTTCCAATAATGGTAGCTTGTCAGGGCCAAAGGATGCGGGTAACTGCAGCATCACCACGCCTAATTTTTCGCGCATAGGCTGTAAGAGCGATAGCTGCTGTGCAACCTCGTCCTCACAATGCTGTAGTTGATGTACATGACTAATATTTTGGTGAAGCTTAAATGTGAACCGGAAGTTGTCAGGTACTGACTCACACCAACGTACTACAGCGTCTTGGTGGGGAAGTGAGTAGAACGTCGTGTTTCCCTCTACGGTATTACACTCTTTTGCATATAGCGATAAGGCATTATCAGACTTAGGCGAGTTTGCAAACCATGTGCTTGGCCAGTGGCTGTGCTGCCACATTGGCAGACCAATGTAGATATTTCCTTGTGATATGGCTGATTTGTGCATATTTGTCATTGGGCTTTATCAAGCATTTGTTTATACTATGCGGCCTTTAAATCATTACATTATGCATGTAGTGGGCGGGCCAACGAATTGGCCAGCAAGTTTACGCGATTCTATGGCTGTGCTTAAGCCCTAAAACAAACGATAAACAACGCGCCATTTCACTGCATGAGAAGCAAGAAAATATATCAGGGGTCAAGGACCATGCGCACAGATTACTGTGGGAATATCGATTCATCATACATTGGACAAGAAGTTACCCTTTGCGGGTGGGTAAATAAGCGTCGCGATTTAGGCGGTGTAATCTTCATCGACTTACGTGACCGCGAAGGTATCGTACAAGTGGTGTTCGACCCAGACTTACCTGAGGTTTTATCGGTAGCAAACACACTGCGCAGCGAGTTCTGCGTAAAGCTAACGGGTAAAGTACGTGCGCGTCCAGAAGGTCAAGTAAATAAAGACATGCGTACCGGAGAGATTGAAATCTTGGGTACAGGGCTTGAAGTAATTAATAAGTCTGATGTTTTACCGTTAGATTGGAATCAAGAAAACTCAGAAGAGCAGCGCCTTCGCTATCGTTATTTAGACCTTCGTCGTCCACTAATGAGCCAGCGTTTGCAGTTCCGAGCGAAAGTGACCGGTGCAGTGCGTCGCTTCTTAGAAGAAGAAGGTTTCCTTGATATTGAAACGCCAATTCTTACCAAGGCAACGCCAGAAGGCGCGCGTGATTATCTAGTGCCAAGTCGTACGCACAAAGGCGAGTTTTTCGCGTTACCACAATCGCCACAGCTATTTAAGCAGCTGCTAATGATGTCGGGCATGGACCGTTATTATCAAATCGTTAAGTGCTTCCGTGATGAAGACTTACGTGCTGATCGCCAGCCAGAATTCACACAAATCGATATCGAGACTACGTTCCTAGATGCAGACGGCGTGATGTCTATTACCGAGCGCATGATCCGCGACTTGTTCAACAAAATGCTTAATGTTGACCTTGGCGACTTCCCGCGAATGACTTACGCGGAAGCGATGAAGCGTTTTGGTAGTGATAAGCCAGACTTGCGTAACCCGCTAGAGTTAACAGACGTAGCAGACTTACTAGCCGATGTAGACTTTAAAGTATTCAGCGGCCCGGCTAACGATCCTAAAGGTCGTGTTGCGGCTATTCGTGTGCCAGGCGGTGCGTCACTGTCGCGTAAGCAAATTGATGAGTACACCAAATTTGTAGGCATTTACGGTGCTAAAGGCCTAGCATGGATTAAAGTGAACGACGCGCAAGCGGGCCTTGAAGGTTTACAGTCGCCAATTCTCAAGTTCCTGACAGAAGATATCACTAACGCTATGCTAGAGCGCACTGGCGCACAAAGCGGTGACATTTTACTGTTTGGCGCAGACAGCTACACAGTAGTGACAGAAGCAATGGGTGCGCTTCGTCTTAAGTTGGGCGAAGACTTTGAACTGCTTGAAGGCGAGTGGAAGCCTCTTTGGGTAGTTGACTTCCCAATGTTTGAAGAATTTGATGGTCAGCTTCACGCTATTCACCACCCGTTCACGGCGCCACGTGGCCTAACGCCAGAAGAGCTAAAAGCGAACCCTGCTGAAGCCTTATCTGACGCTTACGACATGGTACTGAACGGTGTTGAGTTAGGTGGTGGTTCTGTACGTATTCACAACGAAGATATGCAGGCGACTGTGTTCAACATTCTTGGTATTGACGATGAAGAAGCGAAGAATAAATTCGGCTTCTTGCTTGATGCACTGCGCTTTGGTGCACCACCGCATGCAGGCCTTGCATTTGGTCTAGACCGCTTAGTAATGCTGATGACTGGTGCAACGTCTATTCGCGATGTAATGGCATTCCCGAAAACAACAACGGCGGCGTGTCCATTAACGTCTGCACCTAGCCCTGCAAATCCACAGCAGCTTGAAGAGCTTGCAATTGCAACGGTGAAAAAGCAATCGTAATTTATGGCATATAAGAAGCCTGAATCTGCACTGGTAGTGTTGTATGACCAACACTACCGAGTGCTGTTGCTACAGCGACAAGACGACCCTACTTTTTGGCAGTCTGTCACTGGCGCGCTCGAAGACGGAGAGCGTCCTATCGAGACTGCTTACCGCGAAGTAAGCGAAGAAGTAGGAATAGACGCTAAGGCCCATGGTTTTGTGATCAACGATCACAATAAGCAAAACCAATATGTTATTCGTAGCCGTTGGCTGCATCGTTATCCTCCCGGCACTGTTCACAATACAGAGCATGTATTTTCTCTACAAATAAACAGCAATTTACCCATTACGCTTACTGAACATTTACAGTACGAGTGGGTGTCTAAAGAAGAAGCGCTTTCGCGTTTATGGTCTCCATCAAATAAAGAAGCGGTATCTTTGTTTGTACCGAGTGTGCCTTAATGGTTATACTGGGTATAGATCCAGGTTCTAGGATTACAGGCTACGGTTTAATTGAACGTAAGCAAGGTAAGCTGGTGTATGTGGCCAGTGGCTGTATTCGTGTAGGGACGACCGATTTACCATCGCGACTTGCCAATATTTTCACTGGAATTGGCGATATTATTCGCCAATACAAGCCTCACCAATTTGCCATAGAGCAAGTCTTTATGGCAAAGAACCCAGACTCGGCATTAAAGCTTGGTCAGGCAAGAGGCGCAGCTATTGTAGCGGCAACACAAGCGCAGCTTCCTGTTGCTGAATATAGCGCAAGGCAAATTAAACAGTCGGTGGTAGGAAAAGGGAGTGCAGATAAAACGCAAGTTCAGCATATGGTTAAACACCTTTTGAACTTAAGCGGCACACCACAAGCCGATGCAGCCGATGCGTTAGCTGTTGCCTTGTGTCATGCACACACCGAACAGAGCCTGATTAATATGGCAGGGCAAGCGCGCAAAACGGTACGAGGCCGCCTGCGATAAAACTGCTTGTAGCTTACGCTTTTACAGAGATTTTTCATGATAGGACGAATTCGCGGTACGTTGGCTGAAAAGCAGCCACCAGAAATTCTTGTAGATGTAGCCGGTGTTGGTTACGAAATTCATATGCCTATGACAAGCTTTTATCAACTTCCTGCCGTAGGCGAGGAAGTGGTGGTTTATACGCATTTTGTTGTTCGTGAAGACGCACAGCTACTATTTGGTTTTGCTGACAAAATGGAGCGAGGCCTGTTTCGAGAGCTAATTAAAGCCAATGGTGTTGGCCCTAAACTTGGCTTGGCTATTTTATCTGGTATGTCAGCAGGGCAGTTTTTGGCAAGCGTACAAAACGAAGATGTATCAGCACTGGTGAGTTTACCGGGTATTGGAAAGAAAACGGCAGAACGCTTGGTAGTAGAGCTTAAAGACAGATTGGCAAAATTTGGAAAAGCACAAAGTATTGTTGTTCCGCCACCTAGCGGCGACCTATTGTCGAAAAATACCATTGTTGAAGTGAACGATGCGCGTGAGGAAGCGCAAAGTGCACTGATAGCACTAGGTTACAAACCAGCGCAAGCTAGTAAGCTGGTTGATAGTGTTTACAATGAGGGAATGGAAAGCGAAGCCCTTATTCGTGAAGCGTTGAAAGCGGCCATTTAAAAGTGCCTTGTGAAAGTATTGCACTCATCAGTCAGTGCTTTCACGTTATTGTTTAAAGTAGAACTACCATGATTGAAGCCGACAGACTCATTACGCCCGATGCAAGCACCGAAGACGAGGTGATTGACCGTGCCATACGCCCCAAAATGCTGGAGGACTATACCGGTCAGCCACATGTTTGCGAGCAAATGGAGATTTTTATTCAAGCGGCGCGCAATCGCGACGATGCTTTAGACCATTTACTTATTTTTGGTCCTCCAGGGCTAGGTAAAACCACGTTGGCTAACATTGTCGCTAATGAAATGGGCGTAAATATTAAAACTACGTCTGGCCCAGTGTTAGAAAAAGCGGGTGACTTAGCAGCGCTTCTTACCAATTTAGAACGCAACGATGTGTTGTTTATTGATGAAATACACCGTCTAAGTCCAGTGGTTGAAGAAATTCTTTACCCTGCAATGGAAGACTATCAGCTTGATATTATGATTGGTGAAGGGCCTGCAGCGCGTTCAATAAAGCTAGACCTTCCTCCATTCACGTTAGTTGGCGCCACAACGCGTGCAGGCTCACTAACCTCACCATTACGAGATCGCTTCGGCATAGTACAGCGTCTTGAGTTCTACAACGTTAAAGACCTCACAAGTATTGTGGCAAGAAGTGCAAGCTTCTTAAACTTGGATATGAGCGAAGAGGGCGCTCAAGAAGTTGCTCGTCGTTCAAGAGGCACACCACGAATAGCTAACCGCTTATTGCGCAGAGTACGTGACTTCGCAGAAATTAAAGCCGACGGTATAGTGGGTGCAGATGTAGCGGCAAAAGCGCTTGATATGCTTGATGTAGACAAAGAAGGTTTTGACTACATGGACCGCAAGCTGCTGACGGCTATTATCGAAAAATTTGATGGCGGGCCAGTTGGTTTAGACAACCTTGCTGCTGCTATCGGGGAAGAAAAAGAAACCATAGAGGATGTGATTGAGCCGTTTCTAATTCAACAGGGCTTTTTACAGCGTACTCCTCGCGGGCGTATCGTGTCGCAGCGCGCCTATCTCCATTTCGGCTTCACTCCATCAGATTAACGCTGTTTAAAACACGTCAGTTATATTGATATTCAGCGGCATGGCAGTTTTATGGCATGCCCTTTGCTGAATTTTCTTAAATTAAATATAAAGAAATAGCGTTATCAAATTTTGTAAAAACTTACGTTTTACATCAAGCGGGCAGGCAGTCATTTATTTTGTGGTGAAAAAAGCAAAAAAAAAGCCCGCTCAGAGAGCGGGCTAAAACAACAAGTGTTGAAGGAAATAAATCCAGGGAACTCATGTCTAACAGGAGAATGTCTCTTGCATGACCGTGCTTCGCACCATCACGCTCTGTATGACTGATGCTGTGCATTATAGGGAGTGCCGAAAAAACTACAATTGAGTTAAATTGTTCCTTCGAATTAGAAAATCTAATGTGTTAAATAAGTGTTTACGATTGGTTTAAAAATAATTAAAACCTAATTGTAGTGTGGCCTGTAGCTTGTTTTTTGTTTTTAATTTATCGCTGTTTTTTGTTGTTTAAGTGCTGTGCTGGATTATAAATTTTTTTATTTTGGGAATAGTTATGCATAAACACCAGGTAAGGGTGTATTACGAAGATACTGACGCGGGCGGCATAGTGTATTACGCCAACTATTTAAAGTTTATGGAAAGAGCGCGAACCGAGTGGCTTCGCGGGCTTGGTTTTGAACAAGACACATTAATGGAACAATCTATCGCATTTGTCGTCAAACGCGTTGAGATGCATAACTATGCGCCAGCGCGATTCAACCAGCTGTTGAGTATTGAGTCTCACGTTGTAGAATTAAAGGGCGCTAGTATGACGTTTCAACAAATCATAAAAAATGAACAGGGCGACAAACTGGTATCAGGAGATATTCAGGTTGCCTGCGTCGATTTGGCTACAATGAAGCCAAAAAGACTACCACGTACTTTGTTAGGGGAAATTTCGCGTGTCATCTGATCTCACATTTATCGGCTTGTTTCTGCAAGCGAGTTTTATTGTTCAGCTTGTAATGCTGCTATTGCTAAGCGTTTCGGTTGCTTCTTGGACATTTATTTTTCAGCGTAGTAAAGCATTGTCTGCGGCACGTACTGAAATGCGTCAGTTTGAAGATAAGTTTTGGTCAGGTGCAGACTTAAACCGCCTGTACCAAGAACTTTCAGCTCGCACAAATTTAACGGGGATGGGCAGCATCTTTTGTGCAGGGTTCAAAGAGTTCGTTCGACTAAGAAAATCAAATACAGCCACTAACGGTATTGTTGACGGTACTTATCGCGCTATGCGTGTGTCTATGTCGCGCCAAGTAGAAGAATTAGAAAGCCGTTTACCGTTTCTTGCCACTGCAGGCTCAATTAGTCCGTACATTGGTTTATTTGGAACGGTGTGGGGCATCATGAACGCGTTTATCGCCCTAGGTGAGGTTCAGCAAGCCACGTTGGCAATGGTAGCTCCTGGTATTGCCGAAGCGCTTATTGCAACAGCCATTGGTCTTTTTGCGGCAATACCTGCCGTTATTGCCTACAACCGCTTTAGCCATCAAGTTGAAAAGCTTGAAAATAGCTATGGCAACTTTATGGAAGAGTTTTCAGCCATTCTTCATCGCCAAGCGGTTGCTGCGCAAGCACAACAACAAGCCTAAGCGTTTACATTCCAAACGGAGGACTTGTTATGTATGTAAGAAAACGCCGCAGACCGGTGTCTGAGATTAATGTTGTACCTTACATTGATGTTATGTTGGTACTGCTGATTATCTTTATGGTAACAGCCCCGCTTATTTCACAAGGCGTGAAGGTTGACTTACCTAAGGCAAGTGCAAACCCTATTGAACAAGAAGATAATCCGCCAATTATTGCGTCGGTGGACGTAAAGGGGCGCTATTTTCTGAACGTAGGTAACGATCAAGAAAGCCCTATCAGTAAAGACGAATTGGGTGCCATTGTAAAAGCTCAGCTGACCAAAGAGCCAAATACTCCCGTTGTTGTAAAAGGCGATGGGCAAGTGGCTTACAATGAAGTCATTCAACTAATGGTGTTATTGCAGCAAGCAGGCGTGCCATCGGTAGGGTTAATGACCGATCCGGTTGAGTAACAGTACAATGTCGAAATCCGAATTGTCTAACAAATCGACATCGCAAGTGGGTAAGTCGAAAAAAGCCAGCAGCATGAATCCTGAACAAGTAGGTTTGTATAAATCGCTTGGGCTTCATGCTGTAGTGGCAGTAGTGTTGCTAATTAGCGTCAGTTTCTCTCCCGACCCGCTGCCAAGCATGCCTTCGAATGCGCCCGTTATTGAAGCCACGTTTATCGATGCTCAAGCTATTGAAGATAAAAAGCGTGCACAAGCGCAGGCCGAGGCACAAGCAAGAGCACAGGAGCAAGAACGGCAGCGCAAAGCAAAGGCCGAAGCTGAGAAAAAGCGTCAACAGCAGCTTGCAGCCAAGCGTGCGCGAGAAAAACGAGAGGCTGAAGCTGCTGAAGCGAAGCGGCAAAAAGAACTAGAGCGACTTGCAGCACAAAAAGAGCAAGCCCGTAAGGAGCGAGAGGCAGCCGCAAAGGCAGAAGCTGAGCGCAAAAAGAAAGAAGCCGCTGAACGTGCAGAAATGGAAAGAATAATGCAAGAGCAGCTGGCACAAGAACGAGCAGCACAGCAAGAACGCAGGCGCAAGGTGGTGCTTAGCGAGGTAGAGCGCTATACCGCACTAATACAGCAGACAATAAAGAATAACCTATATTCAGACGACAGTTACAGTGGAAAGACATGTCGACTAAATATTAAGTTGGCCACAACAGGGTTTGTGACAAGTATTCGTGTATTAGGCGGAAATGATGCGCTATGTCGCGCTGCTGAGAGCGCTGTACGTCGCGCTGAAAAGCTACCCGTGTCAGATGCGCCAGATGTGTACGAGCAACTTAAAGACATTACTTTAAAAGTGGAACTATAGTGGTATGAAAAAACTAGGTTTATGGATAGCGCTAATGACGATGGTACTGAGTACCAAGGCATTGGCTTCCTTAGAAATTGTGATAACCGAAGGCGTGGACAGCGCGCGTCCTATCGGGGTTGTGCCATTCAAGTGGAAAGGGCAGGGTGCCATGCCGGGTAATATTTCTGAAGTTATCATGGCAGATTTAATGCGAAGTGGTAAATTCAATCCGGTAGCAGTAAACGATATGCCGCAATACCCGGGTACTGCCGACGAGGTAAGCTATACGGCGTGGGCAACACTAGGTGTTGATACTGTGCTTGTGGGTAGCGTTGAAGAGCAAGGGGCAGACCGTTACTTAGTGACTTACCAGCTTGTGGACATTCTAAAGGGGCAACTTGACGGCGGACAAGCTAAGGTATTGAAGAATGGCGCACTCGTTACTAGTAACGAACACGTTATTGTTGCGCGACAAGCTGCGATAAACGGCAGTGATTTCCGCCAATATGCGCATCGCATAAGCGACATTGTTTATGAAAAGCTGACAGGAGTGCGTGGCGCGTTCCTCACAAAAATTGCATACGTTATTGTTCGCGACAGAAAAACCGTAGATAAGCCGTATCAACTTGTTATTGCTGACTATGACGGTGAAAACGAAACTCGCCTACTTTCATCGCCTGAACCGTTGATGTCGCCGGTGTGGTCTCCAGATGGTGAAACGCTGGCGTATGTCAGTTTTGAAAATAGACGTCCACAAATATACATTCAAAACATCTATACAAGTGAGCGCACACGCATCACAGATTTTAGAGGAATAAATAGTAGTCCTGTTTTTTCACCAGATGGCAAGCAACTTGCTATGGTATTATCGAAAGATGGGAATCCAGAGATCTATATTATGGATCTTGCGACGAAAAACTTGCGCCGTATTACTCGCAATAGAGCGATTGATACGGAGCCAGCCTGGCTTCCTGACGGCAAAGGGTTAATATTTAGCTCTGAACGGGGTGGTAAACCCCAGATATATAGCGTAAATTTAAGCTCTGGGAAAGTAAGGCGAGTTACCTTTGTAGGTGAACAGAACCTTGGCGGTACAATTTCACCAGACGGTAAGCAGATGATTATGGTTAACCAAACAAACGGTAACTATCACATTGCGAAGCAGTCTTTGGATGGTGGTTCGCCACAAGTACTGACACGGACGTACTTGGATGAATCACCAAGCGTAGCGCCGAATGGAAGCATGATTATTTACAGCACCCTACACGAGGGCACCCAAGTGTTGTCACTGGTTTCTCTTGATGGGCGCTTTAAAGCTAGGTTACCAGCAGCCAATGGGCAAGTTAAATCGCCAAGTTGGTCACCATTTTTGTTCTAACAATTTAAGACTAAACAATAAAATTAAGGATTAGTGGGATGCAAATGAATAAAGTGATGAAAAGCTTCATTATCGCCTTGCCAGTAGTGACAATGATGGCGTGTTCGTCAGGCCCTAGCGAGGAAGAATTAGCTGCAGAACGCAACCGTCTTGCACAAGAGCAAGCTGCTGCAGAAGCTGAAGCACGTGAAGCAGAAGCAATGCGTGTTAAAGCAGAAGCGGCACAACGTATGAAGCGTCAAGAAGAGATGGTTCAGCAAGAAATGGAAGCGTTGAAAAACGAGCAAACCGTTTACTTCGACTTCGACCGTTCAAGTATCAAGCCTGAATTCCAGCGCATTCTAGACAAGCATGCGGCATTCTTGGTGAAAAACCCAAGCATGAACGTAACTATTGAAGGTCACACAGACAGCCGCGGTACGCCAGAGTACAACATTGCACTAGGCGAGCGTCGTGCCCAATCTGTTGAAACTTACCTGCTTAACGCAGGCGTAAGCAGCAGCCAAGTATCTGTTGTATCTTACGGTGAAGAAAAGCCAGCTGTGATGGGTTCTACTGAGTACGCATTTGCTCAAAACCGTCGCGGAGTGGTTGTATACCGCTAATGACTATTCTAACGAATAAGACATTAAAATTGGGCGTCACGTTAAGTGCCGCCCTTGCCGTTTCTAGCGCTTTTGCACAAGCTCCCGTTGTTGATGCCAATGGCGGTGGTGAACTAGAGCAGCGAATAGCAGTGCTCGAACGCATTGTGAAAAGCCGCACGGAAATGCAGCATAGGCTACAAACACAGCTCGACAACATGCAGATGGAAGTTGATCAGCTTCGTGGCGCTGTAGAAGTGAATACTAATGAACTTCAAAAAGTGCTTGAGCGACAGCGTGAACTGTATCTAGAAATAGACAAACGCGTAGAAGCGCTTAAGCAAGCGGGCGGTGTAACCAATACTGCAATGCCGAGTGCTGGAGTTGAGACACCTATTGCGTCTACGCCAAGCTTACCATCATCTACACCAGAGGTGGGTGAGGATGAAGCGTACGAGGATGCAGTAAATCTTATTCTTAAATCAAGAGAGTACGATAAGGCCGTTCCAGCGTTTCAATCATTCATCTCTCGCTTTCCTAACAGCAGTTATGCGCCCAATGCGCATTATTGGTTAGGGCAACTGCTGTTTAATGAACAGAAGTGGGATGAAGCTAGCGAACAGTTCAATATCGTTGCAAATCGCTTTAGTGATTCTGCCAAACGTCCTGATGCATTATTGAAGTTAGGCGTAATTTCAGAGCGTACCGGCGACACAGCTTCGGCAAGACAATTATTGCAGCAAGTTATTAACGAATACCCAGATTCCTCGGCAAAACGCCTTGCTGAATCTAGATTAAATAACTTGTAATGAACAAAGCCTCTTTTAAAGAGGCTTTTTTGTGCATTATTGTTTTGTAAAACAGAAATTAATCGATACAAGTAGCGTAATTCTTCTGCACTTAAAAATAGGCGAAGCTACGAAGTTTCTACTAAACTCAATAACCTCTGGTATAAATACCCAGCGATTTGTTTTCATTTTGACCGTTTAGTCGCAATTTGGCAGAAAAATGAAAATAAAAAGACGTTATGGGTTGCGTCGAATAAAAATCTGAGTATTATATGCCGCCGTTGCCAAGACACAGGCAACAACAGGAAAGAAAGGGTCGTTAGCTCAGTTGGTAGAGCAGTTGACTTTTAATCAATTGGTCGCTGGTTCGAATCCAGCACGACCCACCACTTTCTCTCCTAGCATCAAATGATGGGTCGTTAGCTCAGTTGGTAGAGCAGTTGACTTTTAATCAATTGGTCGCTGGTTCGAATCCAGCACGACCCACCATCATTTGAACTGCATCGTATATCATCGTGTCACTTGATGGGTCGTTAGCTCAGTTGGTAGAGCAGTTGACTTTTAATCAATTGGTCGCTGGTTCGAATCCAGCACGACCCACCATCAAGCTTAGTACTCAATATTCCTTAACTCTTAAAATACCCGATAGCGTTAGACAAGGATTTGAACCAGCGAAGCTGGTCGACAAAACTCGCGCAGCGATTTTGAACGTGCTTTAGCACGGCCCGAAGGGCGAGGAACGCAGTGACGAGTAATCCAGCACGACCCACCATCAAGCTCAGTACTCAATATTCCTTAACTCTTAAAATACCCGATAGCGTTAGACAAGGATTTGAACCAGCGAAGCTGGTCGACAAAACTCGCGCAGCGATATGATCTCCCCACTAATTCATGCTGTAAGTAACCTCAAGCCCTATTTGGCGGTGTCTACAATAAGCATCATTAAAACTATTTTATTACGCTATTGTTGCTTATGTAGTGTGTAATTTTTATGACAGTTGGGTATAATCCGCACCCTTGTCGCAACAGAGATGTAGGTCAATGTCAGTAGCATTTCGAGTGGACCAGGTTGAATACCCGTTCCCTGCAAAACCACAGCCATTATCAGAAGCACGTAAAGCTGAATTAAAGGCTGAAATTAAAGCCTTATTAAAAGCACGCAATGCCGTGTTGGTAGCGCATTATTATACCGACCATGAAATTCAGGCATTGGCCGAAGAAACTGGCGGCTGTGTAGCAGACTCGTTAGAAATGGCTCGTTTTGGCCGTGACGCAGAAGAACAAACACTTATTGTTGCTGGCGTACGCTTTATGGGTGAAACGGCAAAAATCCTAAGCCCAGAAAAAACGGTGCTAATGCCAACCCTTGAAGCAACGTGCTCATTAGACATTGGCTGCCCAGTAAAAGAGTTTAGCGAGTTCTGTGATCAGCATCCCGAACACACGGTAGTGGTTTATGCAAATACTTCTGCGGCCGTAAAAGCGCGAGCAGATTGGGTAGTAACTTCTAGTATTGCATTAGAAATCGTTGAGCACCTTGACAGTCAAGGCAAGAAAATTATTTGGGGCCCAGACAGACACCTTGGCTCTTACATTGCCAAACAGACTGGCGCTGAAATGCTAATGTGGCAGGGCGAGTGTATTGTGCATGACGAATTTTCTGCACAAAAGCTTGCTGATATGAAAGCGTTATATCCTGACGCTGCCGTGTTGGTTCACCCTGAGTCACCCGCTAGCGTTGTTGATATGGCTGACGCCGTTGGTTCTACTAGCCAGCTAATTAAAGCGTCGCAAACCATGGACAACGACACGTTCATTGTAGCTACCGACAAGGGCATCTTTTACAAGATGCAGCAACTAACGCCAAATAAGACCTTTATTGAAGCGCCAACGGGCGGTAACGGGGCCACATGTAAAAGCTGTGCTCACTGTCCTTGGATGGCAATGAACGGCTTAGAGGCCATTAAGGCGTCTTTAACGGGCGAAAGTGAAGGCCATGAGATCTTTGTTGATGACGAACTTAGAAAAGGTGCGTTAATTCCACTCGATCGCATGCTAGACTTTTCAGCCGAGTTAAAAGCGAAAGGCGGCCTGTAGGAAGCACGTTTTATAAGCACTTGCTCACTAATTTAAAGCAAGTTCTTGATTAAGCGCGTGGCTTTACCTACTATACGCGCGCTCAAGGGAAACCTTGAAAACAAATTTGGAGAGATGGCTGAGTGGCTGAAGGCGCACGCCTGGAAAGTGTGTATACGTTTATAGCGTATCGAGGGTTCGAATCCCTCTCTCTCCGCCAAATATAAAGGAACCGGCTTTTGCCGGTTTTTTATATTTGTTGGAATGTGACGGACGAGAACCCGAGTACAGGGTTCGACAAGTTGCGGCTGAGCAACTTGAAACGAGCGGCTTGCCCGCGAAGCCCGAAGGGAACAAAACGCCATAGCGTTTTGGATTAATCCCTCTCTCTCCGCCAAATATAAAAGAACCGGCTTTTGCCGGTTTTTTTATATTTGTTGGAATGCGACGGACGAGAATCCGAGTACAGGGTTCGACAAGTTGCGGCAGAGCAACTTGAAACGAGCGGCTTGCCCGCGAAGCCTGAAGGGGACAAAACGCCATAGCGTTTTGGATTAATCCCTCTCTCTCCGCCAAATATAAAGGAACCGGCTTTTGCCGGTTTTTTTATATCCAGACTACTAATTCACCACTATAAAAATTTTGAATACACTTTTTTAAGGTGTGCTAAAACCGCTGCGCGCCTTGTTTTTTGAGGTGTTATAAATAATTAACAGTGTCTACACTTCTTTTTTGCTTTACAAAATTTAAACAAATGTTTTACATCTGTTTTCTTTCTTGGTTATTGTAGGTTTTCCACAACCTATGAGCCGTTCGCTAAGTCAGTACTAAAGTTCGTCGCTCTAAAACAATAAAAAAATACAAAAGAAAAAGAAGAGAAGAAAAAATGAGTAAACGCTTACCCTCAAACTTCAAACGAAATCGCGCTGCAACGCTAATTGCGCTAAGTCTGGGATTAACCAGTACAGCACTTTATGCGCAAGAAGCAGAAGAAGAGCAGAGCAAAGACGAACTTTACGAACAAATACAAATTACTGCATCAAAACGTAGTACTGGGCTTCAAGAGACCCCAATTGCTGTTTCTGTAACAAGTGGTGAAGCAATAGAGCAAACGCAGGTTCTTGATATTCAGGACATGCAGGCGTTAGTACCTACACTTCGTGTAACGCCATTGCAGCGTTCTGCCAATACTAACTTCTCTATACGTGGCTTTGGTAACGGTACTAACAACACGGGTATAGAGCCTTCGGTAGGTGTGTTTATCGATGGTGTTTATCGCTCACGGGCGGCGGCACAAATTGGTGACCTACCGCGCTTACAGCAGGTAGAGGTGTTAAGTGGCCCACAAAGCACGCTGTTCGGTAAAAACGCATCAGCGGGTGTAATTAGCATTCGTACTGGCGCGCCTTCGTATACTGAAGAAGGTAAAATTACGCTTGGTATCGGTAACTTCAATCAGCGACTGCTTCGAGGCTATTACACCAATGGTATTACCGATGAACTAGCATTTAGTATTTCTGGTGGTATTAACAAACGTGACGGTTACACCGACAGCGTTGTGGATGGTGTTGACGAGCTCAATAATCGCGACCGCTGGAATGTGCGCGGACAGGCGTTATACGAACCAACAGCAGATGTGAAACTACGCCTAATTGCCGACTACAGTGAAATTGATGAACGTTGCTGTACAGTGGCAGACGTTATTAATGGCCCAACAACAGGAGTGGTTCGTGCTTTAGGTGGAACGGTACTTGAAACCGACGACCCATTCGCTTACGAGTCAGCGCTAAACTTCAACCCCAATAACCAAGTGGAAGATGGAGGCGTTTCTCTTCAACTGGATGTAGACTTTGATACATTCTCGTTTACGTCAATTACCGCGTACCGCAACAACAAATCGAACTATATTGGCGATGTTGACTATACCTCGCTAGATATTTTGACCGAAGAAGGTAATACCGATATCGATACCTTCACGCAAGAGTTACGCTTAACATCGACGGGCGACAATACGTTAGATTGGATGGTTGGCATGTTCTACTTCTCTGAAGAAGTAGATACGGGGGATACGTTAACTTACGGCCAAGCCACAAGGCCTTACTTTGATGTACTGCTTAATGGAGGCGTAGCTCAAGCGATCGCGCCTTTACCGTTTGATGCAGTGTTCCCTGCAGGCTTCCTTGGCACGTTCGAGCCGCTTTATGGTCAAGCGCCCGGTACTTTCTTTGCTGCTGGACAGTATGTAAACAGTGAGTTTTTACAAGAAAATGATGCACTGTCGATTTTCCTAAATCTAGACTATCACCTGTCGGATGAGCTAACCGCTACACTTGGCGTTAGCTACACCGAAGATGAAAAAGACGTGTCTATTGAGCAAATTAATACAGAAGTGCTTTCATCAATTGATTTTGTGAATGACCCAACTGTGTTTGGAGTACCATTGTCTGTAGCTGCACCAGCGCTAACACCGTTTATTCCAACGTTACAAAGCGTGCAGTTTTTACCACCTCAACTTATCTTTCCTAACAGTGTAGAAAACGGTAACACTAACGATGACAAAGTAACGTGGAGTGCGCGCTTAGCCTACGAGGTTAATGACAATATCAACGTGTTTGCGACAGCCGCTACAGGCTTTAAAGCGTCATCTTGGAACTTGTCTCGTGATACAAGACCATTTGCGGCTGACCAAGCCGCATTGCTTGCCGCAGACTTGCCACGCGCGAACCAGAGCTACGGTACGCGATACGCAGGCCCTGAAGAGTCAACTGTTTACGAGTTGGGTATGAAGGCTCGCTTTAAGCGCGGTGCGTTTAACGTAACGTTATTCGATCAAACGATAGAAGGGTTTCAATCGAGCATATTTGTGGGCACAGGTTTTGTACTTGCAAATGCGGGTGAGCAATCGACTAAAGGGGTTGAATTTGATTCGACGTATGACATTACCGACAACTTAACTTTTACTTTCGCGGGCACCATTCTAGATCCAGTTTATGATTCGTTCGAGGGTGCTAATGGGCTAAATGGCCCAACTGATTTATCGGGCGAAATGCCATCGGGTATTCACGAAAGAAGCTTCGTTGCCGGTTTGACGTACTACCTAGACTTTGAGAACGGCATGACAGGTTATGTGCGAAGTGATTATTTGTACGAAAGCGAAGCTCAGTTAGTTGAAAACGTTCCACCAGATCTTACGCGTGAAGTTCGCACGTTAAATGCTAGTGCGGGTCTTGAGTTCGAAAATGGTGTGAGCGTGCAGGTATGGGTACGTAACCTCACCAATGATGAATATTTCATGTCGGCATTCCCACCGCCAATTCAAGCGGGAAGCTTTAATGCTTATCCAAATCAACCAAGAACATTCGGTGCTACGGTGTCATATATGTTTGACTAACCTAGTTTGAATTGAGAAATCAAAAGCCAGCTGACTGAATTGACCATCAATAGCTGGCTTTTTTAATGTTGGTAATAGTGTAAAAGGTTCACATAGGGTTCAATAACTTAGCGCTGCTTTCGCACCTACTCGATCATTAAATTAACGAACATTAAAATTATCTAATAAATTTAATTTGATGAAGTGTATTATTTGTTCATACTAAAGTAGTAATTTGCGATTGGCGGTGCGATTCATAAACGCGCCTCGCATTACAGGTTTAACGTTATTAAGCTTGAAGTAAATGGGTGTTCAGTTATCACAACTCGTTTCCATAATACGCTTCACTTCAGCAGTTAACGGTGTTTTGTTATGAGCGGTAACAGTTAGCTCCGAGCAGAAACAATTGTTCCGCATAGACAGGGTAGTTGAAGGAAAAAATAATGAACGCACTACAAAATCATTTATCACCTCAAACCGACTTCTTTGCTTTCTGGAAAAAGCGCCTTTGGTTATTTGTCTCGTTGTTCTCCCTAGGCTTTGGCCTGTTCGTCGGTATCTTTAGAGAAAGCTTTGCTGCGTTTGACGCTGTGCTGCAAGCAACTATCGTGATGTTTTATGCGGCGGTATGTGCCTATGGTTTGTATCAGGGCATGAAAGAGTAAGGTATTATAAACGCAGGAGCTGCTTGATAAGGTAAGCAGCTTTTCGTTTTATTTTTAATTTTGGATACGTAGTAAAGATTGTGCTAGACAAGCGTGAAGCGATGATTCTTTCAGACGCTATGCGGCATGGATTTTTAGCTCACTCTTTACTTGGTTGACGTTCCCTTCTGGATCATTCAAAAACGACGACCCGACGTATTTACCCTCGGCATAATCATGCTTTAATTCAGCATTTGAGCTGCCGAGTAGTTTGCTTTTCAGTTTTTGGTTAGAAAACAGCTGAATTATTTCCACATCATCGGGTGGATTATTTATAAACGCCAGTTCTTTTTGATAGGCTTTTTCATGCTGCAATAAATAATCAATGGTTTTTGGACATTGCCCTGTTGCACACATAATTGCGCTTAGTCGCTGTAGCCAAGCAGATTGGGCTTGGAAGTCTTTATCCACTGTACGAATAACAACTATTTTTCTCGCTCCACGCTTATAAGCTTCGGTTACAGGTAGCGGCGCAGCCAAACCGCCGTCCAGATAAAAATCTGTGTTTGCAGCTTCATTTTGGCGTTGGTCTTCAGCTACCAGCGGTACGCCTTGTTTATAAAGAAGAGGAAGCGCGCTCGACGCTTTTATTAGCTCTATCCAGTCGTTTTTACTGGCTTTAGGGCTCAAAAAATAAGCTTGTCTGTCGCGAACGTTAGTTGCAGTAAAAAGTATTTCTCTTTCTTCAACATTGTTCATAGCCGTTTGTAGGTCTAACGCACGTTTTGCTTCTTTCGTTTTTTCGAAATACCAATCTAAATCAACAATATGCTTGCCTAAAAGGCCGCGACCAACTTGAAAAAATTGTTTGTGACGCGTTAATCCACGAATAAGTCGTTTGGCATAACCTTTTTGGCGTGACACGAAACTCGTTAGGTTTTGCGAACCCGCAGACGTACCTATTAAAATATCAAAAGGGTCATAGTCATGTTCTAACCATGCATCTAAAACTCCAGCAGTAAAAATTCCGCGCTGTCCGCCGCCCTCGGCGACAAGTGCTGTTTTCACTTTCTTAGCACTTACGTTCGACTCTGATGAAGCACTGCTGTGATACATAATGACCTTCTAAAAATAAACGATATATATTGACTACTTAGTCAAATATTAGACAGATCACGATCAAACTTAAAATTGAAAGAATGAATCGGATTGATTGAAAAAACACTTACTTACAATGGCTTAGTTGTAAAATAAGTGTTAATTTTGTATCGGTATTCTTACGTTGCTGAACCAGCTAGAGGAGCGTTAATGAACAGTGAAGCAAAAACACTTAATGTTGCAGTATTAGGTGCTGGTAGCATTGGATGTTATTTGGCTGGTTGTATATTGGCACACAATGGCTGCACAGAGCAAAATGCACCTTTTACGCTTACGCTAGTTGGTCGTCCTAGGTTACAGCATGACATTCTTACTAATGGACTTACCCTGACTGATTGGCAGGGGCGTAACGATAAAGTCGCTTCAAGCCTCATTAATTTTACGATTGACTATGACGCCCTCGCATCAGCCGATTTCATATTACTGTGCGTAAAAAGCCAAGATACACAAAGCGCAGCGCAAATCATTCAAGAGCATGCTAAAGGTGATGCTACTGTTATCAGTTTCCAAAATGGCGTTGCAAACGGTGATATTTTAGCGAGCCAGCTATCTCAACCCATTGTTAAAGGCATGGTGCCTTTTAACGTTTTCTATCAAGGTAACGGACATTTTCATTGCGGTACAGAAGGGCATCTTGCTATTGAAGATCCTCAGTCTATTTGTACGCCTGTTGTCGATTTGTTAGAGCGAGCTCAACTTCCAGTAACGGTATACGACGACATTAGCAGTGTTCAGTACGGTAAGTTAATTATGAATTTAAACAACGCCGTTAACGCGTTGTCCGGTATTCCGCTTAAGCAGCAGCTTGGTGAGAGAGCCTACAGACTGGTAATGGCAGAGGTACTTAAAGAGGCGCTTTTTGTATTAAAAGCTGAAGGCATAGCACCAGCAAGAACGGGTAAAGTGATCCCCAAACTAATGCCAACGATTATGATGCTGCCCAATTTTCTTTTTAATATTGTTGCAGCATCAACGTTGAAAATAGACCCCCAAGCGCGCTCTTCAATGTATGAAGATTTACAACTTGGACGTACTACCGAAATTGATTTTCTGAACGGTGAAATAGAGCGCTTAGGTAAAAAACACAAGATTGCTACTCCAGTAAATAGCAACATAATTGCGCTTATTAAGCAGGTGCAGGGCAAAAACAGCAAAAGCCCTATGCTGAGCGCAGCAGAACTTCTACATACTCCAGTAAATTGTCATTGAAGGAAAAAGAAAATGACTGAGAAAGCACAGCTTAACTATGCTGAGTTTGCCACCACTGATATTACAGCATCTAAAGCCTTCTTCGGGGATGTTTTTGGCTGGTTGTTCACAGATTACGGCAGTGAATACAGTGCATTTAGTAATGCCGGACTTGAAGGTGGCTTTTTCGTATCATCTACTGTTGCGCAGGCATCAAATGGTGCCCCTTTGCTTGTGTTCTATTCAAAGAATATTGAGCAAACGCAACGTGAAGTAGAGCAGGGCGGTGGGCAGATAAGCAAGCCTATCTTTGAGTTTCCCGGAGGCTGTCGATTTCATTTTATAGAGCCAGGCGGCAATGAGTTTGCCGTATGGTCTGAATCACGCTAATACTAAAAAGCCCCTATGTAGGGGCTTTTTAATTGTTTTTACTCGCCTTAGGCAAATTGTAGTTTATACGGTTTCTAACACTATACGCAGCATTCTTCTTAGCGGCTCTGCTGCGCCCCATAAAAGCTGGTCGCCAACCGTAAAGGCTGAAATATATTCAGGTCCCATCGTAAGTTTACGAATACGTCCTACTGGAATAGACAAGGTGCCAGTAACTTTTGCTGGCGTAAGCTCTTGCATGGTTGCATCGCGGTCGTTAGGAATAACTTTTACCCACGCGTTATGTTCAGCAAGTATGCGCTCTATTTCATCTATTGGAAGGTCTTTTTTAAGCTTTAACGTAACCGCTTGGCTGTGACAACGCATAGCACCTACGCGAACGCAAATACCGTCAATAGGTACTTCAGGTCCTTGTGTACCCAGTATTTTGTTAGCTTCAGCTTGCGCTTTCCATTCTTCTCTACTTTGGCCTGAGGGAAGCTGAGAATCGATGTACGGAATTAAACTGCCCGCTAACGGCACGCCAAATTGTTCACTGGGATAGTCATCACTGCGTATAAACTCAGACACCTGCTCATCAATGTCTAAAATTGCGGTAGCCGGGTCGTCAATCTTGTCCTTCACATTGGTATGAATGGCGCCCATCTGACTAATAAGTTCGCGCATATGTTTAGCACCTGAACCTGACGCAGCTTGATACGTCATAGGTGATGCCCATTCGACGAGGTCTTTTTCAAACAAGCCACCCAACGCCAGTAGCATCAGTGAAACCGTGCAGTTTCCGCCAACAAAGGTGCGTTTGCCACTGGCAATACCATTGTCAATTTCTTTTCTGTTTACTGGATCTAGTACAATAACGGCGTCATCTTTCATTCGTAAAGCCGACGCTGCGTCAATCCAATATCCATTCCAGCCCGTTGCACGAAGGTCGTTATAAACGGCTTTGGTATAGTCACCGCCTTGGCACGTAATGATAATGTCTTGCTTAGCTAATGCTTCAATATCAAAGGCGTCCTCAAGTACCCCTGCATCTTTACCCGCGAAATTTGGTGCTGCACTGCCTTTTTGAGAGGTAGTGAAAAAGGTGGGCTCGATGTGCGCAAAATCTTGCTCTTGCTGCATGCGCTGCATCAATACTGAGCCAACCATGCCTCGCCAGCCCACTAAACCTACTTTTTGTTGTGACATTTAACTGAAAACCTTGTTGCAAATGGATGAGTAAACGTAAGTCATTAGCCAAAACGCAATGCTTACACAATACCTGTCGTCATTATTATTGTGATGGCAGTCTAAGGCTAAAAGATGAAACTGACTAGATGGTTTTTTATAAATAATCTTTCGACGTTATACGATAAACAAAGGTGGGCGATATTTGCGCGTGCTAAATGTAAGCTCACATTTACTCACCGGGTTCGGCGAAGAATAAATAGTCTTCAGGTGCCGATACCTTGTTCTGTTTCGCTTTATACATAGCAACATCCGCAAGTTTTATTAACGTGTTCATATCGCTGGTCATCGATGGAAAGAAAGCAACGCCTACGCTCATAGACACAAAAGTAGGATTATTGTCGTTCTCAAAATAAAAAGGTTGTTTCACTGCTTCGTTAACCTTGGTGATGGCTTTTGTTACAGAGGCTTCGTCATCCGCATGCAGTAGAAGAACAAACTCATCGCCACCCCATCTAATGGCAACGTCATTTTTACGTATGGTGTCTTTTAGTTGCTGAGACACAAACACTAGCACTTCGTCACCAGCATCGTGGCCAAAAATATCATTCACCGCTTTAAAGCCATTTAAATCGATAAGTGCCAATGCAAAGTGGTGCCCTTTATTCATTAGCTTTGCAATGAGCTTCTCGCCACCATTTCGGTTGTATATGCCTGTTAATGCGTCGAAGTCCGCCTGAAGCGCTAGCTTTTGCAGTTCTTGTTTTCGGCTTGATATATCAATTAACGTAAGCTGATAAAAGCGCTCACCGTTTTCGGTCAATAGCGGGTTGGCAATTAACTGCACCCACATAGTGTCTACGTTAGCACCTGTGTTTAACTTGAACTCTCCTGTGGCAAACTCGTTTCTTTTGAATGCCTCGTTCAGTGTATTTTTCACAACAGTGGGTTGCTCAAAAAGCTCTTCAAGTAGCTCGCCGTAATCTTGCCTTACACCCAGCCCAATTTTTTCGACAAGCTCGTTAAACGCTTTGTTTCTAAGCTCTATAAATCCGTGCTCAGTCATTAATACAATAGATGACTTTGCATTTTCAAAAAGCATTCGAAAGCGCTTTTCTAAAAACTCTATTTCTTCGCGTAATTGGCGCTCTTGCGTAAACTGTTCTTCTACCTTGCCCAACAATTTGTTGGTGTCTTTTACCAACGTGCCTATTTCGCTGCGTTTGTGATAGCGCGGTACATTGATACGCTGTGATGTGCCTGGTTTTATCTTATTAAGCGAACGACCCACTCTTAACATCGGTGCAATCGTAACGTAATAGGTAATTATTAATGCGACAAACCCCACAACTAATGAAGACACGTAAAGTGAGAAGCTGTTGTCGACACTGATTTCACCGGCTTGCTTAATGATGTAATTGAAGTCGGGATAAACGTTGACTTCAGCCAATGTGTCTTCGGGAATAAACGGGTGACGCACTACAAAAACACGAGGTTCAGTGTTTCTGTTTATTGCGTTTGTAACGTTGACTTGGTAATACAGCGTTTCGCTTTTGATAGATGCTGCGAGAATTTTATTACTCTTCACCAAACCATTTATGGCTTCTTTAGCTAGGTCTTCATCTTCCAAAAACGCAGCAATCGACGCCGTAGCAGATACGGTTTCATACAGCTCTTTAATATCACTGTTGGCCTCACTTATTTCATTTTCGAATGTGGTGCGATAAAAAAATTCGGCGGTAACAATAACGACGAGCACCGACGCTGCAACAAGAAAAAGCGAAAAGCGAACACCTAAACCATGCACATTAATCAAAACGATATACTACCTTCATTTTGTCAGTTACTTTCGATTCGTAAATATAAGCCAGCGCGGAACTGTCGTTATTAATACGCTGTTCAACATCGTCTAACGTTTGTTCAACAGCCGGTGGCTTCGCTCTACCTGAGAATTTCAAGCGCGACCAATAGGCATTGACACGGGCTAGTGGTAAACCTACCAATGCCCTATAGAACGTTTCTTTTAAATTACTGTCTTTTTCTACGTCTATTGGCGTTGCGCGTTCACCATTTGGAAATGCAGAGTATTTACCCATGTATAAATCAATAAGCCCTTTTTTGTCTATTGATTGAATGGTGTTGTTCTGACTAGTTACAACAACAATAGTTTCCTGTGCGTACGCAAACTTCGTGCTTGTAAACAACACTAAAATACCAATAAACAGCATAGTGGAGCAGGTTGTAAATAACTTCATGTCTACTCCTAAAAGCTAAAGCTTAGTCCTAGAAACAAAGTATGTGCAACGCTCTCTTCTCCATTTATGACGAGGTCATCACGTGCTCTTAAGCCGCCTCCTCTTTCATCTATATCGGTACGTTCAATTTGCGCTTTAAATGCTAAGTTTTCTTTTAAATCCCATCGCCAACCTACAGAAAATGATTGTTGGCTGTGAGCTAGAGAGCTCGCAACCTCTTCTGCCAGTGCAGCGAGTTGCAACGTGTTAGCGTTTATAGGGAAGTCAGGTCGCTCTTCGCCTATGTAGTAAGCGTCTGTATCGGCAAACGAGTAAAGGGCGTAAAACGTGTGCGCACCGTAAAAATAGCTTAAATTAAAGAAGCCGTTTATCGAATGGCGTAACCCAATAGAGGTAGAGTCAATATGCGATAGCTCACCCGATAACTCCCACTCACCCAAAAATCGGTTAAAGTATAGAGAGGTATATTCAATGTCAGCGCCTTCAGTTGACAACTCTCTTGCATACGCAGTTGCACCGCTCCAAATTGGTTGTAATTGCGCTACTGATTCTGATACGAAATTAGCTCCAGGAGATGCATTTTCGGCTTCGGTTTTGGTGTGCTTTAAAGCAACGCTCCAGTCAAGGGCGGTTAGCTCAATGCCTAAGGTGTACAAGTTGTCGAACTCTATAGGAACAAAGTCATCGCTAGTGAAGTCACTCTCACCTTTCCCAAAAAAGGCTTTAAGCGACAACTCGAAATTATCGTAGGGTTTTAAATAGGAAACGTCTGCGCCATCTAAGCTTCGACTCGGTACAATACCATAAACTTCCGTCGGTACTTTTACCCATGGATAGGCAATTGACACATCCCGTGTATCGCTAAAGTGAAAAATATCTGCTGCAACTCTTCCAGCTCTTAATTGCCATGACGGCGAAAGCTGGTAACGCAAGAAGGCCATTTGCGTTATTGAGTCGAGCTTTTGAAAATCTTGGTCGCGATATACAAATTGGCCAACGAAGTCGAGCTTATCTGTAATGCGATAATCTACTTGGACACCAATTGAGCTCAACGGCCTAAAAGCAAAGCCGTCTTTTTTCGCCTTAGCGTCTTGTGAACGGTCGTTTCGAAACTCAAAATTGTTTGTGTCAGCTGTTGCAGTTGCAATAGTTCCGAACCCACTAATATTAAGTCTTTCTTGTTCGGCCGAAGCATTAAATGCTGCCATGCCGCTGCAAAGTAGTACGATTGCCGAAAACTGCCCTTTAATCATTCATACTTACCTAAGATGAAATACATCATTAATTGTTTCAATAGTTTCATACCGTTAAGCATTCAACACAGACTAAAGGATAGTAAAGATTTGAGAAATGGAAAAAGGTTAGAGCGAGAAAGCACGCAATTTAATTTGATATGGCGCAAAGAAAACACCGAGTAAAGAACAATAAGAAATGGGGAGCTTGTAAAAAAGTACACTCATTTCTACGCTATTAGTAATGTGTTAGTCATCTTATGTAAGCTATTACTCTATAAAGGATAGAAGTGATAATGAGCATTTCACAAATAATGTCTACCCGTGTTGTTAGCGTTCATATGGACGACAGTTTGCAGTCGTTACGCGAGTTGTTTGCTGCTACTGGTTTTCATCATTTAGTGGTTGTTAATGACAACGTACTTAAAGGTATTATTTCCGACAGAGATTTGATGAAAGCGGTAAGTCCATTCGTGGATACTATTAGTGAGCGCATGCTAGACCGCGCCACGCTTGACAAAAAAGCTCACCAAATTATGACGCGTGAGGTGATTACCCTCACATCAAACGATTCCATTTACACTGCTATTACACTGTTTAACCAGAATAAAATTTCTTGTATCCCAATAATAAACGAGAAAAAGCACCCAGTAGGTATCGTAAGCTGGCGCGACGTCATGAAATACATGCAGTCGCGTATAGAGGCAAAAAGATAGTGCGCACTGGCAGAAAATTTTCGCCGCCAGTGCGTTTTTTTAAGCTTGGCTGTTTCTATAACTTACTTTGAATAGCAGGCTATAGAGCACTGGCACTGCAACTAACGTTAATACTGTTGCAAATGCTAGCCCACCCATAATAGTTACCGCCATGTCTGCAAAAAATGCGTCGAACAACAATGGTGCCATACCCAGTATGGTGGTGACAGCTGCTAATGCCACAGGCCTTACACGGCTGAGGGTTGCTTCTACAATAGCGCTGCGTATTGCTAACCCTTCTTCAATTTGAAGATCGATTTCTTCTATAAGCACAATGGCGTTTTTAATAAGCATGCCGAACAAACTTAGGAAGCCTAGTAAAGACATAAAGCCAAACGGCATATCAGTAGACAGTAAACCCGTCACTACGCCGACAATGGCCATGGGTACTACTAACCAGATAATAAGAGGCTGACGAGCACGACCAAATAGTAATACTGAAATAATAAACATCACCAAGAAGCCTGCTGGCAAACCTGCGCCGAGTGCTTGCTGTGCTTCACTTGAACTTTCAAATTCGCCACCCCATTCAAGGCGATATCCAGGGGGGAGGGGAATAGCTTCCAACTGCGGGCGCACGCGTGCAAGTGCTTTTGCTGCGGTCTCATTTTCTCCAGGCTCTGCTTCAACAGTAATGGTGCGAAGTCTGTCTTTGCGATGTATGCGCATTTCTTCTGTCATCAACTCAAGGCCATGAGATACTTGAGTAAACGGAACATATTGACGTTGCTGCGACGACCAAACCTGAGATTCACGAATAGACTGAAGCTCATCGTTTTCAGCGTTCCCCATTTTAGCAATAATGCTGTAAGCATAATCACCATCTTGCACAGTACCTAACTGTACGCCACTGCTGGCATATTGAACCGTTTGGCTGAAGTCACTGTGTGATACGCCCGCAATACCGGCATTGTAGTTGTCGAACTGTGTATTAATTGCAAAGCCTTTCTCTCGCCAGTTGTGTCTAATGTCGATGATATTACCGTCTGCATACAGTTTTGCTTTTGCTTCTTCGGCAAGCTGGCGAAGCACTTCTGTATCTGGGCCAGAAAAACGCGCTTCTAACTTTGCACCTGAGCCTGGGCCAAACTGCATGCGTTCCATATAGAAGTTGGCGTCTAAATCTAAATCGTTTAGCTGGTTGTCAAGCTTAGCTTGAATAGCAGGAATGTCGCTTAGCTCATCAGCACGCACAATAAAAAACGCATAATTTTCATTTGCACTCTTAGGCGAGTAAGTAAGCGTAAATCGGTCGGCGCCCTGACCAACAAACGTGGTTACTGCAGTTACATTATCTAGCGCTAACATACGCTGCTCTGCAGCTTTGGCGATGTTTTCTGTGGTACGAATATCGCGGTCTTGTGGACCCCAATAATGCACGAAGAAAAGGGGAGCATTCGATGGTGGGAAGAAGCCTTGCTTCACCATACCAAAGCTTCCGTATGCCGCGACGGTAATTAACACTAGTGCACCAATAGTCACCCAGCGCAGTTTTAGTGCACCAAGCAACGTACCTTTGAACCAACGCTGCATGGCAGACGGTTTTGTGTTACTCGATTGGGAAAACCCTTTGCGGTAAAAATGTGCGCCCAACACGGGTACAAGCGTAACTGCTAGCACCCAGCTGATCATCAAAGAAACAAGCACTACAGCGAACAATGAGTAAAGGAATTCACCGGTAGCGTCGTTCGATAACCCAATACCAGAAAATGCGGCAATTCCTATCACAGTGGCGCCCAGTAACGGCCATTGCGTACGTTTAACAATAAAGCTTGCAGCTTCTTTTGCTGTTGCGCCTGTGGCCATACGAAGCATCATACCTTCAGCAACTACTATGGCGTTATCTACCAGCATTCCCATGGCAATTACCATGGCGCCTAGCGAAATACGCTGAAGCTGAATACCCATAAGCCACATTACTAAAATAGTACCTAACACGGTTACCAATAATACGGAGCCAACAACTACGCCAGAGCGCCAGCCCATAAACAAACATAGTGTTAGCGTTACCACAGCAACCGACATAATAAGGTTGTTTATAAAGCCGGTCACTGACTCATCAACCACTGAGGCCTGGTCGTATATTGGAGTAAGCGTTATGCCGACAGGAAGTTGCTTTAGCAAAGCATCAACCTTCGCATTCACTCTTTTACCTACATCCACAATGTTAACATCAGTTAACGCCGACACACTAAGCGTAAGGGCTTCTTCCCCGTTGTAGCGCACTAATACAGGCTGTATATCGGCAGGCTCTAACTTTAACGTTGCCACGTCAGCAACACGCAAGGAGCGGTTGGTGCCGGGTATGACCACAGAAAGGTTGGAAATCTCTTCCAATCTATCGGGGGCTCGTTCAACAATTAAACGTACGTTCTTTTCATCCACTTTTACGCGCCCGCCATTGAATGGACGCAAGTTATCCTCAAAAAGCTTTGCTAAGTCTGGAAAAGAAATGCCTAAACCGGCCAGTTGATAGGGGTTGATATAAGCTACGATCTGCTCTTTTTGTACACCCGTAACATTTACTTTGGCAACACCGCTGGTGGTTAACAAATCTCGTCGAATAATACGTGCAAACTCGCGTAGTTCTCGAGTGTCAAAATCGGGGGCACTTAACGCGTAATACAGTCCGTAAACGTCACCAAAGTCATCGAAAACAACAGGGGCTCTAGCGCCAACGGGTAAAGAGCTTTGAATATCTCGAAGACGCTTGCGCAGTTCATCCCACACTTGAGGTAATAAACTACTGTTGTAGGTACTTTTTACTTCAACTGTAATTTCAGAACGACCTGGCGATGAGACCGAAGTAACTTCTTTTAGCTGCGGCATTTGCTGAATCGCAATTTCCAGCCTTTCGGTAACCTCTCGCTCTACTTTTTCAGCACTGGCGCCAGGGTATGCGGTATATACTTTTACTTGTTTGATAGTGAAAGCGGGGTCTTCTAGCCTGCCTATTTTAGACATCGCAAGCATGCCGCCAAGTAGCAGTATAACTACCATAAGCCACACGTTTACGGGTTTGTCGATGGAGTAGCGTGCAATATCCATAAACTACTTTTCTCCCTTATAAGGAAGCACTTTCATTCCATCACGCATTTGCGCGGCACCAGCGGCCACCACACGTTGGCCAAGCTCAACGTTACCCGTTATTACCGCCAGCTTGTTTTCTATATGCTTAACTTCAACAGGTGTTTTTATTACCGATTCAGACTGGTTGTCGTAAAGCCAAACGGCAAAGCCATTATCTTCATTGCCTACTAACGCTTTTACCGGTACCACAAACCCATCGGTAAATAGTGTGCCTTGCAAACCAACTTTAACTACTGCTCTTGCGCCTGGCGTAAGCGGTAACTCTTCTCTTGGCGCCATAGCGAATACTACTTCATAGGTTTGTGAGATTGGATCGGGCTGAGTAGAGTGCTCTACATATTCCACCGCGTACCATTGATTTCGATTACTCGCCAATGTTGCACTTGCTCTGTCTATTCCTCTTCCTAAATTCGCCGTTACCAAACGCTCGGGAACATTGATATTGAAATAGATTTTAGAAACATCTTGAAGCCGTGCGATGGGAGTGCCCGCTGAAACAAAGCTATTGTTTTCAACCAACCGTTGCGACACTTTTGCGTCGAAAGGGGCGTACAGCTGCGTATAGCTCAAATCTTCTTGGGCGTTTTTCAAATCAATAACGGCAAGCTCGTAAGACGTTTTCGCTGAGTCTAAGTTACTTTGTGCCACCAAGTTTTGTGAAAACATTTTTTCAATTCTATCAAGCTCTCGCTTGGCTTGATCAAGCCGCGTTTTAGATTCTTCAACACGTCGTTTGAAGGGTTTTCTATCAATAGTGGCAAGCAGTTTTCCTTCTTTAATATCGCTTCCTGTCACTAAGTCGGTTTGCACAAGACGACCTGACACCTCGAAACTCAAATCAATTGTCTTTACAGCAGATACAACAGCAGGAAATGTAAACTCGTCAAATTCTGGAATAGTGCTTACCGTTGCTAGTTTTACATAGCGCGGTGATGCAGGCTTTTGCTCTACTGCTTCTTCAGTTGTGCAAGCGCTTAACGAGGTAAGCAACGTAATTGAAAGTAGGCTGGTGAACAGCGTTTGAGATATTCGCGTTATGGACATGATGATTGGGTATCCATTTGTATTGATAAAAAAGGAGTTACTTAACATACAGATTACAGATATATAATCGCATAAAGTAAACTGATGAGTGCATTTTAGTGTCGTCGCATTGAAAAGTAAACTGTTCGGTGTAAAATGACATTGGGTTTTATTAGGGAAATGTCTTATGACAGGCACTACGCGCACACGCAGCGACATTAAGCGTGAAGCCATAATTCAGGCTGCCACGCAGGCTTTTCAAGAGTTTGGCGTGAATGGCACAAGCATGGATAAGCTAGCAGAACTGGCGAATGTATCGAAGCGAACGGTATACAACCATTTTTCGACGAAAGAAGACCTAGTAATGCATCTTGTTACTCAGCAATGGCAGAGTGCAATTTTAAATACCAAAGCAGACTACGACAGTAACGCGCCGATGGACAATCAGTTGGTAGCGCTAATTCTGCAAGATATTGAGTTTATGGTGAGCGAGTCTCACTTAGATTTAGCACGCGTTGCTATTGGGCATTTTTTCTATAAGCCCGAGAAATTAAAAGACGAAGTTGCCCAGCTAAAAGCCCAAGAAACAGCCATGCACCGCTGGTTAAAAGACGCTAAAGCTGACGGTAAGCTCAGTTTTGACGAGTTGGACCGCGTTGTTGATGAGATTGACAGTTTAGTGAAAGGGCAGTGCTTTTGGCCGCAGCTATTTAAAATTGAAGAGGCACTAAGCGCTGACGATCAAAATAAAATAGCGACAAATATTGCTGCGCTTATATTAAGTCGTTACGCAACATGAGCACAAAGTAAGCAGCGCAACTAGCGCATCTTATTAAACCGCACTAACAACATTCATTTACTACTTATCTAATAAAGTATAGGTCATCACTAACTCACCTGTACTTTTGCGCTTTCTTCCACTGAATCACCCTCCTTATAACTTCTTCCTTTGCACATTTATGTCTCTCATCTTTGCCTTTTCTCAATGAACTCCCCACCAAAGTATAAAAAATATGACTTTACCTCTCGTCAAGATAGTAATTTTTCTATATGATGCCAACCGAAAATAACAACGATTCTTATTAGCACTTAGAGAGCGGTTTCGGTTAACACACTCAACGAGCCATTTTCAACGCTTTTCTAAACGCCACACGAACATATTTGAAATGTTTAAAACTTGGAGATGAAAATTGAAGTTTAAACTTACCAGTATTGCTACAGCCGTATTATTGAGCCCTGCAGCGCTTGCTGTTGATTTAGAAAACATCGAGCGTGTAACCATCAATGGACAGTATCTGTCGGTAAACCAGTCAAACTCAATTAAAAGCCCTACACCAATCATTGACGTGCCGCAAAGCTTGTCAATCATGACATCTGAAGAGATCACCGCCCGTGGTATCACAAGCGTTGGTCAAATTATCGATTACATGCCAGGTGTAAATACATCTCAAGGTGAAGGTCACCGTGACGCGGTGGTATTCCGTGGCGTACGCTCTACCGCAGACTTCTACATTGACGGAAACCGCGACGACGTTCAGTACTACCGTGCATTATACAACGTAGAACAGGTAGAAATTCTACGTGGTCCGAACGCGTTATTATTTGGTCGTGGCGGTACTGGCGGTATTTTTAACCGTGTATCTAAAAAAGCTCAAGTGGGCGAACAGTTTGTAAACTATAACGTGTCAGCTAACACGTTTGGTGCATACAACCTGCAGCTAGATACAAATATCGATACAGGCGATGAGTCTGGCGTGCGCATTAACGCAATGTACGAAAGCCTAGATAACCACCGTGATTTCTTCTACGGCGATCGCTACGGCTTTAACCCAACTGCGCGTTTCCAACTAAGCGACGACACTATCGTTGATTTGTCTTATGAGTATATCGACCACGAACGTTTTATTGACCGTGGTATTCCAACTGGCGCAAACGGCGAACCTGTTGAAGCGTTTGAAGATATTGTATTTGGCGACCCAGATAACAACTACCAAACACTTGACGCAGATGTATTCCGTGCCAACCTTCAGCACACGTTTTCTGATAACCTAAAAGGTAACTTCAATGCCTTTTACGGTGACTACGATAAAGTTTACGCTAACTTTTATGCTGCCGATTTCAACCCAGAAACAAACGTAGCAACCCTTGATGGTTACATCGATACAACGCAGCGTGAAAATCTTATTTTGTCTGCAAACCTTGTGGGTGAATTCGAGACAGGCAGTATTGAGCATACGGTGATCTTTGGTGGTGAAATGATTAACACCAAGTCAAATCAAGACCGTTTTAATCCAGTGTTCGATTCAACCGGCAACGACAAAGAAGCATTTAACGTTATGCGTCCACTAAGCTTCCGTGGTCTTCAAGGCGTGAATGCGGATGGCGTGAATGTAACAACGGCTTTCTCTGCACTTAACGATGATACGCACGTTGACCTAGACGTTTACTCGTTCTATGTACAAGATGAAATTGCATTGTCTGAAAACTTCGACCTAGTACTAGGTGCGCGTTTCGACAGCTTTGATATTGAAGTATTCAACGTAAAAGCAGATGAACTTCGCAACAGAACTGACGAAGAAGTATCTCCACGTGCAGGTGTGGTTTATAAGCCTCAAGAGAATATCTCGATTTACGCAAGCTACAGCGAGTCTTTCTTACCGCGTTCTGGCGAGCAATACGCGAACATCAACGGTGACGCGGACCAGCTTGACCCAGATACATTTACAAACCAAGAAATTGGTATTAAATGGGACTTCATGGAAGGTTTAAGCTTCACTGCGGCAATCTTTGAGAACGAACAAGTATCACTTGATAACGATCCGAACGACCCAGAAGGTTTTGTTGAAGTTGATTCAGATGTGTCTGGCTTTGAGCTTCAGCTTCAAGGTTATGTAACAGAGAAACTTCACGTTACTGCAAACTACAGCAACCTTGACGGTGAAAACTCTGACGGCGTAGCACTACGTGAGCTTCCAGAGAACACATTCTCAGTTTGGGCTGCTTATGAAGTAAGTGACGTATTTGGTTTTGGTGTTGGTGCAACCTACCAAGATGAAAGCTTCATCTTGACCGCTGATAATTCACCAGTACTACCTAGCTATGTACGTGTTGATGCATCTGCATACTATGACATTAATAGCGACATGCGTTTACAGCTAAATGTTGAGAACCTAACTGATGAGCTTTACTTCCCGAATGCTCACTCACGCCACCAAGCAACAGTTGGCGCACCAATTAACGCGCGACTTTCATTAATTGGTTCGTTCTAAAATTTATTAAGCCTAGCGTTTAATATTGAAAAGCCATGTAGTAATACATGGCTTTTTTTGTCGTCTGTAAGCTAGTACTGCGACTACGTTTAACGCAGTTACTAAGCACAGTATGTTAATAGGGGAGTAGGTGAATAAGGCGCATCAAAATACGAATGTTTCTAAATAAGCCAGTTTCTAATTTAAAAAGTACCTAAATAGAAAACTTCTAAGTATAAAAATAAAGTTAGCCGTTGTTAGCAAAGTCGATTAACGTTTGTCCGTCCATACGATAGCCTAGCCATTCACTTTTAGGTTTTGCGCCAAGCGATTCATAAAAATCGATAGCAGGTTTGTTCCAGTCTAAAACGCTCCACTCAAAACGCCCGCAGTTGTTCTCTACTGCAATCTTCGCTAGGTGCTGCAATAATGCTTTGCCTGCACCAATACCACGAGAAGCCACAGACACATAAAGGTCTTCTAAATAAAGCCCGTTTCTGCCTTGCCATGTTGAGTAATTAAAGAAATACACAGCAAACCCAATTGCAGAGCCATTGTTTTCGCACATTACACAATGTGCCGTTGCATCAGGGCCAAACAAGGTGTTGTGCAAGTCTGCTTCAGAGGCCTCAACTTCATGCTCGGCTTTTTCATAAATGGCGAGCTCAAGAATAAACTGGCGTATTTGTGCAATATCGTCAGGTGTGGCCTTTCTAATCGAAACCGCGTTAGTCATGAGAGTGTCCTTTTTCTGTGGTCAAAAAAAATCAGCCTTGTGGAAGGCTGATTTTGACATTTAAAAACGTTATCTACGCTAAATCAAAACGGTAAAAGAGTATACCTGTTTAATCAACAGCGCTACTGGTTTGTGGTGCGCCGCTTAGCGTGTCGCTACTTGTATTCGACGATGCTTTACGTTTTGATACCGTGCGCTTTATGTAAGAGAACGGACCACGCAAGTCTAGTAAAATAACATATAAGCACGGCACTAAAATAAGCGTAACCAATGTGGCGTAAAGTACAGCGAAACCTAACGCAACGGCCATTGGAATGACAAACGCAGCCTGTAGACTTGTTTCAAACATTATTGGCAGTACGCCCGCGAAGGTTGTAATAGAGGTAAGCGTAATGGCCCTAAAGCGTGCCGTACCTGCTTCTACTACCGCTTCTTTAATACTGTAACCCTGCGCGCGTCGCTGATTCACAAAGTCTGTCATTACCAGCGAGTCGTTTATTACTACACCGGCAGCAGCAATAAGGCCAAATGTAGACATCATCGAAAGGTCGAGGCCCAATAGGTAATGGCCCCAAATTGCGCCGGTAAGGCTAAATGGAATCACCGACATAATTATAAGCGGTTGGCCATAACTTTTTAGCGGTACCGCCAGAAGAATGTATACCATGATCATAGCGGCTAGGAAGAACAGGATTTGCTCGTTTTGTTGTGCTTGCTGTTCTTCAATGTCACCACCTAGCTCTGTCATTACGCTAGGGAATTGTTCTTGAAGTTGTGGAAGTAGCTTCTCTTGAATTTCATCCACAACCTCATTTGGCTCAACTTTTTCTTCGTCGATGTTGCCCCAAACGTACACACTGCGATAACCACCTTCACGGCGAATGTAGCTAATACCTGGCTTCTCCTCTAGAACAACAACGTCGCCTAACATTACATCCTCGCCAGAAGGCGTTTTTATCAAGGTGTATTTAAGGTCGGCAAAGCGTTCGCGAGTAAGCTCTGGGTAACGCACCATCACGCGTACTTCTTCACCATTGCGAAGTACTCGCTGCGCTTCGCCACCATAAAAGCCTGCACCCACTTGCGATGCCACACTCGACAGCGTTAAACCTAAGTCATAAGCTACCGGTAGAAGTTGCATTTGCACTTCCTTGCTAGGTGGGTCAATGGTTGAGCTAACGTCAAATAGTCCTTCTTGCTGCTGCAGCATTTCAATAAATTTAAGGCCAGCAGCATTTAACGTATCGATATCTGGACCGAACAGCAGGTAACCAAACTCGCCGTCGTCACCGTCACCGTTTACATCGTCAATAACGGTAAACGATTTCATACCAGGAACATCCGGAATGGCGGCACGCCAGCGGCGTGCGAGCTCAAAGGTATCAATTGGACGAGCACCTTCATTAACTAGAGGGGCTAAAATACGACCTTCGGTTCTACCTTCGTTAAATACAAGACGGTCACGGATCATGCCCGAACCGAACTCTTCTTCAATTTCTTGTTCAACATCCAGGATGGTTTGCTCAATAATCTTCATCGCATTGATGGTTGTCATATCTGACACATTTTCATTCATTTCAATGCGAACGCTAGGGAAGTCATGAGGTACTTTAGGATTTGGCACCATGCGCACATAGTTAGCGTTAATCAGGCCAAAACTGAGCATCAGCAGCGCGATAAAGATCATCAATACCGCCCAACGCCACTCGATAGCGCGCTCAACTGTGCGTTTATATGGCCCATTTACAAACTGGAAAAAACGCTTATTAAAGCGAGAGCGCCAGCTATCAGACTTTACTTCAGAAAATTTAGTGTGAGCAATATGCGCAGGAAGGATCAGCTTTGACTCAACAAGGCTGAATAACAAACATAAAATAACGACAACCGAAATGTTGTAGAAGAATGCACCCTCAGGACCGCTACTTAACGTGAACGGTGCAAATACGGCAATAGTGGTTAAAACGCCAAATGTAGCAGGGGTTGCTACACGCTTTGCACCACGAATAACGTTGTCTATGCCGCCGCCTTTGCTTTCTATTTCGGTGTAGGCGCTTTCTCCTATAACTATGGCGTCGTCTACCACAATACCCAGTACCATAATAAACGCGAATAGCGACAAAATATTAATACTTACACCAAACAATGGCATTAGCATCATCGCGCCAAGGAAACAAACTGGAAGGCCAATCATTACCCATAACGCTAGTCTAAAGCGTAAGAAAAGCGTAAGCATGAACGCAACTAGCACAGAACCTTGTACGAGATTAGACAGCATCATATCTAAACGCGCATTAAGGTAGTACGTCATATCTACCAATATTTCTAGGCTAATGCCGTTTGGTAGCGTTTCGTTCTTTTGCTTAATATAAGCTTTTACTGTTTCTGCAACAGGAATGGTGTTTTGTGTTTTTGTGGCTTTTACAGCAATGTAAATTGCGTTCATGCCGTTGTATTTAAAATAACGCTCGCCTTCAACAAAGCCGTCGTTAATGTAGGCGACATCACCGAGTGTAACCCTTGCCCCGCTTGCGCCAATTTTTACTGGTATCTGACGAAACTCGTCGCCGCTGTAGTATTGGTTCTCAACTCGAACCGACACAATACCTGAGTTTGTGCGCAGCTGACCTGCAGACATATTGGCTGAGTAGTTGTTAATCGCGCGTGTAACGTCGGCAATGTTCAGCCCATACTTACGCAATGTATCTGGCTTTATTTCAATTGCAATTTCGTCATTTGGCGCGTTTACGGTAACAATGGAAATAGATCCAAGCTGTAATAGCTCGTCTTCCACTTCTTTGGCCAACATCTTCAGCTCAGAAAGAGGGAGGTCGCCTACTAAAGGCATCTCAATGACTTGTTGTTGGAACTCTACCTGAGAAACCGTTAACGGCTCCATATCGGCAGGGAAGGTGGCAATACTGTCGACACGCAGTTTCACTTTATCGAGTACGTCAGTTAGCTCTGCTTTGGTATCTATTTCAAGGGTAACTGCACCGCCACCGCGTCTTGCACGGGAAACAGTTCGTTTAATTTCGGTAACGTCCTTTAACGCTTCTTCTACCTTGATAAAGATACTTTCTTCAATTTCCTGAGGTGAAGCTCCGGGGTAACTTGCTTCTACATTAATGTAGTTAATTTCGATGTTGGGAAACATCTGGCGCTGAATGGTGAAATAGCTAGCCACGCCCATGATGATGATAAAAATCATCAGAAGGTTGGCTGCCACTGAGTTTCGCGCAAACCACGCGATTAAACCGGTTTGTGGAGCGTTATTATTTTCCATGACAGCTCCTTAGTCTGCTTTGGCTGTCACAAGATCAGAAGTATTTTCGATCACTTTCACTGCCATACCGTTTTGCGGGTACTCAGGTAGTGACATGACAACTTTATTAGGGTTGAATGACCCTTGAATTAGGAAGTCGCCGTTTTCTTCACGTACTACTTTCACCTTTTGCGACTTTAACTTGTTGTCATCGTCAAGTGTCCATAGCAAACGGTTGTTTACCAACTCTTGAGGAACACGGTAAACATCATTCAGTGTTTTTCCTTCAAAAGAAATCGTGCTGTATGAACCAAACTTGATCACTGGCTTGTTTGAATGAATGGCGTAGGGGTCTTCAACGCGAGCTACGAAATAGCTCATACGGGTATTGTTGTCTATAACACCAGTGTCACGATGGATTGTGCCTTTCACCTTTGCACCACCCACATCATCTATTTCAATAGCAATGTCACTACCAATAGTGTTGTCGGCAAGAAATATTTTATCGAAACCGGCAATAGGGAAGGTAATTTCTGCATATTCAATATTGTTAAGCACAGCAACCGCTGTACCTTGCGATACGTAATCGCCTGTACTGATATTACGCGATACTACCAAAGCGTCGTAAGGTGCTTTTACTTGGCAGTTCTCTAGGTCGCGCTTGGCAATTTTAAGCTGTGCTTCTGCAGATTTAACACCAGCCTGTGCGCTCATAACTTGAGGCTTTCTTAAGTAAAGGTCGGTTACTCTGGCGTTGGGCATGGTTTTGGCTTCTTTAGCCGCCACATCAGCTTGCGCTTGTTCTTGAATTAGCTGTGCTTGAGCACTGGCTAAGTTTGCCTCTGCTAGCAGTAGTGCTGCCTCGTAGGCGTCTGGTTCAATTGAGAAAAGCACTTCGCCTCTTCGAATCAATCCACCGCTTACAAATTTAGGGTTCCAGCTTTGTACTTCACCTGAGACCTGAGCAGCCAAATTGGTTGTTTCAAGTGGCGTAATTTCACCATAAGAGGTTAATTGAACGCGAATATCCTCAGGTGAAATCGATTCAATAGTAACAGTGGGTCGAGTGTCTACTTCGTCCGTTATGGCGGAATCGTCAGCAGATGCCTCAATACCTTTCATACCCAAGTAACCAAATAGCAAAACGCCGATTGGAAGCGCAACTTTCATCCATTTCATAACTGCTTCAACTTTAGTCGTAATATCTGTACATAGTGTAGCGCTAAAGTGTTTCAGATATACAGTCTAAATGTAACTAAAGATGAGTCAATTTTGTGTAAAGGTGAATAATCGTGATGAATTGTTATGTTTTTGAGATGAACAGAGCAAATAGCAATGGAAATGAGCGAAAAAAGTTAGGTAAGTGACGATGCACTACACACTTTGTTTCTTCCTGTGTCTTTCGCGTGATAAAGCGCTTTGTCGGCTTGCTTAACCGCGTGTGACAGGGTCATTCCTTGATTTACTTCACACACGCCAAAACTGCTTGTTACTTCAAGTTTTTCACCGTTAATCACTAGTGGGTTGGTATTTAAGCAGTTGCGAATTTTTTCAAGCACTTTAACGGCATTTCCCTCGTTGGCGCCTACAAGGATGAACAGGAATTCTTCGCCACCCCATCTAGCAAGAATGTCTTCGCTGCGAAGTTTCGATAAAAACGATTTTGAAATTTGTCTAAGTACCTCGTCTCCATGCTCATGGCCTAGGGTGTCGTTAATATTCTTAAAGCGATCGATATCGGCAATGGCGATGGCAAAAGGCTGTTTGTTGCGAAGAAAACGCGCATATTCATGTTCAAGATATTCCTGCCCACCTCGGCGATTGAGTAATTGCGTTAAGTGGTCGTGTTTTGCTTGTCTTTCAAATTGTTCTTTCAAGTAAAGTGCGGTGTCATAACTTTTCTGGCGGCTAAATTCATAAAAAGCAGACAAGAAAGATACGGTAAGAAAAGAGTACAGAAGGCGTGTTTTAAAAGCGTAAGAATACTGTGTTAATAGCAACATATCGTTATATGTAAACATGATTAATGCGCATACTACGGTATAAGCAATTAGGGCAAGCAGACCGCGTACGAAGCCCGCAAAAAACATGGTTACCGGTGGTACAAGGTAAATCCATAAGGGGCCAGTGTTGTCTTTGCCGCCAGTAATGATAAGCAAAAGGGTTAATATCATAAGGCATGATATAAGTAAGCTTATAGAGGTTGTTCGCGCTTCTTTTGTGGGGACTCGTACTTGCAAACGTTGAGACACAGCAAAAACTACACTGGCGACCAATAGGGTTATAGCAAGCCCCATTTCATTGGCAAACAAAGCACGAAAACCAAGAACAAAAGTTATACTCATGCCCACTGCAGCAAACAGATTTACTACAATTATTCGTCGATTAGTCTCGTCTTTGTAGTGGCAGTTCACTCCACTTAAAGCGTAGTTTTTAAAATTACTTATCATTGTGCAGGTGGTTACATTGTTTCTTTTATTTGTTCGCTTAACTGGTTTAGTGTGGCTCGCATAGCCATAATGCTTGCTTCAAAGCCATCATGGTTGATGGGGGCTTTAAACATAAATGATTGATGCATTGCCTCAGAATCAGAAGCGGTAATAACATACTCACCGCTTAAAATAACCTCTCCGCCATATGTGCTTACGAAGTCGTTTATTAAAATGCTTATTCTATGGTTAGCTGCAGGCACTGAACCTCTTGCGTAGTCGGCTTGCTTAAGCAGTTTAACGCCTTTTGAGGAAAGCGCGCTACGCAGTACTTTCACTATGCCTTCTTCGACCGGTTCAGCCCATAAATGCGTTGTTGATATGTGAATATTGGTTTCACTTATCTGATATACGAGGCCGCGCTGTTTTAAATATTCAGGTATCACTAATTTATCTATTGTTAGCAGGGCAGGCGTTTGATTGGCTTGCGCGTTAACACTGTGGGTTGCTGATGTTGAATGCAACAAATAGTAATTTAGTGATGACGAAGAGCTTGAACATCCACCCATAAATAAAACTAACACGCACAAGAAACCAGTTAGTCGCCATCCGCCTACTTTACTGTCGAATTTGCTCATTGTTACGTTCATTTTTTAATCCATTTTGGTCTCTGTGCTGCCATTTGAAGGCAGCGCAGACTATCGTTAATCTTTTTTCGCTTTCGGTTGAATGTCAATTTCATCGCCTGGCGAAAAAATCAAACTATTGGGCGTTTGATTCAGTTTCAATAGTAAAGGCTGAATGCTGCGCATAGTTTCTTGCAAAGTATCAACGGTTTCTTTAATTTCAGATTGATTGAAACCGCCTTCACTGTAATTTTTCAATAGGCCATCAAGACTAACTAGCACCTGATTAAGGTTACTGTTAAGCGCTTTGGCATCTATCTCTTCAATCAGAAGGTCAAAATCGCTGCTGGCGGTTTCAACCGACTCTGCCGCAAGCTTCATATCTTCCACAGCAAGTTGTACATTTTCCACCATCTCTTTTAGCGGAAGCTGGTTAATCTTATCTAAAATGGCGTCCGCTTTTTGAGTGAGCTGCGTAAACTCGTTGCTAACAGTTGGAATAACCTCGTAGCCATTTATTACCTGTATCATTCCTTGGCTGTCTTCATCAGGGAAGTGCTGAAGATCAACAAAAAGACCACCGGTAAGCACGTTACCCATGCGCAGCGAAGCACGCAAATCGCGTGCTAACCAATTTCGAATGGTTTGTTGTATAGCGTTCAGCCCTTCTTGGGTATCTGGCTGTCGCGCTTTTCCTGGGTAAATGTTGATTAGTACTGGAATGGGGTAGTCGCGCTCAAGCACGTTGCCTTCTACGGCTGCAAATGAGTTGATGGCAGTCACATAACCAATTTCTATACCGCGGTATTCAACAGGTGCACCAACGGTAAGTCCGCGTACGCTTTCATCAATAAGTAAAAGGTATTCAGCGGCCACCTTAAAGCGGGCATCCGACGCCGCGGCGCTATCTTTATAGATAGTGAATTCAGCGTTCTCTGTAACCAGTTCACCTTTTGGCACGTCTTCTGGAATACCAAATGTAATGCCGTTTGCCAACAGGGTTTCTAGGCTTCCTGTTTCAACAGTAACGCCGCTAGATTCCAGCAGAAGTTTAACGCCGCTCACATCCCAAAATCGCGTGTTGTAGGTAATAAGCTTGTGGTACGGCGCTTCTATGAATGCGTTGTAATAGACAATTCGCTCGTCAATATCAAAGGTGGCGTCTTCAAACTCACCCACTTTAAAACCTTTATAAATAATTGGATCGCCAGGTTTATACGCGAATTCATCATCGCTTTTAAGCATCACGTGAAGGCCTGGTGTGCCTTGGGGCGTCACTGGTGGGCGCTCCAAGGCCGTAAAATGCAACTGTTCTTTGCCTTCATCTTGTGCTGACATTGCAATGTAGCTGCCAGATAAAAGCGTGTTTAGCCCTGATACCTCTGAAAAGCTAATTCGGGGCGCAACGACCCAAAATTCCGCATGCTCGTTTAATAAATGCTCTGCGCTGGCATCGATGCGCGCGGTAACTAATACACCAGTCAAATCGGGTTTAAGCGTAATTTTCTTTACTTGCCCAATGTCTAGATCGCGTATTTTTATTGGCGTTTTGTTTACTTCTATACCGGTGGCCGATTGCAGCTCTATCGTAATTAGGGGGCCCTGATTCTTCCATTGGTAGTAAACCATCCAGCCGCCTACTAACACCACCAAAATGGGAATTAGCCAAATACGTGATACAGACGAAGTGGGCTTTACGTTAGCTTCAATTGACTTTATGTCGTCGGTCATTTTTCTTGCTTCCACTGCTGCCAAATAAGTCGCGAGTCAAATGTCATCGCGGCAATCATTGTTACAAAAACTACGGCACAAAAGGCAATAGCTGCCTGGCCGGGGTGAATAGATAGCGTGCTTCCCATTTGAATAAGTGCCACTAGTACAGCTACCACAAAAACATCAATCATAGACCATCTGCCAATGGCCTCGGTAATACGATAATACTTTATGCGAAGCTGTTTTGAATTGGTTTTCTGTTGCTGAACTGAGTAATTCAACCAACAAAGAATAACTATTTTAGCCACTGGAACCACTACACTGGCCACCAATATCACTATTGCAACTGGGTATGAGCCCGTTTGCCAAAGGCTTATAACGCCGCCAATAATGGTGTTTGGCGTTTGTTGGCCAAACAGTTCCGTGTGCATAATGGGCAGCACGTTCGCAGGAATATACAAAATACATGCTGTTAGCAATAAGGCCCAGGTGCGCTGAATGCTTGCATGGGCTTGTTGTTCACTTAACTGCTTGGGTTGTGGTGGCACGCCTTCGGCTAACCACATTGCGCATTTTGTCGTATCAAACTGCGCAATACATAGCGCGGTGAATGCAGAAAACCCAATAAACGCATAAAACGATAGGCCAATAGCTACATCGGCAAGTTCAGTCACTTTGATAAGGCTAACCAATGTTCCGACCAGAAAAATCTCTGCCATACTCCACGGCATTAGCGTGGTTACCATCTGTAAAATACGCGGCAGATACGATGGACGGTGATTGCGATACTGTGCTAACGATAACAACAGTATTCCCATTAAAACCATTCCCGGTAGTAGGATGGTGGCTAACCCCGTAACAATGGCAAGCGACAAATAATCTTGTTGAATAAGCACAGCAATGCCTGATGGTAAGTCGATGCTATGCTTTTGGCCACTGGCTTTAAAGGTGAGGAAGTTAAACGACAGTGAAAGCAGCAGTAACACAATGGCACTGAACGAATAAGCAATCATGTTTTCGCTCGAATTGTTTCGGTGTGAAACCAACGTGTGATTGCAAATTGGGCAAACCGCGCGCTGTCGATGTGCTAAAGAAGGGATATGTGCAGACGTATGGCACTGTTCGCAAACAAGCGTTAAGTTTTCAGAATGCATCATAAAAATTCGTGTGCCACTTGTTCAACGTGTAATATCCAAGGTATAACTTGTTGATTTTAAGACTTTACAGCATAGCGCATTGTTGGCGTGTCGGGAAGTAAAGCGCGCCAAGCACTAGAACATACAAAAGAAAAACGAGCATTAAAGCGAATTTGATTATGGAAATAACAAACGGTATACGTACTCTTTACCTTAGTGGTAAAAACCAGGGAAGGCGCTTTGTATCAAAAAAGAGCGTAGGTGTGGTTCGATTTTGGCGAAGTCTTAACTTCGCACAGCGTTGCTATTTTTCTGCCACTTGCTTGTTTGCACTTTGGCTGTATTTTGATATCAACAGTGTAGCGTTCGAACTGTTGATGTTTAGCTTTGTGCTGGTTGGTGTGTTCAAAGAGACATGGCCGAAATTTATGTTGGTGTGGAATAGTTTGCCCGGGAAAGCTGCTATTTTATTTGTTTACGCTGTTATCGCAAATTTCGCGCTTGCATCGGCGAGCGGCATGGTTAATGACGTTACAGGTGTATCTGCTTCAGCTTTGCCCTACAGTCACAATTTCGCCCTAATTTTGATGTTGCCGAGTTGGTTTTTTCTTACTTCTACACTCCTTTTATTTAGTGCGATCATACTCACGCCTTTATACCTCCTTGTTTTGCTTCTGCTCAAGCCTATTGGCATAAAGCGGGTTTGGCATCCGCCTGAATATCGGTTCGTTTTCACCACAGCTTTCGTTCGATACATCCTTACTTGGGGAGTTTTCTTAAAGTTAATCGTTATCGCATTGCAGTTAGGTATTGTTGAGCCTGTAGCGGATAGTGACGAAGGAGAGGTTGTAACTATTGATTATGCTGCAGGAAAGTTGGCAACAGAGATCTTGCGAAGTGAAGAGGGGGAAGTGGCGGCTCTTAATAAACAGGCATCTACTGAGCCTGTACTTGAAATAGAGCCCAATAACTCGTCACAGCAAAATGCTATTACAAAAGCTCAAGCGTTAGCCAATGTAACAGATACTTCAAAACAAGATGAAGTGAGGCAAACCATAAAACAAATAAACGCTGACGCTAATGAACTCAACAATGAGCTTGACGATGTTTTAAGAGACGCCGCTGAAAAAAGTAAATCTTTCCGGCGCATGCAGCGTGTAGCATTGGCACACTTTATTTTCGAGTATGAAGCGGATGCGCGCTCTCGTTGTGCGCATACTGAAAGCAGTAGAGTTATAGAGCTTAACGACTATGAAATACTTCAGGTTACGCAAAATAAAGACGAAACCAATGAAATCGGCTTCGATTATCAGGTGCTCGCATGTAAATCTGCTGCAATTGGCTTAGGTGAGAACAAATAAATTTTATTCGTTAATAAAATCAAGTACCGGTGAAACTGTTATTTGCGGTGCCTCTTCGTGAGGCACGTGGCCAAGTTCATCGAAAATAATGAGGGTACTGTTAGGGATATCTTTTTCGAATCGCTTGCCCAGTTTTAGCGGAATTAGTTTATCTTTTGCTCCCCACATTATGAGTGTGGGTATTGTTAATTTAGGCAGTGATTTGCGAAGCTCACCAGGCTGTGTTTGCACAAAACGCTCTTTTATCGCGGCGCGATTACCTTCGCGAAGCGTTAGCTCATAGTACCTATCTACTAAGTTATCGGTCACTAAAGCAGGGTTACCAAAAACGTTCTCTACACTGCTTCTGATAACAAATTTAGGAATAAAGTTCTTAAGCAATAACTTTGCAAGTTTATTTTGTGAAAGTTTAAATGCAATAGGTACAGACTCCGCTTCGTAAGGGTAGCCAGAAGCGTCCACTAGCACTAACTTTGACACTCTGTTGGGATAACGTACGGCAGTTGCCCAGGCAATGTAACCGCCCAGGGAATTACCGGCAATAATGGCTTCTGAAACTCCTAGACTGTCGAGTATCCTTACCACATAGTTTGTGTATTGTTCTATTGTGTAGTTATTGTCAGGTTCCGGGCCGGTAAGGCCAAATCCAGGCAGATCAAAACGAATAACTCTGCGCTCATTTTTTAACTCAGAAACCCAGCCATCCCAGGTGTGTAGTGATGCACCAGTGCCATGGATGAGAACTATTGGTACAGCCGAATTATTGGCACCTTCATCACTAACATGCACACGAAGCCCGTTAACATCAACAAATGAAGACGTCTTGTACATCCACTTGGAGGTCAACTGCTCCACTGGAATGTCATCTACTGAATGCATTTTTACAAATAAGTAACCGCCTGCCGTTAGAACAATTAGCGTGACTACAACAATTTTAAAAATCTTCATTATTTTACTTTTAGAATTATTACTAACGTTAGTGATACTTTTTTGTCAAAGTTACAAAAAATCCGCGAACAGCAAAACTGGACGCGGATTTCTTAATAGCTCAACAAACGCTTTAGAAGCTCGCGTTGCCAGGTGTACGTGGGAACGGAATTACGTCACGTACGTTTTGCATGCCGGTTACGTATGCAACAAGACGCTCGAAACCTAGTCCGAAACCTGAGTGAGGCACGGTGCCATAACGGCGTAAGTCGCGATACCACGCGTAGTCTTCTTTCGATAAGCCCATTTCTTCAAGGCGAGCGTCGAATACATCAAGACGTTCCTCACGTTGAGAACCACCGATGATTTCACCAATGCCAGGTGCAAGTACGTCCATTGCAGCAACCGTTTTACCGTCGTCGTTAATGCGCATGTAGAACGCTTTGATGTCTTTCGGGTAGTTCTGCATGATAATTGGCGCACCAACGTGCTCTTCGGCTAAGTAGCGCTCGTGTTCAGACGATAAATCGATACCCCATTCAACAGGGAATTCGAATTCTTTACCGCAGTTTTGCAGAATCTCGATAGCGTCTGTGTAGTCCATGCGCACGAAATCAGAGCTGACTAACTTTTCTAAACGCTCAATTGCGTCTTTCTTAATACGCTGAGCAAAGAACGCCATGTCGTCTGGTAGCTCTTCAAGTACCGCTTTACATACATATTTCAGCATGTCTTCAGCAAGTTGCGCTACGTCTTTCAATTCAGCAAAAGCTACTTCTGGCTCAATCATCCAGAATTCTGCCAAGTGACGAGAAGTGTTTGAGTTCTCGGCACGGAACGTAGGGCCAAACGTATATACTTTCGACATTGCGGTACAGTATGTTTCAACGTTTAGCTGACCAGAAACTGTTAGGTAAGTCTCTTTTCCAAAGAAATCTTCAGAGTAGTCAACGTTGCCTTTGTCATCACGAGGAATGTTCATCATATCTAATGTAGATACACGGAACATTTCTCCTGCACCCTCTGTATCGCTTGCCGTTAAAATAGGCGTTGAGATCCAGAAGTAACCTTTCTCGTGGAAGAAGCGGTGAATAGCCTGAGATAAACAGTTACGTACACGTGTAACCGCACCGATAACGTTTGTGCGAGGACGAAGGTGTGCGTACTCACGAAGATATTCAATGCTGTGGCGCTTTGCTGCCATTGGGTAAGTGTCTGGGTTTTCTACCATGCCCAGTATTTCTACGTCAGTTGCATCAATTTCAAGCGACTGACCTTGGCCTTGCGACTCTTTCACTGTACCTGTTACAGATAGCGAGCAACCTGCAGTCAAGCGCTGTATATCAGCATAATTAGACAAAGAATTAAGCGCAATTACCTGAACAGGATCGAAGCAGCTACCGTCATGTAGCGCTATAAATGATAACCCGGCTTTAGAATCTCGGCGTGTTCTTACCCAACCTTTTACGGTTACCGATTCGCCAACGGCGTACTTACCCTTAAGTACGTCAACTACGGGCGCATGCGTCATGTTAATTTCTCCGTCTTACAAATTTTATTGTTGTTGCTGGTATTGAGACATAATCAACAACAAAGTGCAAAATGCACGAAACTGTTTTTTTAAATCAATGTTTTTAAATTGTGCTGCCGATAACTAAATACATAATGAGTGTGGCGTTTTTTTGCGTTTACGGCTTAGACCGTTCGGCACATAATCGAGTACGATGATATGGTGGTGCAAAAATAAACAAAGGGCACAATTTACTAGCACGCTAGTATACTCAACCGTAAGCGGGATGCCAGAGAACAGAGTGACAAATGGGAAATAAAAATAGTTCAACGTCAGAAAATGAAGCTGAAGCATCATCTACGAATAGTGATGCAGCCAAAAATAGCAGGGCCAGCGCAGGTAATACTGACGAGATAATCACTTATGAAAAGCTGGCTGAGCGTCGTTCGGTAGATCGCGCACAAACGCCATTCTTTCGCATAATGATAGGCGTAAATATACTTGCATGGATAAGTATGGTTGTAGTGTTAGTGTTGTTTCACTATGCCAGACCTGAACTAATCACTGGGCTTCAAGAATATTGGGGCATTGAAGGGGATACATCATGGTCTGAAGAGCACTTATCTGCAATGACGATAATGCTGCAGGTGTGCGTGGTACTAAGCTTAATCAGTATAGTGATGCGGGCAAAAAGAAACAGACGCAAGACTGATAGCTTTGGCGTTAATTTGTTTATATTGTTTGCCATTGCAGTAATAAGCTTAATTACACTGGTAACGACATTAGGCCTTTAACAAGCGCGTGCACGATGCAGCACACGCTTCTAAATAGAAAGATGCTTTTTCAGGAAAGGTGAAACGTGCAGTGTTATATAAACGCTACTTGAATAAGCCAATAGGTATAAGCTGCATAGGCCAGCACAAACGCACCACCTTCTAAACGGTTTAAACGGCCCTGACGTTTTATACCAATACAGAAAATGAATAATGCAACCGTTGACGCTAGCATTACAACCACATCTCGATATAAGAAGTCGGCTGATACTGCCATGGGCTGAATAGTACCCGCGATGCCCACAACCGCCAGCGTATTAAACATGTTTGAGCCAATAACATTACCTATTGCTAAATCGTGCTCACCTTTTTTAACCGCCACCAATGATGATGCTAATTCTGGAAGCGATGTACCTATGGCAATGACGGTAAGTCCAATAATGGTGTCGCTTACACCAAAATATGTGGCTACTTCAACAGCGCCCCAAACCAGCATACGCGAGCTTGCCACCAAAAGCAGTAACCCCGTGATAAGCCAAACAACATGGGTCTTTACCGTGCCCGCATTAGCGTTTATCTCGTCACTATATTCACTGGCAAGCTCGTCGCTGTCACCCTTCATACCGTGGTAAATACTCCACGATATTAATAGTACGAATAGTCCTAGCAGTGAAAATGCATCGTCTTTTGATACGTTTTGGTCGAGCACTTGCCATGCAGCAAAAAACGTAATGCCCAACAAAACCGGAAGTTCTTTCTTAATAATGTTCGATTTAACGGCGATAGGGCTAATTACTGCCGTCAAACCTAAAATAAGTAGGATGTTTGCTACGTTCGAACCGTAGGCGTTACCTAATGCAATACCTGAGTTTCCTTGAATAGCAGCAAAAATTGAGACAATGATTTCGGGAGCAGATGTTCCAAAACCAATAATGAGCATACCAATGAGAAGAGGAGACATACCTAAGTGATTGGCAACAGAGGCAGCACCACCAACGAATTTATCTGCACTCCATAATAAAATGGGTAGACCAATCAAAATAGCCAAAGTGGCCAATAGCATACTTACTCCTTAACACATTTCTTACTGGCGTTTTTTGTATTGAATTACCGCATATTTCTTGGGTACTCAAGTACATTTCAACCGCCATAAAACTCATAACTTTTTGTTGTCTTAACGATGAAAAAAAGCCGTGCTGATATTGCTATGCAAATGAAAACATAGGCGTAAACTCAGCGCACATTTTCCAGTGGCGAAAGATTGAACTCGCCACAATTTATTGTAACCGACAACTCACTTTTTAGAAGCGAATTACATGCACAATACACTGATTGTTACAGATGATGTTACTCCTTTTTGTAACACCGCTTTAACAGTGCTGACTTTTCAAGAATACCTTGCTGACTTTCCGAAGCTGAACGAGCCGAAAACTCGCGTTATAAACTTATGCGACACATCGCGCTATTTAAGTGAAGGTTACTACTGTTCTTTGCTTGCGCAAGCAAGAAGTCATCTAGTGTTACCTACAGTCAATACTATTAACGACTTACGCGTGGCCGAAGAAAAAAGTATCGACCGCATGGTGTTTTCTTTGTCGGTACAGCAAGACAATGCAGAAGTATTAAGCGAGCCTTTGTTAGTACTATTCGGTGAAGTGAAAGATCAGCGTTTTAAGCGTTTAGCGCGCCAAGCGTTTGAAAAATATCCTTGCCCAATATTGATAGTGACGCCATCGGTTACCCACACCAAAGTGTTGGCCAAAGCGTCGGGTAAAGTGCAGGTTGAAGGTGTTGCAACTGTACAAGTAAAAGCGTTTAAAGATCTTGCTGAAAAACAGCAAGCACGGTTTATTGAGCAGCTAGAAATACACACTAAAAAACAATGGCGTGCTAGTAAAGCAAGTAAGCGTACGCGTTGGGATATGGCGATATTGGTAAACCCAGAAGAATCTACGCCGCCTAGCGACGAAAAGGCTATTAAACACTTTGTGAAAGCTGCTGAAAAAGCGGGGTTTCGTGCCGATGTGGTCAGCCGTTTGTCGCCAGAAGAGCTTGGTCATTACGATGCGCTTTTCATTCGTGAAACCACCGCTATCGATCATCACACGTACCGCTTGGCACGCGCCGCTGAGCGTGAAGGCATTGTGGTTATGGACGATACGCAGTCAATTTTGCGCTGCTGTAACAAAGTGTTTTTGCAAGACGCCTTCGCGTATCAAAAGGTGCCTGCACCTAAAGCGACATTTGTTTCAAGTGCAACGGATGAAGTGTGTAACAAGTTGATAAACGACTTTGGGTTACCGCTTGTGTTAAAGCTACCAGAGAGCTCATTCTCACGTGGCGTGCACAAAGCTGAAAATAAAGAAACGTTGAAAACAAGACTAACGCAGATGCTTGCTGAGTCGGCTTTAGTGTTGGTTCAAGAGTATATCTTTACCGAGTTCGACTGGCGTATTGGTGTATTAGGTGGCAAGCCTATTTACGCATGTCAGTATTTTATGGTGAGAAACCACTGGCAAATATACAACCATCAAGGCGACAGATTTTCATCAGGTGGTTTTACCACAATGCCTACTTTCGAAGTGCCTAAACCCGTACTTCAAGCAGCTATTAAAGCGGCAAAAGTGGTTGGTGATGGCCTGTATGGAGTTGATATTAAACAGCAAGGCAATGCCGTTTACGTTATTGAAGTAAACGACAACCCGAGTATTGATTCGGGTGTGGAAGACAAATATTTAGGCAAGGCCCTGTACGAATTAATTATGCAGGAATTTGCTAATCGACTGGAGCAAAGAGGGCGATGATTTCATTGCGCGCTGCCACAATAAGCGATATTGCGGCGTTACAACATATTGAGAAAACCTGTTTTACAACCGACAGGTTAAGTAAATCACGTTTCAAATTTTATGTAGACGCGCAACACGCTGAATTAGTTGTTGCAGAGAGAGTTTTGGCCGCAAACGACGAAGCTAGCCAAGGGAATGACAACCCAAACCCTGAAGTTCAGCAGTCTTCTCAGCACCAAATAGTAGGCTACGGTTTGCTATTACTGAGAAGAGGAACGCAGTTAACACGTTTGTATTCTATTGCTGTGTTGCCAGAAGCGCGCGGGTTAGGTGTTGCCGAACAACTCATTAACAGCTTGGGGGAGCGGGCGCTTTCGCGGGGAAAGCGGTTTATGCGCCTAGAAGTGGCCGAGTGGAATACGGGGGCCATAGCGCTTTATAAAAAATTAGGTTTCAGCCAATTTGGTATGTATACCGATTATTATGACGACCACACTGATGCACTTAGAATGCAAAAAGTGTTGGTAAAAAGTAAAACGGCCAAGCCAAGTGTTTATCCTTGGTATCAACAAACTACCGATTTTACTTGCGGGCCATCTGCATTAATGATGGCTATGTGTGCCCTTGATAGTCGCTTTGAAATGACGCAAGAAAAAGAGCTGTCATTGTGGCGCACGGCCACCACTATTTTTATGATGTCAGGGCATGGTGGCTGCCACCCTGTGGGACTAGCACTTGCTGCTGCGAATGAAGGATATAAAGCGCGCGTTGTGATAAATCAAGACGTGCCCTTGTTTATTGACGGCGTGCGCAATGTTGAAAAAAAGGCCATTGTTGAAAAAGTCGAAAATCAGTTTATGGCGCAGGCCCATGAAAAGGGCATTCCTGTTGAAATAGCTGACTGGCATACAGACGTCATTGACAGTACTTTGAAAGAGGGTGGTACGGTATTGTGCTTAATCAGCACATACGCATTCGACAAAAAGAAGATACCACACTGGGTAGCTGTAACGGGTGCAGATACACACTGCTACTATTTGCACGACCCCGATGCCAGCGAAGGGCAAGTTGTGGAGTATCAACACATTCCCGTAGCGCGGGAAGACTTTTTACGACTTGCCAGTTACGGTACGCGTAAAATTCGCACCCTAGTGCTTTTGCAAAAAGAAATAGCCTGAAGCAAATTACTTTAAAGAAACAGCTTAAAAGCACCTGCTTAGTAGTACTTCACATCGACTACATCTTGCAATCACACTAGTTCGCTTGAGCGTTCTAGTGTGAAAGCTGGTTTACCGTAACTTTCTTGTTCAGTTTTTTAAGCTTAGAAACTAGTTGAGACAGTTCTTTCACCGAGCCAGAATACGCAATGCGTTTACTCATTTGCTGGCCTTTAACTGCGCTTCTGTACAAACCCTGGCTTTCAAAGCACTGAGTTTGCTTATCGAGTGACTGCCATTCGTCAGCGAGATCGCTTGGAATACAGTGACGTTTTGCACTGATTTTGTCTTTAATTTGCAACACTTTCCCAATTAGTAATTGTGCGTCAGTTGGCATAATATTCACTCCTGTACAACGTTTTTCTGGTATCGCTCTGTTTTCATTGGCTTTTTCATAAAAAGAAGCTGTGCTATGAAAATGTTGACGCGTTACCTTCTTCGTATCTCATACAGGTAGTTGCATCATTAGTGCCAAAGTACGAAAAATAAAGCTAACACAATGAAAGCAGGCGTTAATTATCGCTTTACGATAAAAGGTATGTATTTTTAGTTGTATAAAAAGTGGACGGTAAAATTTCTAAAACGGGAAATTGCTTAACATTTTGCAAAGATGTGAAGCGTTGTCGGGCTGTCAGAGCACTCTCTATCTTTGCTAGATATTGCAACATGCTAGATACGACCATCAATAATATCTATATAAGTAGCCATCGATTTGATTTAGTTTAGTCCAGCTTCTAATACCAACTGTGCGTTTGAAATCCACTTGTGATTTTCAACTTTATCGTTGAAGTAAAAATCGGGCTGGATACCTTTGTCGTCTATGGCCATATGGGGAATTCTTAGGCTTTTTGACAGCCCGTAATGCAACGTATAATGGCCACTTGGCGAAGTGGCTTGGTGCATGTTTGAGATATCTAAAACGCCTGCCGTCGTTCTACCAAACAGCTTCACTTTTTTACTTTGTTTCGCAGCCAGTAAAAATTGTTCAGCGGTGCTGCCGTTATTTTCATCTATCAACACTGCAACGTTGCTAGGAAACGGTTGAACAGTGTTGAACGTTTCAACGTTAATGGCATCGTCTAGGTTTACAAATTCGCCCACGTTCTGTTGAAGTACATCAAAACCACTTTTTGCCCACTGTTTCTCTTCTTCGCTCAAATGCGGGTGGTCAACAAACCCTTTCATACGCGCGTTATTAAGCGGCGTTGATAGAAACTCGACACCAACAGTTGTAATGGGGTTGGTATAAATAATGGGCAGTAATGAAGCATAACTTGCATCGCTGCCCCCACCGTTACCTCTAATATCAATAATTAGATTTTGCGTGTTATTAATAAGGTTCTGATTCTTCGCTATTACTGCGTCTATTTGCGCTTTGTTTGCGTGGTTAAACGAGGGGATTCTTAGCAATACGGTTTTATCGGATATGCGCTCGAAAGAGGCTTGCTCTGCTTGTAGTAAGCGCACATAGCGCTGTATGTCAGGTTCGCTTTGCTGCCGTGGCATTTGGCGCGACATCACAATAAAGTTATTACCCAGCATTACCGCGTTTTTACTTATTTGGGTGATGCTGTCGATATGGTTTGCCGAATGATCACCCATGTAAAACACCGCGCGCAAGTTGTCGTTGTCAGTGCCGTGTATTTCAAGCTTAACTTGGCCTACTTGCCAGTCGGGATTGCTACTATCAATGATGTAACCTTTAAATACGTCGCTCTCTTTACCCTCTTGTCTCAAGGCAACGGTATAGCTTGAAAAGTGCCAAATGCCTTCTAAGTCTTCTTCGTTCTTGTTTTCAAGGTAAGTTTTGAAGGCAGGTAAATCGAATGTATGAATTTCGGTGCTGTAGGCTTGTTCTGCTAGGGTTTGTGTATTAACAGAAAGACCAATATGACCGCTTCTAAAAAATGAAAGCCATTCGCGCAGTAGCACATGACATTGATCAAGATTTTTAGCTTTTTTTACTGACTCGGCTGTTGATGCATTATGGCTTTCGTAAGTATTTGTACCTTTCTTTGAAACTGCGTAATGAAACCCAGCGTCGTTGCTCTCAAAGGTAGTTTTAAGCCATGTGAATTCATTGCTGCAGTTAACGCTATTCGCAAAAGAGGTTTTAGAAACACACAAAACGGCAAGTAGTACTAGTGCATTTGTTTTCATTTTGATGATGTCCGTATCTTATTATTTAAAATACAAACTATCATAAATTCAGAGGTTTGCATTCAAATAATAGCACTATTACGCCATAGCAAGCACGAACACCTATTTATAAGAAAAACGCTTTGGCTTGCTTTTTATGTGTTTAATTTGGCAATAGCAAAAGTGCGGCGTCCACAGAAGTAGATTCAATAAAATAGCTGTTATCAAACTAAATACAATAGAAGAAGGAGTGAGCGGAACCGACGGGCGGTAGTTGTCTAAAACCCGTGTTAGCGTGTGGTAGTGTGAAGGTGATGCAATAAAAGCCAGCTTTTCAAAATAGTGTCCATGCTCTAATTTTCGGATACCTTGCTCAACAGTAGCCATTTGTGCAAACCGTTCAGCTTTAAGCTTTGCATTTTCACGAACAACAGCTTCGCTATTTTGTTGCAAGCTATCTAGCATAGCGTCTACCGATGTGAAACCATGGTTTTTAGCCATATTGGTAGACGTTGTAACTTCGTCTCTAAGCGCGTCGTAATAGCCGCTTAAATATTGACGGTAGTGGTCGGCTAGAATAGGGACCTGCAGTGTAATAATAAACAACACAGCGAATAACACCTTATCTAATACTCGTACTACCATCTCTACGCCTCTATATTTTCCTTACTTATATGCCAAGCATTTGCCCCTTTTTGCGCATTCAGGGAATTGCTTGCTCGATACAAAAAAACACACGGCAGTGACCGGTCATCGTAAAGCAGTATAAATTGCGTGTGTTAGCTTACTTAGTTGCTCAGCACTTATTATGTAGGGAGGCATAATGTATACCAGCTTGCCAAAGGGGCGTATCCATACGCCATGTTTCACAAAATGACGCTGTATTTCCGCTACATTTACCGGTTTTACTGTTTCTACCACGCCTATAGCGCCTAACACTCTAACGTCGGCAACACTTGGTAATGATGCACATTTTGCAAGTTCGCTCTGTAATTGTTGCTCAATGGCTGGAATTTGATGCTGCCATGCATTTTCATTAATAAGCGTAAGACTAGCATTAGCAACAGCACAGGCTAACGGGTTACCCATGTAGGTAGGGCCATGCATAAACACACCCGGTTCGCCTTGGCAGACGCCAAGCGCTACATCTTCAGTACACAGTGTTGCTGCCAGCGTCATGTATCCGCCAGTAATGGCTTTACCCAAACACATAATGTCGGGTGAAATTCCCGCGTGTTCACAGGCAAACAGTTTGCCCGTACGGCCAAAACCAGTGGCAATTTCATCGCAAATAAGCAGTACATCGTAGGTATCGCAAAGCTGTCGGCAGCGCTTTAAATATTCTGGATGATAAATGCGCATGCCGCCTGCGCCTTGTACCACAGGCTCTAGAATGAGTGCGGCCATTTCATGATGATATTTTTCAAATAGCTCTTGCAGCGGCAAAATGTCGTCTTCGCTGAACGTCTGACCAAAGCGCGTTTGCGGTGCGGGAGCAAAAATTTGCTTACTTAACACACCTTCAAACAAGCTGTGCATGCCGTTTACGGGGTCGCACACACTCATGGCGGCGAATGTATCACCGTGATAACCATTACGAGGTGCAACAATTCGCGATTTTTCTGCGCGACCTTGGCAAGCCCAGTATTGAATAGCCATTTTAATGGCAACTTCAACCGACACCGAGCCCGAGTCGGCCAAAAATACGCGCTCTAGCCCTGCAGGCACCATATTCAGTAACGTTTTACACACATCAATGGCGGGTTGGTGAGTAATACCGCCAAACATAACGTGAGAAAAGGCTTCAATTTGATCGTGTGCAGCTTTGTTCAGTGCAGGGTTATTGTAGCCGTGAATGGCTGCCCACCAACTCGACATGCCGTCTACTAATACTTCTCCAGTAGCCAAGGTAAGCTCTGCGCCTTTTGCGCCCGTAACTTCGTAACAAGGAAGTGGGTTTACTGCAGAGGTATAAGGGTGCCAAATGTGTTGCTTATCAAATTCTATATTGTTCAAAATTTAACCGTTAGTAAATCTTTTCAAATGGTCAGAGTTGACAACTTTTCAATGACGCATAGACTAAGCCAGCATTCTCATTTAGTAAAGATTAAGTAAGGGACATTTAATGACCACGGCTTCAGCGCAAAATGCGCAAACGACAACACTCCGTAACGATTGGACCAAAGCCGAAGTAGAGGCAATGTTTGCAATGCCCTTCAACGACCTGTTATTCAACGCTCAGGTTGTTCATAGACAACACTTCAACCCAAATGAAGTGCAAGTTAGTACATTGTTGTCGATTAAAACCGGCGCTTGCCCTGAAGACTGTAAATACTGCCCACAAAGCGCACGTTACGACACCGGGCTTGAAAAAGAGCGTCTGTTAGAAATAGAAAAAGTTATTCAACGCGCAAAAGAAGCGAAGCAGGTTGGCTCGACACGTTTCTGCATGGGCGCTGCATGGCGTAATCCGCGCGATCGCGACATGCCTTACATTTTAAAAATGGTTGAAGAGGTGAAAAGCCTAGGCCTTGAAACCTGTATGACACTTGGCATGCTTACTCGCGACCAAGCGGTTGCTTTAAAACAAGCTGGACTTGATTATTACAACCACAACCTTGATACCTCACCAGAATTTTATGGCGACATTATTACTACGCGTACATACCAAGACCGTTTAAACACGCTAGAAAACGTGCGTGAAGCCGGTATGAATGTATGCTCTGGCGGTATTGTGGGTATGGGCGAAACAGTAAGCGATCGCGCGAGTATGCTGGTGCAGCTTGCTAACTTACCAGAGCAGCCACAAAGCGTACCTATTAACATGTTGGTGAAAGTGAAAGGTACGCCGTTAGATAGCGTTGAAGACTTAGATTACTTTGAGTTTATCCGCACCATCGCGGTGGCGCGTATTATGATGCCGAAGTCTCATGTGCGTTTATCTGCGGGCCGCGAAGCCATGAACGAGCAAATGCAGGCGCTGTGCTTTATGGCAGGTGCTAACTCTATCTTCTACGGTTGTAAGCTACTTACAACGTCTAACCCTGATACTCACGAAGATGTAATGTTGTTCAAGAAGTTAGGCATTAATACCGAACGTACTCGTGACTTTTCTGATGAGGCACACCAGCAGGTATTAGAAGAAGAGATTGCGCAGCAGCAAGAGCAGCAGGCAGACAATAGCGACTTGTTCTACGACGCCAGTAAGCCAAAAGCAAAAAGCGAAAAAGTAGCTAGCACGTTGGATGCCTAATGGCTTTTGATTGGTTGGAAACAAAACTGATGCAGCGAGCAGAACAGGGCTTGCTGCGTCAGCGTTATTGTCAGCAATACGAAAAAGACAACATTATTTGCATTAATGACAGCCACTATCTGAATTTTTCAAGCAACGACTACCTTGGTATGCGTCAGCATGAAGGTGTATTACAAGCTTGGGTTGAAGGCTTGGCACAGTTTGGTGGCGGAAGCGGAGCTTCACCATTAGTGACTGGCCATACGCAGGCGCACTTGGCACTTGAGGCGTACATTGCAGATGGGCTAAATCGCGAGGCGGCATTGCTGTTTAATTCGGGTTTTGCAGCTAATCAAGCATTGTGCATGGCGCTGTTTTCTCGCCATGCAGGAGTGGCCAAGACTGACAATGAAAACGTAAGTTCAAGCGTAAAAGGTGCCATTTTTGCCGATAAGCTGATGCACGCATCGTTTCTAGAAGGCGCCATGTGTGTTGGTGAGCAGGCGCAGCTGCGTCGTTTCAAACACAACGACGTTAACCATCTTGAAAGTATGCTTGAAAAAAGAACTTTGAGTACGTCGAACGTTGAATATGCCGATTCCCTCTTAGTAAGTGAGGGCGTATTTAGTATGGACGGTGATTTTGCGCCAAGTAAAGCCTTAGCAGCGTTAGCGCAAAAGCATAATGCATGGTTTATGTTAGATGATGCACACGGCATGGGAGTGTTAGGGCAAAACGGCTTTGGTACTGTTGAGGCTCTTGGCTTAACACAGGAACAAGCCCCTATAGTGATGGGCACATTCGGAAAAGCCATAGGTACCGCAGGCGCATTTATTGCGGGCAGCCAAACCCTCATCGACTTTCTCGTTAATTTTGCTAAACACTATGTGTATTCCACAGCAATGCCCCCTGCACAGGCGGTTGCAACGCTTTATTCTCTTTCCCATATTGCTAACGATGCAACACAAAGAGACAAACTCACTGAAAATATTGCCTATTTCAGGCAGCGGTTTAATTCTGTTTTTAGTGCAAGTGCAGATAGTTATTCGAAAGAAAAAACGACTGATACAACAAGCGATAAGCCGCTAATTGCGCTCACTCTTGCTGAGTCAGAAAGTGCCATACAACCTATTATTGTGGGTTGCCCAAATCGTGCCGTTGCGCTTAGCGAAGGGTTAAAACAGCGCGGTATTTGGGTGTCGGCTATTCGCTATCCTACGGTGCCTAAAAATCAAGATAGATTGCGCGTAACCTTATCTGCAAATCACACTGCACAGGATATAGACGTATTGGTTGACGCTATTGCACTAGCGTACGAGGAGCTTGTGTAAGTGACAGTAAACGCAAACAATGCCTGCTATAAAAGTGCCAATATGGACGGTAGCGTAAACACTGGTACTACTGAACAGTACAACGTTAAAGCTCGTACGTTCATTACCAGTGAAACAGGCGCCAGCGCGGTAAGTGAGCAGGCCGTCGCTACTCGTTTCTCGAAAGCGGCAGGGCAATACGACAGTATCGCCAACATTCAAAAGCGGATAGCGCAACAGTGCCTTTCATATTTACCCGAAAAGCTTAAGGGCAGTGCCTTAGATATAGGCTGTGGAACAGGCATGCACACCAATACGTTGAGCATGCGTGGTGCCAACGCCATTGGTGTAGACATTGCGCAAGGTATGTTAGATGTAGCTGCAAATTCATTTAACAATGTGAAGTTTGTAAACGCCAGTGCTCAAGCGCTTCCGTTTGAAGTTGATAGTTTTCAAACTGTGTTTTCGTCAATGGCGCTGCAATGGTCAAGCTCGCCATTGCTCGTTGCCCAGGAAATACAGCGCGTGCTTGTAAAAGAGGGTATAGCCGAGCTGGCTATTATGGTTAGTGGTTCGTTTGCAGAACTTCAAAACGCCCGCAAAGTTGCTCAACTGCCTCAGGCAAACACGCCCATGCCAAGTACGTCTGATTGGGTTAGCGCATTTCAAAAATCGTCGCTAACACTGTCGCGAGTGATTACAAAAGATTACGTGGACACACACTCATCATTAATGCAGCTTCTGCACTCTGTGAAAGGCGTAGGCGCAGGTGAAACGGGCAACAAACAGCCTTCATTGTCGCGTCGCGATATTAAAAAGTTAGCCATGGCTTACCAGAACATAAGTGGGGTAGACGGTGAGTTACCGCTTACCTACCGCGTGAGCCATTTTAGGCTAGTAAAACAATAGGTTTAGGGAATTGAGAAACTGATGAAGCAGTATTTTGTTACAGGGACAGACACTGAAGTGGGGAAGACCTACGTTACCTGTCATTTACTTCGTGCCGCAAGCAAAGCTCAACTTAAATCGGTTGGCTATAAACCTATTGCGGCAGGTTGCGAGTTAATAGACGGTGAATGGGTTAACGAAGACGCGGCGAATATCCAGCAGGCTAGTGGTCTAGCATTGCCAATAAACGAAATTAACCCCATTGCATTGAAGCCACCCATTGCACCGCATATCGCAGCGAAAGAAGCAGGTGTGCAACTTTCGCAAGACAATATTGAAAAAGGGCTAAGGCATTTAGAAAGCTATCAGCCAGACTTTTTGCTCATGGAAGGTGCTGGTGGATGGCGCCTACCGTTATCGATAGGCAATAAAACTACACCTGCTCACTATCTATCGGATGTGGTTAAAGCGTTGAAAATGGACGTGATATTAGTGGTTGGTATGCGTCTTGGCTGCTTAAACCACGCGCTGTTAACCGCTGAAGCAATACGTTCAGATGGGCTAACGATAAAAGGGTGGGTAGCTAATGATGTCACAGGAAACATGTCACGCTATCAAGAAAATCTTGCATCGCTGTGTGACATGTTACCTGAACCTTTACTGGCTGAAATTCCCTATCAGTCCGAACCCGCTGAAGACGTATTACAACGGGCTATCGAACAGCTATATTAACAGCCTTCGTTAATTAGACTTATTTAAATCAGGTGCGTTAAATCTGCCCCCGCGTTTAATGGCTTTTTCTCATTACCTACAAAGATAAAGCCGTCGTGCTCGTCTTTCTTATTTGAACGGCCATCCTCTAGCGTCAGAGTTCCGCCACTTAGCTTTAATGCAGTACCTTCTCTAATTGCTACCACAGGTGTAGTAGGGTTCAGTGTGGTGAACTCAGCTAAGCGTTGGTCGCGAGTTTCGCCATTATGCCCAGGTGGCTGATAGTCGGTATAGTGCGGGTTAAGCTGGAACGGCACGATATCAAGCGCATCAAAGCTAGGCGGCTCGATAATAGGCATGTCGTTGGTGGTTCTTATTGACTGGCCACAAATATTTGAACCTGCACTCCAGCCTACATAAGGTGTGCCGTCTGCAATAGCATGTTTCATAGGTACTATTAGTGCGTTTGAATAAAGGCTTGATAGTAGGTGAAACGTGTTACCGCCGCCTACCACAATGGCTTGGTTATTCTTTTTGGCGTTATTAATAGCACTTACCGGATCATCAAACGTATGTAGGCCAGTTACATTGCATTCAGGCAGTGCTGTAGCAACAGCTTCTACATAGGCGTCGTAACTTTGTGTTACTGCAGCATAAGGGACAAATAGAAGGTCGCGAATGTTACCTAAGTGTGCAAAAATAAGCGCCCTTGCATGTTCTAGGTAAGGCTCGCTGCCTTGTCGTGAACTGCTAAGCATTAATACGTGTGCGGTCATACAATCTCCACAATTTTTCTGACGGCGTATCATACGTGAAACTAGGCGTAAAGTTTAGTCACGCTCTGTCATAGCGACTTCACATAAAGGTAAATGGGAAAGTAAATGGGACAATCAACGTCGGTTTTATTTGTGTGCTTGGGAAATATCTGTCGTTCTCCAACCGCTGAAGCTGTATTTAAACAAAAAGCCGCTGACGCAGGATTAAAATTAGTCATCGACTCTGCAGGCACCCATGGTTATCACATCGGCAAAGCGCCGGATAAGCGTTCACAAGCAGCAGGCGTAGCGCGAGGTTATAGTTTTAAGGGGCTTAAATGCCGTCGTGTAGATGAAAGTGATTTTGAAAAGTTTGACTACATTCTTGCAATGGACGACAGCAACTTATCGAATCTACGCGGAATGTCGCCTAGTCAGTATCAAGACAAAATAAAGCTGTTTCTAGACTTCGCAAGCGTTGAAGATAAAGAAGTACCCGACCCGTATTATGGCGGAAAGCGCGGTTTTGAGCTTGTATTAGACTTAATTGAAGAAGCGTCAGACGGGCTAATTGCGCATATTCAACAATCTTAATAGGAATATAAAAAGGTTGAACCAAGGGAAAAATGTAGTTGTAGCGCTTACCATTGTATTCGTGCTAGCGATTTGCAGTGTGCTTGGCGTCGTATTTTTTTCAGATATTGAGCCTGCATTAAAGCAGCATATAACGTTACAGTTGCAGCTTCCGTTAGTGATTACAGCAATATTGGTTGGTGCGGCATTGGCAAGTAGTGGCGCAACACTACAGGTGGTGTTGCGCAACCCACTGGCCGACCCGGGAATTGTAGGCATTACAAGTGGTGCAAGCTTGGTCGCAGCAGCATTGCTTTTACTGTCACCCAGTTGGGCTCAGCCTTATTTGCATTACCTTCTTCCTTTCGGGTGCTTTATTGGGGCACTTGCTACCACGTTTGTAATATACCGATTGGCGCGAAAGTTCTTGGGGTCGTCAACGGCGGTAATATTGTCTGGTATTGCAATATCCACACTTGCCGGCGCAATTATCGCGTGGCTTTATTTATTTAGCGACGCGAGTGCACTGCGCAACCTCACTTTTTGGTTAATGGGTAGTGTTTATCAAACCAACTGGCCTATTTTAGCAGTCGGCGCACCACTTATTATTGGCGCTGTTGGTGGCCAAATTTTTTATGCAGCTTCACTAAATAAACTGTATGCCGGAGATATAGCGGCGCGAAGCAGTGGTGTTGACGTTGAGAAACTAACCGAGCGCAGCCTTATCCTATGTGCCGTAGCCGTTGGTGCTGCAGTGTCTATGGCAGGCTCTATTGCCTTTGTTGGTTTGCTGGTACCTCATATTTTACGCTTAATGGTGGGGCACAATAATCGGTGGCTACTGCCCTTAAGCGCGCTAGCGGGGGCAAGCTTGCTTTTACTGGTTGCTCTTGCTTCAGAGCTAACCCGAGCCATTACTCTTCCGGTTTCTATGGTTACTGCCACCCTTGGCGGGCCTTTGCTTATTTGGGCATTGGCAAAAGGTCACGTGCGAGGCTAAGGTATGGAAAACCAACAGCAACCAATCATTTCGCTATCTAATATCAAGCTTAAAAAACGGCTGAATATCGAAAGATTACATGCAAAAAAAGGCGAGTGTATTTACATTCTGGGCCCAAATGGTGCGGGTAAATCTTCGCTTTTGTTTGTTATAGCTGGAATGATTGCTACCGATTCTGGAAACGTGTTACTGCACAACAAAGCGATTGAACAATGGCCTTTGGCAAGTCTTGCTAACGTACGAACGTTACTGCCTCAGCATACACAGAGTAGTTTTCATCTAAGCGTGCGTGAGTATCTAAGTTTTTATGTTCCAAGTACTGTTGCGGACGATGTAAAAATTCCAGCGCTATTAGAAAAGGCACTTGAGATAACTTCGTTTCTGGATAAAACCCTGACTCAGTTATCTGGTGGTGAACGACAGCGCGTGGAGCTTGGGCGTGTTCTGCTTCAGCTTTGGCATCAACTGCAAAAAGGCGAAGCCTTAGTGCTATTAGATGAGCCTTTGCAAGGGTTAGATATTCGTCATCAATATGCGGTAGCGCAATTAGTTCAAGCACTATGCAGTAAAGGCAATACCATTATTATGAGCTGTCATGATATTGGGCTAAGCGCAAACTACAGCAATACTATATGGCTAATGCAGCATGGATGTATTGTTGGCGCAGGCAAACCAGAGGCTGTACTTACAAAGGGTAATTTAGAAACTGTTTTTGAATGCCATTTTGCTATAAGCAAGCACGATAACTTTCTAGAATTTCAAGTTTGTGCACCTATTTCGCTTGAGTAAATGTGATACAGTGCTTCAATTACATTTTTATCATTTAATTCCTAATTAGACTGATTGGCGCAAGTCGTTACGCTTACATCAGCATTTTCATTATTATCAATATTAAAACGTTTGCCCTACGTTAATATTTTCAGGAGAACACCGTTGAGTAATTGGCAAGTAGATAGTTGGAGAAATAAACCTATTCTTCAACAACCCGAGTACGAAGACAAAGTACGATTACAAGAAGTAGAGCAAACACTTAGTACGTATCCGCCACTCGTTTTTGCAGCTGAAGCTCGTGAACTGCGCCGTCAGCTAGGTGAAGTAAGCTTAGGAAAGGGCTTCCTATTACAAGGTGGCGATTGTGCTGAATCTTTTGATGAGTTTAATGCCCCTAAAATTCGCGATACGTTTAAAGTGTTGCTGCAAATGGCCATTGTGCTTACCTTTGCCGGTCGTTGCCCGGTAACAAAGGTAGCGAGGATGGCAGGGCAGTACGCAAAGCCGCGCTCCTCAGATTTTGAAACCCGTAATGGTGTAACGCTGCCTAGCTATCGCGGCGACATTATCAACAACTTTGAGTTTACCGAAGCGGCACGCCGCCCAGATCCAGACCGTTTACTTGAGGCTTATCACCGCAGCGCATCAACGCTTAACTTGCTGCGCGCTTTTGCACAGGGCGGCTTGGCTGACCTGCACGAAGTGAACCGCTGGAACATGGCATTTGTTGAAAACAACCCGCTGAAAGAGCGCTATTCAGATATGGCCACGCGTATTCAAGATACGCTGGCATTTATGGATGTGATTGGCATTAATGCGCAAACCAGCACTACGCTGCATGAAACCTCGTTATTTACGTCGCACGAGGCATTGTTGCTTAACTATGAGCAAGCACTTACACGTATTGATACTCTAACGGGCAAGCCTTACGACTGTTCTGCGCACATGGTGTGGATTGGTGAGCGTACCCGTCAGCTAGATCACGCGCATGTAGAGTTTTTCCGCGGTATTCACAACCCAATTGGTGTGAAGGTGGGGCCAAGTATGCAGGAAGACGAGCTTATTCGTTTGATAGATGCACTTAACCCATCAAACGACCCTGGTCGCTTAACGCTGATAACGCGCATGGGTGCCGACAACTTGGCAGACAATTTACCGCGTCTTCTTCGCCGCGTTAAAGAGGAAGGGCGTCACGTGGTATGGAGCTCTGACCCAATGCACGGCAATACATTCTCTGCATCAAGCGGTTACAAAACCCGTAATTTCGATGCTATTTTGCGTGAAATTAAGCAGTTCTTCCAAGCTCACGAAGCAGAGGGAACTCATGCTGGTGGTATTCACCTTGAAATGACGGGTCAACACGTTACCGAATGTACTGGTGGCGCATATCAAATAAGTGACGACGACCTAGCGCAAGCATACAAAACGCAATGCGACCCACGTTTAAATGCAGACCAAGTACTTGAAATGGCATTTTTAGTGGCCGATCATTTGCGCAGCGCGTAACTAGCAATTCGCCAAAAAGAAATATGAAAACAGTAAGGCCAGTTAGCATTTAGTGCTCACTGGCCTTTTTTATTGGCGTAACGAAAAAACTTTTACGGAAATTTTACGCGTTAATTCTTACGCTGCTTGATATGCTGAATATATCGAAGTTGAACGACGTGTATTATGAAGCAGTTTAAAAACGTACTGTTGCCGCTAGGTGTAATGATATTGGCGGTAGTAGTTTGCGTAGCGTTAAGTGAATGGTTGCTGCCCTTGGGCGCAATTTTACTGTTATTACAATTGGCGTGCGCCATCTCTGCACTTGTAGGGTCGCGTTTAAGCGGCATTATTGCTGGCTTTGTTGGGGCGCTAAGCTTTAACTACTTCTTCACCGCACCCCTTTATTCCTTTCGCATAAATCAATTAGAAGACAGTATTAACTTCATTGTTTTTATGCTGGTGTCATTACTTATAAATGAAGTGGCCGCTTATGTTCGAAAGCAGCAGCGAGCTCTTGAAGTGGCTACTACACAGTCCAGCATGCTGCGCTCTGTTTCTCACGACCTTCGAACTCCACTTTCAACCATCATTGGTTCAGTAGAGACCATCAATACTTATGGCGATAAATTGCAAGAGAGTGAAAAGCATGCGCTGTTACAAGGTGTACTAGCTGAAGGAAGACGCTTGTATGCCTACATTGAAAACTTGCTTCAGGCTACGCGGATTGAACACAATGCACTAGCGGTGAACTTAGAAAGCGTGCCCCTTGTTAAAGTCGTCTCATCTCTTGAGACTAGAGTGAACAATTCACGCTTAACTGTTGAAAATAGCGCTTCACATCAATTTGTTACCCTGTCGGAATCTTTATTCGAACAAGCGTTGTATAACGTTATAGATAATGCGCTTAAATTCAGCGAACACGGAGTGCAATTGAAAGTAAGCGATGATGAAAACAGCGTTACCTTTTGTGTAAAAGATAATGGCAAGGGGTTCAGTGAAGCTATGCTTCAAAAGCCTTTTTCGCTGTTTCAAACCGAACAACCCACCGACAATGGAACCAAAGGAATAGGGCTAGGACTTAGTGTGGCAAAAGGTATTGTAGAGGCTCACAAAGGAAGTATATCACTTCAAAATAACAATGCTGGTGGCTGCGTGTATATACGCCTTTTAAAAGGACACCAGTATGGCTAGCACCATTCTAATCGTTGAAGATGACATCAATATTGCCCAAATGTTAAGTATTGCAATACGTACAGAAGGGTATGACTGTGTTCAAGCGTCTAACGTTGCAGATGCCATTGCAATGTTTTTAAGAACCCCGCCAGATTTAGTGATTCTCGACTTAGGGTTACCAGACGGCGAAGGTGCTCACGTTCTGGCTCGTATTCGGCAAACCAGTAGGCTTCCTGTGTTGGTGTTATCAGCACGAGATCAAGAAACAGACAAAATTCAGCTTTTATCTCAAGGTGCGAATGACTACGTAAGCAAGCCATTCGGTATAAAGGAATTAGTTGTGCGGGTAAAAGTATTACTGCGCGATTTTAATCCTACCGTTGTACCTGCTTCTGCCAATCGCACAATGGGCAATATCTCTCTTTCAATAAAGGAAAGAACGCTTTCAATAGACAATCACGTCATACCGCTGGCACCAAAAGAATTACAGCTTTTAGATGAGCTAACAAAACAGCCTGGAGAATTTATAAGCCAGCAAGAGTTGCTGCGTCGAATTTGGGGCCTTCACCACAGCGAAGATTCGCACTATATACGCATACTAGTGCGTCAGCTTCGCAAGAAAATAGATGAACATAACTGCGCTTCAACGTTTATAGAGACCATGCCGAAGCGCGGTTATCGTTTCAATGTTACTTAAACGGAGTTGTTAAATGTCGCATTTCACTGTTATTGGACTTGGCAAGTTTGGGCTAACAGCAAGTCTAGAGCTTATTCATATGGGTCATACTGTTACAGGGATAGACAAAAACGAACGACTGGTAGAGCAATATGCTGGCGATCTTACCCAAGCCTTAATATGTTATGGGTGTGATGAACGCGCACTAACTGAGCTCAACTTATGTGAAAGTGAGGCGGTGCTGGTGGCTATTGGCGAAAATATGGAGGCCAGTTTGCTGTGTACGCTAGCGCTTAAACATTTAGGCGTTAGCAATATTTGGGTGAAAGCCAATAGTAATGCACATCACACTATTTTATCGAAGTTGGGCGTTTCAAAAATTATTCACCCCGAGGAAGAGATGGGCGCAAGGGTCGCACAGGCCCTTAACTACCCAATGGTGAACGATTATATGGGCATTGGGCACGGGCATTATATTGTTGACGTAAATTTGTCTGATAATTTTGAGCCGCAGTCACTCGCCACCATTTTGTCAGGCTTTGAAAAACAGCTTAACTGTTTGCTCGTTAAACGTGGACAGACACTTCATCCGTCGCCTGCTGCTAAATTTGAGCTTCAGCCAAACGATACGGCGATATTGTGTGGGCCTCGTGAATCGCTAGTTGCTATTGCACCAAGGCTAGTGAAATGAACAGATGGAGTCCGGCATATCGCCAGCTAGAGCGAAAACCAAAAGGCGCGAAAAAGGTGCAGGCTGCACCGCCGCTCATACTTAGTTTAAGCTTTCTTGCTGTCATTATTATTGGCACGTTGCTTCTAAAGCTTCCAATAATGACAACCCAGCCCATTACTTGGGTTCAAAGCCTTTTTACTGCTACCTCAGCTGTTACGGTGACGGGTCTTGTGGTGGTTGACACAGGAAGTGCGTTTACACTTGCAGGGCAAACAGTAATTGCCATTCTTATACAACTAGGCGGTTTAGGGCTTATGACATTTGCCGTGGTAACGCTTATCGCGTTGGGCAATAAAATGAGCTTTATGCAGCAGTCGGCAGTGAAAGAAGCGTTCAATCAAACTGATATGTCGACGTTAGTTAGTACTGCCAAAGCGGTACTCTTGTTTGCCTTTGTAGTGGAAAGCGTAGGTTTTATTGTGTTAACCGCATTCTGGTGGCAAGAATTACCGCCTTTAGATGCTATGTTTCATGCCTTTTTCTACACCATCAGCGCCTTTAACAACGCTGGCTTTGCATTAAGTAGTGACAGCTTAAGTGCCTATGTAGCAAGCCCCGTTGTTAACATCACAATAACCTTGCTGTTTATAGTGGGTGGGCTTGGTTTCTCAGTGTGGTTAGAGCTCCTCAAAAAGCGTCGTTGGCAGCCATTGTCGGTATACGCTAGAGCCATGATCTTAGGTACGGTTGTAATTAATGTGCTGGCGTTCGTGCTTATTTTGCTTATAGAAGGGGACAACCCAGCCACGTTGGCAGGCATGGATACTCAGGCTGCGTTGTGGGCGTCTTGGTTTCAAGCTGTTACGACTCGAACGGCGGGTTTTAACACTATTGATATTGCATCACTTGAAGATGCGACAACAGTATTAATGCTACTACTGATGTTCATTGGTGGTGGGTCGATGAGTACTGCTAGTGGTATTAAGCTAATCACGTTTATAGTGCTTTTGCTTGCCGCGTATAACTATATTCGACGCGGCGCCGTACCAAGCCTATTTGGTAAATCTATTAATGCCGAAACGGTGAGTAAAGCACTAGCGCTTACACTAATATCAATAGGTATTACTTGGATGGCTATTTTCTTGCTACTTATTACTGAAGATGCGCCTTTCTTAGATATCGTGTTCGAAGCTGTTTCTGCGCTTGGTACCGTGGGCCTGTCACGCGGGCTAACCGGCACGTTATCTAGCAGTGGTGAATTTATTATTATTGCGTTGATGTATATTGGTCGCCTGGGGCCGCTGACGATGGCGTACTTTATTGCAAGTCCTCGCAGCAGCCGAATTAAGTATCCAGACGCACGTTTAGCTATTGGTTAGTTTTGAAGAGCGCTTATGCGTTCTTCTTCCGTTAATACGCCCGTGAAAATGGTTTCTCGTCGCAGGTTAGCGGTACGCTCATCCTCTGCAAGGAGTAGTGCTTTGAACACATCGGGCTGATTTACCGTTTCCAAAATGCTTTTCCACAGCATATAGCTGCCATATCGCATCATTTTTGATTCATAGCGTTGTTCCAGCTTAGCTTCAATACCACCTAATAAATCTGGATTGGCTAATACCTTATCGGCAATGGCTTCATGTAGTTTGCGAATACGTTCGTTTACTTCGCTTCGTCGCTGTTTTCTTGGTCTTGCTAACATTACTAGTTTTTTGTGTTAATCGTCGTTTAATAAAGGTTCTACAACCGATTCTAAGCCGTTAAGCTTAATTTCGTACATCAGCGCCAGTTGTTTACCTAGTGTATTGTCTGGAAAGCCTTGTTTGTGAAACCATACCAAATAAGGCTCAGGCAAATGAAACAAGCGCCTTCCAGAATACTTGCCAAAGGGCATAACTTGGTTAATAGCTGCTTTAATTTGATTGGGATCCATCGTTACTCTCTGTTTTGTCGCGAAGCTGAGCTTGCCATAATTGAGCGTACTCTCCGTTTTTACTCAACAACTCGCTGTGTGTACCTTCTTCAACAATATTACCTTGTTTAAGCACCAAAATTTTATCTGCATCCACAATGGTTGATAGCCTGTGTGCTATCACTAAGCTTGTGTGGCCTTTGGCAGCATTTTGTAGTGCAGACAAAATAGCACGCTCAGATGTGCTATCAAGGGAGCTGGTCGCTTCATCAAAAATCATTATTGGCGCGCCTTTTAACAATGCTCTGGCTATTGCTACGCGCTGTTTTTCGCCGCCAGAGAGTTTTAAGCCACGTTCACCAACCGTTGTCTCTAGTTTTTCTGGCAGTTTGGCTACAAAGTCTTCAAGATGAGCCAGTTTAATTACCTTCTCAATTTCATCATCGGTAGCATCGGGCTTTCCATAGCGGATATTTTCAATTAGCGAGGTGTTAAACAGAACAGTGTCTTGGGGCACAATACCAATATGGTTGCGTACGCTTTGCTGAGTAAGTGAGCGAATGTCTTGCCCGTCTATGCTCACTGCGCCCTGCGTTGGCTCGTAGAAGCGAAATAAAAGCTTCATTAGCGTGGATTTTCCAGCGCCGCTTTCACCCACTACTGCTACCTTATCACCTGCCGGGACCGTAAAGCTTATACCATTCAAAATTTGGCGCTTTTCATTATAGGCGAACGCAACGTTGTCGAACCTTATCTCTGGGTTAGTAGTGTTTAATGGTTTGGCGTCTAAACTATCGCTTATTGCAGGTACCTGTTCCAGCAGGCTGAATAACTTATCGATATTCGCCAAGCTACCGCGGATCTCTCGATAGACAAACCCAAGGAAGTTTAGCGGCATAAATATTTGCATCGTAAAGGCGTTAATAAGCACAAAGTCACCAATGGTCATGGTGCCGTTTATAACGCCGTATGCCGCGTTGGCCATCATAGATGTCATTGCAATGGCGATAATACTGGCTTGACCACCATTTAATGCGAACAGCGATAATCGGTTTTTTCTGCGCGCCTTTTCCCACGCTGCTAAGTCGGTGTCGTAGCGGTTGGCTTCAAACTGTTCATTATTAAAGTATTTAACTGTTTCAAAATTTAATAAGCTGTCGACTGCGCGCGAATTGGTTGTTGAGTCGGCTTCATTCATTTGCACAACAAAACGCGTTCGCCAGTCGGTAGCTTTCATTGAAAAGCCGATGTAGGCCACCACGCTTATCACAATAATAAGCGCAAACGACACACCAAACTGAAATAGCAGCAGGCCAACTACTAAACTAATTTCTAATAGCGTGGGCACTATGTTAAACACCATAAAACGCATTAAGAAACTTATGCCGCTGGTGCCACGCTCTATATCTCGTGACAAACCGCCAGTACGTCGGTTTAAGTGAAAGCCTAAATCAAGGTTGTGAAGATGCTTAAAAACTTTTAATCCAAGTCGTCGCATTGCACGTTCGGTGACTCGTCCAAACAATGTGTCTCGTATTTCACCAAGCAACACGTTAATTAATCTCAGCGCTCCATAGGCAATCACTAAACTTATAGGCACCGCAATAGCTAGCGTGGAGAGGTCGCCATTTAAGCTGTCCACCGTATATTTCAGCACGTAGGGCAGGCCGATACTGGCTAATTTCGCTGCAATAAGGCACAGTATGGCAAGTGCCACACGACGCTTAAACTCAAGCAAATAAGGCCATAGTTGCGATAAGGTTTGCCATTTTACGGGTTCATCGGCGTTAGTTGGGAATCGGTTTCTTCTCATATTCGTGTATAGTGAAGCTCTAAAGCGTGATGGTTAACGATGCGGCATTGCGTTTAAGATAACACGAGTTTTGTGTTTCAAGCCGACAAGAATACGCAATGAAATATATAAGAGATTAATTTGGTCTTTTTTATCGGTATAAAACGTTTTAATCTGCATATGAGTTCGTGAGTTGAAAAAGTAGCAACGTTGAATTATTGGGAAGTAGTGTAACTAGGCGGTGACTTAGTTCACGGTTTACAGGGAAGATTAAACATTAATTATTCAGTGACGAGAGGTTGGTTTGTTAGAAGATAGTTTCGGTAGACAATTTCATTATTTACGTTTGTCCGTTACCGAAGCGTGCAACTTTCGTTGTCAGTATTGTTTACCTGACGGATACGAAGGTCCATCTAGTGATCAATTCATGTCGCTTGCTGAAATCGACACTCTTCTTAAAGCGTTTGCACAATTGGGTACGTCTAAAGTACGCCTTACTGGTGGCGAACCTACACTACGCCGTGATTTCCTCGATATTTTACAGCTTACTGCAAACACGCCCGGTATTGAGCGGGTAGCAATGACCACGCATGGTGCGAGAATGGAAAAATTCGCATCCCAGTGGAAACAGGCTGGGCTTCATCAAGTAAACGTTAGCATTGATAGTCTTGACCCTAGACAGTTTGCTGCAATTACAGGGCAAGATAAACTTCAGGCAGTGTTGCGCGGGCTTGATGCCGCCATAGACTGTGGTTTAGACGTAAAAGTAAATTCAGTACTGCTGAATGATTTTTCAGATAGTCGCCTCCAGCGCTTTTTAGCGTGGTTAAAGGATATGCCTGTCACTCTTCGCTTTATCGAGTTGATGGAGACCGGTAACTTACCGCAATTTTTTAACCAGCAGCACCAAAGCGGCTCTCCCCTTAAAGACACGTTAATTGAAATGGGTTGGCAACCGTTATTAAGACGAAAAGATGCGGGTCCTGCGCAAGAGTTTTATCACCCCGACTATAAAGGGCGTATTGGCCTGATAATGCCGTACAGTAAAGACTTCTGTAAAACCTGCAACAGGTTGAGAGTTTCAGCGCCAGGAAAGCTTCATTTGTGTTTATTCAGTGAAAACGGCATTGATATGCGCGATTTATTGACCAGTGGAAACGTAAATGATGTGGTCGCGTTCTTACAAAACGTGCTGGGTCAGAAGCACGAAACACACTATTTACACGAACGAAAAACCGGGGCTACCAAACACCTTGCCATGCTGGGCGGTTAAAGACCCCGATTTTTGTTTGGTTTGATGTAAAAATAGGCTATATTCAAAAAAGCTGTAACTTTTAAGAACAATAATAAAGGAAGTATATGCATATCACGGACAGTGCGCGTCTTTCTTACCACTACATTACCGAATCAGACACTGACTTCTTATGGGAACTAGATCAGGATGAACTAGTTATGAAGTACATCAACGGCGGTAAAAAGTCTTCAAAAGAAGATATACAAAACATTTTCATTCCTAGAGTGCAAGCATTCTCTAATTTTGCTTTCGGCTGGGGCCTTTGGCGTGTCGAAAAGTTGGACGATGGTGAGAGTATAGGCTGGATCCTTGTTAGGCCTTTTGGTTTTTTTACCCAACATCCTGAAACCGATAATATTGAACTAGGCTGGCGTTTTAAACAGTCTAGTTGGGGTAACGGTTATGCGACCGAAGCTGCATTAGCGGTGAAAGAAGCCTTGTACGAAATAGGTGTAGAAAAATTTTCTGCCATCGCAAACCCAGATAATGCAGCGTCTATCAATATTATGAAAAAACTAGGGATGTCGTTTAGTCACGAGCTTGAATACAAAGACAAAATATTCGACGAGACAGTTGTGGTTTATACCAATTAATCTTTTCTGCTAGGCGTTGCTAAGTATTTGCTTAACCGAATCGTAACGGATTTGTTGGTCGCTGGTAAGCGCGGCAGATTCTAAAATCTCTCTGCAGTTTTTTATTGCCTGCCTAGTATTTGGTAGAAGTGCTGTATTTGCCTTTCGCGCCCGCAGTATGGCCTGCAAATAGTTTAGTGCAATAGACGGGTTTTTAGGCATTACGCGGAACGCTTGCGCAAAGATATTGTACGACTGCTCTAAGTTGCCTTTCTTGTATTGGGCAACTGCTGTGTTGTTTAGCACTTTCGGACTTAGCGAAATGGCTTTCTTTTCGGCGCGCTCTTGTTTTAGGTAAGTCTGCATCAAATCAATCTCCCCGCCGCTTTGTATTTGCTTGTCAGCAATAGCGTCGAGAATTTGAAGCGACTCTTCTTTCATTCCCACTTCATGAAGGGCCTTCGCGCGGTCGAGCAGTGCTTCTGTTGAGTGCTGCTCGCTATGTTCGGTATAAAATTCTGACAACAGGGTTTGCGCCTTCAAGGTATCATCTTTCAAGTAGTGCATTCGCGCTTCAATAACGGCAAGTTCATCGCTTAATGCGGCCTTAGGATGAGCCTGTTTGAGCTGCCTAAGGTATTCATTCGACTGCTTTATGATGCTGTGAACATGCTCAGGTTCTGACGTCATTGCGAAATCTACACCTGCACGTGCCGCAGTTAAGTAAACCTCGGGCTTATCGTGTATTGACCCTTTGGAATATCGCACCATTTTTCTAGCGCTGTTGAACTGGCTTTCATAGTCGTGAGTGATACGCGCTAGATTTAACGCCTGCTGGTGGCGAGCAATATTTCGCGGTGACATATCGCATGCTAAGTGCGTACTTTCCAATGCATCATCGAATTCCGAACGCTTTATTTGGACTTGCGCTAATAAATCATAAGCATTTAATGCTGAATCTGGGCGCATAGCTAGCTGTATAATTTCTCTTTCCGCATCATCCAATTCGTTGAGAGCTAAAAGCGCGGTGGCTATGCCGAGTTTTGCCCAATTAAATTCCTGGACATTTATTATCGACTCATAAAAGGCAACGGCTTGCTGAAAACGTTCGGTCAATAAAAGCAAATCGCCCTTTATTTTAAACGCAAGAGGGTAGTGGTCTGCATTTTCTGGCTGCACAAGAAAATGTTCGACTTCTGCCAATGCGCGCTCATGGTCGCTTGAATCCATAAAACGATAAACGTTTTTTAGCGCCTTTTTACGGGATAAAACACGGCTTAAACGCTTATCTAACTCGTTAACAGAAAACGGTTTTGCAATAAATTCGTCTGGCTGTAGTTCGATGATAGCGTGAACCACTTCTGTTGAAGTATCGGCGCTGGTAAAGATAAAGGCGCTAGTAAGCGGAAGTGCTTTTTCGTGGGTAAGCTGCTCTAGCAGAAAATAGCCGCCTTGTTCAGAGCGCAGGCTGTAAGAGCATATAATGGCATCATAGTCGTGTTGCTGCATTGCTGAAAGTGCAGACGAGGGCCTGTCAACATAGTCCATATTCTTGAAACCCAACTGCTGAAGCGCATAGTGCATATGGCTTTTTGCCAGCACTTGGTCTTCTGCAATCAGTAACTTAGTATTTTTCGCTAAGTTTAGTTTCATTTAGGCTTTGTCCTTAAGGCGCATTTTTACACAATACCACGATGTTGTACTTCAGTAAGTATAGTTAAATACATTGTATTGAGCACATTATCAACAATATACAATGTATCGGAACGTAAGGGAAAAAGCTTTAATAGAGTCAGATCAAGCTAGGTTATGCGATGAACTAAACCAGATGCTGATATTTAATATAGATATAGAAGAGATGGTGGACGCTACTGGGCTTGAACCAGTGACCCTCGCCTTGTAAGGGCGATGCTCTCCCAACTGAGCTAAGCGTCCGTATTGTGACTTTTCAAAAGTGGTGGACGCTACTGGGCTTGAACCAGTGACCCTCGCCTTGTAAGGGCGATGCTCTCCCAACTGAGCTAAGCGTCCATATTTTGAATGCATTTAAAAAAGTGGTGGACGCTACTGGGCTTGAACCAGTGACCCTCGCCTTGTAAGGGCGATGCTCTCCCAACTGAGCTAAGCGTCCATATTTTAAATGCGATTGAAAAGTGGTGGACGCTACTGGGCTTGAACCAGTGACCCTCGCCTTGTAAGGGCGATGCTCTCCCAACTGAGCTAAGCGTCCATCTTTTTCAATCCTTGCCGAAGCAAGTGGGGCGGTATTATAGAGTCGGTTCCGTTAGTGTCAACAATAAAATTAAAGAAAAATGACTGTGTGCCCGAATTTTAAACATTCTGCTGGGATATTGATTAAATTGATGAAAAGAGCGCCGATTTGGTTTAATCACATAGCTTTTATCAAAGTACGAATGGTCCATGCAATTCGGCTTTTCTCTATCGAATGTTCCAATGGCGTGGGTTTATAAAGTGCGGCTTTTAAACAACGAGATATTAATAATAGATGCTTTTTTTTCGTTTTGGATACACGATTGACGCGTATCTATTAGGGGCGTTTTAAAAATGAAAGTGCGACATGTGACAGACTTTTAAGTGTCTGTCCACGTTATTACCTCACTTATTTCCTTGGGTACCTTGATAAGTCCCCAGAAATTCAGAACCTCTTAAGCGCATAAATATGGAGCTCTGAATCTTTATTACTATCAGAACTCATCATCTTACTTTTGAAGTGTTGCGTACACTGGTAGAATGCGCGCAACTTTTTGGAATTGTTTACATAGAGAGTGATCATGTCGGTTGTTACACGATTTGCACCTAGCCCAACAGGCTATCTTCACGTTGGTGGCGCGCGCACTGCGCTTTATTCTTGGCTTGTTGCTAAAAACAACGGTGGCGAGTTTGTTCTTCGTATTGAAGATACAGATATCGAGCGTTCTACAGAAGAAGCGAAGCAAGCTATCTTAGATGGTATGCAGTGGCTTGGACTAACGTGGGACACAGGTCCTATTTATCAAACAGCGCGTTTCGACCGCTATAAAGAGCTAATCCAACAGCTTCTAGACGAAGGTAAAGCGTACAAGTGCTTTATGAGCTCGGAAGAATTAGACGGCATTCGTGAAGCACAGAAAGAGCGCGGCGAAAAACCTCGTTACCCTGGAACGTGGAGAGATAGAACCGATCATCCAGAAGATCAGCCTTTCGTTATTCGCTTCAAGAACCCGCTAGAAGGTACGGTGGTTATTAATGACCATGTTCGTGGCAAGATTGAAATAAGTAATACTGAGCTTGATGATTTAATCATTCAGCGTAGTGATGGCACACCAACTTATAATTTTTGCGTAGTGGTGGATGACTGGGATATGGGCATTACCCACGTTGTGCGCGGTGAAGACCATATTAACAACACGCCTCGCCAAATTAATATATTGGAAGCGCTAGGTGCACCAGTACCAGAATACGCGCACGTGTCAATGATATTGGGTGACGATGGTAAAAAGCTGTCGAAGCGCCACGGTGCAGTAAGCGTAATGCAATATCGTGATGATGGCTTCCTTCCTCAAGCAGTACTAAACTATCTTGTAAGGCTAGGGTGGTCTCATGGCGATCAAGAAATTTTCACTCTTGATGAAATGATTGAGAAATTCAGTTTGGATGCTATTGGACAGTCGGCGTCAGCATTCAATACTGAAAAGCTAATTTGGTTAAACCAACATTACATTAAAGAGCTACCTGCGAGTGAAGTTGCTGCGCATGCAGAATGGCATTTTGATGAGTTGAATGTAGATTTAACTACAGGCCCTGCACTTGAATCGGTAATTGCGATTCAAGCAGACCGTGTTAAGACATTAAAAGAGCTGGCAGAGATTTCTACCTACTTTTATCAAGATTACGAAGATTTTGATGCGAATGCTGCGAAAAAACACCTTCGCCCGGTTGCAAGAGGTCCTCTTGAGCTAGTTAAAGATAAATTAATGGCAATTGAAGAGTGGAACCCTGAAAATATTCAATCTGCTATTAATGGTACCGCCGAAGAATTAGAAGTAGGTATGGGCAAAGTAGGTATGCCGCTGCGTGTAGCGGTTACAGGAGGTGGTAATTCTCCATCGCTTGATATCACGTTGAATCTATTGTCAAAAGAGAAAATTGGCGAGAGAATCGACAAAGCGCTTACTTTTATAGCAAACAGAGAAAATTCATAAAAAAAGCGTTGACATGACAGGGGGGGATGCCTAGAATGCGCCCCGCTGTCACGGAACAGTCACA